>TBL_comb47_HYPODRAFT_10005486_pt1 | contig 14112 bp, 10 predicted proteins | sample TroBogypolimnion_40_FD_10682 | JGI IMG/M metagenome (IMG submission 10682)
CACACTTTCTCTGGCCATCGTTTCCGCTCCTTTGGTTTGTCCGCAAAACTCACCATACGGGAACGGTGGCCACCTGTCTGCCTAACCGGCTGCTACACCACTACCTGGGACTCTACCAACTAATCTCCATGAATCTGGGAGAATACGTCATGGCAAAAAAGCTCAGAGACAGTGTAGCCTTCACTGCGGCGAAAATCGAACGACTCAAGGAAGCCAGCAAGGGAGTTCCGGCTATCCCGTAAGCGCCCTCCCCAAAGCCATCCCCTCCCAGGGGATGAAATGGAAGCACGCATCTCACGGGGAATCTCCGGCTGGTCGTGGTTGACCTGCACGGTGGGGTAGACCAGGGGTAGACCCAACCCCCTGCCCCTACACAGAACATCCGGCAGACAGCGACGAATGGAACCAATAGAACCCTGCTTCTCGGATCGAAAGATTACTTTTCATATAAACCATGCCCATGATTCCATGCATATACGATCAGTTCTAGCTAATTTAAGCTATTTCAAATTTTTTGTAATTCTCTATATTGAATAAATGGTACCAGATGGTAAGGCACGGTTGCAGCCATTTATGGTATCGAAATACCTTTATACCCATAAGCTCGAGAGGATCACCTGGCTTGTGACCGCGTCGCACTTTCTGAAAATACACATTGCTTCCTGTCTGAAAGCCTACCTCCCCGATTCAAGAGGCTGGGAGGCACGTCTTCGGATTTTATGAAATTTCCAGCAACAATCTAGATTGCATGTTCCATAACCGGGTAGGTCATCAATCCAGATCCTCCCCCTCTCAAAGGCATCGTATATGTCTAGTTCCTCAGAAGCTGGTTTGATGTTTTCGACCATCGGTATGCTCATCGTGGGCGCCAGAAAGTCTATCCGACAGTTGATAGCCGCCAAATTGGTGCCCCTGGACATTACACCCCACCACTATTGGATGATCATGACGCTCTTCATGGGTGAGCCTATGTCCTTGGGGGAACTGGCGAAGGCCATGTGGATGGACAGTCCCACGGTATCGCGTTTGGTTCAGCAAATGGTGTTGCGGGGTTATCTCACAGTGGGTGCAGACCCGTCCCATAGAAGGCGGATCAGCATCGGCATGACTCAAAAAGGGCTTACCTTATGCGAGAAGTTTGCCGAGATCCGGGGGCACTTTCAGGAGAAATCCCAGAGGGGCATGACTCCTATGGAAGTGGCAGCTCTGCGTGAAGGTTTATGCTATTACATCCGCAACCTTGATGAAATGGTGGCGTCTGAACTTCCCGGTATGTCCATCCGGCCCAAACATCATTGGAGACCTGTGGAAGAAAAGAGTCTGATTTCTGGAATCTGATCAAGGTTAATATCCTGCTGTCCGAATATAAGCGAGGAAACATGCCAACGGGATCTGAATGTCGTTACCGCACGGAATATTCCCGTAAGCGCGGTGACGCCCGTGGTGACCAGGGCGACCGCGGCGCAGGTGGCGCCGTCCATCACCACAGCCCCGTCCACCCAGCCAGTGACGGTAGGTGATCCCTTGAGCGAAACGCACCACTTGAGAATAACGTCCTTGACATGATGCGCCGGGTCATCTCGGGCCGGGACCTGGGGCCAAGCCGGATCGGCGGCATTGAGGCCGACACCCTCAAACTTGCGGGCTTATGGACTGCCCGGAAGTGCATCCAGGACGCAAAACCTGAGCGTCAGCCTTCAACCCTGTTCCGGCCCCTTTCTTTGGCCTCGTAGAGTCTGGCGTCGGCCATGGCCAGCAGATCCTCAACCGTCGCCTCGCTGGAGGGAATCACGACCGCAAGGCCCATGCTGAGGGTCACGATGCCGGGTTCCATGCCTTCATGCGGAATGGCCAACCTCCGGATGGCATCCAGCAGCGTCCCGGCCAGACGTCTTGCCCCATCCAGATCTGTATCTGGAAGAATGCAGGCAAACTCCTCCCCCCCATAGCGCGCCGCCATATCCTGGACGCGCTTGAGATTGTCCGCCAAGGCTTTGGCAACAGACCGGAGGCAGCCATCACCCGACAGATGCCCGTAGCGGTCATTGTAGCGCTTGAATTGGTCGATATCGCCCATGAGCAGGGCCAGCGGAGTCCTGCTGCGGCGGCTGCGGCGCCACTCGGTTTCCAGGGATTCGTCAAAACGCCGGCGGTTGGCCAACCCCGTAAGGCCATCGGTGAAGGCCAGGGTGCGCAGGCAATCCGACTGGGCCTTCAGCGTCAGGTGGGTTCGGACCCGTGCCCGCAGGACGACCGGGTTGACCGGTTTGGTGATGAAATCCACGGCCCCCGAATGAAGGGCTTCGGTCTCCTCCTGGGGCGTCCCCTGGGCCGTGATGAAAATGACCGGGATCCCGCGGGTGACGGGATCAGCCTGCAAACGGCGGCAAACCTCCAGGCCATCCACATCCGGCATCAGGATGTCCAGCAGCAGCAGATCCGGCTGCCGCTGCCGGCAGGCATCCAGGGCCGCCTCCCCCGAACTCGCGTAGGCCACGTCATGGTCTTCTCCGAAGATGCTTCCGATCATCTCGCGGCTCACGGAATCGTCATCCACCACCAGCAGACGTGGACATCGCACCTGTCGTTCCAGACCCGGCGGCATCAGGCTCACTCCTGGAAATCGAAGGTCGATACGAGGATGGGTTCCTCGAGTCCGTTGAGGGTGCCGAGGCTTCTCAGTTTCTCGATATGGAACGCCGAAAGACGCGTCCCCGCGGGAAGCACGACAAACCCGCGGTCGGAGAAGAGGTCACCAGCGAGAACCATTCCGATCCTCAGGGCCTCGAACCCAAGCAGGCTTCGCGATTGGTTTATGAATTCGCTCTTGTCGGCGTTGACCAGGGCATCCAGGGCGGCCAGCACAGCCGGATCGTATTTCCCTCGGAGGGTTTTCATCTGGGCGACCACGACCAGCTTGGATTTGCGGATATGGGACTGCTCCACGAAGTCCGTGGCGACCTTGAGGATCCGGGATTCCAGCGGGAGGTCCTCCCTGGCAATGCCATCGACGGGATACCCTTCCCCATCGTAATCCTTGGTGGAATACAGGATGAAGCGGGCCACGGACTGGAGCCTGGGGATCTGCGTGACCATGGCCCGGCCGTATTCCGGCACCATCCGGAAAACCTCAGTCTCCTGCAAGGTGAGGCGCTCCCCACGGCTCACCTTGGCATGCAGTTCCATGGGGATGGCGAGCTTGCCGATCCGGCACAGGAGGGCGGCCAATCCCAGGTCCCAGGGAGCCGGCAAATTCATCGCCGAGGCGAGCTTGAGGGCGTATTCGCGCACCTTCTGGGTGAGCCCGAAGGCTTTGGGGTCGAAGACGGAAAGCAGCTCGACCAGGATCTGGACGCTGCCGGAAAGCGTGTCCTCCAGCAGTGACTTCTCAGCGGTCACCAGCTGATACTGCCGGATCCCGACGTCGATGACCGCCCCGAAGTTCTCTTCATCGCAGGGCTTGGTCAGGAAGCGAAAGACCTGCCCGTGGTTGACCGCCTCCATCGCGGTATCGAGGCGCGCCGTCGCCGGTCAGCATGATCCGGGTGGTCAGGCTGCTGATTTCGGCGAACTTCTTCAGGAACGTGATCCCGTCCATACCGGGCATCATCATGTCCGCGACAACGACGGCGAAGGGCGGCGATCTGCGGACGATGTCAAGGGCCGCCGGCCCGGACTCTGCTGTGACGAGCTCGTAGCGGTTCCAGAACGACCGCCCGATCGCGGACAGTAGCAAGGTGTCATCATCAACAAACAAAACGCGGGGTTTCATGGTAACTCCTGGATCGAGTCTTTCCTGGCTCAGGGCGGCCCTTTTCAGGGCTGTAAGGGCGGCAACCCGGTGGGGGGATCGTTCAGCTCAGACGCGCACTCTCCGGCCACCGTGACGCCCGGAGGCGACGACTTGAACTTGAGGCTGGCTCCGTCCCCGAAGGCGGACGGGCTCCGGCTCTCGAAGTTACTGTTATGAGCGAGGCCGAGGGCCATCTGCATGGAGAAGGCCTTGGAGTCAGCCATGTTCCGGTGGTGGTTGCGAATGACCTCGCAGAGCGCCGTGTCCAGCCCCCAGAGGTGGAGGAGTTCGGCCCCGATCTCCGCATGGTCCGTGCCGAAGGCCTCCCGTTCGATCTCCACCAGGGGCGCGCCAAGGGCATGGTGCCGGTTCAGGAGATCCTGGTAGCCGAACGCAGGATCCTCGGCCAGGACCGCCATCCCCACATCGTGAAGCAGTCCCACCGTGTAACAACTCTCGACCACCGACCTGGTCTGGCCCATGGCCTCGGCCAGGAAACGGGTGGCGTTGGCGATGGCGAGGGATTCCCGCCAGAGATCCTCCAGATCGAGGCCCGAAGGCTGGAGGGAATGGGCCGTCTCCGTCGCCCCGTTGACCAGGACGGCTCGCCTGATCAGGTCATGGCTGAGCAGTTGAACGGCCAGGCTGAGGTCCGTGACTCTCTCGTTCACCGTCAGATAGGAGGAGTTCACGAGCTTGAGCACCTTGGAGGCCAGACCGAGGTCCTGGCGGATGAGGATCTCGATCTCCCCGAGCGGGGCGCCGATCTCCAGGTAGCTGGCCAGCTCCTGGTGTATTCGGGGAAGGCTGGGAACCCGCGCGATTCCGCTGACCAGGGCCCTGGCCCGGACGGTCTCCGGCCGGGCGTGGTCCAGATCGAAGGAATCGAGCATGGCGATGAACCTGTCCGGATCCACCGGCTTGCCCAGGAATTGATGGAAATCCACTTCGGAAGAATGGATGAGATCCCGGCCGGCGTGGCCGGATAGGACCAGCCTCACTGTCCCCGGGGAGACCTGCTTCGCCTGCTTCAGCAGGGCGCCGCCGTCCATGCCCGGCATCATCATGTCAGTCACCAGGATATCGTAGGCGTTGCCGCCCATGAAGCTGGATGGCTTCCTCGCCGCTGCTGACGGTATTGACTTCCCATTGCGGCCGGTCTACCCACAAGTACCGGCTGAGGCTGTCCAGGAGCTTTGGTTCATCATCTACCAGCAGGATTTTCATTCCGCATTCCTTTCGGGCCTTACGGTGGGCGCAGCCAGGAGCGGGAGGCGGACGATGAAGGTGGTGCCCTCCCCCGGCTTGGTTTCAAAGGTGATCCGGCCACCATGCATGTTGACCACCGTCTGGTAGCTGACCATCAGGCCCTGCCCGCTGCCGACACCCACGTCCTTGGTGGTGAAGAATGGGTCGAACACCTTGCCCTGATGTTCCGGCGCGATTCCGGTTCCCGTGTCGCGTACGCGGGCTTCCACACCGTCCGGGACCACCGAGGTCGAAAGGGTGATCTGTCCCCGCTCGCCATCGGCCCTGGGCTTGATCTGGATGGCCTGGGCCGCATTGATGATGAGATTGAGGAACACCTGGTTCAGCTCCGCATTGTAGCCCTGGACCATCGGCAGGTTGGGGGCGAGGTCCAGGACGAGGTTGGCCACATATTTCCATTCGTTCCTGGAGACCGTCGCCGCAGATTCGAGGCTCCTGTTGAGGTCCAGGGGCGTTGGCGTCGGGTTCCCGGGATGGCTGAACTCCTTCATCGCGCGCACGATATGCGCCACCCGCTCGATCCCTTCCATGGATTCGGTGATCACCTTGAGCGTTTCCTTCATGACCCATTCCTTGTTCAGGTGCCCTCCGCCTTGTTCCTGGGGCGCTGCCGCCGATCCGGCGACAGGGACGGCCTGGAAGAGGCTATCGTAGGTTTTCTTCAGGAACTTCAGGTTCATGGAGAGGTACTGGATCGGCGTGTTGATCTCGTGGGCGATGCCGGCCGCTAGCCGGCCGACCGATTCGAGCTTCTGGGCCTGCAGGAGCTGAATCTGGATCAGGCGGCCCTCGGCTTCGGCCCGCCCGCGCTTCTCTTCGATGCCGGCCGCCGCGGACAGCACGCCTAGCAGTGTCCGGTCCCCCGGGAGCCAGGGGGTTTCCGCCGGCTTAGCGGCCGCCAGGATGCCGACGATCTCATGCTCCACCAGGACGGGCGCGGCAATGAGGGTCACGGGCAATCCGCTGCCCTGGCCGGTGAACTCGACGCTCACGCACATGCCGGCGGGCACCTCCTCCAGGTCAAGTCCCGACAGGGCTTCCCCATAGGCTTCAGCATCTTCCGGCGCGGCATGCGCGGGAAGGAACGCGGCTTCGCGCTTCTCCAGGTAGCAGGAACTGGCCGCCCCCGTGAGGGACTTCAGGAGGCCCACCAGGATGCCCAGGTTCGTGCGCACATCGGGACCGAGCTTGAGCAGGCCTTCCATCATGCCCGTCAGCCGGGCCTCCAGTTCGCGCCGTCCAGCCATCTCCTCCCGGAGGTTCTGGTTGGCCTGGAGCAGTTCCTCGGTTCGCTGGAGGACCCGTTCTTCGAGGTTGATCCGGGCGTGGAGGAGTTCGGAATTGAACGCCAGGCGTTCCAGCACGAACCCGAGCGCCTGGGCCGACAGGCGCAGGATCTCCTGCTCCGCCCGGGTCCAGGAACGCAGGCCGGTGCACTCCTCGAACTGGACCATGCCCCACAGGTTTCCGCGAACCAAGACGGGCAACGCGAGATATGAGCGGAGGTCCTTGTCCGCATAGAAGGCTTGTTCCTGAGGGCTGGCCGTCTCCGCCCTTCCAGTCAGCGCATGCCCGGAATACAATTCAAGCAATTTCCCAGGATCCATTTTCTGCAAAGAAAGGTGATGCTTCCCGGTCGCCTGGAGGTGGCCGACGATTTCGGCCTGGCACCACTCCTGGACCAGATCCATGCGGGTGAAGGCATGGGTGGAAAGCTCCGGATCGGTCTGGTAAAGGCAGACTCGACTGGCTTTGGCCCCATTGCCAAGGGTTTCAAGATACTGGGTGAACGGCTCAAGGTCGTACCCGTCCATCAAGGCCACCACGGAGTGCCCCAAGGCCTCAAGGATCTCATCTCTCCGTGCGAGTTCATGCTGCAGCGCCTTCCGGACCGAGATGTCAACGTTGGTCCCGAGCATCCTCAAGGGTCGGCCCGCCGAGTCCCGCTGGATGACCGTTCCGCGGCCCAGGACCCATTTCCAGGAACCGTCCCTGCACCGGAGGCGGTGTTCAAAGGCATAGACCGGGCTCTGGCCGGTGAGACATTCCTCAACCGCCCGAGTGACGCCCTCGAAGTCATCCGGATGGACGCGGCAGCTCCAATCGGTAAGGGAATTGGTCATTTCCTCCGGGGCATGGCCGATCATTTCCAGGGCGCGCGGGGAATAGGACACATTTCCGGTATCGAGACACCAGTCCCACACCCCGTCCCCTGTTCCATCCACGACCACTTTCCAGAGTGCTTCGGCCTCCCTGGCTTGCCGGAGCGCATTGTGCCGGTCGGAAATGTCGACGAAGGTCACCACCGCCCCCACCACGGCCCCGCCGCGCCGTTTCGGGAAGGACCAGTACTCCGCCGGGAAGCAGGAGCCGTCTGACCGCCACAGAACCTCGTCATCCACGTGAACCTCGCATCCTTCGCGGAACGCCTTGAAGATCCGGCAGTCCTTTCCCTCGAAGGCGGAACCATCCTGGTGGGAATGGTGGATGAGCTCATGCATGTTGCGGCCGATCACCGCCTCCGGGCCCGGGTAGCCCAGGGTCCGGAGCAGGGATGCGTTGCAGAAGACGCATCGCCCCTGCAGATCGATGCCGTAGATAGCCTCGGCGGTGGAATCCAGGAGCAGGCGCAGGTCATCATCCTGCTCGGAAAGTGCCGTCAGGCTGGCCCGAAGTTCCATGCTCCGGTTCTCCACCATTTTTTCTGCCCGGCGCTTGCCCGTCAGAAGCTGGAAGAGATACGCGGTAAGGAGCAGGGTCAGGACGATACCGGCCGGGGCCAGTAGGACGGGAGCAGCTTCAGGTGCGATTCGCGGAAGGCGGCGCTGGGCATGTAGCTGACTTTCCAGGTCCGGCCCGCGATGGGCAGCAGTGAGTCCACGCGCCCGGCGCTCCCGGGGAACGCCCGATCGCTGAGCGCGGACCCGTTGGCTGTGGCCGGCTGCGGCCAGCGCCACGTGACGCGATGGATCCCTGAAGCCATGGCGGCGGGGTCCGAAAGGTCGACCGCCAGTTCCGGATCCTGGCCCTGGGCAAGGGCCGCGGCCAGGACATCGTCCGTGAAAAAGACCCCGAGGACCACGCCCCGGAAGACCATCCGCCGCTCTTCCTGGCTGCCGGCGGGCATCCCCTTGGCGAACACCGGAGCGAAGATCAGGAACCCAACCCGTTCCTTCTCGTCCTGCACCAGCCTGATGGGCTCGGTGATCCGGGGCTGTCCCGAATCCCTGGCCGCCTCGATGGCGGCGAGCCGCTGGGCATTGGAGCCCAGATCGTAGCCCTGGGCGGCCTCGTTGCCGGCCAGGGGTTCCAGGAAGAAGACCGGAAAATGTGCCGGCCGGGAAAGCGCCTGGCGAAGGTGGCCGGCCCCGTCGCGCTCCGTGATGGCGGCGGGCCCGCCCGCCATTCCCCGCAGCCGGACCTCGAAACCCGGCCGCTGGGCGGGAAGAACCTTGGGCGCCCACTCCAGGGCCTGGATGCCCTTGACCCTCGATCGTTCCCGGGCCACGAAGGCCTGGAAATCCGCCCTTGAAGGTGGTTCCTGCAGTTCCATGCAGCGAGCGAGATCCTCCAGGAACAGGATGCGGGCGTCGAGATAGGACTGGATGCGGGCGTTCTGTGGCGCGATCCGGAGCTGGATCGCTTCATGATATTCCTGCATTACTTGGGCCTGGGTCCAGCTGTACAGGCCGGACGTCAGGGAAAGGCCGCCGACAACCACTCCGCAGAGCAGCAGCCAAGCCGTTCCCGGCAGCTTCGGCTTCCTACTGTCTTTGTCCAACACGGCTCCTGACTGGCCCGGATGCGCCCCTTGCCAAGCATAGGTTGTGACCGGAGCTGGAACCATCGCTCAGACTAACTAGGCACGGGCGCCTGATCAGGTGAAGTCGGCCTGGACGGCCAAAGCGGCGAGGGCGGCAGCGTTATGGAGATCGAGCTTGCGCATGATGTTCCCCCGATGGGCGCTCACAGTGAAATGACTCAGGTTCAAGGCCTGGCTTATGCTCTTGGTGACCATCCCCTTGCCGATGCAGGCGAGAACCTCCACTTCACGTTCGGTCAAGACCTGGAGGAGCCGCTCACGCACCGGGTTCACCATGGGCGAGGCCTCGCGTTCGCTGCGGAGGAGCTGGCTTTCGATCGCCTTTATCAGTTCTTCCGTCGTGAAAGGCTTGGTCAGGTAATCGTGGGCGCCGGCTTCCATGCCCTGGCGCATTGAAGCGCGATCAACCCGGGCGGTGATGAAGATGAGCGGAAGGCGCGAAAACCCGGGATCCGTCCGCACCTGGGTCAGGAGGGCCATGCCGTCCATGCCTGGCATCTGGATATCGGTGACCAGGATGTCCACAGGTTCCGACTTGAGGATCCGCATGGCCTCGCCACCCTCCGAGGCGGTCAAGACGCTCCAGTGGGGACGATCCACCTGAAGCCCCCGGATGATGGAAGTCAGAAGAAATCGTTCATCGTCTACAATCAGAACCTGCATCGGTGGATCACTCAGTCATGTGGCGCTACGGGCCATTCCTGGAGGGGTCTTTCCAGGATTTGACGACCAGCTGAAAGGTCTACCTTCAGGGTTGCGAGGGGGCGGGAAGGCTCGGAGCAGCGTGATTGTCTGCGCTCATGATACATGATTCCCCGCCCGGAAGCATGATCGAGCAGCAGAGGGATCCGGCCTGGGCAGGCGCCCGGAAGGTCACACCCCCTCTTGCTCCAGGACGGACCGGAACTGTTCGTAGGCGACCAGGAACGCCGGGAACTGGGCGGCCAGGGACGCCATGCCACCCTCCTTGAGGCTCCTTCCGGCTTCCGAGGCTTGCGCCTTCAGGACCTCACCCCCAAGGGCCGCGGAGGCCCCCTTGACCGTATGGAGTTCCCTGCCGGCCAGTTCCGCATCGCCACTCACCAGGCTGTCCTGGATCCGCAGGAGGCGCCCGGGCATGTCCTTGAGGAAGGCCCGCACGGCCCGTTTCGCGGCATTCTCGTCGCCCATGACCCGACCGAGGAAGGCCTGCCGGTCGAACACCGGAAGGGCCAGGTCCGGCTTCGAGGGCTCCTGGCAAGGCGTTTTGCCTCGCTCTCCGTCCACCAGGACACGGTTCAGGACCGAGGCCAGCGCCTCCGGCGTGATCGGCTTGGCGAGGTAGCCGTCCATCCCGGCGTCCAGGCACCGTTGCCGGTCCTCCTGCATGGCGTGGGCCGTGAGCGCGATGATGGGCACGGTGGAGTCGAGCACCCCCGAATGGGGATCCCGGATGGTCTGGGTGGCCTCCAGTCCATCCATTTCCGGCATCTGCACATCCATGAGCACCAGGTCGTAATGGGCGCGCCGCAGGGCCTGGACAGCCTCGGCCCCGTTCCAGGCGGTGTCCGCAGCCAGCCCCCACTGTTCCATGATGGCCAAGGCCACTTCCTGATTGACCTGGTTGTCCTCCACCAGGAGGATCCGCACCCGCCCTGGGGCCTGGACCCGCAGCATGGGCTCAAGGGCCCTTGCTGATTCGGGCTCGATGAAGCTTCCGTCCCCGGCCTGTCTGCGGAAGCGGGCCGTGAACCAGAATTCCGAGCCCTCCCCTTCCCGGCTGGAGACACCGATCTCGCCGCCCAGGAGGGTGACCAGCTGGCGGGAGATGGCCAGCCCCAGGCCGGTGCCGCCGTATTTCCGGGTGGTGGAGGGGTCGCCCTGGGAGAAGCTCTGGAAGAGGGTGTCCAGCTTCCCGGCCGGGATGCCGATCCCGGTATCCCGGACCGTGAAGCGGACCAGGACGTCCTCGCCGGTCTCGGCCACCCCTTCCAGGACGGCTTCCACCACCCCGGAGGAGGTGAACTTGATGCCGTTGCCCACCAGGTTCACGAGCACCTGCTTGAGCCGCCCGGGATCGCCCCTCAGGTGGCGCGGAGTGCCTTCCCGGATCGTGCAGCGGAATTCCAGTTTCTTGTCCTGGGCCCGGCCGGCCATGCTGGTCGCGATCTCGTCCAGCGCGGCGTTCAGATCGAAATCCACCTCGTCCAGCTTGAGCTTGCCGGCTTCGACCTTGGACAGGTCGAGGATATCGTCGATGAGCGAGAGCAGCGAGGCGCCACTGATCCGGGCGGACTCCGCGAAGCGCCGCTGCTTGTCATCAAGCCGGGTGCCGAGCAGCAGGCTGACCATGCCGATGACACCGTTCATCGGGGTCCGGATCTCGTGGCTCATGTTGGCCAGGAAATGACTCTTGGCGAAACTGGCCTCCTCGGCCTGGCGGGTGCGGTCTTCCAGGCGTTCATTCATCTCCTTGAGCCTGAAATGAGCCACCTTAAGTTCAGTGATATCCGTGAGGGTCGATACATAGTGGGTCACGGCGCCGCTGTCGCTCTTGACCCCGGTGATCGTGAGAAGCGCGGGATACACCTCCTGGTTCTTGCGGCGGTTCCAGATCTCTCCGCTCCAGGCGCCGCTGTCCAGGATCGCCTGGTCCATGGTCCGGTAGAAATCGTCATGGTTCTGTTCGGAATAGAGGAGGCGGGAAGGCTTCCCGACGATGTCCTCCGCGCCATAGCCGGTTATGGTCATGAAGGCGGTATTCACCTGGAGCACCACATCGTTCTGATCGGCGATGAACATGCCCTCCTGGGATTCGAAGGTCGTCGCCGCGATCCGCAATTGGGTGTCCGCTTCCCGACGTTTCTCCATGCTTTCGAGAAAAACATTGAACCACATCACCAGGTCTGCAATCTGCTGCAGGGACTTGGGCCTGGACATGCGCCAGCCGGGGGTGATCTTGTTCAACTGGAAATTCCTGAAGCCCTCACCGATCTGCCCGATCGGCGCAACCACCCGCTGGGTGAACAGCCTGACATACAGAACGATCAGCACCAGGCTGACGGCGAGGAGGAACCCGCCGATCTTGCGGAAGCTGCCCATGGTCGCCAGGAGGGTCTCTTTGGGAACCAGGCTGACGATATACCAGTTCTTCTCCTCGATGCATTCGTAACTCAACAGGACATCGCTCCCGCCGATCCGCTGGATGAAGGACCCGGAGGGTCCCGTGATCAGCTGGCCGAAATCGCTGGCGATGGGCCTCCCGATCATCTTCTTGTCCGGATGGAAGATCAGGCGTCTTTGGCCGTCCAGGACCAGCAGGTAGGACTTGGGGTCGCTGCTGACGGCGCTGAAGTGGTTGTAGAGGTAGTCTGTGGAATAATTGATCAGCAAGAGGCCGATAGGTTCAGGCTTCAGCCACGACGAATCCGGATTCACCAGCAGCTTGGTCGCCGCGATCACCTTGGTCGAACTGGAGTAGGTCTGGACATTGTCTTCGACCCCGTGCCAGGTGATCGTTTCGGTGGACCGGACGGTCCGGTCCCAGAGGCTCTGGATCAGGTCCTTGCGCTCGTCCACTTCGGCCAGGGAATCACCGACGTGGAAATGGGTGCCGTTGAGCGAGAACACGTCGATGGAGACGAGCCCGTTGAGGTTCCTGTAGTTGCTGAGCAGGTAGCCGATCCGGGCCTTTGTCGCCAACAGATCGTAGTCCGAAACCTTCGCAGGGCCGTTCAGCTTGGCCAGGGCTGCGCTGATTTCGTCCACTTGGCCCAGGTTGCTCGCCAGCGCCTCAATCTGGTCCAGTTCCAGGGTGAGGTAGTCGCGCTGGTTCCGCAGCATCTCCAGACTGTGCTTGGAAGCGATGTTCAGGATCGTCTTCTCGGTGGTCCGATAGGAGACCAGGTAAAAGGCAACCAGCGGAAAGATGATCATGGCGAGCAGGATGCCTGTCAGGAGCAGGGCGAAGTGGCTTTTGTCGCTTTGCTCCTCGCGGGCGCCGGGAAGAGGATGGGTCACTTCAGGGTCCCCTGGGTGACCAGCCGGGTATCCACCTCGATCTCCGCCGGGGGGCGGTCACCCTGGAGCAGTTTCAGCGCGGTCATGACCCCCAGGTAGCCCTGCCGGTCAGCCTGCTGGTTGACCGTCACTGCCATCAGCCCGGCCCGGATCGCGGCCCTGGCCTCTTCCAGATCATCGAAACCGATGACCTTCACCCCGGTCCTCCCGGTTTCCTGCAAATACTTGATGACGCCGATGGCCATCATGTCATTGGCGCAGAACAGCACCCCGATCCTGGGATGGCTCTTGAAAAGTTTACGCGCTACCCGAAACGCTTCATCGATCTTCCAGTTGGCCGTTTCCTCGGCGACGATCTTCAGATTCGGGTTCGAATGGAACCCTCGTTCAGCACCAAGTTTGCGCAAACGGGCGTTGTCCGCGGTACGGATACCCTCGATCAGGGCGGCTTCGGTCGGGCTGCGGATCCCATCCACAATGAATTTCGTGGCCAGGAATGCGCCTTTTTCATTGTCGACGCTGATGAACGGAACCGGCTTCATGCCGGCGGCCCTGATCGCCTCGGGATTGAGGTGATTGTCGATGTTGACGATGCAGATGCCGGCGCTCTGAGCCTTACCGAGCACAGGGACCAGCCGACTCGAATCGCCAGGCGCGATGACGATGGCTTTGGCTTTGGCCTTGATTTCATCCTCCACCAGTTGGATCTGCTGTTCGATGGATGTCTCCTGGGTGGCTGTCTTGACCTGCAGATCGATATGGGTCTCCCGCTGGGCCGTGCGCGCCCCTTTTTCCATCTCCACGAAGAAGGGATTAGTCAGGGTTTTCATGATGAGCGTGATCCGGATGGTGGACTGTTGAGCCCCGGACTCCTTGGCGACCGGACCGCCGACGGTGATCTCCTTGATCGCAGGGTTGCCGGAAGTTGCGCATGCCGCAGAAAGGAGGCTGAAGAGGGCAAGGACCGCCAGGCCAAGCCCGGTCTTGGCCCGCGGCCTTCGTGCAGGCGTTCCGGAGCACAAAGTTCGGGTCATTTCATGCCCCCATTCCACGAAAAGTAAATTTCGACGTTCAAACCTTTGTCCAATCAAATAATCATGCATCCGGAGCGGAGGGGAAATAGCCTTGATTAGTTAAGGGGTATCGACATTGGCGTTATTCCGCTTCTGCATCTATGCTGGGCCTGGGAAGGGAGCCTCATGAGAATCCTGATCGCGGAGGACGATTC
>TBL_comb47_HYPODRAFT_10005488_pt1 | contig 14108 bp, 13 predicted proteins | sample TroBogypolimnion_40_FD_10682 | JGI IMG/M metagenome (IMG submission 10682)
TTTTATTATGGTTATGACCCGGTTCAATTGCAGCGGGTGGACACGCTGACGCTGCCCAATGGCGCGATCATCACCAATGCGTATGATTCCGTGGCGCGGCTGACCTTGACAGAATTGATGAATTCATCGGGTGTTGATCTTGATTCCTATGCCTACGGTTATAATGCTGCGAACCAGCGAACCAATGTTACAAGAAAAGCCGGCGACACTGTCGCCTATAGTTATGACAACATCGGTGAATTGCAGACGGCAATTGGCAAAGAGGCGGGGGGCGTTACCAACCGCTGGCAGGAACAGTTTGGATATGCCTATGATGCTGCGGGGAACCTGAACGTGCGGACAAACAACACATTGTTGCAGCGGTTCAATGTGAACAGTTTGAATGAGCTGACGACCGTGACCAACGGCGGACGGTTGACGGTGGCAGGTGATTCGAGCAGTCCGGTAACAAACGTGACGGTCAACGCATCGAATGCGATGTTATATGCGGATATGACCTTTGCGAGCACAAATCAGCCGTGGGTGGGCGGCAATAATACCTACACGGCTATTGCGCGGGATGTCTTTGGTCATCTAGCCACAAACACCGTCACGGTCAATCTCCAAACCACCAACTCCTATGTGTATGACTTGAATGGCAACCTTTTGACGGACGGCAACCGCTGCTTCGCCTATGACGATGAGAACCAGTTGCTCAGCGTGTGGCAGACGAATGTGTGGCGCAATGACTTTATGTATGACGGCAAAATGCGCAGGCGGATTGAGAAAGATTTTAGCTGGAACGGCAGTGCTTGGACACAGACAAATGAAACTCGTTTCATTTACGACGGCAATCTGGTGGTGCAGGAGCGGAACACAAACAACGTGCCGGTGGTGGAATACACGCGGGGCAATGACTTGAGCGGCACGTTGCAAAGAGCGGGCGGCATTGGAGGGCTGCTGGCGCGGAGCCAGAATTCTTTGCCGCCGACGGCGTTTTACGCGGTGCATAGCTATTACCATGCCGATGGCAACGGGAATGTGACAATGCTGGTGGACGCGAGCCAGGCGGTGGTGGCGAAATACCTTTACGACCCGTTTGGGAGCACGCTGGCGAAAAGTGGCATTTTGGCGGATGCCAATACCTACCGGTTCTCCAGCAAGGAATGGAACGCGAATTCTGGGCTTTATTATTATCTTTACCGACTTTATGACCCAAATGTTCAACGGTGGCTAAATAAAGACCCCATCGGTGGCAATGGTTTCGAGATTCTGCGTCATCAAAGCAGTAAGTTACTTAAATTATTTGGCATGCTAAAAAAGACGGACGACAAAAACCTTTATGAGTTTGTAAAAAACCACCCAATAGGCGGCTTTGATGCTCTTGGCTTGGCACCTAACGTTCCTACTGGCCCCGGTAGTCTTGCTTGCATATCGGCTGAGGAACAAGCTCAAGCGGCTAATGACTTAGCTGAGGCTGAACCAACGGAAGAGAACATAGAAAACGCAATTCTGGCATCTCTGTATGCAGCGCTCGTGTGCTCGCCGCCCAAACCACCACCAGACCCGACACCGCCGAGCTGTCCGTCAGGACCTCCTTGGAATCCACCTCCTGGTCCTAGCCACAAATGCGAAATGATCCTGTTTGAAGGTGCATTGATAATGGTATGCATTCTTCTTGCTCCAGTTGGTGCATGACCACTTTTTAGATATGCCTTTAATAGTCTCCAATTTGGGCATACACGCATTTATGAAAACAATAGAAAACTTCATGCAGGACTTGTTTCAAACCCGTATTGCAGAGCAAAAAGAAATATTGGCGAACCGCGCTCCTTATCGTCAAAAATTTTTTACTCCTGACTGTCGTTGGGACAGTCGCGTAGGAACATTGGAGATGATGGAAACCGAAAGGATTGTGAGTAGTGATGGATCTGATATGAAAGCCACGGTCATTACGGCTTACAATGTGCCCTTTTATGCATCCGGTCCTCAAACACATCGGCGACGTTATCACATAAAAGCAGTGGGCGACAATTGGTTGGTTTGGCTTGTTGAAAATGAATGTCTAGCTTGTCGTGGGGAAGGTGATGAGAATTGCATAAATTGTAAAGGGCAACATTGGCTAAGCAGTCAAAGAGGAATAGCATCTTGATAAATGCCTTGCCTTACGTCTATTAGGAAATCAAACGCAACCAACTCAAACAGAAAATGAAAGCTAAAACGAATTTTCTACTAATGGTTGTAGCATTGATCGCCTATTGGGTCGGCCTGTGTAACGCCAGCGCCTTTTACGACCACAGCGCGCAGAGGTGGCTAAATAGAGACCCTCTGGGAGAGTTTGGATTCGAAACTCTCGCAATTTCAGCAATGGAAGAGTCTCCATCTGATTTTAAAGTGCGGAGTGAAGAAATGAGTTCGTATCAATTCGTTAACGTTTATGCATTTGTAATGGATAGCCCTATTGACTTGGCAGACACCGACGGAAGGAACTGGTTTTCTCGACTGTTTGGTAAAAATAAACACCGAACGATTCATGTTGGATTTCCAGTAGGGCATAATGCAGAGTGTAATCTGTCTGGAGCACCTAATGGCAGTGAGATTAATGTCGAGATTAAAATCGCCTGGGGCGGTCCGTTATATCCACCAAAACAAGGAAAGCCACTTCCTGCACCTCCCACTTGGACACCCACGTATTAAATTTGATAACGATATGCTTAGGCCGGTGATTTTAATTATAGCTGTAAGTGTGTGGTGTTTTACGACCTCTTCTTGCTACGCGGACGAACGAATTTGGTTAGATGCGCAGATAAACGGAAAGTCTGCTCGGTTGGTTTTTGACTCCGGATCAGACTATTCTGTTCTTTGGCCAGAAGGGGCAAAACGTTTAGGTTTAAAATATACCGAACCAAAACCGAATGGTTCAGGCAATGTTCCCATAGGACAAGCCGAGAAATGTAAGCTTTCATTAAATGGAATTGAATGCGATGCGCAGTTCCCTGTTATAAATCCACCCGATAAGACGGAGCCGGACTTCGACGGAATAATCGCATGGGGCGCATTGAAAGACGGGGTGGCACAGATAGATGCAAGCTCACATAAAATTATATTCCTGGAAAAAGTGCCCAAGCAAACTAAGGGTTGGACTCAACTCGGAATAGTTACGAATTCCAATATATTGATTTTTGAGATTCCTCACGGCAGCAACATAGCAGGTATTGTAAGAGTGGACACGGGAGATTATACCGGCGTGGCGTTACCCACTCAACAATGGCAGGCATGGAAAGCGGCGCACCCGCATCAACCGATGACGCTGAACGCTTTCAGCACGGTCAGCGAAGGTGTCGTGGCGATGGAAGAAGTCTTGGCCTATCAGGTCACCTTTGGCCCATTGAAATTGACCAATATGCCCGTTAGGGAAGCAACTAAAAGCGAGGTGACTATTGGTGGAGAGCGATGTGATGGTTCATTAGGTTTATTCGCGCTCAAGCACTTGGACATTATAGTTGATGGCGAGCATGGCATAGCATATCTGCGGCCGAATCATAAGGCTTCGCCTTCTTATGGCTATAACCGCTTGGGCGCTGCCTTCATTCCAACCATTTCGCAAAGCAATGATCTTGTCGCAAAAGTTGTGGATGGAAGCCCGGCTCAAGAGGCTGGAATACGAAACGGTGACATCCTTCTGAAGGTGGATGATCTTAATGTATCGATGTCAAATTTAGAAGGTATAAGAAAGTTTTGGTTGCCCGCTGGAACCAAAATAAATCTTACACTCCAGCGAGACGGAAAGATGTTTTCAACCACGGCTACACTACGGGAGATTCTTTCATCTAATACCGGGCAAAGAGTAAGTCGGTTTTTGCCGCCAATAACATTCGCTTATTTCGTCGCCAATCTATCGCTAATGCGAAAACGCATTAGCACCAACTTGGAAGCCTTATGATGCTTTGCTGTGAAGGGGTCAGTCCTTGTTCTAAGATGAATGGGAACGATAAAGCAACCAACTCAAACTGAAAATGAAAGCTAAAACGAATGCTCTGCTGCTTGTTGCGGCCTTAATTGTCTATTGGATCGGCCTGTGTAATGCCAGCGCCTTCTACGACCCGGGCGCGCAACGGTGGTTGAATAGAGATCCGATTGGTGAAAACGCCGGAGCAAACCTTTATGAAATTGTTGGAAACGATTTAGAGGACAATTGCGACTTATACGGGCTACTATTAATCATTGGTAACCCAGTCGTTGCAGATCCCATTATTGATCCAATCATAAGGCCAATTAGTATCCCATTTAGGTTTCCTGCACCAAGGCCAGCTCCAGCTCCCAAGCCTTCACCACCATTACCTCCGGTTCTTCCTCCGCCGTGTCCGAGCAACGATTCGCATGACGAAGACTGCAAAAAACAATGGGCAGATGCACGTCAAAAATGTGCTGAAGAATTGGCTAAACCAAATCCTAGTCGCGATTTCACCGGAGGCCACAATACAATTGATGGTTGCGCAAAAGGTCATGTAACTGAGGACTGTGGAGGCAATCCAACTCCTTCTCTACCTCCAAAAACACCGCGTCGGCCTATAATACCACCACCACCCGAAAGTTAAATAGATATGGGTATATTACGACAAAAACTAAGAGCAATTGAAAAGCTTGCGCAAGATGAGCGTTACTCCGAAGCTCTAAGCCGCCTTGAAGATCTAACCGCAGATGATCTGCAATACAGAGCTCTTATTTGGCGGACACGAGCTTATATCAGTTCCCGCAAAGGGGATAACGTAGCTGCCATTTCAGATTTGACTCAGTCAATTCTCCTGTTTGCGAAAGAACCTCATCCGTATTATACACGCGGAATTATTTATTTACAAATTGGGGACTATGTGAATGCTGTTAATGACTTTTCAAAAGTTCTTGAATTATGTGATCTTTACAACTCAGATTATTATAAAGAGTCAGCATATTTCTTAAGGGCCGATGCATATGTTCGGTTGAAAGAATTTAAAATGGCTATAGCCGATTGTGCTCATGTTTCCGATGATTTTCAGACTTGGACTGACAAGCTTAGAACGAAGCGGCACGTTATTGCAGAATGCGAAAACTTGGGCCGTTGATGGCGCTGCCCCGATTTGGTGGACAGGAGTCATGTGATTGTGTTGGCTCACTAACACACAATTCCATGAACGCCAAAGCGGGCTGGCTTTTAAAAGGTAAATCTGGAACAAAGCATAAGACGCCAATAAAAGCGAATACGAACTGGTCTTACCTCGGTTGTGTGGACAGGACGTGTGTAAATGTATGAGAATGGACTGAATATGAAATTAAACACGGTTCAAATTTGTATTGCGCTACTGATTTATTGGGCCGGCCTGTGCAACGCCAGCGCCTTCTACGACTCCGGCGCGCAACGGTGGCTGAATAGGGATCCAATTGAGGAAAACGGTTTTGAAATCTTGCGCGAGCGTAATGCTGTAATGGTATTGATTGATGGCCAAAGCAAAGACCTGTATCGTTTCATAGACAATTCGGCAATTAATACTGTTGATTGGTTTGGATTAGCCATTATCTATTCAGCTTGTTCGGCTAGTGAGGCGGCCCAATGTTCCGCTTTAGGATATAACGGTTGTTTAAATTGGCATAATTACGGCACTCTCGGAAACCAATATGTGGAAGAATGGGGGACTACTTGCTTTCATAAAGACCCGCCGCCGCCATCAGCATCATCTTGTCCGCCAGCAAAGCCTCCATTTTGGCCACCTGACCTGTATCGGAATAACCCACCCCGCCTCCCACCGTTAGATCCTGCGCCGCCTCTTAAACTACCGCCATTTCAGCGTCCGCCTTGGTGGAAAAACTGATAACTCAAATCCATTGCGAAATGAATATGGATACCTCAGACCTAAAAAAATTGGCCATTCTGATGCTAAGTTTGCTCATACTGCACACGGTAGTTTCATTAATTGCCTATTATCTTTTTGCTTCCTCAACTCATTACGCACAAGGCACAAGGTTAGTCCCAACCCCGCCCGGAATGAATTTAGGACAGGATTCAGTGACTTTCCTTAAAGGTCACCGAACCGTTCCGTTGCCTGTTTTGTTCTATATCGTTTCTGGTTACCTAGGTCTTGGAATTGCGGTGGTCTTTTGCGCTTACCAATTATTTTTTAAAGAAATATGAATATATGACCTCGCCTCGGTTTCGTGGGTAGAATTTGCAAGATTGTGCGCCCCGCCGTGTGAGAAGGCGCTGAGGCAAATCAAGCTTCAGTATGAAAAAGCAAAACATGAAAGGAGTCAAGCCAGCAACCGAACCCGCTTCGAAGCAAGCCTCATTGCATCAGGGCGGGTTTAGATGGCAATTGCTGGCAGTTTCATGCCTTCCACTTGTGATCGGCCTTTCCTTGTTATTCTTTTGGGGCAAGTTCAATTCCCACAGTGTCGTAATTCCCAAAAACACTAACCTGCCGGTTTCTACTCCGAAACCTCCACTGACATTGGACGAGCTTTTGCAAATGTCGCCCGCTGAACTCAACCACTGTGATATTGCCCTGATGGATTTGCTTTGTGCCCAAAGCTTGCCTGGGGCTGAAAATATGAATGTTTCAAACTGCCTGGCAAATCTGAATCAATGGGTTGCCCATGTTCAATCTGAAACGGACAGAAATCTACGCCGATTCCGCGATAATCCATCTGAATTTTATTACTCAGAAGGCTATTTCCGAATGCTCATCATGGCGGTGGTGATGTATGAGGATTTTGGTATTCGCTACAATCCAGATCGAATCACTCTGCCCGGAAAAATTGATCCTAATGACAGGTTTTTTGCCAATTCCCAGGACATTTTCCTTAATGGGCTGATTGAGGGACAGAGAATGGGCACCTGTAGTTCAATGCCGGTGTTGTATATCGCGGTTGGCCGGCGGCTGGGTTATCCACTGAGACTTGTGACAACCAAAGCACATCTCTTTGTGCGCTGGGAAGGTGGTATGGACCGCTTTGACGTGGAAACAACCGGCAAGGGAATGAATCGTTATGACGACGAGCATTTCAAACAATGGCCGTTTCCGGTCACTGATGCCGAAATCCGAACCGAGGGCTTTCTGAAATCACTGACCGCATCCGAAGAATTGGCGGTTTTTCTTTCACTCAGGGGAAATTGCCTCAAAGAGTCGGGAGCCTTAAAAGAAGCGGCCAACTGCTTTGCTCAAGCCTCCCGTTTGGCACCTACTTTGAACGCTTATCATGCGTTGCTGGCTGACACAAAAGCATCGGCCGCTTCGCCCCTTTTGCAGCCGAAAGATTTTCATCCAGCGCCCGTAGGGCAGATGGATGCAAATATATCCGGGGCAACTTTTGTTGGCCCCGACCCTAATCCCTTACGAAGCATAAGTGGCCAATGAACATTTAAGGAAATCCTGGCGTCAGCAGACTGTGACCTTTCCTCTGCCGCTGCGCGTTGCCGAAAATCACAGACTGCCGTCGCGGGAAATTGCCTGACTCCGCCCGGTTCCGACCGCTGCACTTACTTCCCTGCGCGTGAGCAGCCGACCTGCGCCCGCCTGTTCGCGCTACGCTTTGTTCCGTTCCGCAATCTGAATCCGTCGGAAACAGGCCCAGACGTAAGCCAGTTCTTGTCTGACATCCGGTGGTTTGTCTTTCGCACGCTGCTCCCAAACCAACGGAAGTCAGAGCGTCCGGATTGATGCCCTTGGCGACCCTGCGGGGCTAGAAATTTTGGTTTAGTGTTTTTGGCATGGCGCGTTTTGGTTTGAAGGGGGCGCCATCCGTTTCTCTCCGTAGTCCGCTTGCTGCTCCGCCATCTTTTTCAATCTTCTGATTCCCGCTTCACGGGGCGTTTTATTTCCGGCGACGAAGGGCATGGGTCATGCCAGCGACCCGGCTATCTGGTAACGCCCATCTTTCGCTGTCATGCCCCATGCACGCCGGAAATAAACCGGATTCAGTTCAAAAAATGGCTCCGTCCTGGTGAAGCAAGCGGCATACGGCGAGACACGGACGGCGATCCTCAAAAAAAAGCTTATGAAAAACAAATTATCAATTGAAGCAGCGGCTCCAGCAAACGCCAGCCAGCTATCATCAAAAGCGAATCGGGCCAAAATCAATCTGGCTTTGCGCCGGGCGAACCGGAAACTTGAAACTGAAAAGTTGCTGGCCTTGCTCCGCATCAAAAGCCCGAGCTTCTTTGAATTGGCCGAAGTGGTTGGCAAGTGGGTTTGGATTCAGTTTTCCGACAAGCAACCGCCGACCGTTACCCGCGTTTTGGCTGAACTTGGCTTTCATTGGAACAACACCCGCCAGACGTGGCAGCACCCTTGCGGCACGCTGCCCGACGAGCGCGCCACCTACGACCCCCGCCAGCGTTACGGCAGTTATTTCGCCGCTGACCTCAACCCCGCGTGAAAGGCATCACCATGAATACTGAATCTTTTCCCGGTTTTGAATCGCTGGTGAAGCCGTTCCGGTTTGCCGCCAGCCCGTATGAATACAAAGTCACCGCGTTGCGCGAATGTCCGACGCCGGAGAGCTTGCAGATGTGCGAGACGCCCGACAAAGCCGCCGATTATTGGCGATTGCACATCGCCAGCCATCCCTATTTCAACCCCGAATGCGAATGTTTCGCCGCATTGCTTTTGAACACGCGCCGGAAAGTCAAAGGGCATCAAATTATCTCCATCGGCACGATGGACACGATTTTGGTGCATCCGCGCGAGGTGTTCCGGCTGGCGATTATGACCGCCGCCAGCGCCGTGATAGTCATGCACAACCACCCCAGCGGGGAAAGCACCCCGTCCGAAGCCGACATCAAGGTGACGCGGGATTTGATCCGCGCCGGCCAGCTGCTCAAATTGGAATTGCTCGATCACGTCGTCATCGGCACCGGCAATTTTTCATCCTTGCGCGCCCTTGGATATTTTTACGCCTGACCCCACATGACCACCAACAACGAACCATTGCCTTTTGGCAGTCCCGGCGGCTGGATCACCGAGGTTCAGCCGCCCGTTGTTTTGGTGACTAGCGCCGTCCCCAAACCCCGCGCCAAAGGGCGAGCCCTTTGGAATCCATTTGCGCTGCGCAGGCTTTCACGCTCCGCGCCCTTTTCGCCGGTCGAAAAGGAGAGTGTTGAGGGGTGGACTGTCAGTGAAACTGTCAGTAAAAGGGGTGGCAGAGTAGTGAATAATAGTGGCGAGTTAAACCAGATAAACATTGATTTTACAGGCGTTTTTGCTATTTTATTGAAACTGAATCATGCGTTCCGGTCGCAGCGCGCCGTCCCTACCACCGATTACAGCTCCGCGCAGATCACGGCGTTTGAAGACTCGTGCCATTGGGGCGAATAGGCCGAGCGCGAGTTCGACGAGCTGGTGCACGCGCCCAACACCGACTCGGATCAAATTGCCCAACGAGCCACTCGCCCAGCGACATGGTGAGAACGCACATAACTGCCTGGCGCTTCAAGCAGGCCAAGGCCGAGAGCGACGCGGCGCAGAAGGAATTTGATCCTGGGCGACCGTCCGTGGAGCCGGTGGCAACCGCCCGCCCAAACGGACGGATAAAACGATTCTGCTGCGGGACGCAATTTAGTTCTGTCCTTTTCAATGAATGCCGCCTAACTTGCAGAAGTAATTGATCTGATGATTGTTCAGACAGATCAAGTCCGGGGGGATCACCAGCCAAAATGACAACCAAAATGCAAAACAAACATCTCCTGGCCGCGTTGAGCGTGGCCCTCCTGACCGCCGCCGCCACCGTCCGGGCCGACGACGCCCAATCCGCGCCGTGGCAGTTCGGCGTCACCATCCCGCTCTGGGCCGCCGGCATTGACGGGAACACCACGATCCAGGGCGTGCAGCGGGATCTCAACATCAGTTTTGACCAGCTCAAGGATCATCTCGACGCCTCGTATGCGCTGGCGCTCGAGGCGCGCAAGGGCCGGTTCGGCGTCTTCGCCAGCGCCGGTTATATGAAGTTCTCGGCGGACGGTAAATCGGCGGCGGGGGGGCGCGCGGACATTAGCTCGAAATTTCTGCTTGTGGACGGGGGCGTTTCCTATCTCCTCATCCGGACGGAGTCGGCCCATCCCTTCCTGCTCGAAGGCACCCTTGGCGTTCGCTACTGGTATACCGAGACCTCCCTGCTGCTCAAGGACGCCGGCGGCAACGTCCTCGTGAACGGCAGCAACACCCAGGATCTGGTGGACCCGATGGTCGGCCTGCGGGGCAGCCAGTATCTCACCCCCAAATGGCATCTGGATTTCGCCGGGGACATCGGCGGGTTCGGCCTTTCGGACAACCAGGCGGAACTCGACTGGTCGGCCACGGGCATGGTGACCTATGACTTTGCAAAATGGTTCAGCCTTTCGGGCGGCTACAAGGCTGTCGGCTTGAATGCCTCCGCCGGCAGCGGCACCGGCAAGAACGGCGTGGATATCATCATGAACGGCGCGCTGCTCGCCGCCAAGTTCACGTTCTAACCGCCGCTCACTGACGACTGCTTGCTGATTACGGACCACTGGATTTGCGCGGCATTGACTGAGTCAAACCGCGTTCGGGACGGATTCGAAAAACAAAAAACAAAACGAAACATGGAAACAAAAAAATTGCAGCACTACGGCCTGTCACTGCTGACGGCGGGCGCGGCGCTTTATGGCGCGGCCTTCACCGTTCCGGCGGCGGACGCTAAGAAACCCAACATCCTGGTCATCTGGGGCGACGACATCGGCATCCACAACATCAGCGCCTACAACCTCGGCGTGATGGGCTATCACACGCCCAACATTGATCGCATCGCGAAGGAAGGCGCTTTGTTCACCGACGCCTATGCGCAGCAGAGCTGCACCGCCGGCCGCGCCTCGTTCATCACGGGCGAGCATCCTTTCCGCACCGGGCTGCTCACCATCGGCATGCCGGGTTCGGCTCAAGGTATTCCCGAATGGGCGCCGACCATTGCCGACTTGCTCAAGCAACAGGGCTACGTCAACGGCCAGTTCGGTAAGAACCATCTGGGCGATCAGAACTCGCATCTGCCGACGGTCCATGGCTTCGACGAGTTCCTCGGCAACCTCTACCATCTGAACGCCGAGGAAGAACCGGAGACTTATTACTATCCGAAAGATCCGGCGTTCAAGGCGGCTTATGGTCCGCGCGGTGTGCTGCATACGTTCGCGTCGGCCACGGATGATCCGACCGTGGATGGCCGCAATGGCAAGGTGGGTAAACAGACCATCGAGGACACCGGCCCGCTGACCGCCGCACGCATGCCCACCGTGGACATGGAAATTTACGCGGCGGAGCAGAAATTCGTGGCGCAACAAGCCAAGGCCGGCAAGCCGTTCTTCGTCTGGTTCAATACCACGCGGATGCACGTCTGGACGCACCTAAAAAAATCCGCCGAAGGCCGCACTGGCATCGGCCTCTATCCCGACGGAATGGTGGAGCATGACGACATGGTCGGCGGCGTGTTGAAGCAGCTTGATGATTTGGGGATCGCGGACAATACCATCGTGGTCTATGGCACCGACAACGGCGCGGAGACCGGCACCTGGCCTGACGGTGGCGTCACTCCGTTTCACGGCGAAAAAGGCACGACTTGGGAAGGTGGCTTCCGCGTGCCGATGCTCGTCCGCTGGCCGGGCGTGATCAAGCCGGGCACGATCATCAACGACATCTTCTCGCAGGAAGACTGGTTGCCGACGTTCCTGGCGGCGGCGGGCGAACCGAACATCGTCGAGAAGGTGAAGCAGGGTTATGAAGCCAACGGCAAGACCTTTAAGGCACATCTGGACGGCTACAACTTCCTGCCCTACTTCAAGGGCGAGGTGAAAAAAGGTCCACGCGAGGAAATCTTTTACTTCGGCCAGGGCGGCGAACTCAACGCTATTCGCTGGAATGACTGGAAAGTCTCTTTCGCGGTCGTAAACGGCAACATCGCCACCGGCACCCGCGATGTCACCGGCTGGCCGGAGATCGTCAATCTGCGGGCCGACCCCTACGAGAAGGCACCGCGTGAATCGGGCCTGTATCTCCGCTGGTATGCCGACAACATCTGGCTCTTCGTGCCGGTGCAGCAGAAGCTCAAGGAGTTCCTGACGAGCCTGCCGGCCTATCCCTTCCAGCAGGGCAGCAGTCTGAACGCGGCGGGCATCAACTATAATTCACTCCAGGCGATGCAGGCGATGAAACGCCTGAACGAATTGGAAACGCTCCCCGCGCCGGCCAATTGAAAACTCGACGGTGAAACACGCGGGCCGGTCCTTGGCAGACAGGCCACTGGAGCGGCCCGCGACTTCGCCCGCGAAACTCAACTTCAGCAGCCAACAAAATTCAGCTTATGAAAACTGACCCGACTCATAAACTGCATATTTGCCGTTGCCCTGAAACGCTGCGACCCGGGTTCCAACCGGCTACTCGGCCGTAATCTGGCCACTGAGGAAAGACCAACCACCATACAAACCAAAACATCCGGAATATGAAAACCGCACGCACGCTGAACCTCGTCGCCGCCGCGCTTGTGGGCGTGGTGGCTTTGACCTTCAACCTCGCCCGCGCCGCCGACCCGTTGCCGGCCTGGAACGATGGCGCCTCGAAAAAGTCCATCGTCGAGTTCGTCGCCAAGGTGACGACGCCCGGCTCGCCGGAGTTCGTGCCGGTGCCGGAACGCATCGCCACGTTCGACAACGACGGCACGCTCTGGTGCGAGCAGCCGATGTATTTTCAGCTCCTCTTTGCGCTGGACCGCGTGCAGGCGCTCGCGCCGCAGCATCCCGAGTGGCAAACGAACGAGCCGTTTGCCTCCCTGCTCAAGGGCGATGTGAAAGCCGCGCTGGCGGGCGGCGACCACGCGCTCCTGGAAATCGTGATGGCCACGCACGCGGGCATGACCACCGCGGAGTTTGAAAAGATCGTCAAAGATTGGATCGCCACGGCGAAGCATCCGAAGTTCAAGCAGCCTTACACGGCGTGCGTCTATCAGCCGATGCTGGAGTTGCTGGCCTACCTGCGGGGGAACGGGTTCAAGACCTTCATCGTCTCCGGCGGCGGGATTGAGTTCATGCGGCCGTGGACGGAATCGGTTTATGGCATTCCGCCGGAACAAGTCATCGGCAGCAGCATCGAGACGAAATACGAAATCCGCGACGGCCAGCCCGTGCTGGTGCGGCTGCCGAAAATCAAGTTCATCGACGACAAGGCCGGCAAGCCCGTCGGCATCAACGCGCACATCGGCCGCCGGCCCATCGCGGCCTTCGGCAATTCCGACGGCGACCAGCAGATGCTGGAATACGCCCAGGGTGGCGGCGGCGCGCGGTTGCTGATGCTCGTGCATCACGACGATGCGGCGCGGGAGTTTGCCTACGGCGCGCAGTCGCCCATCGGCACGTTCAGCGCCGCGCTCATGACCGAGGCGAAGGACAAGCGCTGGAACATCATCAGCATGAAGGAGGATTGGAAGACCATCTTTCCCTTTGAAAACAAATGAGCCGGATTCCATCCAAGCCAAACTCCGGTAGCAGCGAGCAGTGATCCGACACCGGCGCTGGTAACGCGGGCGGAATAACCGGCCAGATACCTGAAAAAACCATGCGCGAAAATAAGCGGCATTTCACACTGCGGAGGCTGGATCCATCGACGCATCACACCGACGGCGGACGATAAAATGAAAAGCATCCTAAAATTCACGCGGACCTCCCTGGTGGGCGGCATCCTGTTTCTGTTGCCGATCGTCATTGTTGCCATCATCGCGGGCAAGGCGCTGGCGATCGCCGGCAAGATTGTGGGGCCGCTTGCCGCGCATCTGCCCGTCAAGTCGGCCCTGGGTTTCGACACTCCGTTGCTGCTGGCCGTCGGCCTGCTGGTCTTGTTTTGTTTTCTGGCCGGAGTCCTGGCCCGGATCGCGCTGGCGCGCAAAGGCATCGTCTGGCTGGAGACGACGCTGCTGTCCAATCTGCCCGGGTATGAATTCATCAAGAGCGTGAGCGGGAGCCTGCTGGGCGGCGAAACGCACCATGTGTATCCGGTCGTGCTCGCCCGCCTGGGAGATGCCTGGCAGCTCGCCTTCCTGATCGAACGCCTCGATGGCGGTCACGTGGCGGTGTTCGTGCCCGGTTCGCCCAGCCCGCAGTCGGG
>TBL_comb47_HYPODRAFT_10005491_pt1 | contig 14098 bp, 9 predicted proteins | sample TroBogypolimnion_40_FD_10682 | JGI IMG/M metagenome (IMG submission 10682)
CTAAACAAGTAGATGTAACGGTCGGACTTTGCTTTCCTGTAATTAGTGTTGTATATGTGTAAGTACAAAGATTTGCTGTAGTATTAGGCGCTGCGGTACAAATGGAAGGAGCTCCATTTGGTAGCTGAACAGCCGGGCAAATTTGAACATTGTCTCCAATTGGATTTGGCTCAAGTGAAACTGTAACTGCTAAAATATTCAAAAGGTTTGATTTGCTGCTGTTTTCGTAGGTTAAACCGGTCTGTTTAAAACCATTTGAACCAATAGCTAATCCGGAGGTTGGTTGAAATAGTTGATTACCAAATACTACATATTCTTTATTGTCTGCTGAATAACCTAGAGAAATTCCGTAATCATTTATTGCAAAATAATTCACCTGTGACGATGTGCCTTTCAAAACACCATTTTGGTAAATGTAAATAAGTTCATTGATAACAGACGCAGGTTGTCCTTCAAATGTAGTTTTGGCTCCTGGAGAAAAAGTTATTTTCAATTGATATTGATTCTGCGGAGTGTTATTGTCGAGACCGTTCAGAGTGACAGATTTTAATTTCGACCAAATACTGTTGCCTATGTTAATAAGATTAAATCCACCTGGAGCTCCAATAGAAATGATATTATCAATTGTTACAATCACATTATCATAATTAATTGAGCCAACTTGAACTGAGGGGATTGTCAGTTGCCCATTAGTTGGGTTGTAGACGTCAATGGCCTTAGAATTGGATAAAGTAAAAAAAAGGAAAATAAAAGTAAGAAAATTTTTCATGGAAACTTTTTATGTTGAACATGATGGTTTATAAATTCTTAAATTTATAGATAAAATTAATAAGATTTCAAAAATTATAGGATAAATTCATGTTTAATAGAATTAACCGAGATTATCCATTAGGAATTTAATCCTTGATCATGGCCTATCAATTTAGTCCCGAGCATCACTTCATTTCTAATGGACACCATTAGAAATGTTCAATAAAATCAATGCGTTACCTGCTCTAAAGGTGTTTGGCCATGCTCAGCTCTGAGGACTTTGATATTAAATTCACCTCACGCGAGTTCAGCGCCTGGGGTGGCCTTGTTCTTTTAAAGAAGATGATGGATGGAATGGGTGTTTTTCGGGCCATTCAGTCTTGGGGGTTACCCTTGCCGGGCTCCAACCGGGGCTACGATCCAGCCCAGTTGATTGAGCAAATGATCGTGAGCATTTGGTGCGGGGCCAATCGGTTTGTTCATTCTGACATTACGCGTTTAGATAAGACTTTGGCACGTTTATTCGGTTGGTCTAGAGTTGCAGAGCACAAATCAATCATGCGTTTGTTTCAACGCTTTGATCAACCCAAGGCAACTGATCTTCAACACAAGTGCTTCAACTGGTTGTTCGGTAAGTTAAATTTGAACCGTATTACTTTGGATGTGGACTCAACGGTGATCACTCGTTGGGGCCATCAAATTGAAGGGGCCTCTAAAGGATACAACCCCAAGAATCATGGACGAAACAGCCATCACCCGCTGATTGCTTTCGTGGCCGATTGGCGGCTTGTGGCTAATTTTTGGCTGCGCCCGGGTAGTGCTTACACCACCAACAATGCACTCTCATTTATTCATGCCACGCTGGATCATTTAGGGACCACGAAGGTCGGTTTATTCAGGGCTGACAGTGGCTTTTACGACAAGGCGATTGTCTCTGCACTAGAGGAGAAACACATCTCCTACACCATCAGTGCAAAGATGACGCAGGGGCTACAGCAAGCCATTGTTGATCACTGTAGATGGCAAATGGTAGAGCCCGGCATCGAAGTCTCAGAGCTCAATTATCAGCCCACCCATTGGGATAGCCCAAGGCGTATGGTGGTCGTGAGGCAGCACATCACTCGCAAAGCCAACGTGCCTGGTAAATCCTTATCCCTCTTTAAGGATGATGAGGACTTAATGGGGTGGCGATACGGTGCCATGATCACGGATTTAAGCCTGCCAGCGATTGAGATATGGAGGCTGTACAGGGGCAGAGCGGATTGTGAGAACCGAATCAAAGAGCTCAAATACGATTTTGGCCTAGACAGCTTTGTGATGAGGGACTTCTGGGCTACCGAGGCAGCACTCAGTGTGGTCATGTTGGCTTACAACCTGATGAGTGTGTTTAGGCAAGCGGTGATTCGACAAAAGGCACATCAGGCGCTATCAACGCTGCATCACAAAGTATTGGCGATGGGAGCGTACTGGGGGGCAGGTAAAGAAGGCGATCAAAAACCCACTTTGAACTTGGCTGTCGCCCGAAAGCGAAGGCCCTGGTTTGAGGGATTATGGGCTAATGCAAACCAACCGGTTGACTGGTCATATCGACCTCAGTCGCCCTAATGGAAAATGTCGGATTAATTTTTCGTTAATGGTTTTCGTTCTTTTAATTTCAAATCATCCTCTGTTATCTGCTTCAAACATTGCCGGCTTATCCGGAAGTTATGTATGTTTATCAAATAAAAACTTTGCTCCTTTTTCTTCTTTCAGGCAAGGAATGTCAGATGTCGGAGCGAATAATTTAGGGATTTGGAATTTTGATAATTTCCAATCCTCTTCAATAGTCAGTTTGACGGCAAGCTGGGGTCAATCAAACGTAACCGAAAGAGATGGTACGTTAAGTGGTTCATTCACAATTACCTTAGGGCCAATAAGTGGAAGTTACACAGCTAATTTTTTGGTGGCAATAAACGGCGACTCTACGAATACAACTACCTATGCCGTTAATTTCATTCCTGGTAACGGCGGAAATACACTTTTCATCTCGAGTTCAACTGCGAACACCAAAAAAGAGCCTGAAACAGGGATTTGCCAAAAGCAATAAAAACCGTCCCCACGGTGTGAACAATATGCCATATTCAAACTAATGGCAAAATTGTCGTTCAAAACGACAGCTCACACTGGAGCGTTGAGACAGTAACTTACTGACAACTTTTTCCACCATCCCTTGCAACTGTTAGATTGGATTAATCCATAAATAGATACCAGTTCAGGCAATAACAACACATTGAGCACCAGGTTTTAGTACTTTTCAGCTCTAAATTTATATCGCTCGGACTTTAGGCTATAATCACTTTCCTTGGCCCGGTAGCTCAGTCGGTAGAGCAGAGGATTGAAAATCCTTGTGTCGGTGGTTCGATTCCGCCCCAGGCCACCAAATTCTCATGCCCTGTTGTTTCAGCGGACCATTTTCATTGTGCCCCGAAAATGGGCGCAATCCTTAGGCTACAAGTCCCTGCGCAAGTTGATCGCGACGAGCGAAGTGAAACACAACTGCATGATGCCGGCCGAGTTTGGGAAGGATGCGTAAAGCATAAACTGCGACCCGATTAACAAGATTTGGATTTGAGGCACTGCCAAGCAGGGCGACTGGGCGAAAAAACTATAAAGCTCTTGTGATCAACGCGAGACAGTGTCTAACCTGAATTTCCAGCACCCTTTAGGCGAAAGTTCCTTATAAATCGAGTCTGTAAAAAATCTGTGTAAGTTAACGACTGGTTACTGGCGAGCAGTCAAACGATCACGAATTTCTATTTCATATCGATTCATCGCAGCCCTCCAATTTTGAATTGGCATGGTTCATTTTTTGGACGCTTGCATGATCGCCAAGTGCACCACTTTCATAGCAGAGCTCTCGCTAGGGTGTTGACATTTTTTATTACCCTGCCGATTTTGGAAAAAATGGAAACTTTCACAAAATATTTACAGGCTCATTTTCCTCCAGGTTGATTAGTTCCACGCATCAATAAGCCCATTTAGGCGATTTGAATCCAGGCCTTGTAAACAATGACCCAGAGATCACTCCACCAGTCGACTCCCCTGTCAGCTCGATCCTCTTTTTGGTTTATAGTAGATCAACTCTGATCATTTTTTGCGTTCTCGCCGTTGGCAAATATTCACCTTCACTGCATTTCCCCATGAAAATCCTCAATTGGCCATTGCCTGCATTACTGGCATGGGGTCTGTCGTGGTTATTGTTTTCTTTACTCCTAACCCTGAGTGTTCCCAACGCCTGGGCTTTGATTGGTGCGACTTTGCTGAGTGTTTTATTGTCTGCATTGGGCAGCACCTTGTGGCGTCGATGCTTGATTGTGCTGGGCTTTCCCCTGTCCCAATTGCTCATGACTACTACAACACTATCGATGCCACCCCTGGCTTGGTTTTGCTTGCTTATTTTGATCGCTTTGGTGTACCCGCTCAACGCTTGGAGTGATGCGCCTCTGTTCCCTACCCCTTCTCGGGCTTTATTGAAAATGCCCGATCATGCCCAATTGCCCCTCAAGGCCCATATTCTTGACGCAGGTTGTGGCCTCGGCGACGGACTCCAAGCCCTCAGAGCAGCATACCCTAGCGCCATGTATTTTGGCATTGAAATGAGTTGGCTACTTCGTTTGTTTTGTGCCTTGAGATGCCCATGGGCCAAGATTCGGCAAGGAAACATTTGGCTCGCCGATTGGAAAACGTATGATCTTGTCTACATGTTTCAACGACCAGAGAGTATGCCCCATGCCGTGGAGAAGGCCACGAGAGAGCTTAATGCGGGCAGTTGGCTCGTGAGTTTGGAGTTTGAAGCGAGAGATTTAAACCCTACAGCGGTCGCCTACGGCGCTGATGGACGACCGGTCTGGATGTACCGCGCCCCATTTGAAGCGAGAATATCTGGCCCTTGAATTGAAAACAAGACAAATGGGAAAGGTCCTTATCAATTGCCGACTTCAACCGTTTTCAGGCCTTCCCATCCACCACCCAAGGCCTTGATCAAAAAGACTTGCACCAAAATGCGCTGGGCGACAATTTGACTTTCTTGCCGCTGGCTTGCGATAAGGGCTTGCTTGGCTTGCAACAAATCGAGCGAGGTGGACAAACCGCCTTCATAGCGATCCTTCGCCAAGCTGTAAATTTTTTGTGCGGCCAAAGTGCCCGCTCGTGCTTCGACCAAGGCCTCGTCGAGCGTGTTGAATCCCGAGATGGCATCTTGCACTTCCTGGAATGCGGTGAGCACCGCTTTTTTATAGATCGCAGCAGTGGCGGCATAAGCAGCCTCACTGAACGCCACACTGGCCGCAATGCGCCCTCCATCAAAAATTGGCAAGTTAAAGCTGGGTCCAAACGTCCACACGCGTGCCGGCGCATTGTACAAACTGCTCAATTGTGTCGCCTCATAACCAAACGAGCTACCCATGGTGATGGTGGGGTAATAGGCCGCATTTGCTATCCCTATTTGCGCATTGGCATTGGCCACCGCCCGTTCCGCAGAAGCCACATCCGGACGGCGCAGCAGCAAGGTCGATGGCAAACCAAGCGCGGGGCGAAGCAAGGTCCTTGGCGTGTTTTCAGCCTTGAGTGCAAACGAATTGGCATCCCGTCCAATCAGAACCGCAATGGCGTGGACGTATTGCTCTCGGGTGCGCTTTAACTGCTGATATTGAATTCGACTCGCGTCAAGCGACACCTCCAATTGATTTTTCTCAAGTGCTGCCATCAATCCCAAGGCATAGCGGGTTTTGGCCAATTCAACAGATTTTTCTTGCGCCGAAACGATGTCGCCCAAAAGTCCCAACTCTATGTCGACTTGTCGGGCATTGAAATAATTGGTGGCAATGTCGGTGGTGAGCACCAACTTCACATTTTGAAAGTCCACGGCCGATTGCTCAAATGCCGTTTTGCCGGCCTCAACCGTTCCACTGACTCGGCCCCAAAAATCCAACTCATAAGACACCGACATCAATGGCGCAATATCAGTCTGCACCGTTGCCCAGTTGGGGGCGTTGTAATTGTTAAGGGGTCGGTATTGTGAAATTTGAAAACGAACCGAACGACCACTCGCATTCACTTGTGGCACGGTGCTGGCATTGGCCGTTTGCAAACCTGCCCTGGCTTGATCTACTCGAGCTTTGGAAATGGCCAAACTGGTGCTCGAACTCAAGGCGGTTTGAATCAATCGGTTGAGCTCCGTGTCTTTGAATTGGACCCACCAATCTTGTGCAGATGGCAAATCTTGGGGTTTTGCCGTTTGCCAAATACTCGCATCCCCCCACGACTCGGGAACCTCCAAGGGCGGCTTATCGTAAGGCCTCGTTGCCGCACAAGAGACCAAGGCCAAGACCCACACGCCCACCCAGACGGTCTTGGAGATCACGCACCAGAACCCGCGCAATACACCACTCATGGTTTGGCCTTTGCAGGGGAAGCATCGGGTGAGGCACGGCTTGGAGATTCAGCCAGCTTGGATTGTGCTTGAGCCGGGGCCTGGTCGGCCACCACGCTCACCCGATCGCCTTGGCTGAGTGAGTCGGCAGGGTTCAAGACCAAGCGCTCACCACCCTCCAACCCACTGATGACATCCATTTTGGTGCCGTAGTCACGACCGATTTTGATTTTTTGGAGTTGGATTTTGTTTTGTTCATCAATGATGGCCACTTGGGTGCCATCTTTGCGAATGATCAAGGTGTTGGAAGGAATGTTGATCGAGTGGCTGGGGGGCAAGGTCAAGACCACTTGGACAAAGGCTCCTGGCAGCAGCAAGCCGGCCTTGTTGTCAAAAGAAACCTCCACTTGCATCGTGCGAGACGTGGGGTCAATGGCGCCCGCTGTTCTGGCCACTTTGGCTGCGAAGCTTTTGCCGCGAAGCTCATCTTGTTGAATCTGTGCGTCTTGCCCAGCATGCACAAACTGCGCATAGGACTGGGGGACACTGACGTAAATTTTTAAGCTTTCAACGCTCGAAATTAAAAAAAGCGGCTTGGTCGTGCCATCGACCAGGTCACCAATGTCAATGTTGCGCTTGGTCACAATGCCCGTAAAGGGCGCCACAATGCGTTTGAAAACCGTGAGCTGCTTGAAGCGCTCCACATTGGCCGCGGCTGCATTGAGATTGGACATGGCTTGTTGATAGGCGCTCTTTTTCTCTTCATATTCTTGTTGAGACACCACGTCTTTTTTTCTCAACGCGTCCCAGCGCTCCAGAGAACTCTTGGCCAATTGCATGCTTTCATTGGCTTGTTGCTGAGCGGCCACGCCTTGAAAGAGTTGTTGGTCAAGCTCTGGCGTTTCCACCTCGGCCAACAAATCCCCGGATTTGACGGGCTCGCCAATGTCTTTGTACCAGCGCTTGATGTAGCCCGACGCTCTCGAAGCCACAGGGGCTTGCGTCTTGCCCAACAACGTGCCTGGCAAGGTCAGCATTTGTGGCTCATCGGCGTGCTTGACAATTGCGGCTTTGACAAAATTTTGCGATTGTTGCTTCACCAAGGCTTCTAGCGCATGGGCGTTGTCGATTCGACTCAAAATGGTGCTGCCTGAACCGAGCGCCAACAACACAAAAAAGCCGATCACCCAGTACTTGATTTTGTGGCTGGTCGTGGATTTGTCCGTCATAAAGTTTCCTACTCGCCTTGAGATTACATCGATATCTTGATTGAAATTCCCCGTGGCTCAGCCCCGTGGGTGAATGACTTTTCGTTCTTGTCGCAAGACCAATCGGTGGTGGATTTCAGCAAACACCACGGGCACAAAAAACAAGGTTGAAACGGTGGCAAACAACAAGCCGCCAATCACCGCCCGGCCCAAGGGTGCGTTTTGCTCACCCCCATCGCCCAAACCCAGTGCCATCGGAATCATCCCAATGATCATGGCCAACGCCGTCATCAACACCGGCCGTATTCGAGTCGCCCCAGCCTCCAATGCCGCCAATATGGGCTCCATGCCCTCTTCCCGTTGCTGCTTGGCAAAGGACACCACCAAAATGCTGTTGGCCGTCGCCACACCCATGGTCATGATGGCCCCCGTCAAGGCTGGCACCGAGAGCGTTGTTTTGGTCAAAAACAGCATCCAGGCAATGCCGCCCAAGGCGGCGGGTAAGGCGGTGATGATGATCAAGGCATCAATCCATGACTGGAAATTCACAACAATGAGCAAATACACCAAAACGATGGCCATCAAAAGGCCAACGCCCAGCCCCAAAAAAGAAGCCTGCATGGTTTCAACCTGGCCTCGCACCAGCACTTGTGCGCCCCTGGGCAATTGATCTTTCATCCCATCCACCAAGCGATTGACTTGCGAGGCAATGTTGGCCAAGTCGGTGCCCTGCACATTGACATAAATATCAACGGCCGGCTGAATATTAAAGCGGCTCACGATGGGCAAGCCCCGCTTGGGCTCGGTGCGAACCAAGTTGCCCAAGAGTTGCGTGTTGTCCACCGGATTGGCCACACTGCCCACGGGCACGCTCAGCAAATCATTGAGATTTTGAATCTTGTATTGCGGGCTTTGCACCACCACACTGTAGACCACGCCCCTTTGCGGATTGAGCCAAAAAGCGGGTGACGTTTGCGCACTGCCTGACAATGCCACGAGCAAATTTTGACCGACATTTTGCGCGGTCAGTCCGACTTGCTGGAGTCTTGAGCGGTCCATCGTGAGCCCAATTTCTGGGTTGTCCATGCGTTGGTGCACGTGCGCGTCCACCGCGCCCGGGATTTGCCGAATTTTCTGGGTGAGAGCGCTCGCCAATTCTTTATTGGCCCGCAAATCGGCGCCCGTGAACTGAATATCAATGGCCGCGGGCAGACCAAAGTTCAAGATCTGCGTGACGATGTCGGCGGGTTGGAAGAAAAATTCCACGCCTGGAAACTTTTCTGGCAAGGTGTTTCTGAGCTGCGTGACCAAATCGGCCGTGGGTCGATGCCCCTCTTTCAAGGACATGAGCAACTCGGCGTCCATGGGGCCAATGATACCGGCATTGCTGTATGACAAATTGATGCCACTGTTGGGAACGCCCAAATTGTCCAAAATGGTTTCAAGCTCGGCGGGTGGTAGTTGCTCTCTGATTTGCGCCTCAATGGCATCGGCCATTCGGGCGGTCTCTTCAATCCGAGTCCCCGTCGGGCCCCTGAAATGAAGCCGAATTTGACCCGCGTCCACACTGGGGAAAAAGTCCCTTCCGAGCACCCAGAAAAGGCCACACGAGATCACACAAAAGGCGAGGAAGAAACTTCCAAACGACATGCGTTGGGTCAAAGCACTCGCCAAAATATTTCGATACGCAGCCCTGAAGCTTTCAAATTGTTGGTCAAATGCGCGGTAAACCCGCTCCAATAAATGGGTGGATTTGACCGCGCCCTGAGGACCATGTCCATGGTCTATGTTTTTCATGAGCAGCATCATCATGGTCGGCACGAAACTTCTCGACAAGAAAAAGGACACCAACATGGCAAACACCACAGCTTCTCCGAGCGGCACGAAGAGGTAACGCGCCACGCCCGAGAGAAAAAACATCGGCACAAAAACGATACAAATACACAATGTGGCGACAAAGGCCGGCACGCCAATTTCTCCGGCACCCACCTCAATCGCGTCATAAAGCGGTTTGCCCATGTGCAAATGTCGCTCCACGTTCTCAATGGTCACAATGGCTTGATCGACCAAGATCCCCACCGAGAGCGCCAAGCCGCCCAGCGTCATCAAATTGAGTGTTTCACCCAGTGCAAACAAGATCAGAATGGATGACAAAATGGACAAAGGAATCGTCATGGCAATGATGAGCGTGCTTCTCCAGTTGCCCAAAAACAAAAGAACCATGGCCGCCGTCAAAGCCGCCGCAATCACCGCCTCACTCACCACCCCTTCGATGGCCGCTTTAACGAACACCGATTGGTCAAAAATCTGGGCAATTTTGATATCCTGGGGGATGGATTTCGCAGCCTGGGGCAACTTCTCTTTTAAGGTGGAGATGATGCTCAAGGTGGAGGCGCCTCCGTTTTTGAGTACCGAGATCAGCACCCCCCTCACCCCATCTTGGCGAACGATATTGGCTTGTGGCCTAAAGCCATCTCGCACCATGGCCACATCGCGAATGTAAGTCGTCACCCCATTGACCGTTTTGATGGGCAAGTCGTTGAGCCCGGCTATGGCCGGCGTTGAACTGTTCAAGGAGACGTTGTACTCGGTGTCTTCAAATTTGGCCGTGCCCGAGGGCAAGATCAGACTTTGCGAATTCACCGCATTGACCACATCCGCCGGCGCCAAGCCTCTCGACTGGAGTTGCCGCATATCAATGTCGACCGAGACCAATTTGATTTTTCCGCCCGAGGGAAAAGGAATGGCAACACCCGGGATGGTCACCAACTGGGGCCTGAGGTAATTCACCGCCGCGTCAAACAAGTCAGGCTCAGAAAGCGTGGGGCTCGAGAGAGCCAATTGAATCACCGGAATGGTCGAGGCTGAATACTTGACAACCAAAGGGGGCGTGATGCCCGGGGGCAACTGTTTGACCTGGGCCTGAACCGCCGCGGTCACCTGGGCCAGCGCCGTTTGAATATTGGCATTGGGCTGGAAATAGATCTTGATGATCGAGCTGCTTTGCAAAGAGGTTGACTCAATGTGCTCGATGTCGTTGACCACGGTGGTCAAACCGCGCTCACTTGAGGCCGCAATGCGCTGGCCCATTTCTTGAGCGGAGAGTCCGGTGTAATCCCAAATGATACTGATCACCGGGATGTTGATCTCCGGAAAGATATCGGTGGCCATGCTCAGCAACACAAACGGCGAGGCCAACAAAATCAGCAAGGCCATGACGATAAAGGTATAGGGACGCTTGAGTGCGAGTAGAACCAGAGACATCAGACTTCTTTATAAATTAACACGCCCGTCATCAATCCATCGGGGGCGAAAACCAGGAGACAGGACCCAGAAAGTCTTGAAGCATAACCAATTATCTTGACGTTTATCAACACAGCGGCCCAGTTTAAGGGTTTATTCGGGTGTGGCGGGGCACAATTCGGTAAAGCTCTGAGAACCTTGTTCTCCATAGAAAACAAGGTGTTTGGGGCACCCCCATCATCGACCCAGCAGCGATTCTGTTGGCATCCATTTTGCAGGGTGTTGATGACCATTTTACCCCCATCATACCCATTGAGCTTTTCAGCCATGAATGGCGCCATCAAGCACAAGAAAGCACCAAAACGGCTCATCTGAATGGCTTTTTTGTGGCTGCTGGTGCATTCATGAGGCGACTCAACGTTAAACTTGGGGCAAGAAAACTCGCAGCCCTTACTCTGCACCTCAAGAATTGCGGCCCTTTTCCCATTTTTAGACTTTTAAACTTCGAATCACTATGTCCAAGTCCAAACTCATTCACACCCATCAGCTCCAGGTAAGCCAAGACCTCTACGACTTCGTCGGGCAAGAAGTGCTGCCAGGCACAGGGATTGAACAAGCCTCTTTTTGGCAATCTTTTAGCCATTTGGCGCAAGACTTGGCGCCCAAAAATGCGGCTCTTTTGCATGAACGCGAGCGACTACAGACTCTTTTGGACGCGTGGCATACCCAACACCCCGGTCCCATCAAAAAAATGGCGGCCTATCAACGCTATTTGGAAAAAATCGGCTATTTGGTGCCTGAGCCCCAGCCCTTCAAGATCACCACAACCCATGTGGATGCTGAACTCACCCACCAAGCCGGCCCCCAATTGGTCGTTCCAGTCTTGAACGCACGCTATGCACTCAACGCCACCAACGCGCGATGGGGGTCTTTGTACGACGCCCTGTATGGCACCGATGTGATTGCCCAAGACGTTCTCGCTCACGCTCACGCTACAGCAGGGACTGCAACTGAGGCTGCCTCGGCGTATGACCCGGCCAGGGGCGCCAAGGTGATCAACTATGCTCGCCATGTTTTGGACCGCGTGGCCCCACTCAAAAAAGGCTCCCACGTTCAGAGCGTTCGCTACGAAATCAAGGACCAGGCCCTTTGGGTCACCCTGGCCGATGGAATGAGCACCCCGTTGGCCAAGCCCTCACAATGCGCAGGGTTTCAAGGCGAAGCTGCAAGTCCGAGCAGCATCCTGTTTGTGCACAACGGATTGCACTTGGATTTGATCGTGGACCGCAAAACCCCGATTGGGGCCAGTGACCCCGCTGGGGTGAGCGATTTGGTCATTGAGGCGGCTTTGTCCACCATTTTGGACTTGGAAGATTCTGTTGCCGCTGTTGACGCCAGCGACAAAGTCCTGGCCTACCGCAATTGGTTGGGTATTGCCAAAGGCACCTTGCGTGAGTCGGTCACGAAAAATGGTCGCACCTTCACGCGCCAACTCAACCCCGATCGGCATTACCACACCCTCAACGGTCATGGGCTCACCCTTTCGGGTCGCTCGCTTTTGTTTTTGCGCAATGTTGGCCACTTGATGACCAACCCGGCCATTTTGGTCGAGTCAAAAGACCCTCTTACCCAGTCAATCCATTGGCAAGAAATCCCGGAAGGCATCATGGACGCCTTCATCACCACCGCCATTGCCCTTCACGACTTGCATGCCGACGCCAAAACCCAGCTCAAAAACTCAAGGCTTGGCTCGGTCTACATCGTCAAGCCCAAAATGCATGGTCCAGCCGAGGTCGCTTTTGCCGACGAGCTCTTCTCCAGGGTGGAAAAGGCCCTCGGTTTGCCCCGCAACACAGTCAAACTCGGCATCATGGACGAGGAGCGCCGCACCAGTGTGAACCTGATGGCCTGCATTCATGCGGCCAAGTCCCGGGTTGCCTTTATCAACACGGGCTTTTTGGACCGCACCGGCGACGAGATGCACACCGCCATGCGCGCCGGCCCCATGATTCGCAAATCCCAGATGAAAGCGAGCGCCTGGATCACTGCCTACGAGCAAAACAATGTGCTGGTGGGTTTGGCCTGCGGCCTCAAAGGTCGCGCACAAATTGGCAAGGGCATGTGGGCCATGCCCGACTTGATGGCGGACATGATGGCGCAAAAAATTGCCCATCCCAAAGCCGGCGCCAACACCGCTTGGGTGCCAAGCCCCACCGCCGCCACCTTGCATGCCCTGCACTACCACCAAGTCAATGTCGAGCAGGTACAAAAAGAGTTGAGCCGGGTGGTTTGGAGTGAGCATCGAGCCCAATTGCTCAAAGACTTGCTCACCATCCCTGTGGCGGCAAAGCCGCACTGGACGGATGAGGAAAAACGCGAAGAAGTCGACAACAATGTCCAAGGCATTTTGGGCTACGTCGTGCGCTGGGTCGATCAAGGGGTGGGATGCTCCAAAGTCCCCGACATCCACAATGTGGGCCTCATGGAAGACCGCGCAACCTTGCGAATTTCAAGCCAGCACATTGCCAATTGGCTTTGCCACGGCGTGGTCACACGCGCTCAGGTGTTGGCCTCGTTCAAACGCATGGCGCAGGTGGTGGACGGGCAAAACCTGGGCGACCCACTCTACCGCCCCCTATCGAAAGATTTGAGCTCCAGCGCTGCGGCTCAAGCGGCCATGGACTTGGTCTTCAAGGGCCTGGCGCAGCCCAGTGGCTACACCGAGCCACTGCTGCACGCTTGGCGCTTAAAGGTCAAGTCTGGGGCCTGACCTGCAAGGACCCTTCGACAGGGTGATCCGGCCATCGCGCTTTCTTCTTCACTTGGGACACCCATGCAAACTTCTGAATTCTTTTTGAGCCTCAAGCGCAAACTCATCAAGGGTTTGATCGTGGGCGGTCTCTTCGTGGCCGTGTTGGTGACGCTATACGCTGTGGTGGCCTACCACTACAGCTACTCAGAAGGCGAGAGCGTGGGCTATGTTCAAAAACTATCCTACAAAGGCTGGTTGTGCAAGACCTGGGAGGGTGAGCAAGTGCGCACCATCAGCACCCTGCCCACACCCTATGAAAAGTTTCTCTTCACCGTGAGGGACGCTTCGGTGGCGGACCTCATCAACCAGCACATCGGGCAAAAAGTGGTCTTGCAGTACGAGCAGCACATCGGTCTGCCCAGTTGCTTGGGAGAAACCGAACACTTCATTGTGGGGGTGAAAGACGCGCCGCCTTGAGCCCACCTCGGGCTCGTGCAGCGCTCTCGCGCGGACGGCAGCTTGGGGGGCCTTTGGGTTGCTAGGGATACCAGGGTTGCGATCGTGCCGATGCGGCTAGAAACTGCTGCAACCAATACCAGCCCCTCACCCGATGGCGCAAAGGGAGGGGCTTGCACGGCTCTTTGGGCTCATTGGGCTCTTTGGGTCAACGATGGCGTTTGCGCAAGCACCGCCGTCTCCAGTGCTTGGACAAAGAGCCTCGCCACATCACAACCG
>TBL_comb47_HYPODRAFT_10005492_pt1 | contig 14097 bp, 9 predicted proteins | sample TroBogypolimnion_40_FD_10682 | JGI IMG/M metagenome (IMG submission 10682)
TGAGAAGACTGGGAATAGTTGTTCTGTTCACTACTTTTAACTTTCCACTTTTCTCGCTTTTCTCGCTACTCATACGTTTTGGACACCTGTTCCCCTCATTTTGGACAGCACTCCTGCATTCTGTGTAATTCATAACTTTTCTAGCTTGTCTATCCCGCATTTGCGGGACCCGCAAGCGGGGCAAAACTTTCCACTCCCGCGAATCGGGCTCTATATATAGTTTTCAAACAACTTTCCGGTGCAGCGCTCTGCGAGAGCTTCCGGAACCAGCCGTCCGTCACGGACGACGCTGCAAAACCATTCTGGACACCCTGCCGTCTTCCCGCATTCGCGGGAGACAGTCTTACCCATAGGACTCATATGCCCCATAGGACTCACATAGGACCCATTCCGGTTTCCGGTAACTGTACAATGGACTTTATGGACAATATGGACGACATGGACATTGGTCGGATAGCTGCCCGCTCCCGATTTCCCCGCTACTTGTCTCTCCCGCATTCGCGGGACCCGCAGGCGGGGCAAAACTTGGCCCCTGCAAGCAGGATGCTTGCGTTACTTTTCCAGTCTTCTGGCACATCTTCACATCTTCACATCTTCACATCTTCACATCTTCACATCTTCACGCCCGCTTCGCGGGCATCTCCTCACACTGCCATTGCGAAAAAATCCGCTCTGTCTTTCCAGGCTTTGATCATGTCGGGGGCGTATTTGCCTTTTAACGTCCTGGGAGCGGCGTCAGTATACGGGATCTGCGGACGGCCTTCAGCCGCCGCCTTTTCATTGTATTTGCGTCTTTCCATTTCGGTGAAAGTCACCAGCATCATGTCTTCAAATTCTTCGGTTTCTTTTTTACTGAAACCGTCGCCGGCATCGGCGGGGCACATCGCCATGTATTCGGCCAAGGCCTGCTGTCCGGCGAGCTCGGAAAAATCCAGATCCGCATTTACCACAGAGGGCACAGAGGACACGGAGATTTTTTTTGTTGTTTCGGGGGCAGCGGCCGGGGAAATCTCAACTACTGTCTTTTTCTCTTTCGTCTCCGGCAGGATGCCTTTCCGTTTATCGCTGCGCTCCAGCCAGTACTGGATGGCTTTCAGATTGGGAATCGCGTCTTTGACAGTTGTCCTGGTCCGGCCTTCATGGTCGGTCACGTGGATCGTAATAGTGTAATTCCCCAGCGCCAGCTCCAGCAGACGGTTTTCCACCCGGCTGTCGATGACATCGCGTCCGACGTCAATCGCCTCGGCAAATCTTGAATGCTGCTGTTTGTAGTTGTAGAACGATGAACGCGAGATGCCCAGCTGGTACGCGATCTGACTGTCGGTCATACCTTCTGATGCAAAATCCATTGCGCGTTCCGGAAAATTTTCGTCGTACTTGGTTTCAGCCATGATACCTGTCTCCTTTATTGTTTATTGGTTGCTAAAACTAAAACACAAAACAAATCCATTTTTCACCACAGAGTTCACAGAGAACACAGAGAAAGATAAGACAGAGTAGTCAGCGGATTACTGCGGGGGGGGAATCCCGCATTAATTCGCTGACTATTTGGTTTTAACTCTGCGTCCTCCGTGTCCTCTGTGGTGAATCATGCTTTCATTTTCTTTATATAATTTATCTATTGCTAAATATTATATATCTTTAAATTAATAAAAGCAATATCTTTTAGAACTTTTTTTGAAAAATATTTTAGTCGAGAGAATCCGGGCCCGGGATTTACGTCTTTCTACGATTGCAGGGCAATCTTTTTGGAATGCGGCGACCCTGCGCCGCTTTGAATCTGGTATGAAATGTAAAATGAATGAACTATTGCGTGAAAAAAAAACTAAAACTAATCCCGATGTCCGACCTCGGTGTTCCATCAAAAGATATAAGGAACAAGTTAAAAAAACTCTTAACTTAGCACCATTCTGTACAGACCCGGCACGGAAAAAAGATTAACATAGACTATTTATTCTCGTTTGACGTTTGATGTTCCCCTGCACCTGTAGGTGAATTATTTTCTATTTCCGGGAGACCCCATTCTAAAACACAACCCATATGTACAAACGCGTTCCCGTAGTCACCTGTATTTTTGGCTGCCCAATATGTGTTGTCGGCGGTAAAAATGCGTTCAACAACACAACTATTGAGTATATTGCCTTTTTTATCTCTTAATATTACAAACCCTGTACGATCATTTGTTTTTACAAGAAACTGCCACCAAAAATCATAAACCGTCAAGTTAAACTGCCCGTCGGGGCTTATAAACGTTCTACATGGAGTCTGTGTATAAATCAATATCCTGTTTCGCGTAAAGTCCCAGGAATACAGCCCGACAATTAATAACAAAATCCCGAAAAAGATTAATGTTTTTTTGAATTTCTTCATTTTAATACCCTGTTTTAAAACCTTCCGGAGGTGTTAACGCGATAACTTTTATATCAGAATATACTTTGAAATCCTTACCAAAACCAGTGCGTTCAGCATATTCGCGAAACGTTGAATTCCAAACCCCTAAAGCATTTTAAAAATCAGGACTGTGTGATTTCATATTTTTCTTAGGCTGATGGCGCTGCTGCTGAAAGTTATTTTTCCAGCCGGTCTATCCAGTAGAACGGTTTTTGCCGCTGGTGAGTTATCGCGATTACTTGTATAACTGTGTCACATTCTCTGTATATAATGCTATAAGGAAAGATCGAAAGATTTATAGCGCGAGTTGAAGGACTGTTACGTTTCCATGTAAGAGGGGATTTTCTAATTCTGCCGATTGTGCTGTCGGTATCATCCAGAAATCTATCATCCAGGCCAGGTTCAAGCTTAAAGTAATGATTTGCTGCGGATTCAAGTTCGCGACGGGCCAGCTCCGCTTATACGATTTTCTTCATCGCGAAGCGCCCTTGCGTCTTGCCCGTATTTCCTGCATCACGTCGTTATGCGGGATCGTTGACATGCGGCCTTCATCGATCGCACGACAACGGGCTTCTGCTTCTTCCGACCATGCTTCCTGTATTTGCCGGTCATTGCATTTGACCAGTAGAAAATCAACCAGATCAAGTTGCTGGCTTTCAGGCAAAGTCAGCGCTTCAGTTTCAATTTGTGCCAATGTCATAGGCATAATCCGGACTGTTATTTAATATTTTCTTATTTAAGAAAACACCGCTATTCAGGAAAGTAAAACTTGAAACAGTATTTTCTGTGAAATTATATCTGCGCAGCCAAATGGTTATTTTATAAAAACTTGGTTCATCATAAAAGGCAGTTTCGGCACCAATTCTACTGCGCGGTGCGATTTGCGTTTTCATCAACAGCAGATGGTTCGGGAGAACTTTTCTTCAAAAGTCCAAATTCCAGCATGGAGCCATTTACTAAAAGACCGACCAGAATCATTGCGCCTAGCGGCAGAAAGATGGATGGCACATAGAGCCCTCCAACAATAATTCCGGCAATCCATGCCCAGTACTTGCGCCGTTTAAGATTCAAAATGACAACTTCCAGTAATATCACAAACGGCAATGTGAAGCCTGTGAATACTGGGATGCATTCTCCGGCTACCCGCTTTTCACTTTTTACTTTTCCCGCGTCAGTGCGATGCGCTTTTACTAATTAGTAATTTTGTCAACTTAAATTGTGTATAAATTGCGTAAAAGGTTTATATTGTATAAATTACAATGTTGGAATGCGGATTTTAAATATGCGGAAAACAATAATTGTCGTGAAACTTTAGAAATCATCAAATTAACCTGTAACAATTTTATAATAACTGTGTATAATAATATATAAGCAGATAAACTTCCTGGACGGAATTATTAACGAATCGTCTTTTGCATGCCCCCCTGGGGGTATTTATTTTCAGAATAGAGGTTGAAATGAACGAAATAAAAGATGAAGCGCTGATGATCATGTTCTGTTCCGGGAAGACAGAGGCGTTCCAGGTTCTTTTTGAGAAATACAGAAACCGGATATTCCGTTTTATTTACGGGGCATACGAGAGGAATCCAAGCCAGGCTGAAGATTATACGCAGGAGATATTTCTCCGCGTAATAAAAAACCGGGACTCCTTCAATCCCTCCATGCGTTTTTCCACCTGGCTTTACACGATAGCCCGCAATTACTGCCTGAATCAGCTCCGCGCTAAAACCGCAAACTTCGAGACGCAGGTTGAAACCATCGAACGGTTGATGTATACAGATGCTCAAAGCGATGTATCGGGAAAAATGGCGGGTAAAGAACTGGGAGCGCACATACGCCAGTCAGTGGCGAAACTGCCGGAAAATCTGCGGGCCATATTTATCCTGCGGGAAATAGACGGGCTTTCTCATGCCGGAATTGCAGAGATTATGAATACGACGGAGTGCAATGTCCGCACCCGGCTGCACCGGGCCAAAAAACAACTTCAAGCAATGTTATTACCTTATCTGGAGGATGAAAATGAAAAACACTGACGTTAAGAAAATGCAAGAATTATACCGTGAGGCGTTTAATGTCAAGCTTGGCGATTCCGCTGCTTTAAGGCTTCAGGCGGCGATGGATGCCGAACTCAAACTGATCAGCAGCGCTCCGCCCAGACTGGTAATGACGATAACCGAGGTCGCCGATTATCTCAGGGTGACCCCCGATGTTGTCGAAAATTATCTTGGCGATATTCCATGTTTCGAGCTGGGCTGTAAATTGTTGTTCAGGAAAGACTCTGTCGATGAATGGATTAAGGAAAAGGAGAGGAATTATGCCAGGGATATCCATGCATCCAATATTAATATGTTAAAGTTGACGATTGCATAACATTCAGCCTGTCACATTTCTCATGGGATTGTGTATAATATTACAGAACGGTGGAAACAGAAAAAAATTAAATGGAGAAAAATCATGAAATCTGATAACAGAGAGAAATTTCCAACCGTATTAAACAAACTGATTTGCGATTCAGTCAAAAAACGCGCCACGGATATTCATTTCAACTGCTCCGAGAGCGATGCGAAAATCCGGTTAAGGGTGGATGGCGTGCTGCATACGGTGGGAACAATTGCAAAAAAAGAATATCCGGGAATTTGCGATGCGATCAAGGAGATGTCGGGGCTGAACCTGGATGAGAAACGTCTGCCGCAGGACGGACGATGCCTGATGTCTATTGAAAAGAAGCCGGTTGATCTGAGGGTTTCGGTTATGCCGTGTGTGTTCGGGGAAAATATTTGCCTTAGAATTCTCTCAAAAGAAGCTCTCTGCCTCGATATCGGGAAGGCAGGTTTTAGCGAACCTCAGCTCGGCATTGTCAGAAAATGGTGCGGCAAGCCTAACGGCATAGTGCTGGTCACCGGGCCGACAGGCAGCGGTAAAACTACCGTCGAGTACATGATCCTTAATGAGCTGAACAAGGAATCCTGCAATGTCTTTTCCGTGGAAGATCCGGTCGAATACACGATCCCCGGGGTAAACCAGGTTCAAATTAATCCACGGGCCGGACTCACTTTCAGCAGCGCCATAAGAGCAATATTACGCCAGGATCCGGATGTAGTCATGGTCGGGGAAATCCGTGATTTTGAGACCGTTCAGATCATGGTCGAGACTGCAATTACCGGCCATTTTGTCCTGTCAACTTTACATACAAATACCGCGACAGAGGCGGTTATCCGGTTGAGAGATCTTGGACTGGAACCGTTTCTGATCAAGGATGCCGTGACAGGAATAATAAACCAGCGGCTTGTCCGTGTTCTCTGCAAGGAGTGCCGGGAAAAATATGTTCCCGATGATATCACGCTTCAGCATTTCAAGCTGAAAAAACAGGAATACTACAAAGCCGCCGGCTGTAAGAGCTGCAACAACACAGGTTATCGCGGCAGGAGCGGAATCTATGAACTTTATGAGCCCGGACATACGACAATGAACATGCTGCTTAAAGGTTGCAGCGATGAAGAACTGCGCGGACAGGCGCTGGGCGAGGGTATGATCAGCTTGTTCCAGGATGGCGTGAGCAAAGCGGAACAAGGGATTACCAGTCTGGAGGAGGTAATCCGCGCCACCAGCGGAGTTATTTAACCTCATGAAACGTTAGCAGACGCGGCGAATATTGCAGCACGAACTTCCGAATATCCAATATCCAACGAGGGATGTCCAATATCCAACACGGGTAAAAACGACTGCAGGAACGACACATAATTGTTCAGCCTTCTTCGTGACTTTGCGGCTTTGTGCGAGAATATGTTTAACTGATTTTTCTGAGGACTATGGCGCTGCGGGATAAAACTTCGGAATATCCAATATCCAACACGGAATATCCAACTGATGAAGGAAAGACAAAATAAATCAGAAGAATGCCAAAAAAAACGGGTTTATATTTTTCTTAGGACGATGGCGCTGCGGGAGGGGAGATACAGCTTCAGCATGTTGCGGATTTCATTGCTCTGCTGTTCGGGGAGGGTGAAATAATGCTGTCCTGGGGAGAGGCGGGCGTGGCCGCCGAAGTCCGGGGAATCGGTGTCCAGTTCCAGGATGTATTCGCCGGGCAGCACTTCTATCGGGTAATCGGTGTATGATTCAGACGTATGGAAATTGAAGAAAAAGAACAGGCCGGCGCGTTCAAAAGCCATTATTTTCTGTTCGTCATTGATGTATAATTTCTGTGATCCGGAATTGATCAGATGGTATTTTTTCGCGATTTTAATCATTTCCCGGTCAAAGGACTGAAGGAAATGGAAACGCAGGTCGGGATTGTCCGCCAGCGACCACTGCCTTCTGGCGTAGTGATATGACCAGTTATTGCCTTCGCGGGGGAAATCAATCCATTCCGGATGTCCGAATTCATTGCCGATGAAGTTCAGGTAGCCGTTGCCGGCGGTGGCCAGGGTTGCCAGACGCGCCATTTTGTGAATGGCCATGCCGCGGTCAACTGGCAGATTTTTGGAATTTTTGTGCATGGCGTCATACATATCCTTGCCGATCAGACGGAAGATGACGGTCTGTCCGCCGACAATCGCCTGATCATGGCATTCTACATAGCTGATTGTTTTTTCATCGCGCCGCCGGTTGGTGAGTTCATGCCATAAACCGGACATGCTCCATGATTCATCCGGGATATCGAAGAGTTTGAACCAGTAATCAGTCACGCCCATCGCCAGGCGGTAGTCGAAACCGCAGCCGCACTGTTCAATCGGCGCGGCCAGTCCGGGCATGCCGCTGACGTCTTCGGCAATGGTGATCGCATCCGGCCGGATTTGGTGAATCACTTTGTTCGCCAGCGTCAGGTAAGTCAGCGACTCCTCGTCCACCTGATGGCTGAAATAATCATGATAGCTGGTAAAGGCGTTCCCCAGCCCGTGATGTTTGTAGAGCATACTGGTGATGCCGTCGAAACGGAACCCGTCCACATGGTACTCGTCCAGCCAGAAACGGCAGTTGGAGAGCAGGAAATGGAGCACCTGCGGTTTGGAATAGTCGAAGCAGTAGGAATCCCACGCGGAATGGCTGCCCCGCTCTCCGGCATGGAAATATTGATATTTGGTGCCGTCGAAACAGCCCAGCCCCTCGATTTCGTTGCGCACGGCGTGGGAGTGGATCAGGTCGATAATCACGCGCAGGCCGAAGCCGTGGGCGACGTCAACGAGTTCCTTAAATTCCTCCGGCGTGCCGAAACGGGACGAGGCGGCGAAAAAATTGGAGACATGATAACCGAATGAGCCGTAATACGGATGCTCCATAACGGCCATGATCTGGATGGTGTTATAACCGGAACGGATGATCCGCGGCAGCACTTCTTCCTGGAACTGGCGGTAGGAGGAGACTCCGGCAAATTCACGGGACATGCCGATATGGGTTTCGTAAATCAGCGGCGCTTTGCCGCCGGAATCCGGCGGGGTGTTTTTCCAGCGGTAAGGCTGCGGCTGCCACACCTGGGCATTGAAGATCTTAGTCTGCTGGTCCTGGACTACGCGCCGGACGTAAGCCGGCAGCCGGTCGCCCGAACCGCTGCGCCAGTGGATTTTCAACCGGTAAAGCATGCCGTGATGCATGGCGTCCGCCGGAAGCGCGGTTTCCCAGATGCCCAGCGCACTGTCGCTTTTCTTCAGGCTGTATTTCGGCAGTTCTTTCCAGTTGGAAAAATCGCCGACCAGAAAGATCTCAGTCGCGTTCGGCGCCCATTCGCGGAAAATCCAGCCGCCGTCGCGGAAGTGAAGCCCGAAAAATTCATGCCCGGACGCGAAATCGCCCAGAGAACGGCCTTCGCCGACGATTTTCCTTTCCATGTTCTCGGCGCGTAGCCGGCGCGCGGCCAGCTGGTCAAGGTAAGGCGTCAGATAAGAGTCCTGCCGCAGTTCAGCAGTGACATTCGGCCGGTGTTTGAACATAGAATGTTCCTTTTCGATAGACGGTATAATCATCAGCGGATGAGCTGACGTTCAAGCATCACTTCGTAAATGTCTATATATTCCTGCGCGGTTACGGAATGGTTGAACCGGGCTTTGGATTCTTTCATGATCCTGGAAATCTGCTGAGCTTTGACCGCTTTCGGCAGCCGGTGGAATTTCATGGCCTGATCAATCGCCCAGCGCAGGCCGTTGCAATCGTAATTTTTAAAGACAAAACCGTTGCCTTCATTCTTTTCCAGGTCAAGGTGTTCCACGGTGTCATGCAGCCCGCCGGTGTCCATGACGACGGAGAGCGAACCGTAGATCGGGCTGACCATCTGCGGCAGTCCGCAGGGCTCGAATTTGGACGGCATCAGCATGAAGTCGGACGCCGCATAACCGAGGTGCGACAGGGCTTCGTCAAAAGCGCAGACCGCCACGCGTTTATGCAGATTATGGAACCTGACGATTTCATGGAAATATTTTTCATAAGCGCCGTTGGCGACAATCGCCACCTGGAGTTTTTCGCCCCAGTAGTCGGAAACCAGTTTATAAAGAATGTCGGTCAGGAGCTGGCAGCCCTTCTGTACCGGGTCAAGCCGCGACGGCCAGAAAAATATCGGCGCGTTGGGATCAACATGCAGCCCGGTTTTGCGCTGGAACGCCACTTTGTTCTCGACCTTTTTCTCGGCGTGGTTTTCCGCGCTGTAGCAGGCTTCGATCATCATATCGGTTTCCGGATTGAAGGTTTCGTCCGGAGCGTTCAGAATCCCTTTGGCGCAGCCGGTTCTCTTCTTCTGGGATATTTCATATTGAATATTGCCGGGAATGAACGGATGCCGCCCTTCCACGATTTCATCGAGGAATGTCGGACTGACGGTATTGATGAAGTGTGACGCGAAAATACCGCTGGTCAGCATGTCCACCGGATTGGTGGAACGGGATTCCTCGTAATTCATCGGGGTGCGCTGAAAGTAAAGATTATTCCAGAAATCGGCCGAGTCAATGCCGCGGTCTTCGATATAATCCAGCGTTATCTTCTGGGTGTGGATGTTATGGACCGTGAACAGGCAGGGAATGCCCATGCGGCGCGCCGCGGCCGGAATCAGTCCGGTCATCCAGTCGTTGCAGTGAATCAGATCCGGTTCGACTTTCGGAATAATGTTATTGATGATTTCGCGCTGGAAAGCCAGCGCGAATTTCAAACTGTCTTCATGGTAATTGCTGTAAACGGTGTCGCGGTAATAGAATACCCGGTCTTCCGCCAGATGAATCCTGGAATTGGACAGATGGCTTTTGTAAACCAGCAGTTCGCTGTTGATGAGCTTGCCCACATCAATGTGGAACATCCTGCGGTAATGCGGCAGGGCGACATGAACGTCCGCGCCCTGCTTGAATAACGCGGCCACCAGCGAAGCGGAAACGTCCGCCAGACCGCCGGCTTTCGCCTGCAGCATGTTGGACATATTGCCCATTCCCTCCGGCAGATACGTGATCTCCGGCGTTACGATCAGGATTCTCGGATTTTTAGGGTTGGATGGTACTCTCATTGGTTGCTCCCCGCTGCCAGAATTACTCTTATTTTTCTATATTTAAAACCTTTATCAGACACCTGTGCCACATATAAATCAAGAAGTCAGGAGTCAGGAGTCAGGAGTCAGAATGGAAGATTTAAATTCAGAATGCAGGAGACAAAAGCATAGAAAAACAGCTTTCAAATCCTGATTTTTTTTACTATTTCCCATCTCCTGGCTTCCGGCTTTATTCTTTGTTTTTATTTATTCTGACTCCTGAATTCTGACTCCTGAATTCCCGGATTTGCGGGCGAAGCCCGCATTAAATATTACTAATTTGCTTTATTCCGCCCACTTAATGAACCCCGGAATACTGTTGTCCCAGTCATGTCCGACCGGGGTTACCCGCGCCGTCAAACCGAAGCGTCCGGAATGATTGCAGGTCAGTTCGTATTCATACAGGTAATTGCCATTGCCCAGGTCGGAGGCCAGCGTCATCAGCGCGGTATTGCTGCGCTTGATCTGATTCTGGCTGTCAACCGGTCCGTAATAGATTTCCACATCCACGTCGTCGGGTTTCAGCTCGCCCAGGTAAACTTTGGCGGTAGCTTTAAATTTGTCGCAGACATGCAGTGAGCTTAGATCCACGTCGGTCTGCGGGTTCTCAATATAAATCTGGTCATGGTAGCGGTCATAACGGCGCTTGCTGGCGACCATCTTAACCGCTCTGCCGGCATCGTCTTTCATCAAATCGTCATAATTTCTCAGCGCCGGCCCGTAGAACCGTTCATAGTACTCACTGACCATCCTGATGCTGGAGAATGACCCCAGGCCCATCTTGATGGATTCCTTCATCATCCTGACCCAGCGCTGCGGCAGATCGCCTTCAGAGCGGTCGTAGAAAGTCGGAATGATATCATTTTCAATGATGTTGTAAAGCGCCTGCGCCTCAATTCTGTCGCGGTCGTCGTTGTTGTCATAAGTGTCGTCAGTGGGGATGCTCCAGCCGCAATCCGGGGAATAGCCTTCAACCCACCATCCGTCCAGGATACTGCAGTTGAGCACGCCGTTGATGGCGGCTTTCATGCCGGAGGTGCCGCTGGCTTCCTGCGGACGCAGCGGGGTGTTCAGCCAGACGTCCACGCCCTGGACAAGATATCTTGCCAGATTGATGTCGTAGTCTTCCAGGAATACCATCCGGTGGCGGACATTCGCATTGTACGAGAAATTGATAATCTCCTGAATCAGGTGCTTGCCGGCCTCATCCGCGGGATGGGCCTTGCCTGCGAAGATGATCTGCACCGGACGTTCCGGGTCGGTAAGCAGCGCCCGCAGCCGGTCGGGATCCTGCAGCAGCAGGCTCGCCCGTTTATAAGTGGCGAAACGGCGCGCAAACCCGATGGTCAGAATATCCTGGTTCAGGATGTTTTTGGTGCTGATCGCTTCACGGGACGAGGCGTTGCGGTTTCTCATCTGCAGTTTCAACCGGTTACGCGCATGGCGCACCAGCGTCAACCGGCACATTTCATGGGTGTGCCACAGTTCCTCATCCGGAATATTGTCAATCATGGTCTTGTGTTTCTTGGAGCACTGGATCTCCATCCAGCCGGGGCTCAGATAGTGATCGAACAGCACTTTATTGCGTTCGGCTATCCAGGACGCGACATGAACGCCGTTGGTGATGTGCGAGATGGGAATTTCGTCAATCGGACGTTCCGGCCACAGATCTTTCCACATCTTTCTGGCGACTTCCCCGTGCAGCCGGCTGACGCCGTTGGTGAAATTGGCCATGCGCAGCCCGAGAATGGTCATGGACATTTCATGCGCGTCTTTGTTCTGCGGCGGCATGCCCCAGTTGAGCACCCGGTTGACGTCGATGCCCATTTCGGTCATCAGGACTTCAAGATACGGCTTTAACAGGCCGACTTCAAACACTTCGTTGCCGGCGGGAACCGGCGTGTGTGTGGTAAAGATGTTGGAACGCCAGACAATGGTCACCGCGGTATCGAAATCCACTTTCTGCGTCTGCATCAGATATGCGATGCGGGCGAGACTCAGGAACGCGGCGTGACCTTCATTCATGTGGCAGACGGACGGGACATAGCCCATTTTAATCAGGGCCTGGAAACCGCCGATGCCCAGCAGCAGTTCCTGATGCAGCCGCATGCGTTTGTCGCCGCCGTACAGCCGCCAGGTGATTTCCTTGAAATCCGGGGGATTTTCAGGAATTTCCGTGTCGAGGAGGATCAGCGGAATATTGCCGACATCCATTTTCCAGACTGCCGCCGTGACTTCACGGTCAAGCAGCCGGAGTTTAACATTCACTTCATTGCCGTCTTTATCCTTGGCACGGGTAACCGGCATGTAATTAAGTTCATTTTCCGGATAGCGTTCATTCTGATAGCCGTTGCTGTCAAGCTGCTGTTTGAAATACCCCTGGCGGTAAAGCAGGCCGACGCTGACGATCGGCAGATTCAAGTCGGAAGCCGCTTTCAGATGGTCCCCGGCCAGTACGCCCAGGCCGCCTGAATAAAGGCGCAGACTTTCATGAATCCCGTATTCCAGCGAAAAGTAAGCTGTACGTCTTTCCTCAATACCAATATCCTGTTTGACATGTTTCCGGAAAATTACTTCAACACTCTTGAGAATTTCCAGAAAGCCTTTGTCGTGGGCAAGTTCTTCAAGATGCTCCTGGGAAACCAGGTTAAGAAAGAGGCGGCTGTTGCCGTGAACCGCGCGCCAGAGCGAAATATCAATCCGGCGGAACAGTTCGATGGCTTCATAATTCCAGCACCACCACATATTGAACGAAAGTTCATCCAGAAAGCTGAGCTGTTCCGGAATTCTCGGATTGACGTTAAAGAGTTTTAATTTTTCCATAATTTATTCTTTCCATAAGGTTGTCCGGAATTGCACCAGCGGTCGCTTATCCGGAGTATAAATAGTTGATTATCAGGATCTTTGCATCAGCAAAAATAATGCTTGTAAATTTGCAGGCTTAAACCCTCCTGAAAAAATCTAAAAAAACCGTGTTTCCGTATGATCTTATAATCTATCACAGACACTGCGCATACAATACCAGACGGTAGCGGATAGTTCAAACCCGCTTCCGTTTGATTTTTCAAATATTAGCCTGAATAATTCATAAATTTATGGCGAAATACTGCAATCTGCTCAAAGTAAAGTCTTTGCCGCTGTCCTCGCCGCAGCGACTGCGGCATCGTCAAAATCTTTCTTTTTGAGCATATTTTCGTCTTTCAGCCATTTTTTACGAATAATCGTTAGAGAATGAATCCGGACGGCAAACCATTTAATGAGGACGTTTTGGACAATAAACATCCCTCCGGAAAACTGCCGGTCAAATTAATTCAATACTTTTTAAATTGGGAAATTTCAGTCAACAGTAATAACGCTGTTCAGCGTTCCCATTTCATTCGGCCTGAAATTGGGATTGCCGGGATCAACGCACCAGGTGTCATTGATGTAATATTTATACTCGTAAGTACCGGTACCCAGCATTACCGCACCCTGGAAAATCCCGTTATTCTCCTTGTCGGTAAGCTGTTTTTTGGTGCAGTCCCAGTCATTGAAATCACCGGCTAGAAACACGCTGCTGCCGGGCTTGGTCTGTACTTCAAATATTACTTTTTTGCGTCCTGCTGTTGAGGTTGAGGCGCTTTTCACGATCTTTTTGGTTGCCATTTTCATTTCCTCCTAAGTTACATATTTAAAACCGCATTCCCTGTACCCCTGTAATGCGGCACTCCCTTTAACTTTTAATCAAGTCATTATGCCGTAAATGGTTAAAATCATGGCGTAACTTTCTTAATTGCCATTAATATAGCATAAATATTGAAGATGTCTATTTTAAAATTAAAATCTTATAAACTCTGAACAATTCCGTAATGCCCCAGGCCTGCGCGCCGCAGCCGCGCCAGAGATGCGGCGAATCGCCGTCCAGTATTTCCGGGGTATGGCAGGGAACGCCGCTGTTGATGACCTCTGACGCCGACATCAGCAGCGATGCGGCGCGGAAACGGCATTTTTCGCCGCCGATCATGAACAGCGCTTCGCAGTATGAAGGGAACGGCCAGGTCCAGGCGGTGCCGTTATGATAAGCCGGCTTGCGCCTGGTGTCTTCATCGCCTTTATATGCTCCCCAGTAAGGCCAGGACGGATCGTTGAGCAGGCCGCCCAGGTGGAAGACCGGCAGCGGATATTTAACCTGCCGGTCGGCCAGGGTGCGGATGGCGCCCGGAATAATC
>TBL_comb47_HYPODRAFT_10005494_pt1 | contig 14093 bp, 13 predicted proteins | sample TroBogypolimnion_40_FD_10682 | JGI IMG/M metagenome (IMG submission 10682)
CTTCCTTTACATCCCCAATTTGGATTACTTTCAATCTAATGGTGCACAAACCGTCAGTAGCCAGTTAACTGCCACCAAAATTTGCCTGCCTCCCCTCCCCAAAAAGTTCTGATTTTCCACTATCTTTCCAACTTGAATTTCTAATTCCGATACAATGTTCCATTTAATGATCACCCTCGTATATATTATCCCAAACATTTACGTTTGTTTGCGAATGATGCAGCTGTTTGTCAATAAGGGGCAAAGGATCAACTATCTTTTGATTTATTTTCTGTTCGCACTGATTTATCCGGTCAGCAACCTTTTTTCGCAGGATGATACAGGTTTTTGGGCCAGGATCCTGACCAGTACAGCGGGTTACCTGCTCCCATTTTACCTTTACCTGTTTCTTTTTTTGCTTGTTTTGGAATTTGTTCTATTGATCAATCTGATATTCAGGGTTGTGTCATTTGAAAAATTGAGACAGCCGGGGATAAGAACGATTGTTCTATCTGTTTTGGTATCCTTATCAGCGACAGTTGTTATTGGGGGTATCATCAACTTCAATATGATCCAGGTTTCGGAATACCGGATCACCGTACCCCGGAAATTGGCTAAAATTGACCATCTGAAGATTGCTTTTGTCGCAGACTTTCACCTCAGGGAGCAGAATAACATCAATTTCGTGAAGCGATTTAAGAAAAAGATTGATGAAATCAATCCCGACCTGATGTTGTATGGGGGCGATATCGTGGAGGGAAACCGCAGCAACAATAAAATGGCCGAACTCGAAAACCTGCTTGGTCAAATCCATCCGAAATATGGTGTCTTTGGAGTGCTTGGTAACCATGAATATTATGGCGGACAGGATAAAGGGAATTTTTTCGATAAAGCGGGCATAAAAATCCTTCTCGATTCTAATATATTGATAGACAATTCGTTCAATTTATTAGGACGATATGATGGTCATTTCAATAATCGAAAATCCATCGAAGATCTGATGAAATCGGTCAACGATTCTTTTCCGACCATCCTGCTTGACCATCGTCCTACAGAATTGGAAGAGGTCAGCAAAACAGCGGTTGACATCCAATTATCCGGTCATACGCACAATGGGCAATTGTTCCCGATCAGCCTGATCATTCAAAGTATGTACCGATTAAGCTGGGGTTACGAAAAAATAGGCAATACGCACTTTTTCGTAACCAGTGGAATCCGTTTGTGGGGACCACCTGTAAGGACCACTGGCAAATCGGAGATTATGGTGATCGATGTGGGTTTTACAGCGAAATAAACATTTTTAACATATTGATTATGTGCTATTTATAGAACATCTCCATATCTTACGATATATTTGTGATTTGAGATTGTCAGTTTAATTCACTACCTTCACTCCAAATCTTATTGAAATGAAACGACTGGTTATTTTATCGGGTGCCGGAATGTCGGCTGAGAGCGGGATCCGCACTTTCCGTGATTCCAACGGGTTATGGGAAGAATATGATGTGATGGAAGTTGCGAGTATTGAAGCGTGGCATAAAAATCCAGGACTGCTTCTCCGGTTTTACAACGAGCGCAGAAAGCAGATGATTGAAAGCAAACCCAACAAGGGACATATTCTGTTGGCGGAACTGCAGAAAAGCTATGATGTTCAAATAATTACGCAGAATGTGGATGACCTTCACGAAAGGGCTGGGTCGAAACATGTCCTTCATTTGCATGGTGAACTAACAAAAGCCAGGAGTTCTGTTGATCCATCTTTAATCTATACGTTGGAGAATCCTGAAATGAAATTGGGTGATAAGTGTGAGAAGGGAAGCCAGTTGCGGCCCCATATTGTCTGGTTTGGCGAGGAGGTCCCGGCCATCAGGGAAGCCGTTCCAATTGTTGAATCGGCAGATTACCTTTGTGTGATAGGAACTTCCATGAATGTTTATCCGGCAGCAGGATTGATGAATTATGCTCATCGTAAAACACCTGTCTTTCTTATCGATCCCAAGCCTCCTGTGGGTTTACCGGCACGTGTTAAGGTCATTGCGAGGGGTGCCGGTGATGGGGTAACTGAACTGGTACGTTTATTAGCCGAAATTCAGTAATCATCGTTTATCTCAATCTATTTCACACTAAATCAGAGTTATACATTCTATTTCCTTTTATTTCAATTGATTTCTTTTCATTTCAACTTATTATTTATCGTATGCAAAAAAAAATCATCATCGCTATAACCGGTGCAAGTGGTTCAATCTATGCAAAGCGGATGCTTGAAAAACTTCAGGTCCTTCATGACCAGATTGAAACGTGTGGCATCGTGTTTTCGTCGAACGCCCGTGAGATCTGGAAATATGAACTTGGGTCAATTCCCGATGAATTTCCTGGAAATTTTACGGTTTACGAAAAGGGGGATTTCTATGCCCCGTTTGCTTCCGGTTCTGCAGGTTACGATACAATGGTCATCATTCCCTGTTCAATGGGAACATTGGGACGAATTGCCTCAGGAGCCTCAGAAGACCTGATCACACGTGCAGCAGATGTGATGCTTAAGGAACGTAAAAAGTTGATCCTTGTGGTTCGTGAAACGCCTTATAACCTGATCCATCTCCGTAACATGACTTTCCTTACAGAAGCTGGAGCCGTTATTGCCCCTGCAACCCCATCCTTTTATAGCCTCCCACAAACCATTGATGCAGTTGTCGATACGGTTATCGACCGGGTGATTGATCTTGCCGGTTTTGAAAATAAGGGTTACAGGTGGCAAAGATGAATCTTAGAGCATGTGGCAGGAGCATAGGGCATGGGGCAGCGAACGTTTTCCCTCCCTCTAAACTATGCACATGCAACTGTAGCAATACTCACCCTGACTCCCGGAACTTTCAGTAATGGTTCGCAACACGCTTCCAGGGTAGCACCAGTGGTGACAACATCATCAACGATCAATAAATGCTTCCCTTGTAATTCATTTGCATTTTTGACATTAAATATTCCACTAACATTTTCCCATCGCTCAAACCGTCCTTTACGTGTTTGTGTAGCTGTATGCACGACCCTAATCAGGTTTCCGGTAATCATAGGACGGTTCATCGATTCCGCAAGACCTTTGCAAATCTCAGTGCTCTGGTTGTATCCACGTTTTTTCTCCTTCTTTGGGTGCAAGGGAACTGGAATGATTGCATTTATATCCTGAAATAATGACGATTGGATCAGATCGTATCCAAATAATACACCTAATTTCCTCCCGACATCACAATTCCCTTTGTATTTTAGTTCGTGTAACAAGTGTTGCAAATGACCACCTTTATCGAAACGGCAAAAAGAGGTGGCAAGTGTGATATTTGCCCTTCCCATAAATATTTGAAATATAGGGTTATCCCGAAAAAGATGATAGTTGGTTCTTGGTAGATCAGCAAGGCAATTCAGGCACAGAACATCCTCACCTTTAACGAGCGAGGTGTTGCACCCTGCACACAATCGGGGATAGAAAAGAGAGATGAAGTCTTCGATCAAATCCATTTTAATTAACATCTGTACAAATTTATGGAATTGTTTCCTGAAAATTGAAATGCAGGACCAAAAAGAGTTGATAATCAAAAATGTTCTTTATCTTTAATAAAAATTAGCAGCCACATGTCAAAGGATAAAAAGAATAAAAAAGCACTCCAATTTAACAAGGCGGGGTTAAAAAAGGCTATACTCTCTGTTTATTTTGAGGATAGCAGCAAGTCGTTCAATTATAGGCAAGTAGGTGCAGCTGTCGGAGCTAAGGGGGATGGGGAGTTGCAGTTGGTAAATGGTGCATTGCAGGAGTTGCGTGATGCAGGAACACTTTTGGAAACCGAACGTGGCAAGTACCACCTAAAGTCTCAGGGGGGAACTGCAACCGGGATCATTGAATTGAATCCCAAAGGTTATGGTCAGTTGACTAGTGAAGAGTTGAATGAGCCTGTTTTTGTCTCCGCGGCCAACATGAACCATGCACTAGACGGCGACAAAGTCCGCGTCCGGTTATATGCGAGGCGAAAGAGGAGCAATGCTGAGGCAGAAGTCATTGAAATTCTTGAAAGGGCTAAGACTACATTTGTCGGAACCATCGAGATTTCACAGTTTAGTGCCTTCCTGATTCCCAATAAAAAAACACCATTCGACCTTTTTATTCCCAAGGATAAACTAATGGGAGCCAAACATGGACAGAAAGCAGTGGCAAGGATTATGGATTGGCCCGAAAGGGCAAGAAACCCTTTTGCGGAGATCATCGATGTTCTTGGGGATGCGGGTGACAACAATGCCGAAATGCATGCGATCCTTGCAGAATTTAATCTGCCGTATAAATATCCTGAAGCGGTCAATCAGGCTGCAAACAAGATCAATGAAGAGATCCCTTCTGATGAAATAAAGAACCGTCGTGATTTCAGAAGCATACCTACATTTACGATCGACCCTGCCGATGCCAAGGATTTCGATGATGCCCTTTCGATTCGAAAATTGGAGAATGGGTTATGGGAGGTCGGGGTTCACATTGCAGATGTTACCTACTATGTTAAGCCGGAATCACTGCTTGAGGATGAGGCTTACAACAGGGCTACCTCGGTATATCTTGTTGATCGGGTTGTACCCATGTTACCGGAGCGGCTTTCGAATGGAGTTTGTTCTTTAAGACCAAACGAAGACAAACTATGTTTTTCGGCCGTATTTCAGCTTGATGATAAAAGTACTGTTATCAACGAGTGGTTTGGCCGGACCATTATCCATTCCGATCGCAGGTTTTCATATGAAGAGGCGCAACAAGTGATCGAAACCGGAACCGGTGATCTAAAGGAAGAAATTCTGGAATTGGACAGTCTTGCCAAACAACTCAGGGAACTCCGTTTTGCGACAGGTTCCATCGGATTTGACCGCGTAGAGGTGAAGTTTGAAATCGACAAGGATGGGAAACCACTCAGTGTATTTTTCAAGGAGTCAAAAGATTCCAATAAATTAATTGAAGAATTTATGTTGTTGGCGAATAAACGGGTGGCTGAATTTGTCGGGAAACCAAACTCAAAAAGGAAAGAACGCACCTTTGTTTATCGGATACACGATAAACCCGACCCCGAAAAACTGGATACTTTTAACCATTTTATCAAACGGTTTGGATATGGGATCCAGACAAATAATCCGCAGACAGTTAGTTCGTCGATGAATAAACTAATCGAAAATGTGGCAGGTAAAAAGGAACAGAATGTGATTGAAACACTTGCAATCCGGACAATGGCAAAAGCTGAATATTCGACAAGGAATATTGGCCATTATGGGCTGGGATTTGAATATTATACCCATTTTACCTCTCCTATTCGCAGGTATCCCGATATGATGGTCCACAGATTGTTGGCCAGGTATCTGGAAGATGGCAGGTCGGTTCAGGCCGACCAATATGAGGAGATGTGCAAACATTCGTCAGATATGGAAAACAAAGCTGCAAATGCTGAACGGGCTTCGGTTAAATACAAACAGGTAGAGTTCATGGCTGATAAGATCGGTCAACAATTCAAAGGGGTTATTTCGGGTGTAAAAGATTGGGGAATTTATGTCGAACTGGATGAAAATAAATGTGAAGGTATGATACCTTTGTTCGAGCTTACTGACGATTTTTACGAATTTGATGAAAAGAACTATTGTATCATTGGGCAACGGGCCCATAAAAAATACCAGTTGGGTGATGCCATAAATGTTGAAATTGCAAGGGCTAATCTTGAGAAAAAACAACTTGATTTTCGGATTGTTGGAGAGGAATTGCAGAAAACGCGCAAACCGGTCAGGGAAAGACGCCGAAGGTAATTTTCAAATCCGACTTGAAAAGGCATACAGAAGTGTTAATGGTAAAATAAAAACAGGTAAATGATTAATGCAGTAATTTTGGAAGACGATCCTGCACTTGGCAAGAGCCTTGCTTTAATGATCAAGGAATATTGTCCGGAGGTCACTGTAATTGCACTTCTTGATTCAGGGGAAATGGCCCTTGATATTCTCCCTTCCATCCAGTATGACTTTATTTTTTCTGATATCGATCTTGGAGATATGGATGCATTCACCCTTTTTAAAAAACTGGATAAACCGAATCAACACATCATATTTACAACCTCTTATGAGAATTTTGCTGTAGAAGCTTTTAAATTGGATGCCATAGACTATCTGGTTAAACCTATTTATCCAGATGCCCTGATACGGGGTGTAAACAGGGTCCTTGAGCGTATTGCGAATAGGGAACTGCCTGTATCCCATAAGGATAATCTTGAGCTACATAAAGGCGGGAAAATTTTGTACAGGGCAGCTGGTCAGTTGCACGTGATTTCGAATCTAAGGATCATCTATTTCGAGGCTCAGGGTTCCTATACAAAAGTTTACCTGGATGACGGTTCAGAGCCTAAACTAATTCCAAATCATTTGAAACAGATTGAAGAAACCCTACCTGAAAACAAGTTTTATAGGATTCATAATTCCTTAATCATAAACAGTGATTTTGTTGATCACATACTGTTTCAAAATAAAGTATGTGTTTTAAAAAATAACGGGTCATTGCAAAAAATACACCTAAAAATTGCGGACCGGAAGTTTCAGGGATTTATGGATTTTCTTAAGAAGAGTTGAAATATATTGTATTTTATTTTGCACTTATTGCCAAAAAAGCCACACTTATTGCCAAAAAAGCCGCACTTATCAAGTTACCTTTGAAAGGTGAGAGACTTCATGTTATACCCATTATTTTTTTATTCACTTTTGCATATTATTATCGGAAGCAATGTTGTTTATGGCACCTCTTTATGAGTGTATTTTAATTCTTTTTAAGCCCTAATCATTAATATATAGTAGATCATTACTGGCAGGACCCAAAGTTCTGTCAGTTTTTTATTTGGCCCCATTTGATTGTAGCAGATCTGATCAATTTACCTTTGAAAAAGGTAATCAATAAATTATTTTTTCAACATAAAAATTCAATTGGATTATTTACCTTTACATTCAGAAGAGGTACGGTTTTTTCGTATTTGACTAAATTTGTTAACTTTGACCCCATAGTTTTATTAACTTATTATTATGAATATTGAGAACAGTAGCATCAAAAGGGATGCTGTAAGAGAAAATATCCTCAAAATAGCTCAGGAGATCTTCAGTAAATTCGGGTATAAGAAAACTACACTTGATGATATTGCGAACGCTGTAAGAAAAGGTAAAAGTTCGCTTTACTACTATTTCAGCAGTAAGGAGGATCTTTTCCAGGAGGTGATACAGAAAGAAGCTGATACGCTTCGCGAGGAACTTTCGAAAGTTTTGCAGAAGGACATAGACCCTGCTGAAAAACTAAAAGATTATGTGATGACTAAAATCACAACATACAGACAATTGGCCAACTTTTACAATGCCATCGAAAATGATACTGCAGCTGTTGAGTTCATTGATAAGATCAAATCACAATATTATCAGGAAGAGATCCGTATGATGAAGCGGATTTTACTTGAAGGAGCCCGTCAGAGGAAATTTATCATTAAGGATTTCACCTTGGTAGCGATTGGGATTACAACCGCAATCAGGGGGCTTGAAATGCCACTCTCAGCAGGTCCCTACCGCTCGACGGACCTCGGGAAGAGTGTTGACTCTATTGTCAAAATTATCTGTTTCGGGATTATGAAAAGGGATTAACCCGCAATGTTTTCCTTATAATGAGAGAATCAGGTTACAGGCTATTTTATTAATACATCCTGTAACCTGATTTTTTTTGCTAATTGAATGAAACGTCTCCCCCGCTTGATTTCTCAATATTCCTTTCTTTTGGGTTGCCTGATACTTTTATTTGCCCTCCACTACTTGCTTTTGCAGTAAGTTTTTCAGAAACTGATACTTTCAGATTTGCCCCACTCGAAGCACCAGCATTGCAGTAGTTGGAATGTAAATCCGTCATCCTGATCTCAACACCGCTTGAACCATCCACATCCAGATTTTCTGCTGATCCTGAAAGTTTGATCCTACCACCACTGCTACCTTCGACGCCCAATTTATTTGAATTTAGAGCCAGGTCGATATTTGCACCACTTGAAACAGAAATTTCGAGTGATGGAAGTTTTAATTCCATTTTTGATTTTACTTCAGCACCTGAACCCGCTTCGAGCGCATGAATAGTTTTTATGGTGACATATATCTTTCTGGAAGCGGCATGTCTGATACTGGTTTCAGGAAAAATTTTGAGCTTTCCATGAGAAACCTCGGTTTTAATAACATCCTGAAGATTTTCATCAGCCTCAACAACTACCTTATATACAGAATCCTGGATTAAAATTACTTCCAGTCCGGCACTCACATCCACTGCCTCGAATTTTTCTACCTGACGTGTACGGCTGACCACCTTCCCGTTCCCTTTAATACCATAAAAGCATGAAGCAAATAAAAGAGGTACGATAAGGAAAACAATTACAATGTGATTTAATTTCTTTTTCATAACTATTGGGATTAAATGTTTTTGATATGAATAATTAGACGCAGGTTTATCCTTTTCGTTACAATAAAATGATTAAATACTGCTAATCAGGTTTAAAGGGTCTGCCTTTTAAATTATCTGATTAAAGTTGCATAATTCGCCAATACAATATTACCACCCTTTTTTGTGGGATTACTGTCGAAATGGCCAATGACCTCAATCTGATAGTGACTAAGAATATCTGCCGGCAATACAGTCGTAGGGTCCTGGTACGAAAGAAATAGAATGGGTAATCTTCCGGGAAGCTGAGGGTTTTTCCATGGATCCCAACTTTTTATTTCATGACCACTGTTCCAGATCACTTCAATAAACTTACCCGGAATTTCTCCATTAAAATAAAAATTCGCATTTTTCAGATCTTCACGGTGCCGGAGTTCCTGGTAAGGATGAAAATTTGGGTTAGTGACCGAAATTTCAGGTGCCCACGGCATCAAAACCAAACAGAGGGCAAGCACTATTCCACACATAGCATACCATAATAAAAGTATTTTTTTTCGTAATAAAGATATTACAAAGAGGCAAGTAAGTCCCCAGAATAGAAAAGCAGATAAAATAAGGGTTCCAAAAGCGGGTTTGCCTGTCTCTTTCAAATAAACAAAAAGAGCGACCGGGATCATAGAACTAACCATCAACATGATAATCGTATTGACCTGAAAAATTATAAGATCAGATTTTGTTGTAAACTTTTCATTGAAAGCCTCTATCAGATATCGGGTATAACAGGCAACCATCATGGCAAGCGGAATAAGTACCGGCAACAGGTAACGCTCTTTTTTCTCTGGGAAAAGTGAAAGAAGTATGACCGAGGAAATAGTCCAGAAGGCCAGGAAACTGTAATTCCCAAAATGATCGATCCGTTTTTTTGCATATGGAAACCATAAAGCAATTACAGCCAGGATTGTCCAAACACCAGACTGAACGGGGAAACTCCAATAATGATAAAATGGATGGGTACTCCGGTTGATCCATGCTGATGATTCCTGTTGTGCAACCATTGCAGAAAAATCAGGATGCGAAAACCAGATCATCAAGGGCCACCAGAGGCTGATTAGAAGTGTAATAATGACCATCACGGAAAGAGCCATTTTTTTATTTGAAGCCTCCTTCCAACCAAATGTGAATGACATTGCGATCAGAAAAGGGAGCAATAATGCATAAAAAGCGACCGGGCCTTTGCTCATAAAAGAGAGTCCCATCAAAAATCCCGCACAGATAAATTCTGACCATCCTATATATCGACTTTTTAATCCCTTAAATATTAACCATATGGCTCCAAGCATAAAACTATGGCAAAATATATCCCAGCTAATGTCGCGGGCCAGAAAAAAGATATAAAATGATGTTGAAGCGGTTCCTGATACAAGAAAGGGTAGGTACCTGTCATCAGACATTTCTGTTGTCAGTTTAAAGATAAAGAATATCAATAACATGGCAGCAAATGCAGCTGGTAAACGCAATAAAGAAAGGTTTTCCTGACCTGAAAAGTACATGGTTACAGCTGTTATCCACGTGGGAAGGGGTGGTTTTTCAAGGCGAATTTCCCCATTCATGGTCGGTTCCAGCCAATTGTTTTTCTGGAGGATCTCACGTGCGGTGGTTAGGTTACGTGCCTCCATAATATTGGCATCAAGCGTACCGTTATTGGCCACAAAGGCGACAAGTGTTATCAGAACAAGAGCGATAATCTGAAGGTTACGATTGATCATACCGGAATTTCAATTGTTGTTTTTCCAAAAATAGCAATTGCGAATGAATTATCATATCCTTTTTTGTGATGATTCCAGTATTAAGTTTCGGATATAGACCACCAGGCCTGTAAGTTGTCCGATAAATAAAACCGGGTCAAACCTAAAAATGGCGTAGGAGAGCATCATTGCCGATCCGACTACGCTTACAATCCAGAATCGTTTTGTCAATATGGATTCGTTTTGAGATTCAGAGTCAACCCATTGGACATAGAATCGGAATGTAAAAACCAATTGACCGATAGTACCCCAAATCTGTAAGATTGTAGGGATTTCGTTGTTACTGAACAGGTCCATGATATTCCCGGGAGCATCTGAGATTAAATAAGCTAGAGCAAGTATCGGTGCAATAATCACAAAAACCCTGAATGTTAGTGGGATAGGACTCCATCCTTCTTTCAGATGGAGGTTGCGGATGTAGATATAATAAACCATTGCCTGTCCTAAAACGATCACAAAATCGTGTCTTAAGATACCATAAATCAGGAAAACAACAGATCCGACGACACTTAATTGCCAGAAGATCAATGATGATATTGGTTTGCCGGCATGTTCCGATTGCCACCATTGAACAATCATTCGCAGTGAAAACAGCAATTGGGCCATAAAACCAATGGCATAGATCCAAACAGGTGAATTGGTCATCCTTTCCCTTTTATTTCGTATCGGATGGTTCGTTTCCGCATCCAGATGAAAGCCAGAAGGTCGATTGCCGGACCAATCAAACGGTTAAACAAATGGTACTTTGATTTTCCCGAGAGACGTTCGAAATGACGGACAGGGACCTGTTTGACGTTTCCGCCGTATAACAGAAAAAGGGCTGGCAGGAAGCGGTGCATCCCCTTAAAAAAAGGTATCCGGCGGAAGGTATTGGTTTTAAATATTTTTAAAGGACACCCGGTATCTGAGATGCCATCACGTGTAACGGCTTGTCTGATCGTATTTGCGATTTTAGATGTAAGCTGTTTGACTAATCCATCATTTCGTTTCTCACGAATTCCTGTAACAAGATCGAAATTTTCGGCAAAATTCATTAAAAGGTCAAAATCAAAGGGTGAGGTTTGGAGGTCAGCATCGATATAGCCTGTATATTTTGTTTGCACCTGGTCAGTTCCGGCTTTTAATGCCGTACTAAGCCCACTGTTTTTTTTAAGATGAATATAGTTAAATGAATGATATTCAGTACATAATACTTCAAGCAATTTTGAACTGTTGTCATTTGATCCGTCGTTTACAAATAACACCTTCGCTTTGGTTGAAGTCTGGTTGAGGTAAGTTGAAAGTTCACTGGCCAGTCGCGGAAGATTTCCCTCTTCGTTATAGAGTGGGACAATAATTGTAAGGATAAAATTAAAACTGTCAGAGTAATCCATAAAGGTAAAAAGTAGAATCGTTTGCAAATTTAATAAAAACAGGCTGAGATCAGGAAACATGTTAAGATTCAAAATTTGAATATCTTTGTGTCGGTTTTGAAAAATAGGTTTAATTAGAATATCAAGGATATAAGGATTTTTTGCCAATGAACAACATCAGGAACTTTTGTATTATAGCCCACATTGACCATGGGAAAAGTACGCTTGCCGACCGTCTTCTCGAAATAACCCAGACTGTAAGCGGGCGCGATATGCAGGCGCAGGTACTTGATGATATGGAGCTTGAGAAAGAACGCGGAATTACCATAAAAAGCCATGCTATTCAGATGGATTATACCCAGGATGGTGAGAAGTATCGGCTTAACCTGATCGACACTCCGGGACACGTCGATTTCTCGTATGAAGTATCACGTTCGATTGCTGCCTGCGAAGGGGCACTGCTGATTATCGATGCCACACAGGGAATTCAGGCCCAGACGATTTCAAACTTATACCTTGCCATTGAACACGACCTTGAGATTATTCCGGTACTCAATAAAATGGATCTGCCCAATGCAATGCCAGAGGTTGTTGAAGATCAGATAATCGACCTGATCGGATGCAAGCGGAGTTCAATTATCAGGGCTTCCGGAAAAACAGGTGAAGGGATTGATGAAATTCTAAAGCGGATCATTAATGATATTCCGTCTCCAAAAGGTAATCCTGATGCACCACTTCAGGGATTGATCTTCGATTCTGTTTATAATCAGTTCCGTGGGGTTGTTGCCTACGTTAAAGTTGTAAACGGGACCGTCCGTAAGGGTGACATGGTGAAGTTTGTGGCTACCGAAAAGCAATACAATGTTGACGAAGTTGGTGTATTGAAACTTGCACTCGATCCGCGTGATTCATTAAGTGCAGGCGATGTTGGTTATATCATTTCCAATATTAAAACTGCTCGTGAGATTAAAGTTGGCGATACCGTTACCAATGTAAAGTATCCCCTTACTGAGCGGATATCAGGGTTTGAGGAGGTAAAGCCGATGGTGTTTGCCGGTGTTTATCCAATCGACAACGAAGATTACGAAGACCTCAGGGCTGCTATGGAAAAGCTTCAGCTCAACGATGCCTCCCTGACCTATACACTTGAATCCTCACTGGCATTAGGTTTCGGGTTCCGATGTGGTTTCCTGGGATTGCTCCATATGGAGATTGTCCAGGAACGGCTCGATCGCGAGTTCGATATGAACGTAATTACTACGGTTCCAAACGTTTCCTATCTCATCCATACCCGTTCAGGTGAATCTTATGAAGTCTATAACCCTGCCGGTATGCCCGATGCGACATTAATTGAACTGGTCGAAGAACCATTTATTCAGGCTCAGATCATCACCAGTTCGGAGTTTATCGGGTCGATCATGACATTATGCCTCGATAAACGTGGCATGTTGAAAAAGCAGGAATATCTGACTGCAGAACGGGCGGAGCTCACTTTTGAATTGCCGCTCGGTGAAATCGTATTCGATTTTTACGACAAGTTAAAGAGTATTTCAAAGGGCTATGCATCATTCGATTACCATATTATAGGTTATCGCCCTGCCAAATTGGCCAAACTCGACATTTTGCTCAATGGCGAGCCTGTCGATGCTCTTTCGACATTGATCCATTTCGACAATGCTTACAATTTTGGCCGCAGGATGTGCGAGAAATTGAAAGAGTTGATCCCTCGACAGCAATACGATGTTGCCATCCAGGCTGCCATAGGGGCAAAAATCATTGCCCGTGAGACGATCAAAGCTGTCCGTAAGGATGTGACTGCAAAATGTTATGGAGGTGACATTACACGAAAACGCAAATTGCTTGACAAGCAAAAGAAAGGAAAAAAGAGGATGAAGCAGATTGGCAATGTTGAAGTTCCGCAAAAGGCCTTTCTTGCAGTATTAAAACTTGATTAATCAACTCGATATGCCCATTGAAATTCGTAAAGGACAATTGGAAGACCGTGACCTCATTGCCCGGTTCCAGGTAGAAATGGCCTGGGAAACAGAATGTTATAAGCTGGATGATGAAACAGTTAAAAAAGGTGTGGAAGCTGTTTTGAAAAATGATGCTTATGGAGTTTATTATGTGGCAGTTGTTGATAACCTGGTTGCCGGATCGTTGCTGACCACTTATGAATGGAGCGACTGGCGCAACGGGACCGTGCTTTGGATTCAATCGGTATTTATTGATCCCAATTATCGCAAAAGTGGTGTTTACAATCAGTTGTATAGCTATATCCGCGATATTGTGGATGCTGACGAGTCATTAAAGGGGATCCGTCTGTATGTTGACGAAACCAATGAGCGTGCCCGTGAAGTTTATCGACGCTTAGGTATGAACGGCGAACACTACCGTGTTTTTGAATGGATGAAAGAATAGGTCCTGTAGTCCTATTCATGGAACAATTAGCAGTGACATCTCAGAACACCCTACCTATAATGTGGAGACTTGAATTTCAGTCAGATATGGAAAGTAGCG
>TBL_comb47_HYPODRAFT_10005495_pt1 | contig 14092 bp, 5 predicted proteins | sample TroBogypolimnion_40_FD_10682 | JGI IMG/M metagenome (IMG submission 10682)
CGGCCCGGGCCTGCCGGTCCGGGAGCTGGCGAGGCCGCTCCAGGGCCGCACCGCCCCCGCCGCCGGGCTCAGCGGCAGCTTCCCGCTGGGCCCGGCGACGCTCCTGCCCTCGGGCCTCACCACCTACCATCTGGTCCTGGCCGGGGGCGAGGCCGTGGTGGTGGACGGCGCGCTCGATCCGGGCGCGACCCGGGTCTCGGGCCAACTGCTCTGGGGCCCCGGCTGGGCCTCGGAGGCGGATTTCCAGGACGCCCCCGCGGACCTGGCCCAGGGCCTCTACCTCAGCCAGGCCACCCTCAAGGGCGAGGTGCCGGTGGGCGCCTACGGGGTCCAGACCTCCCTGGCGGTGGTCTGCGACTTCTCCGGCAGCCGGTCCCCGGCGGGGCTGGCGGCGGCCTGGAAGGGGGTCTACCTGCCGGCCTTCCTGCTGGCGATGCCGGAGGAGATCTTCCAGTTCGACCCGTCCTGGAACCGCCTGACCACCTTCGTCCAGGCCCGGGGCGGCGCCTTCGAGGCCGACGCCGGCTTCTCGGCCCGGGTGGCGGTGGCGCTGGCCGACCCGGTCTACCTGCAGTGCCTGCCGGTGAAGCTGGACCCCTTCGAGCTGGAGTTCGACCAGGGCGCCCTGCTGGGCATGCCCGAGGTGACCGGGACCACCGACCTGGACCAGCCGCCCCTGCTGCCGGCCTTCGACCTGCCCCTGACCTTCGACCTGACCCAGAACGGCGCCCGAAAGATCCTCCTGCAGACCCACACCAAGGCCGGCGACACCACCCTCAAGACCGACCTGGTGGGCATCGACCTGGTGCTCTCGGGCGCCACCCTCAATCCCACCAACCTCGACCTGGCCGGGCGCTTCGACTTCCATCTGCAGGGCGCGGCGCTGCCGTCGATCCCCTTCGACCACCTGGTGCTGGAGGCCACCGGCGGCGGGCTGGAAGGCAAGAAGGGCCCGGTCGTGTTCGGCATGGTCGGCTCGGTGTGGGCCGGCGTCCACGGCCAGCCCGACATCAGCCTCTGGGGCTTCGACTTCGGCCAGCAGGAGGACGGCTACGGGAGCCTGGCCGACGGCCGGTTCTTCGTGGGCGTGGGCGGCGGGATCACGATCAATCCGCTGGTCAGCTCCCTGTACAACCGCTTCCTGTTCACCTCGGAGCCCTCCGATCCCAGCAAGGGGACGGTGGAGACCGAGAAGCCGTTCACGCTGGACCACCGTCTGGCCGACCTGGGCTCGATCCAGGGCTCGCTGGGGTTCACGGTGGCCACCGCCAACGACCAGGTCTCGGACGCCTACTTCCTGGGCAACGGCAAGCTCAGCCTGACCTTCAGCGACAGCCCGCTGTACCTGGAGGCCGGCATGCGCTTCGGCCAGAGCTACAGCAAACCCAAGCCCTTCCCCTACTTCTACCTGCTGGGCGAAGCCACCTTCCCGGCCGCGGGCATCGACATCGCGCCGGACGTGGAGATCTACGGCATCGCCGGCGGCATGGCCCAGAACTTCATGCCCGACCAGATCCAGAACACCCAGACCATCACCGGCAAGGAGGACGATTCCCTGGGCACGGCGATCATGGCCGGAGTGGACATCGGCACCTCCGATGAATTCACCTTCCATGGCAGCCTCGATCTGTACGTGGCCCAGAACCTGACCGTGCTCCTGCAGGGCCAGGGCTTCCTCCTGGCGGGCCGGGAGGATTCGCCGCCGGACCGCACCGTCTCCGCCGACATCGACTTCACCCGCAACCCGGACGCCTTCCACGCCGTCCTCCAGGCCGACCTGGGCTTCCCCAGCGACATCATCGAGAACAAGGGGGAAGTGGAGCTCCGCTTCGACCCGGCCAACCACTTCGTCCACATCGGCACCCCGGATTCGCCGCTGACGACCAGCTTCCTCAAGGGCTTCAGCCAGGGGACCTCGTACTTCGACGCGGACCTGGGCGGCGGCAAGGCCACCTTCCGCGCCGGCGGCGGCTTCTCCATGGACACCGGCGACCGGGATTTCGGCCCGGTGTTCGGCCGGCTCTACGTGGATGTGCGCGGCGACCTGGTGGTGAGCATCGATGCCAACCTCAACCCGGCCTTCCAGGGCGTGCTGGCCGCCCAGGGGGGGGCGGACTTCGGCATGAGTTTCAGCACCTTCTGGCAGACCTACCGGCTGACCATCTTCAGCGGCAGCCTCTCGGCCAATCTGGCCATGCAGGTGCCCGGCAGCCCCACCCTGGACGGCCACGTGGACATCTCGTACAGCGTCCTCGGCGGCATGTTCTCCGGCTCCGCCGGCGTGGACATGGAGTTCTAGCCATGCGCGAACCGCTCCGCAACCTCCCGACCCTGTTCCTGGCGCTGGCCGCCGCGGCCGCCCCGCCGATGCTCGCGCCGGTGGCCGTCCGGCCACAGGTGGGCGATCCGGCCGTCCTGGCGGCCATCCCGAACCTGACCGCCCGGGCCAAGCTGCTCCCGCCGGGGCACACCCAGGGGACCTTCCGGCTCAACGGGATCGTCCGTGCCGACCGGTCGGTGGTCCTGCGCTGGGCCAACGACCAGGGCGAGATGCCGACCGAAGGGGTCCTGGTCTACCGCCAGAAGGTGGGCGACGACGCCTGGAAGGAGCTCAACCCCAAGGCGCCGGTGGCCTTCTTCCAGACCCGCGGCCTGGAATCACGCTTGGCCAAGCTGCCCGACAGCAAGCGGGAGACCCTGATGTCCCTGGCCTACGGCAACCTGGCCCGGGATCCGGCCACGGGCCGGCGCCTTGCGGCCGCCCCGGCGCCGGCGAAAGGCGCGCCCACCCGGGCCGCCGAACTGAAGTTCGCCCGGATCGCGGATCAGTACCGGGCCCTGCGCGCCTCGGGCGGGCTGGCCGCATCCGATCTGCAGATGCTCAACGCCCACGCCGACCTGGATGGGGACGCGGCCGACGCCTATGGGCTGGTCTACGTGGACAGGCCCGGGAAGGGCGCGTGGCGCTACAAGATCAGCGTGAGGCTCCCGGAAGGGGGCAGCGCCGAGGTGGACTGCGCCAAGACCTTCGATCCCGCCCAGCCCACGCCGGTGCCGGCGCCGGGCGGCCTCACCGCCCAGAGCGCCAACGGCGCGGTGCTGCTGAACTGGCAGCCCGCGCCGGGGGACACGGTGGCCGGCTACAACGTCTACCGGGCCGCCACGGCCGGCGGCAGCTACCGCCGGCTCAACGCCACGCCGGTCAAGCTGGTGGCGATCACCGCCCGGGACCCGGTCGCCACCCTCCAGGGCGCCCAGGCGCGCCAGGGCGTGATCACGCGGGAGCTCCAGAAGACTCCCGCCGCGCAGCTGACGCCCACCCGGGTGGCCCAGATCCGCGCCCAGGCCGCCGACACCGCCGAGCCGCAGCCCCTGGCCGCCGCGCCGGCCCAGGCCATCCAGGCCGCGCTAAGCGCCGGGCGGCTGTTCCCGGCAGGCCCGGTGAAGGTCCTCGCGGCCTACACCGACAGCATCGGGGACCCCGGCAACACCGACCTGGTGGATGAGACCACCTATGCCTACAAGGTCGTCGCGGTCGACATCGGCGGCCAGGAGGGGCCGCTCGACCAGGCCACCCTGGTCGCGGGCACGCCCAAGGACCTGCAGCCGCCGGCCACCCCCGGATGCCCGGACCTGAAGCAGGCCGCCGGCGCCCGGCAGAAGCTCGGGGCCGCCCTGGCCACCCAGCGGCTGGATCCCGGCCTCACCCAGGCCGGCCAGGCGGTCGCCGCCAAGGCGCCGCGCCTGGCGGTGGCGCCGGTGGTCCCACTGCTCACGGTCGCCAGCCCGCAGGCCAAGCCGGCCCCCATGGCCCTGCATCCGCAGGTGGCGGCCCTGTCCCTGGCCGATGCCAAGCGGCTGCGCCTGACCCGCCTGGCCGGGACCCTGCCGGTGAAGGAGCTGGCCGCCCTCGGGGCCACCTCGGTGCTGTACTCCCTGCCCGACGGCTCGGCCCCGGCGGCCGACCTGGTCTGGACCCCCTCGCCCGACGCCGACCTCAAGCTCTACACCGTGTACCGGGCCGCGGGCGCGGCGCCCCTGGCCCGGATCGCCACCACCCCCACGCCGGCCTGGCAGGACACCTCCCTGCAGGTGGGCCTGGCCTATACCTACCGGGTCACCGCCACGGACCAGCTCGGCAATGAATCGCCCCAGTCCCCGGCCCGGATCGTCCAGGTCTGCGACCAAGCCCTGGGCCGGAAGCTGGCGCTAGCCGGCATCCAGGGCAAGGTCTCCAGCACCCCGCCGCTCGTCCTGGGCCATGGGTTCCTGCGGCCGGGCGCGGGGGCCATGGCCACCACCTCCCTGGCCGACCTGTCGCTGGTGAAGACGGCCAAGCCCCCGCCCAGGGCCGGCAGATCTGTCATCGCCGCCTACCAGGCCCCGTCGGTAGCGGTGCGAACCGCCCGCCCGGGCCCGGAACGGATGCAGGGCCTCGCGGCCACCCAGGCCGGGCCGAACGCCAAGGGCCTGGAGGTTGCCGCGGCGGAACCCGGGGCCATCAAGGTGCTGGCCCATGTGACCACCGTCCGGCCCCTGCCGGTCCGTTCCTTCAATCCGATGCTGGCGCCCCCGGCACCGCCCACCCTCCTCTACGTGGAGCTCTCCTGGACGCCTCCGGTGCAGGGCTACCCTCTGGAATATTCCATTTTCGAGGCGCCCCAGGACACCCGGGTGGTGACCGCGGCCCGGGGACCCATCCTGGCCAGGTCCGCGTCCCTGGCCCTGGCCAAGGGCGGGGCCGCCCGGCCCACGGTGGCCGCCCTGCAGATGGCGCGGCCCCTGCCGGTGCTGGCCCCCGCGGCGGCACCGGCGCCCGGGCATGTCCAGACCACCCCGGCCCTGCACACGCTGGCCAGCGGCACCACGGTGGCCGGCGCCTGGGTCCCGGCCGCCGCCCGCAGCGACACCCTGGGCCGGCTGACCCTGCTCACCGGCCCGGGCCCGTTCGCCCTCATCACGCCGAAGGCGGTCACGGGGACCGGCTACACGGTGGCCTTCCCGGTGGACGCGGCCCAGTATGGGGGCGCCACCTTCTACTTCCAGGTCCAGGCGCACGCCCAGGAGTTCGGGCGCACCGTCGACGGGCCGGTCAGCGACCCGGTGGAGGTCCGGTTGCCCGACCTGGTGCCGCCGCCCGTGCCTGCGCCCGGCTCCGTGGAATTGCTGGAGGAGGCCGGGGGTGCTGTGGACGTGGCCCTGGCCTGGACCCAGACGGGGGTGCCGGACCTGGCCGGGAGCCTGGTGGACCGCCAGCCCATGGCCTACCGGATCGTGGACGGCCTGGCCCAGGCCGACGGCCCCCTGGGGCCGCCCCAGCGCCTGACCCCGGCGGCGGTTCCCGGCCTGGCCTACAAGGACATCGCCGTGCCCGGCGGGTTCTACCGCTACACCCTGCACAGCGTGGACGGCACCGGCAACGTGTCCGCCACCCAGGACGGGCTGGACATCCTGGTACCCGGGGAACCGGCCCCGGATGCGCCCAAGGGTCTGGTCCTGGCTGGCGACCGGTTGTCCTGGCAGGCCGCGACCCATGCCGCCGGCTACACCGTCTGGCGCTCGTACACGGGGGCCGAGGGGGACTTTGACTGCATCAGCCCGATCCTGGGGGCCGGGACGACGTCCTGGGACATGCCGGCCCAGAAGAAGGTGTTCCTGAAGGTGGTGGCGCGCAGTCCCTCGGGAATGTACCAGTCGCCCTCGGATGCCGTGGCGCACCCTTGATCGGGCCGGCCGGGTTGGGTTCAAATGCATCCCTTTTTGCTGGCCAAGGCGGGCCGCATGGGGTCTGTTTTCATGCCGGTTTAGCCAAGACCATTCTAATTTTAAGAATAAGAATATATTATAGGATTAGTTGTAAGAAAAATGTCTTACCGGACGCCCGGAGTGCATAAAAAATTAATGCAAAAATTTTTTAAAATTTTCGGGGAACTTATTTACAGATGGTATTTGCTACCGATACTCGTAGGCGTAATTCGGGTGTATTTGAAAATCCAAGCAACTTAATAAGATGCATAAGTCGTCTTATGCACGGGTGGCCTCCATGTTCGAGGAAGGCCGGGGGCACCCCTGTCCATGCATGTCGCGCGCGCCGCGCGGGCTTCCAAGGAGGGCTCCGTGAAGAACCGTTTTCAGTACCTCAGCCTGGCCAGCATCGTCCTGGTGGCGGGGGCCCTTCCGGCCCATGCCCAGACCTCCACCACCGCCGCCCTGCGGGGGAGGGTGGTGGACAGCGCCGGCAAGCCAGTCGCCGGAGCCCGGATCAGCCTGACCTCCGTCCAGGTGAACCGGGCGTTCACGACCGATGCGGACGGATCCTTCTACATCGGCCTCCTGAATCCGGGCACCTGGCGGGTGGCGGTCGCGCATCCGGGGATGCAGACCAGCATCCAGCAGATCTCCCTTGGAACCAACGATACCAAGAACCTCAGGATCAAGCTGGTGCCGGAGGCGGCGACCACCGTGGAAGTGATCGGGACCGCCTCCACCATCGACACCTCCACCACCCAGGTGGGCGCCAATTTCTCCATGGAGTCCCTCAAGGCCATCCCGATGACCCGGGATATCAACGACCTGGTGCTGCTGACGCCGGGCGCGGCCAGCAGCGGGTTCGATGCCGGCACCGTCTACGCCGAGGGCATCAGCTTCCGGACCAACAATCCGACCATCGCCGGCGGGTCGGCGGCGGAGAACACCTACATCGTCGACGGCCTCACCACCACCGGACTTCCGCTACGGGGTCCAGAGCGCGGTGCTGCCGCCGGACTTCATCGAGACCGTGGAGGTCCAGACCGGCGGCTTCAAGCCCGAGTACAGCGCCCTGGGCGGCGTCTTCAACGTCCTGATCAAATCCGGCAGCAACTCGTTCAAGGGATCGGTCTGGGGCACCTGGGATCCCCTCAATTCCTACGCCAAGCCCAAATCGAACGAGTGGTTCACCGCCCCCCAGAACTACAACCGCTACGATTTCGGCTTCGAGGCCGGCGGGCCCATCATCAAGGACCGGGTGTTCTTCTACGTCGGCGCCGACAGCATCACCCAGGAGGGCGAGGGCATCACCAACCAGTCGGGGAGCGTCGGTTCGGCCCAGAAGATCACCGAGCCCCTGACGCTGGTCAAGGTGAACGGCTACCTGACCCCCAGCCAGCAGCTGACCCTGACCTGGCGCTACGATCCCCGGACCAGCACCCAGCCCAACCAGTACGAGGCCTGGGGGCCCGGCAACATCGGCGGGACGGACAAGGTCAACACCGCCTCCATGTCCCTGAACTACGACTGGACCATCAGCCCCACCATGTTCCTGAGCCTCAAGGTCGGCCAGAACGTCATCACCCACCATTTCGAGCCCACCGACCCGACCCTGCAGGTCATCGACTTCACCCAGAACGGCGGCACCTACTACGGCGGCGCGGGCCAGTACAACGTCCTGGACGACAACGTCACCAAGCAGGCCAAGGTCGATTTCAGCTGGATGGTCGGCCAGCACAGCCTGAAATTCGGCGTGAGCTACCTGCAGTCCCGGTACACCCTCGTCTCCACCCAGACCGGCGGCTTCGACTCCCAGATCCAGATATTCGCGCCCACCGACCTGTCCCAATGGTTCTTCGGCGACAACTCGGGCGTCTTCGCCAAGTTCACCGCCTATTACGCCCAGGACACCTGGGAGGTGAACAAGCACCTCAAGATCGCCTACGGCGGCCGGTTCGAGAGCCAGGAGCAGTACGGCCAGAACGGCCTGCCGATCTTCAAGTTCAACAAACCAAGCGATTACACCCAGCCACGCCTGGGCGTGCTCTACGATCTCAACGGGGATGGCAAGTCCAAATTCACCTTCAACTACGCCATCTATTACGAGAGCATCCCGCAGCGCCTGGCGATCCGGACCTATGCCAACGAGACCTTCGTCCGCTACGACTACTTCCAGGGGACCCTGCCCGACGGCAGCCCCGACCCGAACAACGGCTACCAGTACAATTCCGCGGATCCCAATCACTACGGCCAGGTGCTGGTGAACGGGGTGCCCCAGCCGGTCTACACCGCCATCGTCCCGGGCGGCGGCCCGGGGGCCCTGGCCAATTTCAACCTGAACTACGGCCCGCTGTTCAGCGGCGACCCCATCGCCAACGGCATCAAGCTGCCCCGGCGGGAGGAGATCATCTTCGGCTACGACCAGCAGGTCAGCGACCGGCTGACCCTGGGCCTGCACGCCAAATACCGCAAACTGACCGATGTCATCGAGGACAGCGTCATCACCAACCCCGACGGTTCCCCGGTGGATACGACCTCCGGCGGCGGCTTCGGCGGCCACGCCATCCTCTGGAATCCCAATCCGAATTCGGTCTCCTGGAGCACCGGGCCGCTGAACGGCGATCCCACGCCCCACGCCTACAGCGCCAGCCCCACCGGCTTCCCGACCGCCTTCAACGAATACAAATCCGTGGATTTCACATGGAACTACCAGAGCACCCATGACGCCCTGGGCGGCAACCTGACCTGGAGCCGCCTGACCGGCAACTACGAGGGCGTCATCACCTCCAGCAACGGCCAGCCTGACGGCAACATCACCTCCTCCTTCGACTACGCGCCCTACTACGGCACCGGCCTGCTGCCCAATGACCGCACCTGGATCTTCAAGCTCTACGGCAACCACCGCTTCAATTTCCGCAGCGGCGACCTGAACCTGGGCTTCAATTTCTGGATGCAGAGCGGCACGCCCAAGAGCCTCTGGGACGACGGCTCCAGCTCCCACGGCCAGGTACCCGGCTACGACACCCAGTACAACACCGCCCATCCCGGCGGGACCGGGCCGGGCCTGGTGGCCTCCAGCCCGGCGGCCTTCAACAACCCCGCCAACTGGACCGGGGGCGCGCCCGGGAACGGCACCTACACCGGCCCCGGCTACCAGAGCCTGGATATCGGCGGGTATGGCGACAACGTCGCCGCCAACAACCAGATCGGCCAGTACGGCCGGACCCCCACCACCACCAAGCTGGACCTGCACTTCGACTACTCCTACAAGCTGCCGAGGAACATGGTCCTGGATCCCGCCATCGACATCTTCAACGCCTTCAATACCCGGCAGATCGTGTCGGTCTACGACCTGGCCACCACCCAGGGCGGCAGCCCGGCACCCAACTACGGGGCGGCCAGCCTCTACCAGGCCGGGCGGGGGATGCGGCTGACGGTCAAGTTGATCTTCTAGGTTTGCGGCCCGGGCTCCGCCCGGTCAGCGCATGGTCCGCTTGAAGGCGGCGATGTCCTGGCGGAGCTGGTTGGCCTTGCGAATGGCCTCCTGGGATTGGAGCTTGGGCGCCAGCTCGGCCAGGGCCTTCTCCATCTGCTCCAGGTGCACCAGGGGTGTCTCGGTGATGGTGCTGGTGTCCATGCCCGAGGTCGCGGCCCGGCCGGCCTGCTTCCACTGTTCCCGGACCATGTCGAAATCCGTGCGCAGGTCGGCGATCTGCCGCTCCTCGGGGGAACGGGCGGCCCAGGGGAACTGGCCCGTCAGCTGGTAGTAGCCGCCGGTGCCGATCAGGACCAGTACCAGGATGAGAAACAGGACCTGTTTCATGGGGACCTCCGGGAGGTTCGGGCCACCCGCATTTTATCCCGGAACGGGATCGGGTATAGTTGCTGACCTGCCGAGAAGAAACCTTGTCCCCCATGCCATTTCACCCCCTGATCTGCCGGAGCGGCCATGGCCCGGGCGGGAGCTGAACCCTCCCGGCTGGCGGCGGTGCTCCGGGTCACCAGCGGCAATTTCCTGGAGATGTTCGATTTCTTTCTTTTCGGCTTCTACGCGACGGCCATCTCCAGGACCTTCTTCCCGGCCGGCAGCGAGTTCGCCTCGCTCATGCTCACCTTCGGGACCTTCGGCGCGGGCTTCCTCATGCGGCCCCTGGGGGCGGTCATCCTGGGCGCCTACCTGGACCGGGTCGGGCGCCGCCAGGGGCTGATCGTCACGCTCGGGCTCATGGCCCTGGGCACGGTGCTGATCGCCTTCGTGCCCGGCTACGCCACGATCGGCCTGCTGGCCCCGGTCATCGTCCTCATCGGCCGGTTGTGCCAGGGGTTCTCCGCCGGCGTGGAACTGGGCGGGGTGTCGGTCTACCTGTCGGAAATGGCGACGCCCGGGCACAAGGGCTTCTACGTGAGCTGGCAGTCCGGGAGCCAGCAGGTCGCCATCGTCGCGGCGGCGGCCCTGGGCTACGTCCTCAACGCGCGCCTGGGGGCCGCCGAGGTCGCCGCCTGGGGCTGGCGGGTGCCGTTCTTCATCGGCTGTCTGATCGTGCCGGTGATCTTCGGGATCCGGCGTTCCCTGCAGGAGACCGGGGAATTCCTGGCCCGCACCCACCGGCCCGGCCTGGCCGAGATCTACCGCTCCATGGTGCGCAACTGGCGGATCGTGGGGGCCGGCATGCTGCTGGTGGTCATGACCACCATCTCGTTCTACCTGATCACGGTCTACACCCCGACCTTCGGCCGCAGCGTGCTGCGCCTGAGCAGCGCCGACAGCCTGCTGGTCACCCTCGGCATCGGGGTCTCAAACCTGTTCTGGCTGCCGGTCATGGGTGCCCTGTCCGATCGCGTGGGCCGGCGCCCGGTGCTGGTCGCCTTCGCGCTGCTGGCGCTGCTGACCGCCTACCCGGCCCTGGCCTGGCTGGTGGCCGCCCCCAGCTTCCGGCGGATGCTGGAGGTCGAGCTGTGGCTCTCCTTCCTCTATGGCGGCTACAACGGTGCCATGGTGGTGGCCCTGACCGAAGTCATGCCGGTGGCGGTGCGCACGGTCGGCTTCTCCCTGGCCTACAGCCTCGCCACGGCGGTGTTCGGCGGGTTCACGCCGGCCGTATCCACCTGGCTGATCGACCTGACCGGCAACAAGGCCGCCCCGGGCTGGTGGATGATGTTCGCGGCGGCCTGCGGCCTGGCCGGGACCCTGTTTCTTTATGGCCGGCGTCCGGAAGGCCACCGATGAAATAGGTATAATTGCAGTCCATGACTCTCCCCGGAACGGAACGAAAGTATGGGTGGCCCCTGCTCCTGGGGGCGGGCCTCATCTGCGGTCTGGGGATCCTGATCTCCCGGCTCCCATTCACATACATCCAGGCCGCCCTGTCGGTGCCCGCGCTGGTGATGAACCTCATCGCCTTCGGGCTGCTGGTGGCGCGGGCCCGGCTGGATCGGGAGGAGCGCCTGGGCTGGCTGCTGCTCGCCGCCAGCATCCCGCCGCTGCTGGGGGCGAACGTGCTGCTGGGCCTGGCGGATGGGCTGCAGCACCCCTCGGGAGCCTACGAAAACGGGTTCCTTTTGTTCTATGTCCTGGCCGGGTCCCTCCAGGCCGGGGCCCTGTTGGCGTGGCCCTGGCGCCGGCACCGGACCAACGCCCTCGAGGACCTGCTGGTCGGGCTCCTCTTCAGCAGTTCGGTCATCCTGATGCTCTGGCTGCTGGGCCTCTGGAACGCTTCGCTTTCCGGGCACACGATCGGCCACAGCCGTCTGCTGGCCTTGACACTCAGGTTGGGGATCACGGCCGGACCCATGGCCTATCTCCTGGTCCAGGATCCCCGCCGGCTGCGCGGCCCCCTGGGCTGGCTGCTGGGGTCCCTGGTGGGCATGGGTGCCTCCGTTTTCATGATCCTGCCGATCCTACAAGCAGGCGGCAATCTCCCCCGGATCAGCCCGGTGTTCATCGTGCCGATCCTGACGCCCCTGTTCCTGGTGTACGCGGCCTGGTTCCGTCGGCCGGTCGAGGTCCGGCAGGATTCGCCCGGCCTGCGGCTCCCCCTCCAGGATCTCGTTCCCTACGTCCCGTTCGTCGTCTCCGGCACCACGCTGGCCCTGATCCTGCTGCGGAACCCGGCCCCGCGGCCCGGCCCCACTCTGGCCTTCCTGGCCATCACCAGCCTGCTGATCCTGAGCCAGCTGCTGCTGCACCGGCGGGTCCGGGCCGAGAAGGCCAGCCTGGAGGACCGGGTCGACCAGCGCACCCAGGCCATCGAGAAGATGCAGGCCATCCTGCTCCGGACGGAGCGGATGAACGCCATGGCCACGCTGGGCGCCGGGCTCACCCATGACCTGAACAACCTGCTCGGGGTGATCGAGGTCCATGCCGGCCTCATGCAGGAGGAATTCAACCAGGGCCGGGTGCCCAAGGAACATGGGACCCGTCGGATCCTGGAGGCCGCGGAAAGGGCCAAGCAATTCACCCGGCAGATCATGGCCTTCGGGCGCAAGCCTGCCGAGGGGCCGGAGGCGCCGGCGCCTTTGGCCGCGACCCTCGAAGGCGCCCGGCCGATTCTGGAGATGCTGGTCCCTCCCGACATCCAGCTGCATTTCGACCTCGACCCCGAGGCTGCGCCGGTCGCGGTCGATGCCAAGCTGGTGGAGCAGATCCTGGTGAACCTGGTGGCCAATGCCCGGGACGCCATGCCCCAGGGGGGCCGGATCACCCTCGCGCTGTTCTCCGGCGTCCGTTCCGGCCTGGGTCGGTGCACCATCCTGGAGATCACCGACACCGGGCAGGGCATCGCCCCGGATCTCCAGGAACTCATCTTCGAGCCCTTCTTCACCACCAAGCCGGAGGGGCAGGGCACCGGGCTGGGTCTGCCGATGGTGCGGACCATCATGGAGTCCCTGGGCGGCGGCGCCGAGGTCGAATCGCAGCCGGGCCGGGGCGCCACCTTCCGGCTGTTCTTCCCGGCCGCCCTGGCGCCATCCCCCCGCGAGGCCGGGCCGGCGCCGGGCCTGGAGCCCTTCCTCGCGGTGCGCCCGCAGGAACCGCCGGCCCGGATCGAGCCGGGCGGCACGGCCCGGTCGCCATGGCTCATCACCCTGGTCGCCGGGACCCTGTTCTGGGCCGGCTGGATCCTCCGGGCCCATCCGGTCAGCCGGATGCATGGAATCCTGGAGATCGGGCTGCCGGTCCTGCTCTGCGCCACCTCCACCTGGCAACTCTGGAAGGCCAGCGCCCGGCCCGATTTCACGCCCGCCACCCGGGCCTCGCTGCGTTGGATGCTGGCGGGCACGGGGATGGTCGGGCTGGGGGCGGTCAGTGTGCTCATCAACGAAGTCCTCATGCGCCCGGCAGGAGGCTCGGCCCTGATCGGCGTCACCGATATCCTGTGCCTGAGCGCCTACCCCCTGGTCCTCACCGGCCAGCTCCGGCTGCCGCGCCGGGAACGGTCCTCCCTGGGCGCCTGGCGGCTGGCCGCCGACAGCGCCATCTTCGTATTCGGCGTGGGCATCCCTTTGTGGGTGTTCGCCCTCCACCCGGCCCTGCGGACCCTGCCGGGGCCGGCGGGCGCGGTGAGCCTGATCTTCCCGGCCCTGGCCTTCGTGGGCGTGGTCACCGCCAATTTCGTGCTGCTGCGCTGCGCGCCCTTCCCCAGCCAGCGGGCCTTCTACATGCTCCTGGCCGGCATCGCCATCGGCTGGGTGGCGGACCTGATCTTCGCCCTGCAGGTGACCGACGCGCTGAAGGTCCCCAACATCCTGCACATCGCCAATGCCGTCAACGGGCTGAGCATGCTGATGGTGGCGGTGGGGGCCTGGTGGGTCCGGACCGACCCCCAGCCGGCCACCCCGACCGTCCCGATCCTCTACAGCCCCATCCCGATGCTCACCATCGGCGTGATCGCCCTCTGGCTGGCGCGCTACCTGGCCGTGTTCGAAGTGTCCAAAGGCACCCTGCAGGGGATCCTGGCAGGCGTGGTCGTGATCTTCTTCGTGCTATTCCTGCGCGAGGGCCTGACCGCGCGGGACAGCTTCGGCCATGCGGCGGAACGCTACACTTCGGCCATGCGCGCCAAGCTCGAGGCCCTGGTCCGGCATTCCTCCGATCTGATCCTGGTGCTCGACCGGGACGGGGCGATCCAGTATTCCAGCCCGGCCACGGGCACCTTCCTGGGCCAGGCCGCCGAGCAACTGCAGGGGCAGCCCCTGGCCCGGTTCATCCATCCCGAGGACCAGGAGAAGTGGCGGGACTTCCTCAGGGTGCTGCCCCAGCAGCGCCAGCACCGGATCACCCAGCAGTGGCGGATGCGCGATCCGCGCGGGGAGTGGCGGGTGTTCGAGACCTCCGGCAGCAACCTGC
>TBL_comb47_HYPODRAFT_10005498_pt1 | contig 14089 bp, 11 predicted proteins | sample TroBogypolimnion_40_FD_10682 | JGI IMG/M metagenome (IMG submission 10682)
AGACCATGGCGCAGGCTTCCACGGGCTGCTGGTCGAACCGGGCCCGGGCCCGCCCGCGGATGAAGAACCCGTTGGAGCCGATGGGGGCGAACCGGCCTTCGGGATCGGTCTGGATCCTGGCCAGCCACGCCAGGCTGCGCAGCGCCGCGGCGACCCAGTCCTGGCGGCCGGCACGGCGGCCCGCCAGGAGGAGCGCCTGGGGCAGGCGGGCGTTGCAGTAGGTGAGGTGGGGCTCGAACCAGGGCCAGTCCTCGCTGCCGTGGCGCAGGTACAGATCGTGCAGTCGGCCGGCCAGGGCGGCCGCCAGCGGCGGCGCTTCGGCGTCCTCCGGGAACGCCTCCAGGTAGGCGTGGATGCCCAGCAGGGCATAGGCCCATGGGCGCGGGTGGGTGAACTCCCGGGCCGCCGGCAGGCCGGCCCGGAACAGGTGCGCCGCCAGCTCCCGCCGGCCCGGGTCGGCGCCCCGCCCGGCGGCGGCGCCCAGGGCCCAGGTGGTCCGGGCATGGCTGTCGTCGGAGCCCTTGGCCTCCAGCCAGGCGCGGCCATAGTCCATGAAATTGCGGAACCTGCCCAGCGCGGGATTGAAGGCGTGGTTGACGAAGGCCAGATAGCGGGAGGCCAGCGTCCCCAGCCCGGGGTGCTCCGGCGCGGCCCGCTCCAGCAGCGCCGTGAGCAGCAGGGCCCGGGCGTTGTCGTCGATGCAGTAGCCCTCGTCGTAGCGCGGCACCGAGAACCGGGCGTGCTGGAGCATCCCGGTGGAGTCGGTCATGAGCCGGAGGTGCGAAAGGTTGATGTCCGGAAGCGCCATGGACGCCCTCCTAGGCCTGTTTGCGGATGGTGCCGGGGCAGCCCCGGGTCATGCCGTAGCTCTTCAGCTTGCGGTAGAGGGTCGCGGAGCCGATCCCCAGCTGCTCGGCGGTGCGGGCCTGGTTGCCGGCGTTGAGCTCCAGCACGGCCAGGATGTATTCCTTCTCGACGGCCTCGAGGTGCTTCACCGGCGAGGTCAGGAGCGGCACCGGGATCGCCGTGCGGACCTCCTCGGGCAGGTCCTCCACCTCCGCGTGGCCCCCCTGGGCCAGGGCGACGGCGCGTTCCATGGCGTTCTCCAGCTCGCGCACGTTGCCCGGCCAGTCGTAGCGCAGGAGCTGGTCCGCGGCCCGGGAGGACAGCTCCGAGACCGGCCGGTTGAGCCGGCCGGCGGCCTCGGCCAGGAGGATGCGGGCCAGCGGCAGGATGTCCTCCCGGCGCTTGCGCAGCGGCGGCACCGGCAGCTCCACCACGTGGAGGCGGTAGTAGAGGTCCATGCGGAACCGGCCTTCGGCGATCTCCTGGGTGAGCTCCCGGTTGGTGGCGGCCAGGACCCGGACGTCGATGGCCCGGGTGGTGCTTTCGCCCACCCGCCGGATCTCCCGTTCCTGCAGGACCCGCAGGAGCTTGACCTGCATGGCCGGGGACACCTCGCCCACCTCGTCCAGCAGCAGGGTGCCGCCGTTGGCCGATTCGAACAGGCCCGGGCGCTCCTGCATGGCGCCGGTGAACGCGCCCTTGACGTGGCCGAACAGCTCGCTTTCCAGCAGGGTCTCGGTGATCGCGCCGCAGTTGACCGCGATGAACGGCCCCGGGGCCCGGGAGGAGGCGTTGTGCACCATCCGGGCCACCCGCTCCTTGCCGGTGCCGCTTTCGCCGCTGATGAGCACGGTGGAATCCACCTTGGCCACCCGCTGGGACAGGTCGATCAGCTGGCGCATGGCCGGGCTCCGGGCGACCATGCCCATGGGTTCCAGGCGTTCGCTGGCGACCGGGTTCCGCGCCTGGAACAGGTCCTCGGTTGACATTCGGGCTCCATCATCCAGGCTGGGGGCCGTCCGGGCGGGTGCTGAAGGCGCCCGGGCGGAGGGTCCAACCATCAAAAAAACAGAAAAGGGATCTTATGATCAAGAAAACGGATAAAAGATCTCAACGTATGGATTAATTGGTTCATTCAATGCCGTCTATTCAAGTTTAAAATGGAACGGTACCGGCCATGATAACGCGAATGGATGAAATTGGAACCGTCCGTCTGCCAAAATCATTTGCGTAATCAGACCATGCCTTCATTTTAATCATTAAGGCAATGAATAATATTTTTAACAAAATAATTATAACTTTAGATCGCCGATCAAAATGATCGGTCCGGTGCCGGAATGATGGAATGGTGAGGCCCTTTATTCATGGCCTTTATGCCAATAGCTAGGTGGATCAGTTGTTTGTCCGGCCAGGGTGAATGGCATGCCGGTTGCATCGCCTTTTCCAGCCAGATCCGCCCATTCAGGCCGTGCCGGATCCCGCCTCCGGGCGGATCGCACCCGTATGCTTCTTCAGGAGAAATGATGAGTGTATTCAGCAGCGCCGGTCCGATCCGCAGAATGGCCATGCTCGGCAACCATACCCCGCGCCAGTGCGGCATCGCCACGTTCACGGCCGATCTCGGCGCCGCCATCGCCAACCGGTTTCCCCAGCTTGAGAATTTCATTCTGGCCATGAACGATCCGATGAAGCGTTACGCCTATCCGCCGTGCGTGCGGGTGGAAATCAACCAGGAGGACCCCTCGTCCTACCGCCGGGCGGCCGGGATCCTGAACGGCCGGTCCCTGGACGTCCTGAACATCCAGCACGAGTACGGCATCTTCGGCGGCAGCGCCGGAAGCTATCTGCTGGACCTGATGCGCGAGCTGCGCATGCCGGTGGTCACCACGCTCCACACCGTGCTTCCGGAGCCCGACGCCCACCAGTGGACCGCCATGGATGCGATCATCCGCCGCTCGGACCGCCTGGTGGTCATGAGCGCGCACGGCGCCGAGCTGCTGCGCAAGGTCCACGGCGTCTCCTCGGGCAAGATCGACCTGATCCCCCACGGCATCCCGGCGGTGCCCTTCCACAGCCAGCGCAAGGGCGAGCTCGGGCTGGACGGCCGGCAGGTGCTGCTCACCTTCGGCCTGCTGGCGCCGGACAAGGGGATCGAGTATGTCATCGAAGCGCTTCCCGCGATCCTGGAGCAGTTCCCGGATGCGGTCTACATCGTGCTCGGCGCCTCCCACCCGCACGTCAAGGCCCAGCAGGGCGAAACCTACCGGGAGATGCTGGAGCAGCGGGCCCGGCGCCTGGGGGTGGCGGACAGCGTCATCTTCGAGAACCGCTTCGTGGCCCAGAGCGAACTGACGGAATACCTGGCCGCGGCGGACATCTACATCACCCCCTACCTGAAGCTGGAGCAGATCACCTCCGGCACCCTGGCCTACGCCCTCGGGGCGGGCAAGGCGGTGATCTCGACCCCCTACCTCTATGCCAAGGAGCTGCTGGCCGAAGGGCGGGGGATCCTGGTGCCGGTGCGGGACCCGGGCGCCATCGCCCGGCGGGTGGCGGAACTGCTGGGCGACGAGGCCATGCGCATGGCCATGCGGCTCCGGGCGGCGGACTACGGCCGGTCCATGACCTGGCCGATGGTGGCCGGCAGCTACCTGGAAAGCTTCACCCGGGCCTCCCTGGAGCACGGGATGCGGCTGGCGCCCCGGAGGCTCCGGCAGGAGGCCCAGCCGTGACCGCCCGGCACGCCTGGCCCGGGCTCTTCACCCGCCAGGGCGGCCAGCCGATCCTGACCGCCGCCTCCTGGCCCTATCCGGCCCACAGCGTGTTCAACCCCGGCGCCACCCGATTGGCGGACGGGACCACCCTGCTGCTGTGCCGGGTCGAGGACCACCGAGGCCATTCCCACCTCACCGCGGCCCGCTCCCGGAACGGGGTGGACCGCTGGGCCGTCGACCCCGCGCCGAGCCTGCTTCCGGACCCGGAGGGCCATCCCGAGGAACTCTGGGGGATCGAGGATCCCCGCATCACCTTCGTGCCCGAGTTGGGCCGGTATGCGGTGACCTACACCGCCTACGGCCGGGCCGGCCCCGGGGTGGCGCTGGCGCTCACCCCGGATTTCCGGAGCTTCGAACGCATGGGCCTGGCGATGCTGCCGGACAACAAGGACACGGCGCTCCTGCCCCGGAAGATCGGCGGCCGCTATGCCCTCCTGCACCGGCCCATCGCCCGGGACGGTGCGCACATCTGGCTCTCCCTTTCGCCCGACCTGCGCCACTGGGGCGAACCGCGGCAGGTGCTCCGGGCGCGCCGGGGCGGGTGGTGGGACGCCGGCAAGATCGGCCTGTCGCCGCCGCCGGTCGAGACCCCCCGGGGCTGGCTGATGATCTACCACGGCGTGCGCCAGACCGTCTCCGGCTGCATCTACCGGATCGGCCTGGCCCTGCTGGACCTGGAGGACCCCGGCCGCTGCCTGCTGCGGGGCGGTCCGTGGGTGTTCGGGCCCGAGGCCGAGTGCGAGATGCGCGGCGACGTGGGGCAGGTCACCTTCCCCTGCGGCACCACCACCGGCGACGACGGCGACACCCTGAACCTGTACTACGGCGCGGCCGACACCACCATCGCCCTGGCCACCGGCAGCATCCTCGGGATGCTGGAGTGGCTGGACGCGAATGGGGAAGAGCCCTGAAGGCAGGCCTGGAAGCTTGGCATTGCCAAGGGACGCCTTCCCCCTGATGGCCGGCCCCCGGCCGGGGCATTGTCTGGATGGCGATTTTAATTAAATAATTTATAATGCTTATCCGTCCAACCCCCGCCCCCGGAAGCCCTGCCATGCCTTGCCATCACCGTCTGGCCCGCACCCTCCTCCCGGTCCTGCTGCTCTTCGCCGCCCCGGCCCCGGCCGCCCCGCCGGCCCCCGGCACCCTGCTGGCCCTGGGCGACCTGGAGGGGGGCTCCGTGGCCGAGTACGACCGCCAGTTCCAGGCCCGGATCTCCAGGGACCTGGGCCCCCGCTACGAGGCCTACAGGAACCTCGGCCCGGTCGCGCAGTTCGTGGCCATGATCAAGGACCACATCCGCAACAGCGTGCCTTCGCGCAAGGTCACCTACGCCTCGGTGGATTCCCATGGGCAGCCGCGGACCTACACCGGGCGGGTCTACCTGCCCAGCCGGAAGGCCGGGGATCCGCCGCGGGAGGTGCCGCTGGTGCTCTACCAGCACGCCACCGAGACCTGGCGCGACGGGGTGGCCTCCAAGAACCAGGGCGACGAGGCCATGCTGGGCGCGCTGGCGGCGGAGCTGTGCGGGTTCGCGGTGGCGATGCCGGACGGCGACGGGATGGGCGGCGATCCGGCGCCGAACCGCCACGAGTACTGCCTGGCCCGGACCGCCGCGCCCTGCCTGCTGGACATGATCCGGGCGGCGCTGGGCCAGGCCGACGGCAGGAAGCTGTTCGACGACGTCAACTACATCTGGGACGGCGAGATCTACATCGTCGGTTATTCCGAGGGCGGCTACATCAGCCTGGCGGCGGTGCGGGAGCTGAGCGGCAACCCGGCCTGGAAGGACATCAAGCTCAACGGCGCGGCGTGCATGGGGGGGCCGTTCGACTTCGCCCGGCAGGTGCGCAGGATGCTGGCGGACGACCGGACCCCCTTCGGCAGTCCCTACATCCCCGGCTATTTCCTGATGAGCTGGCAGGGCATCTACCCGGACCTGGTGCCGTTCAAGGACGCGGCGAATCCCGAGCTGCTCAGGACCGACGGCTCCGGCGACCTCGCCCGATGGCTCGACGGCAGCCTGCCCGGGAGCCGCATCACCCCGCTGATCCAGGCCCGGCTCACCGGCGACCGGAACAAGCCGGTGCCGGCCCGGAGGATCCTGAACGATGCCTGGGTGCGCGCGAACATCGAGAATCCCGGCAGCCGCCTGAACAAGGCGTTCGACGAGAACAGCCTGGTGGGCGGCTGGAAGCCTTCGGTGCCGGTGCTGCTGGCCCACGACCCCTATGACGAGACCGTCAACTTCAGCGGCACCCAGGCGGTCTTCGACGACTGGACCCGGCAGGGGGTCAACCCCATCGGCATCGTCAGGCTGGCGGTGGGCAGCGCCGGCGCCGGCCACGTGGGCGGCGCGCTGGTGGCCATCCCCTCCGCGTTCGTCTGGATCGGCGCGGGCATGCCCAGGTCGCTGATGGCCATGACCCGGGACAAGCTCATGGCCGCCATGGCCGCGGCGGCGCCGCCGGAACTGGAAGCCAACGTGGACGTGCTGGCCACCACGATGGGCATGCAGGAGGCCAACGAGAACCGGGCGCTGCTGCCGCTGTCGCGGATCGACTACAAGGCCCCGGCCGGCGCCCGGCCGTACACCCTCGGCTACGCCGACCGGTTCTTCAAGGTGGGCAAGGTGAAGGTCTACACCGTGGAGAAGGCCCCGCAGTTCCCCGGCCAGAAACCTTCGCCGGGCCTGGACGGCTACACCCGGCTGGTGAAGGAGCTGAAGGCCCTCTCCGACACCCTTCCGCTGGCGCCGAACGTGCCGTACTACCTCGCCGTCTATCCGGAGAAGGGCGGCGTGGCGCTCACCCTCAAGTTCACCGGCGCGGGCCCGGCGCATACGGTCAACATCAAACAGGTCAAAAATAAAATCATCGGGCGGAATAGCGGGGCGCTGTTCGACATCAGCCCCGGGCTCAAGGCGCGGGTTCAGACCGGCAACTTCGACCGGGCGGAACGGGGCGGGACCTTCATCACCTTGCCCTGATGCCGGCGCGCATCCGGATGGCTGGCCAGGCAGCCCAGGCTGCAGGTAACGCCGTTGGAACCAATCGAATCCAGGAGGCCATCTTCCGAAGGCCGCAAATGGACGGGGTCAGGGGCACATGGCACAATGAGGCAGTTGGAGAGTTGGCCGAGTGGTTTATGGCTACGGTCTTGAAAACCGTCGTGGGGAAACTCACCGGGGGTTCGAATCCCTCACTCTCCGCCAATTGCAAGAGGAAGTCCTTGAAAAACAAGGATATGGCCTTCCTGAAGCGGTCAGCGAAGCCCCATGCGACGCATCGACGCGGCGTACCTGCGGTCATAGGTCTGCATGTGCGGAATGAGCCAGTCCCTGAGGAAGCCGGGGAACATCATGGCGCTCATGGAACCCTGGGCGAACTGGCGGAGGAGGTCCTCGGCCTGGGCGATCAGGGACGCGTGCTCCGCTGCATGGGCCTCCAGGTCCGGGGTGTCCGCCTCTCCCATGGCGTCCTCTTCATGGGTGAAGTGGACGCGCGTCTCCTTCACCAGCTTTTCCAGGAGCTTCATGGCCCGGAGGCGGTCGTGCTCCCCCAGCAGGGCCGCGTGGATCTGGGCCATCATCGCGGTCAGGCGCTGGTGTTCCTCGTCGAACGTGTCGACTCCGACCGAATGCTCAGCGGCGGACCAGACGAAGAAGGGAGGTTTCGGCTCGACTTTGTTCTTGAAAAACCACATATGAGGACGATGACATGGAGGCGGAATGGCGGCGACAGGAAACTGGGGATAGGACGCCGAGAGCATCCGTTCGGCCAATCGCATCTGGGGTGAACGGTTTTTCAGCAGTCAGGACGTCGGATTCCGTGTCGTGGTGACGGAACCTTGACTCCTTCGAGTCCATGCACACCTGGTTTGGCATAGGGACCAGCCACTCCGCCAAAGGATGTAGCGGAAGGCCTCCAGAATGGATGAACTTGACATATCCATGCTGGACCTGTTTGACTGTTTCTATGCATAGAAACAGTCTGGACCATCTGGCCGAACTGGCCGCGCTGATCCACCAGGCTCCCGACGCCGGGCTGGTGGAGGGGTTCCTGCGGGAGATCCTCACCCCGGCGGAGATCGAGGGCATCAGCTTCCGCTGGGAGCTGGTCAAGCGCCTGGACCGGGGCCAGAGCCAGCGCTCCATCGGCGCGGAGCTGGGCCTCAGCCTGTGCAAGATCACCCGCGGTTCGCGGATGCTGAAGAAACCCGATTCGTCCCTGCGCGCGGTCCTGGAACTCCAGGCCCGCCGGAGCTGACCGCCGCCTTTCCCCGACCGTTCTTCCCAAGGAGTGCCCATGTCCAACCGGACCATCCTGCCTGACTGCGATATCCCGCGGCAGTGGTACAACCTCGCCGCGGACCTGCCGCACGCCCCGCTCCCGCCCCTGGGGCCCGACGGCCGGCCGGTGGGACCCGAGGCGCTGGCGGCAGTGTTCCCCATGAACCTGATCGAGCAGGAGATGAGCCAGGAACGCTGGATCCCGATCCCCGACGAGGTCCTGGAGATCATGCTGCGCTACCGGCCGACCCCGCTGCACCGGGCCCGGGCCCTGGAAACGGCCCTGGGCACCCCGGCCAGGATCTACTTCAAGAACGAGAGCGTGAGCCCCACCGGCAGCCACAAGGTGAACACCGCCATCGCCCAGGCCTACTACAACAAGGCGGCCGGCATCAAGCGGGTCACCTCGGAGACCGGCGCCGGCCAGTGGGGCAGTTCCATCGCCTTCGCCTGCAGCCAGTTCGGCCTGGAGTGCAAGGTCTACATGGTCAAGGTGAGCTTCGAGCAGAAGCCCTTCCGCAAGATCATGATGAACACCTTCGGCGCCGATTGCGTGGCCAGCCCCAGCAGCGAGACCCACGCCGGCCGGACCATCCTGGCGGCGGATCCCGATTGCGCCGGCTCCCTGGGCATCGCCATCAGCGAAGCGGTGGAGGCGGCGGTGAGCGATCCGCTGGGCCAGACCCGCTACACCCTGGGCAGCGTGCTGAACCACGTCCTGCTGCACCAGACCATCATCGGCCTGGAGGCCAAGAAGCAGCTGGCCGCCGCGGGCGAGCCCAAGGTGGACCAGGTGATCGCCTGCGTGGGCGGCGGCAGCAACTTCGCCGGCATCGCCTTCCCCTTCATCCAGGACAAGATCCACGGCGCCGACATCGACATCGTCGCGGTGGAGCCGGCCTCATGCCCCACCCTCACCCGCGGGCCCTACGTCTACGACCACGGCGACGTGGCCGGGATGACCCCGCTGATGGCCATGCACAGCCTGGGCCACACCTTCATGCCGGACAGCATCCACGCCGGCGGCCTGCGCTACCACGGCATGGCGCCGCTGGTGAGCCAGACGGTAGTGGAAGGCCTGACCCGGGCCGTGTCCCTGCAGCAGGTGGAATGCTTCGAGGCCGCGCTGCTGTTCGCCCGCACCGAAGGCATCATCCCGGCCCCGGAATCCAGCCACGCCATCGCCCAGGCCATCCGCGAAGCCCGGCAGGCCAAGGAGGAGGGCAGGGAGCGGGTCATCCTGTTCAACCTCAGCGGCCACGGCCTCATGGACCTGAGCGGCTACAGCGCCTTCATGGAGGGTAAGCTGGAGAATCACGAGCTCTCCCAGTCCGACCTGCTCAAGGGTCTCGCCTGCCTGGAGGGACTGCCCCTGCCGGCCCAGCGCTGACCCCACCCCAGGTCCCCGGAAACCCCATGAGCAACCTGACCCTCTACCTCACCTCCGTGCTGATCTGGGGCTCCACCTGGATCGCCATCACCTTCCAGTACGGGGTCGTGCCGCCGGAGGTCTCGGTGGCCTACCGGTTCTCCCTGGCCGCCCTGCTGCTGATGGGCTGGTGCCTGGCCCGGGGGCTGAAGCTGCGCTTCACCCTGCGGGAGCACGCCTGGATGGTGCTCCAGGGCGGACTGATGTTCGGGCTCAACTACGTCTGCGTCTACCTGGCCGAGCAGCGCATCCCCTCGGGGCTCATGGCCACCATCTTCTCGCTCATGGTGTTCCTGAACCTCCTGGGGGCGCGTTTCGCCTTCGGCACCCCGCTGGCGCCCAAGGCCCTGGCCGGGGCGGCCCTGGGGGTCGCCGGGGTGGCGAGCATCTGCCTGCCCGGCGCCGGAGCCCTGGGGGTGAGGCCCGGCATGGCCGGCGGCCTGGCGCTCGCCGTGGTGGGGACCGTGGCCGCCAGCTTCAGCAACCTGGTCTCCCAGCGCAACCAGCGGCACGGCCTGCCGGTGATCCAGGGCAACACGTTCGGCATGCTCTACGGCGCCATCCTGGTGACCCTGTACTGCCTGGCCACCGGCCGGAACTTCGCGTTCGATCCCTCCCTGCGCTACCTGGGATCCCTGGCCTTCCTGGCGGTGTTCGGCTCGGTCCTGGCCTTCGGCGCCTACCTCACCCTCATCGGCCGGATCGGGTCCGGCCGGGCCGGCTACGCCATGGTGGCGATCCCCCTGGTGGCCCTGGCGCTCTCCACCGTCTTCGAAGGCCTGGCCTGGCAGCCGGGGCTGGCCGTGGGCGTGGTCCTGTGCCTGGGCGGAAACCTGCTGGTGCTGCCCCGGGCCCCCAGGCCGGCCAAGATCGGGGCCTGATTTCAGGGAACCTGTCAGGAATTCATCGCAATTAAAGTTTTATAGATCCGAACTGGATCCATGAACCTGACCCCCTGGCCCCTGCGCCAGGCCTCCGAACAGGGAGTCGCTGCGATGACCGTCCGCACCATGCCAACCTTCAACGCCAGCCTCAATGGTTCCCGGCGCTCGGGCTTCGTGCTGGCCTTCCTGACCCTGGCCATGGCGGCCACGGCCCAGGCCGGACGGTTTCCCAAGAATGCGCCGGCCCCTTCCGCCGGGGCCGGGGCAGGGGCCGGAGCCTCATCCCAGGCCGTGCAGGACCCCCACGAGTCGAAAAACGCCCCCCTTTCCGGAGCGGGCGCAGGCGCGCAGGCCCAGGCCGGGGCCGAACGGAGCCCGATCCCGGGCATGGCCAACGTGGCCTTCCAGATGCTGAGGGAGGACGAGGAACTGCTGGAGGCCCTGGCGAGCTACCGCCAGGTCGTCGCCGCCCAGGCCGCCGGCCTCGCGCCCGCGGCCGTGGCGCAGCTGCCCGCGGTCATGGCGGCCCTGCGCGAGCTGTCCACCACCGCCGGGATCGCCGCCGCATCGGCGGTGGCGGCCACCACCGAGCTCTGGTGCGAAATGGAGAACGACCCGCAGGACCTGGAGGGCCTGAACGATTACGTGATGGAACGGCTCCTCCAGGAACTGCAAAGCCTCCTTTAGTTAACCCTTGGCCGCCTCCACCTGCTCGATGGTGAGCGGCCTGGCCTTGCCCAGGACCCGGTGCCCGGTCTCGGTGATGAGCAGGTTCTCCTCGACGCGGATGCCGCCGGCGCCCCGGTAGCTTTCCAGTAGATCGTAATTGATGAATTCCATGAACTTATTCTCGGCCTTCCAGCGGTCGATGAGCTCCGGGATGAAGTAGAGGCCGGGTTCCACCGTCAGCACGAACCCCGGCTGCAGGGGGCGGGCCAGGCGGAGCGACTTCAGGCCGAACTGGGTGCTCTTGGGCTGGCCTTCGTAGCCGACCCACTGCTCGCCGAAGTTCTCCATGTCGTGGGTGTCCAGGCCCAGCATGTGGCCCAGGCCGCACTGGAAGAACATGGCGTGCGCCCCCTGGGCGACCGCATCGCCCAGATCGCCCTTCATGAGCCCGATGGCCTTGAGGCCCTCGGCCATGGAGCGGCAGGCGTCCAGGTGGACCTGGCGGAAGGGCACGCCGGGCTTCAGCTGCTGGACGGCGCCCAGGTGGGCCTTGAGCACGATCTGGTAGATCTCCCGCTGGCGCGGGGTGAAGGCCGGGTCCACCGGGCAGGTGCTGGTGAGGTCGCCGCCGTAGTGGCTCGGGGTGTCCGCGCCGGCGTCCAGCAGGAACATCTGCCCGCTTTCCAGGGTGTTGTGGTAGCTGTGGTTGTGCAGGGTCTCGCCGTGGACCGTGGCGATCACCGGGTAGGGCAGGGTGCCGCCCGCGGCCAGGGCGATCTCCGTGACCTTGGCGGCGATGGCCGATTCCTTCACGCCCGGGCGGGCCATGCGGATGGCGGCCAGGTGCATGTCCACGGAGATGTCCACGGCCTTCTCGAGCTCGGCGATCTCTTCGGGGCTCTTGTTGGCGCGCATGGCGAGGACGGCCTGGACCAGTTCCAGGGAGGATCGGGCGCCCTGTTCGTCGGGATGGATGCCGAGCAGGTGGAACAGCTTGATGCGCTGGTCGGCCCGGTAGGGGGGGAGGAAGCGGACGGCCCGCCCCTTGGCGCTTTCCAGCATGGCGGCCAGGGCCGCCATGTCGCCGGTGGCGGTGACGCCGCCCTGGGCGGCCACGTCCGCGACCGTGGGCAGGTGGCCGGTCCATACGATGTCGTCGAGGCTGAGGTCCTCGCCGAACAGCATGGTCCGGTGCTCGTCCAGATCGATCAGCGCCGCGCAGTTGGGCCGGTCCACGCCGAAGTAGTAGATGAAGGAGCTGTCCTGGCGGAAGGGATAGGCGTTGTCCCCATAGTTCATCGGGCTCTCATCGTTGCCCAGGAAGAGCAGAAGGCCGGACGTGAAGTTCGACAGCAGGCGCTCGCGGCGGTCCGTGTAGATTCGAGGAGCAAACATGGGGGGCCTCCAAAAAATATTTGATGTGATGTGTGATATCTGATGTATCATGAAATTGAAAATTCGAAAACCTAAATCACTACGGTGCCAGCTCCAACGTGGGGGGGCTGTCATCGTCCGTTGTCCGGTCAACCCCCACCCTTCAGGAGGTATCGTGAGGTTTCCCTCATTCGCCACAGCCCTGCTCCCCGCAGTCGCGCTGCTGCTCTCCAGTGGCTCGGCCGCATACGCCGCCCCGGCCAAATTCCATATCGGGGTCTGCACCGAGACGGTGACCCAGGCCGAGGATGATCTCCGCGGCGCGGAGCAGCTGATCAAGGAGTACGGCTCCGTTTCCAACGGCGGCATGATCCGCCATATCACCTATCCGGACGACTTCATGTCCCAGCAGGAGACGGTGATCTCGAATCTCGTCTCCCTGGCCGACGACCCCCTCATGAAGGTGGTCGTGACCTGCAACGCCCTCCCCGGCGTGGCCGAAGCCTACAAGCGGATCCGCGCCAAGCGCCCCGACATCATCCTGCTGGCCGCCCTGCCCGCGGAAGATCCCATCGTCATCCAGAAGGCCGCCGACCTGGCCGTCGACGCCGACTTCGTCTCCCGCGGCTACACCATTCCCTGGGCCGCCAAGAAGATGGGCGCCAAGACCTTCGTGCACATCTCCTTCCCCCGGCACATGTCCTACGAGGGCCTCGGCCGTCGCCGGGCGATCATGGAGCAGGCCTGCAAGGACCTGGGCATGAAGTTCGCCTTCGAAACCGCCCCCGACCCGACCTCTGATGTGGGCACCGCCGGCGCCCAGCAGTTCATCCTGGAAAAGGTTCCGCAATGGCTGAAGAAGTACGGCCCCAACGGCGAGAAGGTGGCCCTGTTCTGCACCAATGACGCGCAGACCGAGCCCCTCATCAAGATGATCGCAGCCAGCAAGAACGGCATCTTCGTGGAGCCCGACTCCGCCTCCCCGCTCATGGGCTTCCCCGGCGCGCTGGCCATCGACCTCTCCGCCGAGAAGGGCAACTTCCCCGCGATCATGAAGAAGATCGAAAAGACCATCGTCGACCGGAAAGAGGGCGGGCGGATGGGCACCTGGGCCTACAGCACCGGATACACCCTCGTCGCCGGTCTGGGCGAACTGGGCAAGCGCGTCGTCGAAGGCAAGGCCAAGATCACCAACACCAAGGACATCTACGACGCCCTGGGCAAGTACACCCCCGGCGCCAAGTGGAACGGCGCCATGTATACCGATATGAGCACCGGGATCCGGGCCAAGAACGAACTGCTGGTCTACATGGACACCTACGTGTTCGGCACCGGCTACCTGGGCACCACCGCCGTCAAGGTCCCCGAGAAGTACTTCACCATCAAGAAGTAGGTAAACCGCTTCCCTGAACGAACACAGCCGACCCCTCCGCGACGGGGGGATCGGCTTGTCTAGAGGTCTCTATGGCAACAGAAAAAGCGCTCCTTTCCCTGCAGAACATCTCGAAGGACTTCTACGGCAACGTCGTGTTGTCGGACGTCAGCTTCGACGTGAACCGCGGGGAGATCATCGGGCTGGTCGGCGAAAACGGCGCCGGCAAGACCACTCTCATGCGCATCCTGTTCGGGATGAACGTGATCCGGGACACCGGCGGCTACCACGGCAAGGTCTGCATCGAAGGCGAGGAGGTGCATTTCCAGAGCCCGTTCGACGCCCTGGACGCGGGCATCGGCATGGCCCACCAGGAGTTCAGCCTCATCCCCGGGTTCACCACCACCGAGAACATCGTGCTCAACCGCGAGTCCATGCGCCCCACCGTCT
>TBL_comb47_HYPODRAFT_10005502_pt1 | contig 14086 bp, 10 predicted proteins | sample TroBogypolimnion_40_FD_10682 | JGI IMG/M metagenome (IMG submission 10682)
GTCATATGCATCCACTCCATCTCCACCAAACCAACAATTTATGTCCCTTTCTACAGATAAGTCATATAGCCCTATAAACATGAATACATATTCTAGTCCTAATAAACAAAAATGGTCAGGAGGAAAGTCAAGAAAAACGTCAAGAAAAACGTCAAGAAAAACGTCAAGAAAAACGTCAAGAAAAACGTCAAGAAAAACGTCAAGAAAAACGTCAAGAAAAACATATAACTTGATGATGCGGATAAAGTAACAGATCGGAGGTATCTCCATGCATATTCTGAAGGACGACTCTGCTGCTTCGCAATAGCGTGGAGTCCAGAGGAATAAAGTTCGTCAACAACTAACTTCATCGGTATCAGAAAACCAATGTAAACTTCGTAGTTAGTGGTCAGCATAATCATCATTTTCCATACCGTCATCTTCGTTCATGTCTTCTTCCATATTGGGCAAAGAAGCAGCAGTCATTTTTTTGCCACCAATCAAATCAAATGTATCACTATTTTTGTCTAAAAACCGATACATTCGTTTTATATCTAGTCGTGTGACATCTGTAGATTGAAATAAATCATCCAAATAATCATATACTACTGTTGAAGTTAAGCCACCTAATAAAATACGTAATTCTTGAAAAAATGCTACCACATCTTTTTTATCCATATCCAATTCTTGACAGATGTTGTATAAAAACAATTGATTATTATATTCAGTAGAGTATTTTGTTAATACTTTGGTAAAACGAACTTCAGATGGTTGAAAATTTCCTTTTTTATCAGGAAACTGATGATGATATAGCCAATTGTTATAAAAAGTTTTGATCATAGAACTCATTTCATTAAAAATCCAAATTTGATTCTGAAAAGTAACTCGGTCAATATAATCAGCAAAACAAAGATTGTCCAAGAATTGATTGTAAAAAATGATTTTTTCTTGAGATTCCGCTGGTTCTATGGACTTGGTAGTTGAAGACCACAAAGGGTCAATGATATTTTCATGATAAAGAAGTGAAATAATAGTACGATCGGTTTCATTTAATATTTGATTATGTTGTTCTAATGGAACATATTCATTCAATAAACGATGAGTGATTTTCTTCGCATCATCATTGTATGTTTTTATTTGAAAAATATTTTCCAAAATAGAACGGTCTTCCAAGAATTGTGGACGTGTACGTAGTATATTTTGTATAAATACCAATTTGCGCATATCACCTTGTACAAAATTCAAAATAGTCTCTTTGATTTCCAAAGAAAGTGAAAGTTCTGTTGTATCTGATGTAGTGATAATATCCAAGATAGAGGACATTTGTATACGAGTCGGTGTTTTTAGCTCAAATACATTACATACTTTTTTCAATTCTTTCATTTTTTTATCCACGTAATAATTTCCAATACAAATGATGGGATTCAGAGTTACTTGTTCCATTTTTTGTTTTTTTGTTTTTTTCTGACGAATGAGTTTAATCAGTGATGTAATACCGCGTTTATCCCCATTGTTCATTTCATCTATTTCGTCCATGACAATTGCTATGGGTTTTTGTTTACGATTCATCATAGAAAGAACATTACGATTGGATACATTATTACATGTGATGGTATCTATAAGAGCCTTGTTACGAACATCACCTGCATCATATTTAATTACATCATAATTCAATGATTCTAATAATTGACAAATAAATTGGGTTTTTCCACAACCCGGTGAACCATAAATATATATCCCTTTTTTGAAAGTAATTGTACGACATTTTTCATCAAATGACATCAAAATTTCGGTTATTTCTTGAACAATAGGGTCACGTTGTAATATGTGATTATAAACGGATTTTAGGTCTGTGGTATTTTTACGAAACATATGATACAAAATATACGACTGTTGTATCATAATTACATTATCTTTAGGCTTTTTTAACGCCCAAATTTACTGAAATCACTCGTTACTGGCATGAAATTGGACGCATTACGATTCGCTAACGCACCGTAATAATTATTCAGACCAGGACCGGTAGCCATTTTGTATCCACCCGGTACATTTGCTGCGGCACCTGCTGCGGTAGGTGTTGGTGTATGATGATGATGTGATTTTGCCTTTGCTTTGCATTTTTTTTCTTCTTCATCCTCATTTACTCCATTTGTATTTGATTCAGATGTATCACCTAATGCTTTGCCTTTGTTTGTCAAATCATCCATAGTATTGTTTACAATATCTTTGATACTACTGACAATATTATTCGCAACACCAGCCACATCACCGGTAACACCGGTTCCTAATTGAACAACATCATCAGCAACCGCGGTTCCAAGGGATGCAACGCCACCAATCGCACCCAGTCCTAACAAGGCTGTTCCACCAATGGCAGAATCCAATACATTTCCTACGGTTCCTTCCGCTCCAGTTACCATAGCGGTTGTCGCTCCTGACCAATTTTCTCCACCTGAACCACTCGTATTAGAATTATTTTGGTTTTGTCCAACCGTATAGGAATTGGCAATCAAACTTGATAGAGAATTGGAACCACCACCACCGATGATGGGTGCCAAGGTGGTTACTGCTTGACAAGACGCACATGAATTGTTATTACATGAAGGACATGCTGGACAAACCGGTGGAACAATTTGTGATTTCAAAATATATTTATTCATATCTGGTTTATTACCGTCTTTACCGTCTTTACCGTCTTTACCATCTTTACCGTCATGTTCTGTAGGTGATTTTGTATGGTGATGATGGTGAGTATTGATACTTCCCGTAGTATCAATACCTCCTGGTAAACTCGGGTCAAACAAAATCACTTTGTAGATAGATAATAATTGGGATGAAGATGTATTTTTTTCATCTAAACATATAATACTCACCATGGTGCGCTTTTGTGGAAAAGCAGTACAAACAATCACATATTGATTTTCTGGATCATTCATAAGAACACTTTTCATCACACTAGTATCGGTGTCTACATTCATCGTAAATGAAACACCGGTTTCCAATGTAACATCAGTAGAACCAGTTTTCATCATAATGACAATACCATTGGTGGTGTCAAACCATATATTGTTCTCTATTTTGTACAATTGTGTAGGAGGTGTCAATCCGGAAGGCACCGCATATTGTGGAAGAACATCCACATACTTTTCATCCGTTTGCGCAAGAGCGGATGCCGCCACTCTTGGGTAAACGGTATTTCCCGTATTCATACTGGTGGTATTGGAAGATGTTATGGGAAAAGAACCCACAATTTTTGTTTGTAAAATATCATTGACAACAATCACTGCCTGTGTTTTCCATGGAAAATAAAATATTTGATAATTGAATGCATGGGAAGAAACACTACCTATATTAGGATAAACCCAAGCTTCGTAGGATGTTTGTATCGGAACCAAATACTGAGATTCCACGGTATTATCGCTAAATGTAGGATCAGGAGGTGTGGTATTTTTTCTACTATAGATAACAATATCGGTACCTTGTCTTGGTATGACAATCATATCGGTCAAACTGGATGCATCCGAATTTGCACCAGTACCGACAGATGTACCAAACAATTCCAACACATTACCTGAGGTATGATCATAATAAATAGAATCGTATATTTTCAACAACTGTGTGGTACTACTATAAGGTTTAACGAGTACATGTGATGCATTGGATGTACCATTGTTATAACCAATGAAACCTTCTAGGGGCAAATATTTAGAAAATACTACCGAAAGTAGTAACACAATTAATAGAAGAAGAAATATCATAAAAGGAGAACACCATCGTTTCATCATGATGGATGTATTATATATATTATTCTTACTAACTTATATATATCTACAGCTAAAAATTGATTCTTCCGACGTTAATATATAAATCACAATATAATCCATTCAACACGTTATCCCATTAACCAACCATCATGTCGTCCGTGAAAAAAGTTGTCCAACCCTTGTTACCATTTTATGATGTCAGTACTACCCAAACTCATTCGGAAGCGAAGCTTCCTGCTGAGTTAGTTGTTGAAGGCTACGCTTCGCAAAAGCCCTCTGACCATAAACCTTGGGAAATTGCCTTGGACGAAAGTGGACGTGGTCCAATGTTTGGTAGAGTGTATGCAGCTGCAGTCGTGTTACCCCGTGACCCTGCCATGTTTGATACTACCTTGATGAAAGATTCTAAAAAAATTCATTCCAAGAAAAAAATGAAGGAATTGGCAGAATATATTCGTGCACATGCGGTATATACAAGTGTAAAATATCAAGAATCAGAAGTGATAGACCGTGTGAATATATTGCAGGCGGACATGATGTGTATGCACGATTGTATCCGTGAAATCATGACCAACGTCAGATTCCAAGATGTGAGTTTGATCATTGACGGCAATTATTTCAAACCGTACAGTGTATTGGATGAATCTACGGAATCCATGTATATGATCCCATATACAACGATTGAACAGGGGGATGGAAAATATGCGAGTATTGCGGCGGCATCCATCTTGGCTAAATACGAACGCGACAAATATATAGAAGAATTGTGTGAAGAATATCCGGAACTCAAGACTAGGTATTCTTTGCATACCAATATGGGATACGGTACGGCGGCACATTTAAAAGGAATTCAAGAATACGGGATTACGCAATGGCATCGCAAAAGTTTTGGTCAGTGTGCGAAGCTTGCAACAAAATGTGAAGGAGACCCCAATGTGGACGTCATGAGTCCTCGGCAAGCTTAGCTTGCCAGGACTCCGTTGTTGCAAGCTTCGCCAAGTAATTCGCAATGCGAATTACCGGTTGCCACCTTCGGTGGCGTACTTGCTGATCGTAGAACGGTAGCATTGGGGTCCGCGCCCTTCGTTCCGTATGGGCGCAACCTTGACCGACCGTAGGTCAGAAGACCTTTGCGAAGCGTGGTCTTCAACCATTTGGTCGGACGTAGGGGATGATGCCGTGGTTTTTGGCAAAGCCAGAGAAGCCAGAGTAGTGGAGGCATCCTAATGGTTGACTTCTAAACTGCTGGTCGTGCTTTCAGGTGTGCTGGTCATGCTTTCAGGTGAATCTTGAGCTGGGGTTTTTTTTCGTGATAATCTTCCTCTAATATTTTTTTGAATTTTTATTGCTGCTTCTACTTTTCTTGCTTCTATTTTTTTTCTGGCACTTCCGGGTGTACTTAGAGGGGAAACCCTCGTAAATAATCCTCTTTTTCGTGTTAAATTTCCTCTAATATTTTTTTGAATTTTTGTTGCTGCTGCTGCTGCGGCTGTTGCTGCTGTTGCTGCTGCTGCTGTTGCTGCTGTTGCTGCTTCTCTATCTTTAACATAATTATGAATTTTTTTTCCACTACCAATGGCGGCAGAATACATCGCCACAGTTGCTATTTCCGCAATACTATACCCACGTTCTATCATTCTCATTGTTATATCTACTGCCCAATTATGTACTTCTTTATGAAATTCTGTTCGTTCTGCCGGTGTCATGTCGGCGTATTTTTTTCCTGCTTTGTTTTTCTTGTTAACAAATACTACATAAATTAGCCTTAATAAAAAATATAAACATATAAATGCCTGGATATCTATTGACTGTTCTAATTTTAATTTTTGCAATAAAAGTGATAATGGGCTATTTGGATCTATATCCATAGGTGTTAAATTTCTTATGATATTTTTTGATTGAATATATGTGGACCTAGAAATATGATATGCTACTCCATTAATCGTACCAAAATAATTTAGTGCTGTACCAAAAAGTTTTTTTACAATATTAATAAAACCAATTTCGTCTAATCTTTGTGCTGTTTTTTGTGTATGTGGTGTAATAGATGTAAATTTTTCAAATACGTCTTTATTGTGATATTCTATAGGTTTTAATGCCTTTAATAATTTTTCTAATTTTGCATAATCGGTAAATCTACGACCTGTATTCACATAAAAATTTTCTGATGCAGCCAATAACAATGTATTAGTCGTTTCTGTTGCCGTTGGTATTATCACCGCTGCTGCTACTGCAGTACCAGGTTTTTCTAATACATATTGTATAGCTCCTAATGTTGTATTTTTTAATGTTCCTAAAATTAATAAACCATATGTTGCTGCCAGTGATGGGTTATGATAAATTGCTAATCCTCCAGCAGTAGCAGAAGCAACTAATCCTGTAGCGACAACAGCTCTGTTAACGGGTTCAGAATATTCTAACATTGTTTTATCCATAGATTGTACTTCATTTTTTATTGTTCTAAAATAGGATGACAATGGTAATGAAAATTCATTTTTAAATTCAGGTGTAAAAAATTCAACACATACAAAACTGTTTAGATCATATTGACAATGTGGTTTATTTATTAATGTGAATAAATTCGTATATCCATGGGAATGAGGTACATTTTCTTCTAATACATCTCTAATTTCATTCCAAATTTTGTCATACGTGTCCATGATTTCTTTACATGAATCATCCCAAATTGCCTCCGCCACATTAGGTGGTCTTGTTACATATAATATATTTTGTGTTAAATTACCATTCATCGTAATTTGTTCTAATGTACTATTTTTATATTTTTCATACGATTCACTAGATAATATTCCTTTATTTTTATCGGATACATCCTCACCCTTTTTTTGTTGTTCTATTTGTTTGTTCATAATATTTGTAGCAGCATTGTGCAACAAGCCATATGGCGTCATCGCAAACACAGCGTTGGATATCATTTCGTACCTCATTTGTTCAAAAGTTTCACCTATTTGGTAATCTGTCTCTTTTATTTTGGATAATGTTGCATCAGTAATATTTGTTTCTAAATGTGTCTTCCTTTCATCATACACTTTTTGTTTTAAACCTACTTGATTATTACACCATAAATACATTAAAAATATCACACATAATGTATCAATACGATCCATTATCCCTCCACCTATCCCACCGCCATTTTGTTTATCATGGTTTTTTATTATAAATTGAACAATTGCTTTATTAAATGCTAATTTTGCCATCATTTTATTTATACCCATCAATAATATGAATCTTACTTCTACATTATCAGGCGTATTTGGTATTCTTTTATAAACATTTACGTAATCATATAAACATAATGAATCAATACGATGTCTAAACGATATTTCATATATTATTCCATCAATAATATTTATATTTTGTAATTCTTCTGGATTTGACGAAGCTATTGTTTTTTCTGGGATTTTAATTTGTGGAATTAATGACTGTTTCGGATTCAAATGCAATCGGTTTGAAATTCGTGGAAATATTCCACCTTTTTGAGTGTGTTTATTGTGACGTTTATGTAATTTTTTATGGGTTTTAACCATTATATATATATATATATATATATAATGGATGTGGTATCCGTAGCAAAGCTGAGGATAACTACGCATATTCTGAAGGACTACTCTGCTGCTATTGCGAAGCGTGGTCTTCAACCTCTTGGTCATCTATGGATTTAGTTGTTGAAGGACTTCGTCCATCTGACCATCATTATCCAACCACCATCATTCTATCGTCAAATATATGTTTGGAAACCATCATATATTTGGTTTCACGGTCCATTAAACTATACCCAATCAAAAATCGTTGATGTTCCGGGAAAAACACCATCCCCAACGTATATTCCACCTTTTCTTTGTTAAATGTCCACAACGTCGTATATTTCTTCAGTACCAACGTCGTACCGTCCAAGACAATCATGATATGGTAATAATAACGCCGATCTTCATAACTCACCAAGTGTCCAATAAACCAAATCTCTGTTCCGACTTTGACTCCGCACGTAGAACAACGCACATCTTTGAAAAAATACGGCAAGGTTTTCTCGTCAAAACGATGTGTCTCCGTAAATGTTCCCGCGGTAGGACAAATAGTACCCAGAACCAACGGTCGCCAACTATACACACATTTCAACTGAACACGATCTCCCATTTCCATACCAAAAAGTACCCAATTCTTTTCCAATGTCGGATTTGCCAAAGGATATTTCAATAATTTCGTATTGGTACATCTATATTGATTATCTATATTGTCACGAATAAGCCATCCGTGTTCCACCGTAATGATGGATTCATCGTGTGGTGAAGGGGGTCGGATAGATATTCCGTCCAGTCCTCGGTTCGCATTGTATATCAACCGTCCCGCACCACCTCCTATACCCAAATATTTATCATACGAAAACAAACGAACATCTTCCAATCCCCGATAACGACCATCATTGTACGTGGAATCACAGACCATTTCACTTTCCTTTTCTTTGAGGTACCAGGCCTTTTCGTAGTCGCCTGTTACTCCCGAAAACCGGACCAGGACATTCTTGGTACCAATCTGGGTCTGTCCACCCCCCGCGTAACCTTCATACCCCCCTTCGTCATTAATCCGATAGTTGACAAACCGCACACAAATCACCAAATCCCCAGTTTTGGCATCTATGCACATGGACGGAGTAGAAGACACATATTCACCCAAAATTTCTTTGAAATTCGTTGTAGTAGGCATTCTGTCCACTGACGAAAACCCCCCCATAACTTCGCGACCAATTTGTGACAACATTTCCGTATTCTTGGTACACATGGGCAATGCGTACCGTGCCAAATCCGGCGCATAGAATTTATAATTGGACAAGACATTTTTGTACACGGAATCTTCCAAAGTGGAATATTGGATCACTTTCATAGATACCCGGGACAGGTCCTTTTGTTTCGGATTGCAATAATAACCAAGAATGGAAAATTCGTAGTCCAGTTTGTAATCATATATGTCCTTTTGGGTAAACAAATGGTCATGATGTCCGGTATGTTTGGTACGGGCATCATCCGCCATTTGATAAAATTGGTAGGCCAATTCGTTTTTCCCCAGTTTACGGTAATATTGGACAATTTCGTACAAATTTTCTATGCGATTCCCATAGATATGATATCCGTCTAACCAAGTAAAAATGGCACGGGGCATATCATCCAATTTTTGGTAACAACATCCCATAGCATAATTGCTTTGCCATAATTCTTCCACCCATCCCCCAATATCAATACGTTTTTGGTAGGTCTCTATGGCTAATTGGGTATCGCCATTGTCACGATAACTGTTGGCCAAATAGTACGTATACCGGTCATTGTTCGGCAATTCTACGAGACCTTGTTGTAACAATCGTATATCACGTTGAAATTTGTCACTTTTACTTCCCCCGTCACCAATATCACGAATAAACAATTCAGAAACCGTAAAGGAACCATACGGTGTATGTTTTAATTCTTCCGGCATTTTCACATATTCATGGGTAACACCCCAATACGTAATACCTAAATTGTTTTTGACTATACGAACATTTTTGTAATTATATGTATCTGTACCTTGATACACCAGGAATGCACGGAATCTAACTAGACGTGATTTCAATTCACTGACGGTAAGTATAGGATCACGTGAAAGAATCATATCGGCATCCATCAAGAGAATAAAATTGGCTTTTCCGTTTGGTATCTTGGTACATGCTTCCAAAGCGACAGTACGATTGTATCCGAAATCACGAAATGGTTCATGAATTATCATACCGGGTATGTTATGTTCTTGAAAAAATGCCTCAATGATCTCAATGGTATTGTCCGTACTTCCAGTATCACAAATACAATAACTATCCAGTAAATCAACCACCGATTCCAACATACGACGAATGACCTTACTCTCATTTTTCACAATCATATTTAGACATATCGTTTCCGAAGCCATGACTATACTCTACCAATAACAGAAATCTTTATATATTGGAACCCAAGGTTCCAATAAAACCTCCTAAGTAACGAGGACGCCTCACTACGTTCTGCGCCCTCCTAAGGTTTCCTTGAAAGTTCTTGGTACATTAGTTGTATAGGCTCTTATATAACCAATTTGATATTATTACCTACAAAGAGTTTCTAATATCCTTTATGTGAGGATTATATAGTAAAGAATACATAATGGATAATAAAAACCGTGTCAATGAATGTTATCGGTATGAACCCATAGAAGTCACAGATAAACCACTGTTTTCCCAAGAAATTGATGCCACCTATGTACTTCATTTGGAAAACAATGGTAGGTATGAAACCGTATTGGATCAATTACACCAATATCCGCCCACAAAAATCATATACATTGCCTTTAATCCTGGTTTTCGTTCCTGTCCCAAGGAACCATACGTGATCATTTCTTTGCAGGACATTGTGGATGCATTCATTCATGTATTTATTCATGCCGAAGAACACGGTTATCGCAATATTTTAGTATTGGAAGACGATTTTTTCTTTGACCCGTGTATTCGTAACGAACCTGAACATGTGGCTCATATAGAATCCTTTTTACACAAATTAGACAAAAAGGAAAATTTCATGTATTTTTTAGGTTCTTTGCCCTTTTTACAACGTCCCGTGGATTGGAACGGTGTGCATTATTCTGTATCAGTAACTGCCGGAACCCATGCGTGCATTTATAGTCCTGCCATGAGACGTAAAATGTTGTCCCTAGACCAAAAATTAATACGTGATTGGGATGTTTATAACAACAATCATTGCAAAAAACGATACGGATATCATCGGCCTCTATGTTATCAATTGTTTACCGCAACAGAAAATCAAAAAAATTGGATAGGTTCGGATGGTCCTTATGAAGCGTGGAACAAATGGTGGGGTCAAATGGGTGTTACAATATTTAATGCGTTTGGACTGGACAAACACATAGTTCCTGGTTATCCGTTTTTTTATCATACATCCAAATTAGTATTTTTTATTCTATGGACATTGTTCTTCTTGGTACTTTATGAAATAATAAACATATTACGTAAAAAAACGAAAGAAATATACAAACAATCGTACGTATTGTTGTTTTTATTCGTGTTATTTTTGTTACCGTCGTATATCTTGGTTACATTGTCACAAATAGGAAATTAAACAATTAATGATATAATATAGTAGATAGTACCTAGAAAAATCATGTCCCGTGAAATTATTTGGATTACTTTAGTAAATCATGGATATGTATCTTATACTCAAAATTTTTTACGTAACATTCGTGCACGTAATATACCTTTTATTTTAAATATATATTGTACGGACGAATTGGCTTACCATGAATTGAAGAATGAACTCGGTTGTTGTTGTTTTCATGCGGACAAGTTTTTACGTGCACCATTGGAAATTGCCATGACGGAATGGAAAGAAGAAGAATACAAACGCATTACATTTGCAAAATTAGACGCTATACATTATACATTGTCCAATACGGATTACCATGTGGGGTACATAGATACTGACATTGTCATGTTTCATGATCCAGAACCATATTTCTTGGAAGCAATGGAACAGAATACCGATACGGATGTGTTTTCACAATGTGATGAACGTGGTCAAGAATGTACGGACCCCTTTGGGTGTCCGAATATGTGTACCGGAGTGACGGTATATCGTAATGTACCCAAATTGCGGCATATCTTTGATTATACAGAGGAAGACATTGAAATTTATACATCGGACCAAGAATATTTGAATGCACTGTGTTCTAATTACAATGTGTATACCATGACATTACCCAAATCTGTTCTGATGAATGGTTGTTATTTTCCGGAAATGACCGAAACTAAGATAGAACATATTCCGGAAACATGTTGTTTGTTACATTTTAACTATATGATTGGACATCAAAAAAAAGAATGTATGAAATTACAAGAGATGTGGATAAAGGAACCTACGGTTCCTTTAAAACCTCCCTTCTAATGAGGAAGTTCAAATTGGTTGTATAGGATCTTATACATCTATTGTACCAAGATTTTTCTATAAAAGGGAGGTTTTAAAGGGTTTTTCTTTTGCCTTCAGGCAAAAGAAAAGTCGTAGGTTCCTTTTAATGTGTAACATGTATATAGAGTGATTTTTTCAAAATGTTGACCAGTTTTCGTAGTGATCCATCCAGAATAGAAAAAGAAATGCAAATGAGTAGTTTTGCAGGTAGATATGCTTTAGATGTACCCGGTCCTGGTATGAATTTACCCATGATGGATGATACTCAAATTCGCATGCAAACCTGGGGAGCCAATCGTCACAACAATTTTGTCAATTTAGAAAGTGATTTACGTGGTATGACGCGCCAATTGAACCGAGACGACATCAATTTGAACAATTATCAGACGACTGCGGTGACCAGTCAGATTGTACAAAATTATCCGGTACAGGCACCCTTTGTTTTGGAATCACGTGCAAGTCATCCCGCTTGGATTTATCGTAATCGTGAACAACCAAGATGGGAAGAACCGTGGATTAATCCACAGGCACACGTTGAAAAGGATTTCTATGACAACATACAAACTCGTATTTTAGAAAAAGATTATTATGTTGAAAAATAATAAACTTATCGGGTATGTAAAACAACATAAAAATATTATATTATCACAAGTAAATGGATAATATCATCAATAAATTACAACAAATCACCGAGGAAAAATCTACTTTAGATACTTGGAGTTTGGAAGAGAAAAAACAGTTGTTGGATATGTATTGGATTATTTCTAAAAAAGAAAGACATATATTTGGTTTAATTTATCAATATCACGGGTGTGATTCTTGGGAAGATATTTTTCGTGATTATGATACTGTATATTTGAATGATAAATCAAAAGGTGTAGAAATCGCTATCAACGAAATCATTGAAAGATTAGAAGAAGCAAAGAACAAATAGGTTTTAATATATATGTACATAATGTATAGTATTTTGTATGGTAAATAAACGTAATTCCAGAAAAAAACACATAAAATATGGAGGAGTTGATTCAGATAAAAATAATCTTACAAACACATCTAATGTAACGCAACAAGGAACCGTAGGAACCGTAGGAACCGTAGGAACCGCTGAACCAGTGACCACACAAGGAACCGTAGGAACGCCAGGAACGCAAGAAACCGTGCTCACTCCTGAAACTGTTACACCACAAGGAACGCCAGAAACCGTAGAAACGTCTGAAACCATGCCCACTCCTGAAACTATGACGCCAGAGCCGGTTGTGATACCACAAGGAACACAAGGAACCGTAGGAACCGTAGGAACACAAGAACCGAATACAAACGTGTCTGTGTTTATTTACAATACCACACAAATTTCAACCCAACCCAATACAGATACCAATTACAAAGAAGTTGGAATTATACATGTAACAGAATCGTCTGCGATAAATGCAGCTCGTAATTTCGTTACGAATATATCCAATGCATTTGGTGCACAAGGATTTGACAATACAATATTTGATTCCGCCCGTAATCAAGCATTGCAAAAATTAAATGAACAATTGACTGATGAACATAAAGTATCTAATTTACGTATGGAATTGTCCAACGATCCGAATTTGATTTTTGTGCATTTGTACGGAACTCTTTTACTGCGCGAATCCGCAGAATAAATAACTATATATTATAACATTAAATTATAATACATGGAATTTCTCATACCTGCCCTGGCATTAGGGGGGTTATACAAAGTATCACAAACCCAAAAAAAAGAGAACTTTGATAACAATCAACGTATTCGTGCCCAATTATTACCCAACGTAGATATTCCCAACCGCAATTTTCCCGACGAATATCCTGTTCAAAATCCGGATACAGATCTTACTTCTCAATTATCCACGATGAATGTATTTGATTCCCCTTCGGTATATACAGACAAATATTTCAATGCAAATATGATGGCTTCGGGTGGTTCCAGTAACAACAATTCGGGTACCATGGGTATAAATACCGCAAACAGTACCAACAGTTCCTATCGTTCTATGACAGGTGAAGTGGTGGATGCGGGTTATTTTACACATAATAACATGGTTCCTTTTTTTGGTTCTAAATCACACGCAAATAATGCACCGAATGCGACGGAATCTACTTTAGACAATTATATCGGATCGGCTTCTCAACATATTTCCAAAAGTGAACGTGCCCCCATGTTTGCTCCCGATACAAATTATCAATGGGCAAACGGAATGCCCAGTACGGTTGATTTTGTACAATCACGTATTAATCCAGGTATGAATATGGCGGGTGTACGACCCTTTGAACCAGTTCAAGTTGGTCCAGGATTAGGTTTAGGATATACTTCGGAAGGTTCTAATGGATTCA
>TBL_comb47_HYPODRAFT_10005503_pt1 | contig 14085 bp, 10 predicted proteins | sample TroBogypolimnion_40_FD_10682 | JGI IMG/M metagenome (IMG submission 10682)
TGTATTCCATTCAAGATAGAATTAAAGAAATATCCCAAATTGGTAATTGATGGGAATTATCCTTAAATTTGAATATGGAAATTAGACCAATTAAAACTGAACAGGATTATAATATCTCGATTTGCAGAATTGAGGATTTATGGGGGTCCAAAAAGGATACACTTCAAGGTGATGAATTGGATCTGCTTTTAACCTTAGTAGAATCTTATGAGATTAAACATTTTCCAATAGCCCCGCCTGATCCTGTAGACGCCATTAAATTTCGGATGGAACAAATGGGGCTGACCAAAGCGGATCTGGTACAATATTTGGGTAGCCAGAGTCGTGTGAGTGAGATATTGAATGGCAAGAGAAAACTGACACTTGGCATGATAAAATCTCTATATAAAGGTCTTAGAATTCCAGCTGAAATATTATTAGCATAGAAAGAGTTTTCTTATCTTTCTATGCAATAAATACTTAAAACGAGTTAAACAACTTCACCAGCGGTTTCTATATTTTAACTATTTTACTGATAACTACCTGTTTATCAAAGGTGAACCGAAGAAAGTAAACCCCGGGTGTTAATCCATATCTCGAAGCAATCAGTTCTCCGGTTTGCAAACCCAAAGATTGTTGCTGATCCTTTTCAATCCAGGCCATGTTTTTACCGGAAATATTGTAAAGTTCTATCGAAACAGACATCGGTTCATTCAGAAAATAATTATAGGTCAGTTGATCGGTAAAGGGATTTGGCAAAACATTAACAGAAACCTCCTGTTTTGTGATCGATTTAGAGGGATCAGTGGCTGAAGAAGCCAAATTAGCCGGCGCCACAGTACTATTTTTCACTGGTTGTTGAGTGGTGATAAACCCAGTCTTTATGATTTGTGCAGCCCCTACGTTGGGTGTGTTATTCGTAATACTGATAGTCAATACCGGATATCTGTAACCAACTGCATACCAGCTATATTTGACGATATTAACATCCGTTGTTCCACACATGTTGACCTGCAATCCTGTCTTGGTGGATTTCACACGTAACGTATGATCGATTACCCGGTCCGGTAAGATCAGGGTGCCGGATGCATCAGCACTAACAGCGTTGTCTCCAAAGAAATCAATGGTGTTTGTTTCGCTATAGTAAGCAATGCCAATGAAATGATCGGTAAACTGAGCACCATAAGCAAATGGATATTTCATCTTTAAAACGGGATCAGAATATTTAAGCGTTAATTTCAGATCGGGATTCGAATAACCATGCTCTTCCAACCCATTCTCAGAGGAATTCATAAAATATTCATAGCCGTTTTCAAGAAGGGATAAATTATAATCTCCGGCACCATCCACTTTCGGAAGATTTGCAGTCTGAATTGTACTAACCGGACTCTTTCCGGTAAACTGAATTTTCGAAAAATCCCAGATCTGATTCTGTCCTGAATTTCCAGGATCGGCAAACTGAATCTCCTGATAAGTAAACGAATCTCCCGGGACAAATGCATTGTTCGGATAGGTCAGGGTGGTTTGCGCAGACAATCCGGCAGAGAGAGCGATTAAAAATGAGACAATAAGCTTGGTTTTCATCTTTATTAATATTGGATAGCAGGAGATTAACCAATTTTAATTTTACAGAAAAAACTCTCTGAATTTTCTCCGTAGGAGATAAATATCAATAGAAAAGATTAATTCGGATACCAAATTTCCTTTAGGGAATTAATCAATTTCCTGTTAATGTCCTAACGGACAATTAATTTCTTTGATTTGATTTTCTATTGAAATTGATACCTACGGGCAAAACAGGTTCAAATAGAATGATCAAACAGATTCTAAATATAAGGAATTATTTCCACTTATTTCCCTTTTTCCCTTTTAATTTTCGTGTCCCTGTATTCCCCTTTAAAATAATCAATCCCAATCACATCGTATCTTTTGTTTAGAACCTTCAACCGGGCAACGAAGTTTTCAAAGTTTTTCTGATTTTCCGGGGTCCAGCCTGTTTCTGCAATGGCAAAGGTTCGTGGATAAGCCATGAATTCCAAGACTTCAGGAGTTGGGATCTGCTCGCTCCACAGACACCCCTGAAGACCTAAAATGTGTTTCTGCTCCGCTTCAGACAGCTCCTTTGGAGTAGGATTATAACCGTAAACCAGTTCAAGAGGAACATATCCTCCCAATGCAAGAGGCTGTCCATCATGATTTTCACTCTGATAATAGCAAAAGTAGGTGTATTTTCCGGGAGTCATGATAACGTTGTGGCCCGATTTAGCCGCTTCGATGCCACCCTCCTCGCCTCGCCATGACATCACCGTCGCGCCGGGTGCCAGTCCACCTTCGAGAATCTCATCCCAGCCTATAATATTCCGTCCTTTTGAGCTCACAAATTTTTCTATCCGCCGGATAAAATAACTTTGAAGTTCCATTTCGTTTTTGAGCCCTTCGTCTTTCATCCTTTTCTGACACTTCGGACATTTCTCCCACCGTTTCTTGGGACACTCATCGCCCCCAATGTGGATATATTTTGATGGGAAAAGATCCATAACTTCAGTCAGTACATCCTGGAGAAAGGTGAAAACATATTCATTACCGGCACAGAACACATCATCTTCAACTCCCCATAATTTTCTTACTTCAAATGGCCCGCCGGTGCATGACAATTCCGGATAGGACGTAAGAGCCGCGATACCATGTCCCGGCATTTCGATCTCCGGAATAACCGTTATGAATTTCGATCCGGCATATTTGACGATATCCCGCACTTCATCCTGCGTATAAAATCCGCCGTAAGGCTTTCCGTCGAAGGTATTGTTTGTTTTTTTCTGTTGGCCCAGTACCGTCTCTTTGCGATAAGCACCTATTTGGGTAAGCCTGGGATATTTTTTAATCTCAATTCTCCAGCCCTGATCTTCGGTGAGATGCCAGTGAAACGTATTCATCTTATGGAGAGCGAGCATATCGATATACCGCTTGATACTGGCAACAGGAAACAAATGACGCCCGACGTCCAGGTGCATTCCGCGATAGGCAAAGCGGGGTTCATCGGCTATTTGACAAGCCGGCAGCAAAAGTTTCAATCCGGGAACTACAGCCGGTTTCTCAACTTCAACAGGAAGCAATTGACGGATCGTTTGAACGGCATAAAACAGGCCGACTGCCGTTTTTGCCTTGATGGTGATCCCCTTGGGTGTGATGGTAAGATTATATCCTTCCTGATTTTTGATCGATGCATCAAGCATCATCAAAACAGAACCGACTAATTGCTTTTCCCCTTCCGAAACCGAAAGCTGGTAACCGGAGGGGTTTTTAATTAGCAAAGCCAGAAAGTCTGCAGAAAGTCTGGTTTCGCCGTTTAATGGTGATACCAGGATTCTGGTTTTACCGGAGAAGGTAAAACTTCCGGTCCGATAAGTTAGCGAAACCGGTGCGGGAATTAGAGAGAAAGGCAGACTTGCACCTGATACAAATTGTGCTATTAAACTAAACAACATCAATATAGCTCCTGTCAAACTGAATTTTTTCATAACTTTGGTTTCTTTTATGTTCTTATGTTTGTGAAATCAGACTTTTGTCAGTCAGGGTTTAATATTACTTCTTTGCAATCATATAACTATACGGCTGCAAGGTAAAAGAAGATGAAACAGTTATACTTCCACCCTTCATCAGATCGGCCCAGGTTGTATTTACCAGGGCTGCAGGCGCGGTATAATTAATCACCTTGTTTCTTGGATTCGAAATCACCAGCACCTTTTCACCGGCTACCTCTTTTGTAAAGGCGAAGATATCGGCATTGTCATACGATGTTAAAGTACCCCTCCTTACGGCAACACTGTTGTTTCTAATCGCCAGTATCTTCTTATATTCAGTGGTCATATCGGGATTCAGGGTCCAGTCAATCTTTTTTCCGGTAAACGGGAAGGACAACCGGAAAGGAGTTCCCACCTCTTGCCCGTTATAGATCATCGGGACACTTTTCATGGTTGCTACAACCACAAATGCGGCCATTGAACCGTTTCTCCCCCCGAATAAATCGAGAGGAGTTCCATCGGAACCATCCACATCATGATTTGAAGTATATCTCACCATTTGCTGCCCAGTGGCTGCATTCGAATAATCGGTTGTGTTTAAATCATCAATTCCGAGGACAGAACTGTTACTGCTGTAAATGCTTTTTAATTGGCCATAGAAGTTGAAGCCAAAGTTATAGTCAAAGCCTGCTGAAAAGTTGGTACTCCGGCTCCCTTCTGCCAGCATCAGAAGCTTGTGGGTTTTCATATTTCTAAGGGTATCAATGGCCTGCGTCCAAAAATCCACCGGAGGTCCGTCGGTATAGTCGCAGCGGAAGCCATCCACATTGGCAGTCAGGACCCAGTATTTCATATCCTTAATCATCTGAAGCCGCATCGCTGCTACACTGAAATTCAGTTGTGCCACATCATTCCAACCCATTCCCGGAGGACTCAGAATATTTCCGCCTGCATCCTGAAGATACCAGCTTTTATGACTGCTGATCCAGGAATTGTCCCAGGAGGTGTGGTTGGCTACCCAATCGAGCATGACACACATATTCCGGTGATGGGCACTATCCACAAGGGCGCGCAGATCGGTCAGGGTTCCGAACTCAGTATTTATTTCCTTGTAATCTTTCACACAATAGGGGGAATTCACAGAATTTAAAACTCCCACAGGATAGACCGGCATCAGGTAAACCACATTAATCCCCAATGCTTTTATCGAATCCATCCGAGCAATTACTCCCGAAAAATTTCCCTGCGAACCAAATTCCCGCATATTGACCTGATATATATTTGCATCCTGCCTGTCGGGAACACCGCTGAATGGAACTCCGTATTGGGCGGGATCTGGTTCTGTTAGCGGAGTTGCTACCGGCGGTTTTACCTTAGGAATGGATGACGAACTCTTACTGCAGGCAAAAAGGAACAATATCAACAAAAGAACGATATTCTTTCTAAGCATTGTATTTTAGTTAGTCATATAATTTATTCCATATTTAAAATATCGACCGCAATAAATGCTCAAAAGGGATGTTTCAAAAGCTTTTTTACCGCGGAGATACGCAGAGAAGGCTCGATCCATCAATTGAGGGACGCAGAGATATTTTGGTGTATTTTAACACTTTGCGATTCTCAATGATGTGCCGGTTGGCGGACTCAAAGGCTCTCTGCGGTTAAAATTTTTACTTTTGATACAGCACCATTTATATGTGTAGAACAGGAATTAAAATGCATTAAGATCAGGTTCAAAGTTCCGTAATCAGTTTTTACCCTTCGGGGCAATCAATGACAAGAACAGCTCATCCAGCTGGTTTTGTGCAATTTCAGCGGGAGAATCGTTCATGACGTCACGGCCCGAATTGTTCTTCGGAAATGCAATCACATCGCGTATCGAATCGAGTCCTGCAAACATGGAGGTGAGCCGGTCGAAACCGAAAGCAATTCCCGCATGGGGAGGTGCTCCGTATTTGAACGCCTCCATCAGGAATCCAAACTGATTTTCAGCCTCCTGTTTGGTAAAGCCCAGCGTCTTAAACATCTTTGCCTGCAGTTCGCTATCGAAGATTCGCACAGAACCGCCACCAATCTCAACTCCGTTAATGACCAGATCATAGGCATTTGCCCTTATTTTTCCAGGATCAGAATCGAGTAAAAGAATATCTTCCGGTTTTGGAGCGGTAAACGGATGGTGCATGGCGTGAAACCGGCTAGACTCTTGGTTCCATTCGAGCAGCGGGAAATCAATCACCCAGAGTGGTTTGAAAACCTCTTTATCCATTAAGCCGCGCTGACGTCCCATTTCAAGGCGCAACACAGATAATGCAGGCAGTGTACGTTCCTTTTCACCCGAAAGCAGCAGAATCAAATCACCCGGTTTTGCCCCGAAGATATCGCTCCATTTGGCCAGATCTTCCTGGGTATAAAACTTATCAACTGATGATTTTACCGAACCATCTTCATTAACTTTGGCGTAAATAAGCCCTTTGGCGCCAACCTGAGGACGTTTCACAAATTCGGTGAGGGCATCGAGCTGTTTACGCGTATATTCGCCACAACCAGGCACACAGATGCCCCCAATATATTCAGCTTCATCGAATACCTTGAACTCACGCCCTTTGACTACACTGGTCAAATCTTTAAATTTCAGATCAAATCGGATATCCGGCTTGTCGTTTCCATAATTCTCCATCGCATCGGCCCAGGTCATCCGTGGAAATTCGCCCGGATCGATCCCCTTGATCTCTTTGAAGATATGTCGTGTCAGCCCTTCAAACATGTTCAGGACATCCTCCTGCTGTACAAATGACATTTCACAGTCGATCTGGGTAAACTCCGGCTGACGGTCGGCACGGAGATCCTCATCGCGGAAGCACTTTACGATCTGGTAATAACGGTCAAACCCGGCCACCATCAAAAGCTGCTTAAATATCTGGGGTGATTGTGGCAAGGCATAAAACTGGTTGGGATTCATGCGCGATGGAACTACAAAATCGCGAGCCCCTTCCGGAGTTGATTTTATTAACACAGGGGTTTCCGTCTCAATAAACTGAAGATCATCGAGATAGTTGCGGACCACATGCGCCATTCTGGCCCTTAACTCCAGATTTTTTCGCACTGTTTCACGTCTGAGATCGAGGTACCGGAATTTCATCCTTAGCTCATCGCCGCCATCGGTATCATCCTGGATGGTGAACGGTGGAACCGCTGCTTTATTGAGCACTACAAGCTCCTGAATATCAACCTCTACCTCCCCCGTTGGAATTTTGTTATTTTTACTCGAACGTTCCCTGACCACTCCCCTTACCTGAATCACATATTCACGCCCCAGTTTATCGAATTGTTCCCTGAGTTGAACCGGAGTGTTTTCATCGGCAACAAGCTGGGTGATTCCATAACGGTCGCGAATATCAATAAAGGTCATGGCTCCAAGGTTGCGCACCGTTTGGACCCATCCGGCCAATACGGGTTCCTGTCCGACATGGGCTATCCGAAGTTCACCGCAGGTTATTGTTCTGTACATTGATTTACATTATATGATTGAGGGTGTAAAATTACAAAACTAAGGCGATATACGAAAAACCGGGCCATAATTACTTTGAATCCGGATTTTGGGAAATGTAGCTGGCTTTTGACAAATGGCAACTGGCAGTTAGCTGCTGGCAATTGGCTTAATTATCATCATCAATATATTTGTTCTTAATTAATGAATATCTTTTACCTTTGAAAAAAAAACCAGAAAATGATTGATCCGTTCGATGATGAATATTTTATGAAGCGTGCCCTTGCTGAAGCAGAAGTGGCCTTTTCGGAAGGGGAAATTCCCGTTGGAGCGCTGGTTGTTTGCCGTAATCAGATAATAGCCCGGGCGCATAACCTTACCGAGATGCTCAACGATGTGACAGCCCATGCCGAGATGCAGGCCATAACTGCTGCATCAAATCTCCTCGGAGGCAAATACCTTACCGGTTGCACTTTATATGTTACTCTGGAGCCCTGTTCCATGTGCGCCGGGGCCCTGGGCTGGTCGCAGATTGACCGGATCGTTTATGGGGCGAGTGATTCGAAACGGGGTTTTTCGAAATTTGCACCGGAGGTTCTTCATCCTAAAACGGAAATCCTGGGGGGGATTATGCAGAATGAATGTACCCTTCTACTTAAAAAATTCTTTGAGGAACGGCGGTAGAAATCTCAACAAGGGGAGTGATTTAATGTTCTAAATATATATTTTTAAATTGCAGATAATCAATTAGAAAAGACATTGAAAATTGGAAATTTTTAACTGACAATTTCTTAGAGTGTCAACTGCATAGAAAATAGAAGTCCGAGTGCTACTTTCCGGTTTTCATTATAGTTATAACGCCACACGGCCTCAACTCTGATGATCTTGAAAATATTTTCTATTCCCGCAGAGAATTCAGTGTATGGGGTGCTTCTCAACCCGGTCATCCCCTTTGGAAAAACCAATCCTGTATGCAGGGTTGGATCATAACTACCAAACAATGAACGCATTCCGACAATCTCCCTCCATTTCAGCCGGTGGAAGAGGGGAATCTTATTTAAAAAGAATCCCTGGAAATGGTGCTCCAAAAACAGACTGGCATAAGTGTCACTGACAAATTCCTGGTAATTCATCAGATTAAAGGCATAACCATCAAAAGCATACGATTCATTCCCTTCATGGATTTTCATCAGCGGCCATGGAACATTTCCCCAAATTTTTCCGGCCTGGAGATGAAAAGTAACATACCCGATAGGATTTATCGCAATTTTATCCGAAAAGTTCGCATCAAGTCTCAGATAATCAAAGTTGCCTCCGAGAAAACCCTTTAATCCGCTGGTTACTGAAAAGTTTATGACGGGATTGAAGATTCCGAAGGTGGTCCTCTCAAATCCATCCAGAATAATTGATTCCTTGGGAGCGTATCTTGTATTTAGTTTGATCTCACCTGTTCGTAAAGAAGGAACAAGGTTCCCATCAGGATTAAGAAATGGAACCAAAGGTCCTGACTGAATTTTGGAGGAGATCACTGAAAACTGATTCGATAAACCGTGAATCCAGTCTTTATCAAAAGTAACCTTAAACCGGTCGACCATATTCAGTTTTGTATACGGATTTTTGCTCAGCACAGAGGTCAGGAAATTATCGCGGGTAAAGGCGTTGGAACTTACTCCTAATAAATCATAATCATGATATGCCTGGAAAGCGACCATGGTGCGTGGTTTCTTTGAAAAAAAGTATTCGAACCCTCCACCATATTTAAGATCCTGATCTTTAAATCCATACGCACCATATCCATTAAGTCTTATTTTCTGATCGAATTTCATGGTCGTACGCCCCCCAAACCTGAACCTGTCACCTTCAACCTGGTTGGTGCTTAATAAAGAAAAATAGGGACCGATTTCCACCGTTCCAAGATCGCGATAACCATAATAGAACATATAAATATATTCGGCAATTGTCTTGTACAATGGGACATTCTTTATAGAATCAACCATAGCATAGATTCCGGCTTCCCTTTTCTGCAATTCAATTGGCCGCACCTTATCCCAGTAAACTTCATTTTTCAATGTGGCATCCTTATTCACAAGTATGGCATTCTTCTGTAAGTTTGCAACCTGGATGATTTCCCCGAATTTGAAATCACGGTAAACATTGGTCTTGCGACCCATCAGACCGATTTTTTCGGAATCTTTGTCTTTTTTGATATCCAGGTCAGCAATCATCGATTCGGTCCGCGGAACCCACCGATCTTCTTTCTTCTGATAATCAATGGAATACTGAAGATTATTCAAAAAGTTGACATTCGCTTTGGTGGAAAGCTGCATCTCGAGTTTGGTCAGTGCGAAGCTTTCGTCTTCAATCCAGATTTTCCCCTTAAAGGTTGGATCCTGCGGAAGACGTGGCTTAAACGAGATTTCATAGATCTTTTTCCCTTTAACTATAACGCTATCGCGCAGATAGTAATGGTAAAACTGAAGTCCCAGCGAATTTAAGGGTGAGATAAGCCCTATTTCCGAAATCATGATATAGTTATCGTAAGGATTCACCCCTTCATACATTTTACCGGTAAACTGGGTGATCATATCCGTTTTCATTCCCGAAGCCTTATTGGCAACAATCTCTTCCCTATCGGAATTCGTCGCACTGCTATGATAGTAGTTGGAAACAGTTTCAGTAAAAAAGACCGGAAGAAAGGTTTTTCCCTGAATCTCCAAAGAATCAATATATTTAAATACAAAATCAAATTGTTTCAGCATCTTCTTTTTGCGAAGCGAGCCATTGATATTTTTAATATCGATCTCTATTTTCGAATATAATTTTGATTGCCAGGATGGGAAATTCGCCGGATTGTTATCCTTCTTGCGGTTCACCACTTTTCTGAATATGGGAATTGCAGGGTCTTCTCCCGGTCGAACAGAGATTTCACCTAACGAAATAACATCCTCCACCATGGACACATTAATTCTGTTGATCTGATTTAGCCTGATCGTAAAGACCTGCTTTTTGTAACCGACAGCTGAGACTTCGATTGCAGAAGTCGGTTGAGTGGAACTAAGATTAAAATTCCCATTCAGGTCTGACATGGTACCAGTATATGTGTCCTTAAAAACAATGTTTACATAAGGAATCGGAGTGGTTGTACCTGCTTCAGTTATTTTCCCAAGGATAACGGTCTTTTGAGCCTTGGCACCGGAAATGGAAATCAAAACTATCAGAAACACCAAACCTATATATTCTCTCATCTATGCCTCTTAATACAGGAAACGGTATTCCCGTGTTAAACTTAATTTTCTAATGCAAAACAAAGCAAACCATTCCCCAGAATGGAAATACTAATCCTTAGACAACAAAAATACGAGTAAGTTGCCTCAACAATTCTACTTTTTTTGAGTATTAAAATCATACTCAATTCTTCCCGGCTAATTCCCAGGTAATTATTAAGTATGAAAATTTGGATAAAAAACCAACGTTCAAAAACTAAACACCTTATTTAAAGACATTTAAAATTCCCGATTATTGCCAATGATTTTAGGATATTGCAGGGATCCAGCCGCTTTTAAATCCTTAAAATTAAGCCCCTAAAAATTAATTTTACTAGTTAAACTTCAATTACAATCTCCTTACCAACGGTTTTTACCACGTCGCCCGGGCGGAGTTTCGCCCGTTTGCGGTACTCAACCTCTCCGTTTAAGGTTACCTCTCCATCTTCAACCATTATCTTGGCATGCCCGCCTGACTCAGCAATATGAAGCAGTTTTAGAAGTTTTATCAGTTCAATAAACTCTCCACCGTTAAGATTAAATATCATAGCTTTTTACATTAATTACAGATTTTGAAATCCTACTCCATATTTAAGTAACTGGAATAATTTTTTGTCATCCATACTAATTTTATAATTCTGGATTAATCAATTCTCAAACCTGGCGTCTCTGCGCGAAATAAAAAATGAAAAATCACGCAAAGTCGCAAAGTCGCAAAGTGATAAAATACGACATTATTTATTTACTGCTACTTATAGGGTGTTTTATAAATGACCAGGTTGAAAGGCTGATCAAAAAACGTTTACCCCGTTCTAATATAGAAACTTAATTATTAACTCTCAAAATTACAAATAAGCAGAAATAAATTATATTTATGGCTGATTACTTCACAATAAATTACATACCCTAACCCCATGAAGAGGAATCACTTAATTATTTTTGTCTTTCTGCTGGTTTTTTCCCGACTTGTTTCTTTTGGAAAAATCAATCCCGCCAGGCTTACTTGCGAGTATTTACAGAATCCTTCTGTTGTTGATGTTATGAGGCCACGTTTGGCCTGGATAAACATTGCCGGAGAGAATGAGCGGGGACAAAGGCAAACAGCCTGGCAGATCCGGGTGGCTGATTCAGAGAAGAAGCTGGAAAAGGCTGGTTTGTGGGATAGTCAAAAGGTGACCGGTGAGCAATGTAACAGGGTTGAATATGCCGGAACGTCATTATCTTCAAGGATGGAATGTTGGTGGCAGGTGCGTGTATGGGATAAGGACGGCATTGTTTCAGACTGGAGTAAACCCTCGTTCTGGCGAATGGGAATTCTTAACCCGGCGGAGTGGAGCGCCAAATGGATTGGGGCACCATGGCAGGGAGAGGAAGCACTTCCAAAAATAACGAATCAGAAAACCCATTTGCCCGAAAAATTGCCACCTCCTGCTCCAATGTTCAGAAAAGAATTCAGAATTGACAAAAAAATTGAAAAAGCGGTCGCCTTTGTTACCGGTTTGGGCTATTTTGAACTTTATGTGAATGGGAAGAAAGTAGGTCATGACGTGCTCGTTCCAAATCAAACCAACTACGGGAAACGCCCCGGATTAATCAACGAAGGTATTCCCCTGGAAGATAATTTCAAAGAATACCGGGTGATGTATCTGGCCTATGACATCAAGAATCTGTTGCGAAACGGTGAGAACGCCGTGGGAAGTATCCTTGGAAACGGGTTTTATAACCCAGCCAAAGGGTGGGCCGGTGCATACGGATCTCCGCGTTTTCTTGTCCAGATCCATATCACCTATACCGACGGGGAGGAAGTGATTATCGCGAGCAATGAAAACTGGAAGGCTGCAGAAAGTCCGATTCTCATGGATATGGTTTATTATGGTGAGCACTATGATGCAACTAAAGAACAGAAAGGCTGGTGCCAGCCCGGATTCAATGATTCAGCCTGGAAACCTGTGGTGTTACGGAAAGCTCCCGAAGGGAAGCTGGTTGCCCATACCTCCAGGGCAGACAAAGTGATGGAGCGTCTCAAACCGGTTAAAATTGAAAAGCTGGCCAATGGAGATTATCATGTTGATTTTGGCGTTGAAGTTTCGGGCTGGGTACGCCTAAATCAGGTAAAGGGTCCTGCCGGCCATCAAATTGAAATTAAATACCTGTGCCCTAACGCTTCGGGCGAAAATTTCTACACGTTCAAAGGTGAGGGCGCTGAATCGTATGCCGCACGTTTTAACTGGTTTGTTTTTAGTGGGGTTGAAATCAGTAACTGGCCTGGAGAGCTTCTTCCCGAACAAATAACCGCAGAAGTTGTCCATACCGATATTGATGGTTCAGCGACTTTTGAGACCTCGAATCCCCTTTTTAACCAAATCAATAAAATCTGGCGAAGAAGTCAGACCGATAATATGCACGGTGGAGTAGCCAGCGACTGCCCGCACCGGGAACGATCACCATATACCGGAGACGGCCAGGTATCGAGCGTAACGGTGATGCATAACTTCGATGCCCGGAATTTCTACCAGAAATGGATTCAGGATATTCGTGGCGCGCAGAATATTACAACAGGATATGTCCCTAATAGTGCCCCCTGGCAACCGGGTTGCGGCGGAGGTGTTGGCTGGGGTGCCGCAATCTGCATCATGCCATGGGAGTTTTACCTTCATTACGGGTCAAAAGATATGCTTGAAGATAATTATCAAGGGATGAAAGAGTACATCCGATATATGCAGAGCTGGGTAGATAAAGATGGAATCATGTACTCGCAGCGAACGGGAAAAGACGGGAAGGTCCTTGTGTGGTTTAATTTGGGCGACTGGGTTGCTCCCGGAAATTTACCTCCCGAAAAAATGGTCCATACCTTCTTCTTCTGGCGATGTTCCGACCTGACTGCAAAAGCAGCAAAAGTCCTAAATAAACCTGAAGATGAAACCAAATATGCCCAATTGGCCCAACGAACCAGACAGGCATTTTCCAAGGAATTTTATGATGAAAAAAATGGCACATACGGAAAAGCAGGCGGCAATATCTTTGCCCTGAAAATGGGTGTTCCTGACTATCAGTATGAAAAAGTGAAAAGTGCTTTAAAAGCGGATATTCTGGCAAATAAAGGGAACCTGGATACCGGCATTTTCGGAACACAGTTCTTTTTCGAAGTGTTATCAGAGAACGGCATGCACGATTTAGCCTATGAAGCGATGAACAAACGGACTCAGCCCAGCTTTGGCTGGTGGATTGATCAGGGTGCGACCACCACCTGGGAACAATGGAACGGAGATAATTCGCGCAACCACCCGATGTTTGGAGGGAGTCTGGTGTGGTTTTATCGGAAACTGGCCGGGATGAATGCCGATCCAAAAGCTCCCGGATACCGGCACATTATCTTCCGTCCGCAACCTGTGGCTGATCTCTCTTTTGTAAAATACTTCACGGATACGCCTTATGGAAAGGGTGGAATATTCTGGAAAAATGACAATCAGCAGTTCTCTATGCAGGTAATTATCCCGGCAGGTTGTGAGGCCACTGTTTATGTTCCATTGAGGAAGGGGAAAGAGATTTCTGAAGATGGTCGTACCATTACCGCATCAGATGAAATAAAGCTCATCGGCGATGAAGAAGGCTACCGGGTATTTACTGTAAAAAGTGGCAGCTACCTGTTTTCGTCAAAATAAGATTGCCCAGCTTCTGATCTCACCTTGCCCTGCAATGATTTAAATAGTCCCTATGTTTGAAAAATAACGCTCTTTGGCTTATGCTATTCGCTTCATTTTTCAAACGTAGGGACTAAATACCAGTTCATCCGAACATGTTAAATTTAATGACCCCAAAGAATTTGGGAGTTGGC
>TBL_comb47_HYPODRAFT_10005505_pt1 | contig 14082 bp, 5 predicted proteins | sample TroBogypolimnion_40_FD_10682 | JGI IMG/M metagenome (IMG submission 10682)
TCATGCCAAAAAATCTTGGTATGTAACTATATTGCACGACAAAAACAACATCACCAAACTCAATCATTTGAGAATGAATTTAAGGATTTATTGCAAGAAAATAATGTACCTTTTGATGAAAAGACCCAGGCCTGCGCGCAAAAAACGCGCTTAGCCTGGGCTGTAAAGCATTTACGCCTTCGGCGTTGAATTATATTAGCCTGGGCTGTAAAGCATTTACGCCTTCGGCGTTGAATTATATTAGCCTGGGCTGTAAAGCATTTGCGTCTTCGCCGCGTGGATTTTATTTATTTTGGTTTGCCCAGCGATATTGATAGGATACAAAATAACAATCCTTAGCTTGACGCGTATGGACTTTAGCCTGCGTGTCTAGCGTTGGTAGATGCCATGGCAACGCAAGCTGAAGCCCGCGCCTACCGGATTTTCAACTATCGATCTTGTTTTTTCGTCCTGTGCAAAGACTTTCCTTATTGTATAAAGTTGTATCGCTTCATAAAGTATAAACTTGAAGATCCTTTATCAATAAGATATTATTTAGATCAATTTATCAGTCGAGTGAAAAGCATGGATCTAGCAATGTATAAACAAGTTTTTGCATCTCTTTCTAAAAACGAAATTGCGTGGCTTGTCACGGTTGTGCATACTGATGGTTCTACACCTGGTAAAATTGGTATGAAAATGCTAGTTAAGGAAAGTGGTGAGTTGCTAGGAACCATTGGTGGGGGTACGATTGAAAAATTAATAATTGATAAAATCATTACTGAAAAATTTGTGCAAGGCGTGTTGCTTAGTTTTGATTTAGGATCAGATGGAGTTTTTATAAAAACCGGTATGATTTGTGGTGGGCAACAGGAGGTATTTGTTGAGCCACTCTTTACTAACAGAAGACTCTACATAATAGGTGGTGGACATTGTGGACAAGCCCTTGCAGAGTTAATGGCCAAATCTAATTTTATGGTTACCGTCATAGATGAGCGTCAAGAATGGATTACGCCAGAAAAACACCCCTATGCCACAACACTAGTGCAGGCTGAATTTAATGATATGGCTAACCACATAGTGTTTACACCTGAGACTTTTATTGTAGTGATGACCCATAGCCATAATTTAGATGAAAAAGTATTGCAAGAATTTATAGACAGAGAATATAAATATTTGGGGGTTATCGGCAGTAAAACTAAGGCAAAAACTATATTACAACATTTACAAAAGAATAATTGCCAACTACAAAAATTACAGAAAATATTTATGCCTATTGGTTTTGATCTTGGTACGCAAACTCCTTATGAGATTGCCATTAGTATTGCTGCCCAAATATTAGCAGTGAAAAATGGTAAAGATCACCTGGTTTTTAATTCTAATCCATTATTTGGGGGTGAATCACTTGGCTAATTTAACGGCCATCATTTTAGCTGCAGGGGAAGGAAAAAGAATTGGCCAAACTAAATGGAATCTGCTGCTAAATGGAAAGACATTTTTAGATATTATTGTAGAAAAACTCATTGCTGTTAGTATTAAAGACGTTGTTTGTGTGGTGAGGCAGGATTCTTTTCCTCAAGATACAAGGATAAATTTTACAGTTAATAATAAACCAGAATGCGGGATGTTCTCGTCAATTTATTGTGGGGTACAAAAAAATCTTCAAGCGTTGGGATATATGATTTTTCCGGTTGATCACCCGCTTGTTGCGATCAAGACACTGGATAAATTATATGCTACATTTGTCGCTAATCGGCATAAAGTAATTTGCCCATCATTTCAACAAAAATTAGGGCACCCTGTAATTATTCCTAATCATTTGGCTAAAAAAATAACTTTTAGTGACTATCCAGGGGGATTGCGTAAGTTTTTATTGGATCAGAGCTCCATAATATATAAAACTGAAGTTAACGACGAAAATATTTTATGCAATATTAATACCAGATCAGATATTAAGGATTAACTATGCATCTCGATACTGTAATTAAAAACGGCACAATTGTTACTGCTACCGATATCTATCAAGCTGATATTGGAATTAATAATGAAAAAATAGTTGCTCTTGGGCAAAATCTAGAAGCTACTAGTTCTCATGTTATCAATGCCCAAGGCAGATATATTTTCCCAGGGGGTATTGATGTTCATACTCATTTAGATCTACCAATAAATACTATTTCTGGAAAGATATTTGCCAAAGATGATTTCGCAACAGGTACGATTGCTGCGGCTTGTGGTGGTACCACAACTATTGTTGACCATTGTTTCCAAGATAAAGGCCAAACGCTTACTGAGGCATTAAGTATTTGGCATGGGAAAGCGCAGAAGAAGGCTGTAATTGATTACGGATTTCATGTTGGTATTTCAGATTTTAGTGAAGCTATTATGGAAGAGATGGCCTCTCTGATAAAAAATGGCTACCCCAGTTATAAAGTATACATGACTTATGGCTTTCGGTTGAATGATGGAGAGATCTTACGGACCTTAGCTTGTGCCCGTGATAATGGTGGTTTAGTTTGTGTGCATGCGGAAAATTTTTATATTATTAATTATTTAATTGATAAATTTAAAAAAGAGGGTAAAAATTCTCTCAAATATTATCCTTTGAGTGGTCCGCCTCTTGCTGAAGCAGAAGCTACGAATCGAGTAATTAAATTAGCAGAGCTGCTTGACGCTCCATTATATATTGTACATGTGACTTGCCGAGAATCCCTAGAAGAGATAAGGAGAGCTCGTAACTTAGGAGTAAAAGTTATGGGGGAAACTTGTCCACATTATTTATTATTATCTATCGATAACTACGACTTACCTGATTTTTATGGAGCAAAATACGTACTTGGTCCACCACTACGTTCTCAAGAAAACCAAAATAATTTATGGGAAGGATTAATAAAAGAGGATTTAGCCGTTGTAGCAACCGATCACTGTCCTTTCGATTTCCAAGGGCAAAAAGATATAGGGAAAGATTTTTTTGCTGACATTCCTAAGGGGATTCCAGGAATTGAATTACGTATGCCATTGTTATTTGATCGGGGTGTTAATGCAGGTAAAATAAGCTTGCAAAAATTTGTAGCCATCACCTCTACTAATCCGGCAAAAATCTTTGGTATGTATCCGCAAAAGGGTTCTATAGCTATAGGTAGTGATGCTGATCTGGTTATATTTGATCCCGCGCGTAAGGTTACAATTAAAAAATCCATTTTACATGAAAATGTTGATTATACACCGTATGAAGGGTTTAAGATAAATGGGTATCCAGTAGCTACTTTGAGTCGTGGTAAGTTAATTGCTAAAGACGGAAATTTTATTGGTAACCAGGGAGACGGAAGATTTCTTCCGCGAAAAAATATTGAAATTTTATAAAAGGTAAATATATGTCTCATTTCTTCTATCGCTGTACTCAATGCAATAATAGCTTTGAACGGGATACCGTAAGATATCTTTGTCCTAATTGTGGAAAAAATTTTAAAGCTGGCCAACCGCTTTCTGGTGTGCTGGAAGTGGTATTTGATTACGAATTTATTAAAAAGAAATTTGACAAAAATATTCCTAATTGGGAACTGTTTTCCGCAGTTGAAAAAGAATATTTTGTAAAGTTTCCTGTTGGTAATACTCCTTTTTCGCGAGCGCCACGTTTAGAAAAATATCTTGGTTTAAATGATGTTTGGATTAAAAATGACGGTCTCAATACTAGTGGTTCTTTAAAAGATCGCGCATCATTTCTTGTGGTTTCAGAAGCCAATAGAATTGGTGAGGAAATAATAGTTACTGCTTCAACTGGAAATGCGGCCAGCGCATTGTCAGCAGTAGCCGCGGCAGCAGGGAAAAAAGCGATTATTTTTGTGCCAAAAACTGCCCCGCAAGCTAAGCTAGTACAAATTGCTCAATATGGCGCTGAAATTAAATTAGTAGATGGTACCTATGATGATGCTTGTCGTTTGTCATTAGAATATACAAATACTAAGCAAGGACTAAATCGTAATACCGCATATCATCCATTAACTATTGAAGGTAAAAAAACCGTTGGTTTTGAAATAATAGCGCAAAATAACTTTAAAGTTCCAGATGCAATTGTAGTACCAGTTGGTGATGGTGTTATCATTAGCGGGGTTTATAAAGCTTTTTTTGATTTAAAAGCAGCGCATATAATAAACAAAATGCCAAAGTTAATTTGTGTTCAGGCTGAAAATTCGAATTCTATCCATAATTATATTCAATCTGGAGTTTATCACGATACAAAAAACCCTGATACCATTGCTGATTCTATTTCAGTTTCAGTTCCAAGCAATGCTCATATGGCCAAACGTTCTGTTGAATTAACTCATGGGTTTTCTTTATTGGTTAGTGATGATGAGATTTTGACAGGACAAACTTTGCTTGCAAGTCACACCGGTATTTTTGCTGAACCTGCTGCCGCTGCAACTGTTGCGGCGTTGCAAAAAATCAGCGCACAAAATCTTTTGGATAAGAACGAACAAATTGTACTATTGATTACTGGTAATGGTTTAAAAGATATTAATGCAGCGATGCGCAAAATGAAAATCTTGCAAACAGCATGCTAATTATCCTTTATGGTGCAGGGCGCTGTGTTTCGTAGGCTGTCCTGGCTTCCAGCAATAAATATTAATAGCACGAGCGTCAACCTCCCATAGGTTTAAAATGCTTCTAAGGAACCCCAAGAAAGGGATCCTCCCTAAATTTTAGCTCTGAAAGAGCGTTATATATCATTATGAAATCGCATCGATTTGAGTACGGCTAACAAATATTTGTCTATGTAATTTAATTAAGCACCGTGTAGGTGGCTGGGGAGTTATAAAAAATTTACTTTATTTAATATTCCCTTAATAGTGGCAATGTACGCCACAGTTAATTATGGCAAAAATATGCAGATCATAACAATTTCATAAGATAAATTTTTATATTTAAGTCCAATGGTATAGTTTGTAAGGTTCGTTTTGGTGGTTCCTATGTTACAAAAACATAAAAAAGCAATATTTATTGGTGAAACTAAGTTATGTATTCAGTGTGCTGAATATCTGATAAATAAAGAGTGGAAAATTGCTTTTATAGTATCGGAAGATGAAGAGGTCATTAGTTGGGCAAGAAGCCACTTGATATCGATCCTACCAATGTCTCAGGTGAATGCTGCTGTAGATGACGGCTTTTACCTATTTAGTATTATTAATCCGCATATAATTCCGGCATCTATCTTAGCAAATCCAAACGTATTATTAGCAATTAACTATCACGATAGTCCACTGCCAAAATACGCCGGTGTTAATAGCACTACTTGGGCCATTCTCAATAATGAAAAATCTCATGGTGTTACGCTGCATCAAATAACTGCAGGTATTGATGATGGCGATATTGTTGCACAATCTATAATAAATATTGAAAAGGATGAAACAGCTATATCATTAAATTTGAAATGTAGCGAACGCTTATTATTACTGTTCCAAGATGTTATAACCAAAATAGAAACAAATACACTGAATATTTCCAAACAAGACCTGACAGGCCGAACTTATTACGGCTTGAAGTATCTACCTATTAATTACGGTATTATAAACGGAATAAAAGATCTTAAGAAATTAAGTACACTGATTAGAGGACTAACCTTTGGCAATGGTTATGATAATCCAGTTGCTAGTGTAAAAATATGGTTGAATGGCCAGTTTTATATTGCAGAAGATTTTGTAGCTTCCGATCAAGAGATATTGTTTGATAAAGTAAAAGATATTTACGGCAACGAAACCAATCTTAAAATTAAACACCACGACATACTAACAGCACACCAATTGACCGAAGAGGAATTACGATACTTATCTAATATTAAAGCGCAAGAAAGAAAATGTAAAAAACAAATTTTAGGGGTTTTTAAAACTTATTCTGATGCTTCTATCTCAGTATTAGATCAAGTCATAAACAAATCTAGTAATGAAGGAAAAAAATACACTAAAGAAATTTCTCTATCAAATAAGGTCTCTGATACTACAATATTTGCCGTAGTCTATCTGGTATTAGCACGATTTTTTTATCGTAATGATTTTATTATTTCTCTATACAGCTCAGATAATGGCAATTCTATTCCTGTAGGATTACAAAATTTAGTAGAAAATCGTGGTTTTATCTATGCTAATACTGAGATGTTAAATCACGGATTTAATTATTTAGTAAACCACCTAACTCCAGCACAAAAAAATTGTTGTACCATGGTTAAAGACTTTGGTTATAGATATAATCTGCAGCTACTAACTGATATTGCAATTATTCTTGGAAAAGTGACAAGGACAGATCAACACAAAATAACAATAAATATACAGGAAAATGCTAGACTCATCATTGAAGGAGACATTGCCTATCAACTACAGATTGACAGCATTGCAGAATCAGTCAAGGCAGTACTTGATGAAAATACGCAAGAAGAAATAGCAACAAAAGACTTAAAACATATAAACCTGTTAAATCAAGCCCAATATCAGCAAATAGTGTATGACTGGAATAAAACTGAAAAAGACTATCCAAAAAATAAAACTGTTCACCAGCTTTTTGAAGAACAAGTATTAAAAACCCCAAACAATATCGCTGTTGTATATGAAAATATAAGACTCACCTATCAAGAACTAAATAATAAAGTTAATCAATTAGCCAACTATTTACTCCATAACAACAACATCAAACCAGATGATTTAATTGCATTGTGCCTAGACAGAAGCGAGCAGATGTTAATTGCCATGCTTGGCGTATTAAAATCTGGAGCAGCATATATACCAGTCGATCCGAAGTATCCTGACGAACGAATTGAATATATTTTAAATGATACAAATACAAAAATAGTATTAACTAATGATAAAGGCACTAATAGGATCCAAGAACTTGTAAAACAGAAGGTAAAAAGCGTAAGTATAATTCCCATTGATAATAAAGAAATACAAAACAAATTAGCAAATCAAAAAAACATTAATCCAATCGTGTCAACTACCAGCACTAATCTTGTATATGTTATTTATACTTCAGGAACGACAGGGAATCCGAAAGGGGTGATGATAGAACATAGAGGTGTGGTGTCTTTAGTAAAGGATGTCAATTATATAAAAGTTTATGCAAATGATTCATTTATCCAATTTTCTGATCCTGGATTTGATGCTACAACTTTTGAAATTTGGGCTCCTTTATTAAATGGAGCCAAGTTAGTTGTTCCCGGCAACAAAGTGGATTTATTTGCTGATATTAAATTATTCCATGAAACGCTAATAAAAAATAAAATTACCATATTATGGTTAACCAAAACATTATTTGATCAATTATTTCTTCTTGATGAAAGTGTTTTTAAAGATCTTAAATATTTGTTAGTTGGTGGAGAAGCGTTAAATAACCAATTAATATATAGATTAATAAATTCAAATTATATACCAAAAAATGTTATCAATGGTTATGGTCCTACTGAAAACACCACATTTAGTTGTACTTTTAACATTACTAAAAAAAACATTAAAAATGTAAGTACAGTACCAATCGGAATACCATTAAACAACAGAAATGCTTATATATTGGATAGAAATTTAAATATATTACCTATAGGAGCAGTTGGTGAGTTATCTGTAACTGGAGCAGGGTTGGCGCGGGGTTATTTAAACAAACCGGATTTAACCGCAGAAAAGTTTATTTCCAACCTATTTCAGACCGAAGAAGAAAAGATACAAAACAAAAACAGTAGACTCTATAAAACGGGGGATTTAGTTCGCTGGCTACCCGATGGAAATATTGAATACATAGGACGCAACGATTTTCAAATTAAGATCAGAGGTTATCGTATAGAATTGGGAGAAATAGAAAACAAGTTGTTAAGATATCCAGACGTTAAACAAGCGGTAGTATTAGCAAAAGAACGTATAACAAAGTATATAAGCGATAAATATTTGTTAGCTTATTATGTAGCAGACAAGAAGTTAGATGAAACAAAAATACAGGCTTATTTAACAACACAGCTGCCTGAGTATATGTTGCCCCATATGTTGGTTTACATAAATAAATTACCACTAACCGTAAATGGTAAATTAGATAGAAAAGCATTGCCAGAACCAACTTTAATACACCAGTCAGAATATATAGCTCCAAGAAATGAATTAGAAAAAAAGATATGCGAAATATATGCACAAGTATTGAATTTCCCAATTCAGCAAGTAGGAATAATAAATGACTTCTTTAAAATGGGAGGAGACAGCATCTCAAGCATTCAGCTGGTATCCCGAATAAGAGAACAACTAGGATTAACCATAAACATAAAAGATATTTTTAATCATAGAAATGTAGAACAGTTAGTAATAAATATATTAGCAAATCAAAGTATTCCAAAAAAAAATTCAAAAAAAATAAAACAAAAAGATAACGATAAAGCTATAAGCCAAGAATATTCAGATAAAATACGAGAAGATGGAGTAGAAAATGTTTATTTGGCTAATAATTTGCAGCAGGGGTTTATTTCCCATGCGATTAGACAGGGCAAAATAGATAGTGCTTACTTATCGCAATTTAGTTGGCAATACAAAATACCAATAGACAAGCATAAATTTAAAAAAGCGTGGCAATTGGTACAACAAAAATATCCAAGCTTAAGATTAAGGTTTGCTTGGGATAAAGAACTACTACAAATTATAGATAAAAATCAGGAGCTGGATTTTAGATACATAGATTTAACGAATTTACCAAAAAAAGTAAACTCTGAGCATCAATCTCAAATAACAAATATAATTAAAAAAGACAGACAAGAATATTACGATTTGCGAAAGGGAAGCTTGATCAGAATTTATTTGATTAAATTATCAGCAAATGATTATTCATGTATATGTAGTATCCATCATATAATTTTAGATGGCTGGAGTTTTCCTCTACTAATTAACAGTGTCCATGGGATATATTCACAACTGTTAAAAAACAAACAACCGCAAATAACAGAAGATATAGCTTACAAGAAAGCACAAGAATATCTGCAGGAGCACCAAAATGAAGACCAAGAATATTGGAATAACTACATAAAACAGATTGAAGATAGAATAGATTTAAGATCATTGCTAAAACCGGCAGCACAAAATATAGAAATAAAAAACTATACTTTGGTAAAAAAAGAACAAGCACAATGTATAGAAATAGTAGGACAAAAACTTATTAAACTAAAAGAGGCTTGTCAAACAAATGCAGTAACTATAAATTCAGTAATACAATATGCCTGGCATAAACTTCTGCACATATATGGCTCTAGCAATACTACAGTAGTAGGGACAGTAATTTCCGGGAGAAATCTCCCCATAGATAACATAGAAAATGCAGTAGGATTATTTATAAACACGCTTCCATTAGTATTTGTACACGATAATAAGCCAAGCCTGATAGAACAAATAAAAATCATTCAAAACTCAATAAATGAAGCAAATAATAAAAGTAATGCAAACCTAGTTAATCTTCAATCAGGAGGAAAAAGATTGTTTGATAGCATACTGGCTTATGAAAATTATCCGTCGCCTAAAAGTACTGCAGATATAGAACATGAAAACGCACAGGAAGTCTTTAAAGTAGACTATCCATTAGCAATAATCGCCTATGAAAAAGAACAAACTTTAACAATAAGGCTAAAATATGCTGGAGAGTTATTCGGCGAAGAAACGATTTCACAATCGCTAAATAGACTATTATCTTTTATAGAACAAATCTCAGAAAATCCTCAAAAGAAAACCCTAAATTATTTAAATCAAGAAGAGTATCAACGTATTGTAATAGATTACAATCAAACTGAAAAAGATTATCCCAAAGATAAAACTACTCATCGACTCTTTGAAGAGCAGGTATTAAGAACACCAAATAACATAGCAGTAGTATATAAAGATACTAAACTAACCTACCAAGAATTAAATCAAAAAGCCAACCAATTAGCCAATTATCTACTCTGTAACTATGATATTAAACCTGATGATTTAATTGCATTGTGCCTAGACAGAAGTGAACAGGTAATGATAACAATGCTTGGGATATTAAAAGCAGGAGGAGCATATGTACCAGTTGATCCAAATTATCCTAATGAGAGAATTAGCTATATTTTGCGTGATACCAAAACCAAGGTAATTTTAACTAATGATATACACAAGAGCAGATTGCAACAAATTATCAAGCAAAAAACAAAAAATATAAATGCAATAGCCATAGACAACGAAGAAACACAAATTAACCTGGTCAAACAAAAAGACACAAAACCAATCGTATCAACTACAAGCACTAATCTTGTTTATGTGATTTATACTTCTGGAACAACAGGTAATCCTAAAGGAGTTTTAATAGAACATAAGAGTGTCGTGAATTGTATAATACATTCGATTAATTATGATGAATTAAATGGCAAAAGTGTTGGCAGTCAATACGCTGCTATTGGCTTTGATGCTTTAGTTGTTGAGATATATCCAATATTGTTATCGGGCGGAACTTTGCATGTTATGCCAGATGAGGACAAACTAGATCCGGCAAAGATAAATGATTTTTTTCACAACAATCACATAACTTATGCTTTCTTACCCACCAAGATTGCTGAAATCTTTTTCGAATTAAAAAACAATAAATTAATAAATTTAATTGTTGGCGGAGAAAAACTAGAAAAATTTACCAATCAAACATATCGAGTGATAAATGTTTATGGGCCTACAGAAGCAACTGTTCAATCAACAAATTTCGTAATTTATAGCCTATACGACAATATCCCGATAGGAAAACCAATAAACAATGTTAAATGCTATATCGTAGATAACAGCACCGATTTACTTCCCATTGGTGCAGTTGGCGAACTTATGATTGGAGGAGAGTGTTTAGCGCGTGGTTATCTCAATCGTCCTGACTTAACAGCAGAAAAATTCATTTCTAATCCATTCCAAACCGAAGAAGAAAAGTCACAAAATAAAAACAGTAGATTGTATAAAACCGGTGATCTAGTTCGCATGCTATCTAATGGTAACTTAGAATATATAGGACGCAATGATTTTCAAATTCAGATAAGAGGACACCGTGTAGAACCTGGAGAGATAGAAAGCAAATTTACAAGTTATCCGGAAATTAAGCAGGCGGTAGTTGTTGCAGAAGAAAAAAATAATAATAAATATCTAGTTGGTTACTACGTCGCAGATAACAAAATAGATGAACAAAAAATAAAAAATTATCTTTCGGATCTATTGCCTGATTATATGGTTCCTGGTGTATTTGTTTATATGCAAAAATTACCACTTACAGAAAATGGCAAATTAGATAGAAAAGCCCTGCCGCAAACAGAATTCGAAAATAAAAACAACTATGTAGCCCCAATAAATCAACAAGAAAAAACAATCTGCGAAACATTTGCAAGTATTTTAGGGCTACAAAAAATTGGTATTAACGATGATTTTTTCTCGTTTGGTGGAAATTCAATATCAGCAATAAGACTTGTTTCAAAGTTACAAGAAAATTTTGACATTAAACTATCTGATATTTTTGAGCTAAGAACCCCAGAAAGAATTGCTAAAAATTCTGTATTTGGGAAAAATTTTCTGCAACATAAATTGAAACAAGTAAAACTTGCACATAGGAATAAACGAAACAACAGTAAACGCATTGACGTAAAATCACAAAAACTAGATACCTATACAAGGTCAATCAAAGATATATCTATAGATATACCTTTGAAAAAGCCAATTCGTAATATTCTATTAACCGGTTCCACCGGATATTTAGGTTGCAATATTCTAAAACAGATATTGGATTTAACAGACTATAAAATATACTTGCTGATACGGGCAAATTCACAAGTAGAAGCAACTGAGAGAATAAACAAAAAATATCAGTTTTATTTTGATAAAACTCTGAACGATGTTATAGGCAAGCGTGTGTTTATACTCAAAGCAGATATTGAACGAGACTTTCTAGGTCTATTGCAATCAGAATACTCTTTTTTAACAACAAAGATTGATACGGTAATTCATGCGGCAGCATTAGTAAAACATTACGGAGAATACAATAAGTTTTATTCTGCTAATGTTGGAGCAACTATTAATCTTCTTGAATTCACCAAATTAACTGGATTAAAAGATTTTCATTATATTTCAACTACGGGTGTATTGTATTTTGCTTCTGCGTTAGGTAGCATACAATATATATATACCGAAGACGATCTGCCGCATGACACCGAAGTATTGCATAATGTTTATGTGCAAACAAAATTACAGGGCGAACATCAGGTTGTTAAATATCGTGATTATGGATTAAACTGCAATATTTATCGAATTGGGAATTTAGCTTTTATCTCGGAAAATTACCGATCACAGGAAAATATAGATGATAATGCTTTTTATAATTGGTTAAAGTGTTTATTTACGATAAAATGCGGCGCAGAAGAGATAATTGATGCTGTAGAAATATCGCAAGTAGATTTAACTGCACAAGCAATAATAAAACTTTTTGATAAACAAATGCTAAACAATCAAATTTATCATGTATTTAATCCGTACAATTTTAATATGATAAATATTTTCAAAAACGAAAACTTTAACATGTTGTCAATCGAAGCATTTATTGAATGTATTATTAAACATATAAAAGATGACAATTATTATGATTTGATAGTAAAATTTATACTAAAGGAAGGTTGGACAGACTGGTGGGAACAGCGAAACGCAGTTCCAATAGAAATTATGCAAAATAGAACACGGCATATTTTAAAGCAACTGGATTTTAAATGGCACCCAATTACTGATAAAAAAATCTACAAATACATTAATTCATTAAAATTAATAGGAAATTATAAATATGAATAATAATGCAAAAATATTTTCTGATCTTGAAAGGCTCTCTCCTGTAATTCCATCACCTATGTTTTGGATGGATGTGAATGGTGTTGTACTAAATGGTAATGGCTTTCAAGTTGTTGGTGTAATTTTACCTCTAAAACAACTTATTGGTAAAACTGCATATGATTTTTACCCAAAGGATATTGCGGATATTATAATAAAAAATATAAAACAAGTGGTTCGAGAAAAAAGAACCCTTACATTTGAAGAGCCAATCATAGATATAACATCTAAAAAAACAAAATGGTTTTTAACAACACGTGGTCCATTGTTTGACGATAACGGAATAAATGTTGTGGGAGTAGTTGAAACAGGAACAGAAATCACCGATCGCAAGGAAGCCGAACGTTTGCGTATTGAAGCGGAGCTGCATAAAGAGCAAATTAAAGAACAGCTAAAATTCAAAAAAATTGTTGACCAAGCCGCTCATGACATTCAATCCCCACTTGCAATTTTATTAATTCTTGCTCAACAATGTACAGGTTTTACAAAAAAAAATATATTCGATATGCTCAAGACGTTCACTGCTTTTATTCCGATAGGTATTTATTGGCTAGATACGAAGAATAGAGTTGTAGGTGTAAATAAAAGTGCTATTGCAGCCGTTGGTGGTAAATCTGTTGATGATTTTTTAGGGAAAACAGCATATGAATTTTATCCTCATGAAATGGCAGATAACATAATACGACACAATAACGAAGTAATGCGAACCGGGAAAATACTTTCCCAAGAAGAACAAATCAGGGATATTACAACTGGCAAAACTAAATATTTTATTGCATACAAAGCCCCGCTGTTTGATAATAATGAAGAAATTATTGGCACTATAGGTACTGCAGTTGATATTACAACAGAAAAAGAAGCTGAATCTACAAAGGAAGAGTTACGTAAAGTCCAGGTAGAAATAGAAACGCAGAAAAAATTTAAAAAGCTTGCTTACCAAGTAGCTCATGACATTAGCTCGCCTCTTTCTAGCCTACTGGCGCAAATTAAACTAGGCGCTATAGATATTCCTGAAGAGTTACGTATCATTTTACGAGATAATGCTACTCGCGCTATTAATATTGCTAGCGGCTTGATAAATAGATATAAGCCAAATTATGAGGAAGGATCTGACAAAGAAATTCCTAAGCCGGTTATAATTACATTAGCTTTATCACAAAGTTTAGGGGAGAAGGAAGGTCAGTTTAAAGATCGGTCAATTAATTTTACCAGCGATTTTAGCAGTGATAGTACCTTTGCTGTAATTGAT
>TBL_comb47_HYPODRAFT_10005507_pt1 | contig 14081 bp, 6 predicted proteins | sample TroBogypolimnion_40_FD_10682 | JGI IMG/M metagenome (IMG submission 10682)
CTGGACCGTAAGGCGTTCGAGGAAACCACCCGCCTCTATTGCAACGGCTGCGAGTGGCAGTCCACCGGCGCGAAGGAAATCACGAGCCAGGACATCCAAGCCTTTTTCGTCGAGTGCGGGAAGGGCTTCCGGTTCAAGGCGGGTGACGACGAAAACCTCCCGCTGGACATCGTCGAAAAGGCGCTGCGGGCAAAGTATCCCAATTTTGACTGGCCTGGAGAGTTTGCCCTGGAGAGCCAGGGACCTACCTTCTGGATACCCGAGAGCGTCTCTCCCCAGTCGGCAATCGTCAAGCCCGGCGGCATCTTCACTTTCGCGGCCCACGCGGACAAGCCGTTTTACTCGTGGTCGGATCTCCTGGGAAAAGAATTCACCGACAAGTTTCAATCGGACGCGATCGCGAAAGCGACCGAGGACGTTTACTGGGACTCGCAAAATTTCTGGAAGCGCAAAGACGGCGTCTACCTCCCGCTGAAGGAAAAAGAGATTAGCAGCTTCCTCCGGGTAACCTGCCGCCTCGCGACCAAGCCCGGCCAGTCCGGAGTCTCGCCGCTGGACGCTGCGTTTGAGCACGTATACAACCACCAGTGGGTGACCGGAGCGGCTCCGTATCCTTTTCGCCAGCCGGGCCTGATCGTGGTGAACGGCAAGCGACGGCTGAACACTTACAACCGGAAGCCCGTCGAGCCCGCTACCGGGACTCAATACTGGGGACCACTCGGAAGCTTCCCGTTCTTTTCTCTCCACTTCGATTCGCTGTTTTCTCCGGTGGATCAATTAAAATATTTCCTGGCATGGTGGAAGCATTTCTACACCAGCGCGATCATGTGGGACCCTCAGCCCGGCCAGTGCCTTTTTCTCATGGGCGGAGCCGGGTGCGGAAAGACTCTGACCAATCGCGAGTGCATCGGCTATTCGGTCGGAGGGTATGCGGACGCTTCAGACTACCTCGTCAATGGCAGCGTGTTTAACTCGGAGATCCTGGACGAGCCGCACTGGTGCATCGATGACGACGCTCCGGCAAACTCGCCGCAAGCGCTCGCCAAAGCACAGGCCATGTTCAAGAAAGTCGCGGCCAATCAGCAGCACATGCGCAACGCCAAGTATGAAAAAGCGTGCATGGTGGAGTGGATGGGCCGGGTTGGCTGCACTCTCAACCTGGACTTCGTGTCTAGTCGGTTAGTCGGTCCGTTGGATAACTCCTCGCTGGACAAGACCAGCCTGTTCCGCTGCGTCGAGAAATCGATAATCGTCTTTCCGCCGAGGAATGAGTTGATCAAGACAATCCAGCGCGAGCTTCCTTTCTTCCTTCGCTGGCTGCTGGACTGGACTCCGCCGCCCGAGGTTGCCCGGGTCAACCGCTACGGCTACCAGTCCTTCCAGGAGCCCTCGCTGATGGACCGCAATCAACAGGCGTCCTACACAGCTTCGTTTAAGGAGTTGATGATCGAATATCTGCTGGAGTGGTTTGAAGACAACAAGGAGGAGACCTTCTGGGAGGGCAACGTAACGACGCTTCTCCGGGCGATTGTCAATTCAAAATGTAATGAGTCCATCACCAAAACGGTGAACCTGGAGCAGGTCAGCCGGTTTCTTGAGCAGATCCAACGGGAAGGCAGTTTTCGCGTCGAAGACCGCAAGGGTTCACACAACGTTCGTCTTTGGAGATTTTATCGCGATGTTACCCCCGCTAATTGACCAGTTTCCCGAAGGCCGGTTGAGCCGCGCGGCCGAGGCGGCTCTGTCCCGCCGGATCCAGAAGGGCAGCGAGGCCGCGCAAAACGAGCTAGTGCTTGCGACGATGCGACAGGCATTGCTCTACACGTATCGCACTAGCAACGGCACCGTGGCCGATGACGAGCGAGTCAGCTTGTGCTATCAGCGGCTCATGCGCGCAGCGAAGCGGTTTGATCCATCCCGCGGCCGGTTCTTTGCTTTTGCAAAAGCGGGGCTGCGCGGGCTGATGAAAACCTATTGGGAAGACATCGGGATCGTGCGCAACGCGGAGGAGATCGTTTCGTTAGACGCGCTGGAGCCCAAGCCGAATGCTCCGGACGAGTCGCTCCTGCCTTGTCCGTCACGCCGCCGGGGGCGGGAGCAGCTTACGGGGGAGATCGCAGAGCCCGAATTTGACGCGATCTACTCCCGGGACGAGTGGTCCGAGTTGCTCAAGCGCGCTGGGAAGAAACTTGACTCCCGCCACCGCATGGTGATCTCGCTTATCTACCGAGGGGGGCTGAACGGTCCCGAGATAGGCAAGCTGATGGGAGTCACCCGGAGCCGCGTTCACGCGATCCACCGGGAGGCCCTGGAAATCATCCGAGACGCGGTAGGGCCGGGTGGGAGACTATTAACGGACCGATGAACATACTCGCTTTAGACCTAGGCACTCACGCTGGGTTCTGTCACACGATTGAAGCCGGGGGCACTGTGTCGGGCACCTGGGACCTTGCCACCGCGAAGGAAATCACCGCCTGGGGCAAGCTCCGGCTCACCCGCCGCCGGGACCCGCGCGTCCGCCGGTTCCAGGAGAAACTACAGGTTGTCTCTCCGGCCCCAGATCTAGTAGTATTCGAGGATGTTCAGTTCACCAGCTACACGTTTCAGACGCAACTATGGTCTGCGTTGCGCGCGGCTGCGTGGCTGGCCTTTTCGGACCGGACCGTTTTCGAGTGCGTGCCAGTCACCACTCTCAAAAAATTTGCCACCGGCAGCGGTGGAGCGGACAAAGGGGGGATGAAGAAGTTTCTGATGCTACGATACCCGGAGTTTCGCGGCTACGAAATGGACGACAACGAAATCGATGCAATCTGGATCTACAAATGGGCAAAGGAAAATCTAAGTCGAATGGCAGTGTAGGGGCGGAGGTGCTCCTTCACCGGGACCTTTCCACCAACACGCAACTGGGTATGCTGCTCTCGGTCGTGAATGCGACCGGGCAAGTCCTGTTCACCTCGAACACGGAAGCGGAGACCATCCCGGGCAAGCACCTGATACCGGGGGAGGCCCGGCTCGCCGCTGAGAATACGTTTATCAGAGCGTGCGAGCGGATCGATACCATACTCACCGAGACCGCGCGCTGGGGGATCGAATATCAGTTGACGCTCGAAAAGCAGTATGCGGACCGGCACGTTGAGCAACTGGCGTTCATCAAGGCGCAGCAAGCGGCAGAGAAGCAACGCGAGATCACTGCCGCCGAGATCATCACCCCGCATTTCCGCTACAAGCCCCTCCTCGTGAGAATCGAGGAAGACAACAAGTGGCTCGCCTACCTGGGCAACCCCGAGGATCTCGACAATGGCATCCTGGGGTTCGGGGACAACCCCCAGGCGGCCCTCACCTCTTTCGATGCTGCTTTCGCCGGTAACCTCTCACCGGCAATCATCGGATGGCTAAAACAACGAGAGACAAACCTGGAGAATGGGAACATGGCTATGCCGCCGTTCCCCGTCGATGCAACAGATGAAAACGAAAACGTGGACGAACGAAGACCTGGAGAAATTCAAGACCCTGCGAGCGGAGGGCAAATGCCTGGAGGAGATAGCTCCGCTGATGAACCGGACGGTGACGTCCCTGGAGCGCAAGGCCTACCGAGCTAGGATCCTGGGGCCGGTGATACCCGCCTCGATTCCAGTCGCCCCTAAGACGGTCCAGGAAGACCGCCAGGAGGTAGACGAGAGCCACTGGCGCCGGGCGCACGGGGATCTCGCCAAGAAATACAGCGCGCTGCTCAAGGAGCAAGTGCTGGTGGACCGACTCGTCACCGAGGTTAAATCGATGGCCCCGCTGGCCTACGAGGCCGCCCCGGCCGTGGTCCTCACGGGAGACCGGGATGGGGGACGCCCGCAATCGGCCGTGCTGGAGTTGTCCGATACCCATATCGGCGCGGTGGTCCAGCCCGGGCAGACGCTCACCTTCGGGAAATACGATTTCCCCACTTTTCTCGCCCGGCTGAAATACCTGGAGGACTCGATCATCTCGATCGTGAAAAACCACATCACGACACCGGTGCCCGAGTTAGTGATCGCGATGCTCGGCGATATGTTGGATGGGGCGCTCGCTCACTCGAACGAGTGCGGCCAGTTGAACCCGATGTTCAACCAGTTCTTCGCCGGGGGGCACGCACTGGCGCAGTTCCTCCGCAACCTCGCGCCCTACTTCCCCACGCTCCGGATCTACGACGTGGTCGGCAATCACGCGCGGTATCAGAACCAGCACCGGATGCCCACGGTGAACAAGCATTCAAACTTCGACAAGTTTCTTTATGCTTTTGTCCACTCGCTGGTGCGGGACATCCCCAACATCAAATGGGACTTGACTGCGCAACCGTTCCAGGTGTTCGAGGTCAACGGCTTCCAGTTCTTCGCCGGGCACGGGGAAACCCTCCGCGGGGGAGACAAGATGCTAGGCATTCCCAATCACGCCGTCGGCCGGACGGTCAGCACAGTCACCCAACTTCACAACAAGTATGATCTCAAGGCCCCCAACTACTACCTGTTCGGACACCTTCATCGCAATATCAGCCTTCCACACGCTACCGGTGACGTTATCATCAACGGCGGCTTTGTCGGCGTTGATGGATACGGGCTCAATGAAATGTTCACCCCGGCGGACCCGATGCAAAAGCTGTTCTTCATCCACGAGGTCTACGGGAAGACGGCCGCGTATGACATCTCGCTGAAATTCGCGCAGGTGACGGAAACAGCCCCGTATCAGATTCCCACCGGATTCGAGATGCAATAATTAGCAAAACTGGAATCTGCAAAAATCGCATATAAACGGTTGCGCTGCCCCCACAGTTTGGTATTGTGGGGGTAGTTCTTTGGTGATTGACGCGCTCCCTCAGTGGGCATACCGCGATCCGGCCAGTTCGAGACGGCATTCAGGGCCGCGGTGGAGAAACCCGCATAGTGGCGGACGAGTCGCATGGTGGGAAAGGTCTTCTCAAACCGGCCCCTGGAGCGAACGTAGCCACCCCGTAGCTGAGGGCGAGCGTCAATGACCAATAAATACAAAATAAATCCGGCATGGCGTAGCGCACCATACCGGATTCGATTCTGGTTTGACCAGAAAGCGGTGAATGTCGGTCCCCCGCCTAAACAACACCCTTCAACACCTGATTCAGGAGTCGGCCGCCGCCGGGCTCGGGTCCCGAAGTCGGCGCGCCGGGTTGCAAATTCATAATCCGGGCCTGAGCCAGCTTCCGCTGGACGGCCGCCGCCGGAGGCGGGGTAAGCGGGAGGGCGCCGGAGGCCGCCTGGGGCGGAGTCGTCGCCGTCGGCGCAGCGAGCCCGGTGGGCGGAGTCGCAAAGTGGATCGGGTGTTTAAGCCCCATTTTCGCCACCTCGTGGTTCACCAAGTCAAAATCAGGTGCCAGCGCCCGGAGCTTGCCCTGCTTGTCGGCCGCCTGGAGGTCCTGGGGATGGATCCGGAGGGAGTTATACATGACCCCCAGGTCGCCGGACATCGAGCGATAGAAGGCAAACCCGGCCTTTAGAAGCTCGTCCTTGTGCTCGGCTAGCATTTTCACCTCGTCGCGGTCTTCGGAGCCCTTCAAAGTCATCGAAACGGCCGGAGGTGCGCCCGCCAGGAGGGCCTGGAGAGCCGGAACCTTGATCAAGTCGGGTGGGAGGCCCTCATTTGCTGGCGCTGGAGGGGGCTCAGGAGCCTCCGGCGGGGGCGTCGGGGATGGCGGCACGGCCTGGGGTGCTGCGGTCGCGGGCGAGGCCGCTGGGGCTTGGGAAACGGGCTCTATAATTGGAGTTGCCATACAAAAAGGTCACCTGGGCTAAATAGTCGGTTTCGGCTCGATTGTTTCCTCCGCCTCCCGGGCGGACTTCTTGAAAAAGGAGGCCACTTGGTCCCACAGGGGCTCATTCTCGCCTCCTACGGCCGCCCGGGCGAGCGGCACGAGGTCTTTTAGTTCGTCTTGCGTTAGTTTCATCGTGGTTCCACTATGTCAAATCCGAGTTGTTCGGTCTTCGGTTGTTTGGACTTCCGGGCGGCTTCCGTTTTCTTGATCTCCGTCCGGTAGTCGCCTAAATCCAGTTTACCCCATCCCTGGTTCGCCCACAACTGTTTCTCAGCGAACCAGAGGCCGCCCTGGAGCGAGCTAGGCCGCATTCCAAGCTCCTTAGCCGCCTCCCGGAAGGCGTCCTGGGCGAATAGAAAGTCCTCGTCTGAAACTCCGGTTGCGTTCTTCGGGAGGATCCGCCAGCGCTCCTTAGACCCGGAGTAGCCTACCCGCCGCATGGTGCGATCGGCCCACAGGTCGATCGTCGCCTCGTGGCCGGTCCCCAGGAGGTTCTTGACGAAATTCTGGGTCTTCAGCCCGGGGGTGTTCGCCAGCCAGCGCCGGGCAAGGATCTTCAGCACCGCGTCTGAAGAAATGCCGTAAAGCTTCCCGTTGGCCTTCCGCGGCTTCAGGTTGAACTTGTCCACCCAGTGGTTCAGGAAAGTCTCCGCCGAGGGAGTCGCCGGAGGATTCTCCACGTTGCCCGCTGCGATCTCGTCCGCGATCCACTTTTCCCACGAGCCGTTCTTGAACTTCGCAAGCCCCTCCTCGAATTTCTTGATCTGCGGCTCGAATTTCCCGGCCTTGTAGCGGGCCAGGGCGTCCTCCGCCATTGCATAGTTCTGCTCGGGGTTCGTGTTCGGGCTGGTCCCAGCCAGAAGCTCAGCCATGATCGGCGCATCTGAGCCGAAAATTTTCTTGAGCTTCGGAACGAATTCAGAATACCACCGGAGCCCGGACTGGAACGCCGGGTGATCCTGGTGCTCCTTGGCAAACTCAACCAGCTTGCGCGCGAATGCCTTCACCGCGTTTTCACGGGTGCCCGCTGCTTTGAAAAGCGGGGACTTGGTGATCTCGGACGGCACGGGCTCGTCCCGCGTGCGGGGGACCACCGATTCCGGATACCGGGCGGCTATGTCCGCCTTGGTCATGTTGGCCAACTCGGACGGGGTCAGCGGCCGGTTGGACTTCGGGAGATCCATCCCCAGTTCGGGCTGGGCAACCTCGGTTTGCCGGTTCTCTTTCTGGATGCTCGCAACGTCAACTGGTTTTCCGGACTGGAGCGGCCGGAGCGCGTCGTAAATCTCGCCGAGCGATTGCAGCTTGGTTTCGCCCTTGCCACCGGCGGAGACTTCCTCGCCCTTATGCGCGTCCCAGATCGCCACCTGATCGTTCTGCTTCGCGAAGTCCAGCGTATTCTTGCGGTGCTTCTGGCTCACTACCGCGTTGATGTCGATCGAGACCGTCGGCTTGCCGTCCTTCGAAAAGGCGAACACGCCAGCGGTGACGCCGGGCTCGTCCAGCAGGTCCGCATACGGTGCCAGCGCTTTCGTGACTGCCTCGCGGGTAAGCTGGCCGAGCGGGACATTGACAGACGCCAGGGACACCAAGTCCGAGGGAGCCGCCGGAGGAGTCCAGACATTGCCCTCCGTGTCGAACGTTTGGCCGCCGAGGGAACTCTTGCGGATTTTCTCTAGCTCCGAGTCGAATGATTCCGCCTGGAACGGCTGGAACTGAGCGCTGCCCTGCGCCGAGGTGCTCGTCACTTCGCTGGGCGCCGAGATCAGCGGCAGGTGGTCCATTTTCTCTTTGTTCGAGAAGCGGAAAAGCTGCTGGGTGCCGGACTCTTTAACTCCCTGCGCTTTGGCGTCAAGCAAAGAAACCGTCATGGAGTCGATCTTATTTACGTTGGCCTCGGCGAATTGTCGAACCGCCGGAATGAGGTTAGGCCAGTCTTTCTGCCGCGCTTCGACTACCAGCGAGCCCTGGTTGATCGAGTAGTTGATCCGGGCGAAGCCAGCCGCGATCGCGTTGTTGCGGAGTGCGATGTCGTCGGGTGCAGTCCCTTCCGGAAGGGGCTTGACATTGAATTTCTGGAGCACCCCCGGATTCTCCGCCAGCCAGGATTGGTGCTCCTGGCCGCCAATCATCTGCGGCGTCCCGTCCGGGAGGATCCAGCCTTTAGAGTAGGCATACATTCCGCCCTTTGCCACCTTGAGCTTCCATTCCTTGTCTTTCGGTGCTGCAAACTGGGCAGTGTCAAGGCCAGCCCGGCTTAAGTCAAGGGGTCCGCCCTCGCGCGGCATCGGGGTGACCCCCGCTTTCGTCAAAATTCGATCAACTTCGGAGTCCGGCAGTATGCGGGTAAGCTTGATTGCGCCTGAGATGATCCATTCTCCTGGCAGGCTCGGATTCGTTTTATACCGGTAAAACCCATCTTTGGGGATCGTGTCGGTAATCTGCGCCGTCCGGGGGATTATCTTTCCCGCTTTCGTCCGGGCCGCGCGTTTGTTGGCTTCTTTCTGCCAGTTGGTATCAGCCGCAACTTCTGCCTCCACCCAAACCGTATCGGGGTGCATCCGGTCGATCTCCCCACCTGGGCCTGTTTGTCCGATATGAGGAGCGAACGGCAGGTCTCCCAGATGCCATCCCGGGCGGAGGGCCATAGGACCTTTTCCGATGTCGGCATCCAGCCACACTCCCATAGGAGTCGGCTTGGCCTTGTCCATGAACAAGGGAAAAAGCTCTCCCGGGCGGCTCGGAAGGATCCGCATAAGCTTATAGCCCTTGATGGTCTTTTTCGGAGGGTCGTCTGTGCGAACGCTAAACTGCGCGGGAACGTCGAACTGCTCCTGTGTTTCTTCTGCGGGGATCTCGGCGCCAGTCTTGTCTACCGTGTCGAAGCTGCCGGGCTCGCGGTCCGGATCATACTTCTCGAAAACAGCCTTGTCGATCGTGTCATTGTCCACCCCGGTTGCCCGCCAAGCGTCCATGAGCTTCGTGCCGCGGTAGTGCGTGACAATCGCCGTATTCTCGTCCGGGTAATCCGCCTGGGCCTTGTGGAAAGCTCCGAGAAAACGGTCCTTGAATTCGTTGAACGTCTCTCCCTTTGGGGGGCGGTCGTTCGGGCGCTCCACGTAGCCGGAGATAATCGGGAGCATGTCTTTCGTCGGCTTGCCCTCGATCGTCGGTCCGAAGTGCCAGGGGCGGAGGTTCGGGTCTTCCACCACTTTCGCGCCGGTGGTCTTCGCGATCTCGTCCGCCGTCTCCCGGGCTCGCTTGAGATCCGAGGTGACAATCATAGTCAAGTCACTCCCGGCCAGCTTCTCAGCGGTCGCTTTCGCTTCCTGCTTCCCCGCCTCAGAGAGGGCCGGGTTCTGGAAACCGCGGATCTTGTCCTTCGCCGGATCCTCGTTATTCATCGAGGTTGATCCGTGGCGCACGATGAAGGTCTTGGGCTGCGCCTGGGAGTCCAGGGGCACTCCTTTGGCCTTGGCCAGAAGCCGCCGTTGCTGCATTCGCCGGGCGTCGTTGAACGCGACTGACTCTAGCGTCGGCTCGGAGATCACGGTCCCGGGCTCGCCGAAATTTTCGATCTCGGCTTGCTCGTAACCTTTCTCCGTCATCTGCTGCGAAGCCAGGGCGATCTTATAGCCTTCCGCGCGGGAGACGAAGCGGCCCTTGGTGGTCGTGAAACCGTCCTGGTAATCCCGGATGGTTTCGTCCGAAGTGTTGTAGGCCGTTTTAAAAGCCTCACCGTGCGTGGTGCCCGGATACACTTCGCCGTTTTCCAGCTTGACCGCGGCACTGACAATCTGCTCGCGTTCGTCGCGCGGATTCGGCGGAGAAAACTGAGCCTTCTGTTCATCGAGAGGAACCGGCGGCTGATAGCCAGGGTGCAGCCGGTCCAGGGTCACCCGGATGTTCTTGTCGTTCTTGATCGTGGTGCCCGTGGCGGACTCGTAAGCCTCGCGGGCCGCCTGGGACTTGCTCGATAGATCGATCGCGCGCTGGATGTTGTCCGCCGCCAGCGCTTGCTTCGTCAGGTCCTCGTATTGCAGCGCGGTGCTGCGGAGGACACCAACGTCAGCCATTGTTTTCGCCGACATGCCCACTTCGTGAGCGGCCGCGGTGAACCCGCCCGGGACTTTCTTGGCCCAATCGACCCACTCGTCGTTCGAGGTCAGCAAGATATGATCGATGAAGGCCTGGACCTTCGGCTCCACAGACGGCGGAGCGTTGATCGGCTTGATGTCGTGCGCCTTCGGGCGGATGTCTTCCGACATCAACCCTCGCGTATACCCGGCGGCAACGTTACCCTCCGCACCGGCTCGCAACTGCTTGACTTCCTGAGCGCGTTTAAACGCATCCTCTCGATTCAGGAATTCGTTCTCGTTGGTCAGAAAACCATGATCGAGGTTGACGAGCTTGTTGCCCGGGATGCCGCCTTCGTTCATCGCAGCGGTCATCGCGTTGAAGTGCATCGGCCCTTCGAAAATGCGGCCGGTTTCCGGGTCCCTCACTGCGGCCGTGCGGATCGCGCGCGGATCCTGGTTCGGATTGAACTGGCTCGCCTGGAGACCGCCAGGAAAGAGCTTCTCCTTCGTGTCGGGGATCTCGTCCAGCGGCCGGACGTTCTCCGGCTGGAACTGGGCCGCGCTGGGCTTGCCTTCGAGCATCTGCGAAGCCAAACCGTAGACATCGCCCGCGAACTGCCGGTGGATCTCCGGGTTCGTGTGGAAACTTTTCTCCAGCACGTTTTCGTTGTAGTCGGCATCGGCGCCCGTGACAATCTGCTTGCCCAACTCGGCGTCTTTGTAGAGCGCCAGATTGTAAATGTTAGCGTGGCTGATGATGTCCTTGTTCGCCTTCAGCCAGTCAAGCGTTTTCGTGTAGGTCTCCGCCGTCTCCTGCGGGAAGCCAACGATGATGTTGGGAATGAGCGCGATGCCCGCGTCCCGGAGCTTCCCGGTGACTTGGTTGATCAGCGATTCCGTGGCCGGTTTGTGCATGGCCTTGAGGATCGGATCATTGTAGCTCTCGATTCCAAGCTCAACGAATTTGATGCCTGAGTCCCGGAGGAATTCCGGGGACATGATTTTTAATTGGGCGGCCGTCGTCTGGATGACGAAGCCTTTGAAGTCCGGATTTTGCTCTCGGACCTGCTTATTGATTTCGATAAGTTGCTTATAGTTTCCGGCCTGCCCGAAAGTCTTATCGTTGAGATAAACGAGCTTGGATCCGAGCTTCGCGATCGCGTCGGCCTGCTGGCGCACCACGTCGGCCGGAGTTTCTTCCACCACTTTCGGGACCGAGCAGAACGCGCATTTGTGGCGGCATCCCTGCGACATCGTCAGCCGGGGGATAACGTCCGAGCCCTGGAAATGGCGATAGTCTACGCCCTGCTTGTATTCCACCCCGAGCCGGTTAGCCATCGATTCCATCGAGTTGTGCCACTGGACGTTCGGAAGGTCCTCGAACGTTTTCGGGTCCACATACCCGCCGATGTCTACTTGTCCGGGGTAGTCCGTCACGAGGTCCCGGATCAGCCCCTTGTTCGTGTCAAGCGCCGAAAAAGCGAGGTTCTTATACCCGGCCTGCTTGAAAAATTCTTTTGCCTGATCGACATTGCGAACGACGTAGACATCGGCGTCCGGCAGGAAGTGCGAAGCGAACCCAATCCACTGCGGTATTTCCCAAAAGTCCTGGAGCCGTGCATATCCCGGCCGCGCGCCGGAATAGAGCATGTCGTAATACTGGGTTGCCTCGTCCTTGGCACCGGCCAGCGCTTCCGGGTTGATCAGGTCGCTGGACATCTGCACGAGCAGCGTCCGGTTCGAGTTGTCGGTCGTGGCGGATTGGCGAACCCACGGATTGTGGTCCGCCTGGGAAGCCTCCTGGTAGCTCGTGCTCGGCGGGTGCACCTCGGCACCCTGGATCTCCTCCGGCCGGAAGTCGGGGACTTCCTTCGGGGGAACCGGGTTCACAAATCCGGCGGTCTCGCGAGGCGGCTGAAAACCGGCGGTGAGAGCGAGCGTGTTGCCGCGAAATTCTGGAGCCTCCGGAGCGTGCGCGACTTCCTTGATGCTGTTCAGGTTGAGCCGTTGAACGGACTCGATCAGCGAGGGCAGCGGGACGCCCGTATTTTTCGAAGCCTGCTCCACAGCGTTTCGGAATGGATTGACTTCCTGGATCTGACGGCCTTCGATGCCCTGTTCTTCTGCCTTCGGGCCTTCGAATGTGCCCCGCGGGCGAACTGGCACCTCTACCCGGCCGGGCATCGTGGCGGCCGAAACCTCCTGGCCTGCGATATTCAGCGGGAGATGCCCGCCGGTGATCCGCGGTGTCTCCGGAAGCTTGAACCCGAAAAGGTTGCTGATGAAATCGGCCTTCGGTTGCTCCAAGGGCGCGCCCGGCTGGAGGGATGGAGCGAACAGGCCGCGATCGGTCGCGAATTTGGGCACCACGAGGGGGACCCCGGATCCGGTGCGCCCGGCACCCTGGTTCTGAACGAACTGCTGAACGTCGGCGAAAAGGTCCTGCCAGCCCCGCGGTGTGAACGTCCGGTTGACCGTGTCAATCGGATACGGCGAGAGGCTGCCGTTCGCTGGATCCTTGGCGATCATGTCCGCCAGGGCACCCGCGGTGCGGTGCGCGTTGGCCGCAAACACCTCCGGGGACCAGCCGAGGACTTGATAGCTGCCGTCCCGCAACTGAACCACCCGCTCCGGGAAAAACGTTTTCTCCCAGAAGGAGCGGGACTCCGGCGGCATCGTCCGGCCTGCTTCGATCATCGCCCGGCGCGCGGGCCGGTTGCTGGTGGTCGCGGCTGCGGGCTCATTTGGCGCCGATAGGTAATTGATCTTGACGCCGGTCCGCTGTGCGATCGCCTCAGCGATAGTGCCGAGAAGCTCGCGCGCGGATTTTGTTCCACCCGCTACCGGTGGGACCGTAGGAGCCCCCTGGGCGAGCGCCTGAGCCTCACCGGCCGCCTGGGTCTGCTGTTCGGGAGTGGTCGGAAGCCCGGCCCGAGGAACCCCGATAACTTTCGGAAGTTCTGGAACGGCTCTCCCGGCCTGGGTCGCCTGCGCCTTTGCCTGCTGGGCTCGGACCACGTCATAGCTGAGCGGGTAGCCCGAAGCCTCCGCGGTGCGCCCGGCCAGCGGATCTCCGCCCATATACCGAACAAAATGCCCCACGATTCGCGCGAGCCGCGCGGGAATTTCTTTGTCCGCGCCGATGCCGTGCTTGAAGGCCGCATCAAAATTTTCAGCCGCGATTTCCCGGGAGATGAACCGATTCGCAACCTCGGTTTGCTCCTCGGGCGTTAGGACAGTGCGCCAAGTATCAGCCGCTTTGCCAAGGGCGGCCGTCATTTCGTCCGCCGAAATCGGTCCCTGCTGCCCACCGCGCGCCAGCTTTTCAGCCGCGTTGGCGATGCCCCATTTGGAGACATCGAGAATATGATCCTGCCAGGACTGGCCGGATTCCGGGTCCCATCCGAGTCGCTGCGCATAATTTTGGCCGATGGCATCCCAGGTGGTCCCAGAATACTTAGGATCGTTCTGGACCAATCGGTCTTCCTGCCGCATCACCGATTCGCCAAGAACGTCTTCGAGCGCGTGCTTCGCCTCGTGCGGAGCCGATTCCACGTCTCGGCTAATGATTAGCTGATGGCCGTTTACGTTGTGACTCGTGACGCCGTCCTGCTGCGCCCACGTAGTCGCCTGCTCGGTAGATAGACCGAGTTTCTCCAGCGCGGGAATGAGCGGATCCGGACCGGACTCCGGCCGGGGGATGTTGAAATAATCGCCGCCCGGGATTGCGGACCGCACAAACGCACGAGCAGCGTTTACACGAGTTTTCACCCCGGGGGTCGAGTCAGCAAACGCGGGATTGTGCAGTGCGTCGAGGCCAGGAAAATACCGGTTAGATGGAATGACTGTGTTCGAGCCCCATTCGCGAGGCGCGATAAGCTGGCCGCTCAGGACGTGACTGAATTCACGTCCGGCGCCCCCGAGCAATCCGAAAAAGGTCCCGAGGCCAACTCCCTTAGCTTCCTCCGGGGTTTCTGCGGTCGCGGCCAAGCCCACGTCCAGGGCAGCGCCTTTTCCCACTTCGTAGGCGGCGGCCGGAGCGGCCTGGAACACGTCCTTAGCAAGCTGAGCGTAGGCGGACTTCACCGGCTCGGACCCGGCGATTTGGCGGCCCGCGGATTCGAGAGCTTCGAGCTTCGAGAGGTTCTTAGTGAGGCCGTGCGCAACCTCTTTGCCCGCGGTATACCCTA
>TBL_comb47_HYPODRAFT_10005509_pt1 | contig 14079 bp, 7 predicted proteins | sample TroBogypolimnion_40_FD_10682 | JGI IMG/M metagenome (IMG submission 10682)
CTATCTTGATGCGCAAAGCAGGTTCCACAACTACAGCCCACGCAACGTCATGCTGATTTCGATGCAACGGCCTGATGCAACCCACGTCGCTGGCTTCCACACCTGGCGGCAACTTAACCGGACGATCACCAAAGGCGAAAAGGCTCTCTCGATTCTCGCTCCCCTGTTTTCTCAATCAATTGAGCACGACCACGACACGCCCATAGGATTCCGCTGGGTGAGCGTCTTTGATATCGCCCAAACACAGGGTCCTGCGCTCCCCTCCCCCGTTCAACTTCTTTCAGCACGAGTACCGGCCCATCTCGAGCCCGCCCTGAGCAGTGTCGTGCAACAGATCGGATTCACGCTTCTCTATGAGCAATTACCCACCGGAGTCAACGGTGAGTGTCGGTGGGCCGACCGTTCGATTGTGATTCGAGCTGACAACCCACCCCTCCAGCGGGTGAAGACCATCGTCCACGAATGTGCCCATGCGCTCTTGCACCAACATGAACGCAGCCGAGCGCTGGCAGAGATTGAAGCTGAATCAGTGGCCTATATCGCCTTGAAATCCTGGGGCCTGGATGCGGCGCCCTACAGCGCGGGCTACGTCGCGAGTTGGCTAGATCAAGGCGACGACCTTCACGCCGTGATCGAGCGCTCGCTGAGCGCAATTCAACGCGCGTCAGCCACGATTCTGCGTGGGTTCGAGCAACAAGATTTACCCAGCAAGAGGGCCTCTTCGTTTGCTTTTTAGACGAGAGAATTAACCCACCGGTCAACGGTGACGGGCTCAAACATGGGTCGGAGCGGCATCTGCGCAGATCCGTGTTCGGGTCGCACACAGAGAACTTGATGAATCTCAAGCTCATGCTTCTCAAAACCGGCAGCCGAACCTGCCATATAGAGACGCCACACCCGGGCTCGTTCTTCACCAACTTGCGCGCACGCGGTGTCCCAGTCCTCCTCAAGATTGCGCACCCACTGATGCAAGGTGAGGGCGTAGTGCTCACGCAGGCCTTCGAGGTGCCGCACTTCAAAACCAAAGGCCTGAAACATCGAGACCAAGGTGCCTACTTCGTGAAGCTCTCCGTCGGGGAAGACGTAGCGCTCTATAAAAGGACTGTGCACCCGTGATGGACCACGAAGGCCCGCCGCGATAGAGATCTGACGGGTCAGCTCATGAAGACGCGTCGGATTCGGCTCGGCATCGCGCGTGGCCGGACGCCCAATGGCGTGGTTCAAGAAACGACCACCCGGTTTTAACAATTGATAGAGAGTGCGGATATACAGCTCCATCGACCGACGCCCGACGTGTTCGAACATCCCGATAGAACTAATGGCGTCGAAGGGGCCGTCTGTGACATCTCGGAAATCTTGGACTCGAAACTCCACGAGGTCGCCAACGCCAGCTTCTTCAGCTCGCTCAGTGGCACGACGCTGTTGCGGCTCGGAGAGAGTGACCCCTACGGCAGAACATCCGTAGACCTTCGCAGCGTGAATGGCCATGGTTCCCCACCCACAACCCACATCAAGCAGGCGCATCCCAGGCGCCAAATCAAGTTTGCGAGCGATGAGGTCTACTTTTCGTATCTGCGCGTCTTCAAGAGAATCTTCGGGAGAATCAAAGACGGCGCAGGAGTAAACCATTGATGGGCCAAGGATGATCCGATAGAAGTCGTTTGAGACGTCGTAGTGGTGAGAAATTGCTGCTGAATCTCGCGCCTTCGAGTGCAGCAGGCCCTTTTGGCGAGCTTCAATTGATGGTGGGGCAATCGGTTTCAAGATTGAGACACCCGTCTCTTTAAGCAGCGCCTTGAGCGGCCCCGTTTTGAGAAGGGTGCTCACAGGGGGAACCTGAAGATCGAACAGCACCGTCAGGTCGCCATCGAGTTCAACGTCGCCAGCGACATAGGCACGAGAAATCCCGAGTTCTCCCGGTCGTGTCAGCGCGCGGGTTAATGCTTCTTTTCGCAAAAACCGGACGGTGAGGGGCGCGTCGGGTGCCCCAGCCACACTTCCGTCGTATGCTTCGATGCGAAAGGGTGGATTTCCATTAAAAATCGCTGCGACAAACTCTGCAACTGCCATACGTTCCTCCTTTCATCCCCAAAAGCTTCACTGTAAATAATGCCACGCTGAGTGATATTCCTCTCCAGGGGGAAGTTTTGACCAATTTTTAGGGTAAAGAAACTTGAGACTCGTGGTGGTCACGCTGAGGGTCGGCGTCGGCCGCCTCGCTGCGCCAACGTTGACGAAGCGACTCCACCGCACCATCAACCATGATCAGCGCCAGGGCCAGCCACGCACAGGTGTCAGCACGGCCAAAGTTGTCGGGCCAGCCCAAGGCCCAGGGGAAGATGTACTTGTGTTGAAGATAGGCCGTCAGGAAGCCTGCAAGGCAGAGTGCCGCCACAGAACCAACAAAGAGAACGACGCGTGTTCTCTTAAACCGCAGTGCTGCAATCGAGACCCCGAGACACAACAACCCGATAAGGGGTGCCGTGAAAAAGCCGACCACGAACCCGATAGCAAGTGACGCAATCATCGTTGTCTTCCATGATCGAGCCGGACGGTCATAGGTAAATGGTGAAGCCCATGTTGGCGAAGAGCCATTTGGCAGCACACGAGTTCCCTTCTTTCGCCGAGGCCAAAACATCAAGAAGAGAACCAACATGAAACCAATCAGCGAGACGATTTCGGCATAGTTGATGACATGTTGAGGTGTCCATACAAAATCAACAGTGGCAGTGGTCCCCGAAGCAATTGCTGGAAGTTTCCATCCGTTGGCATAACCATCCATCAACACTGATTTGCCCAGGGATTTCCCGTTGACCGTTGCCGTCCAGCCATCTGACTGACTTTGTCCAAGGATGAGCCACGATGACGAACCCGTCCCTGTCACTTTTGTCGAGGTGGTCCACTGTGTCGAACCCGACACTTTGATTGTGGGCGTTGCAACAACGTGGACTGCGGGAGGAGGGTCCACGGGAGCCGACGAAAAACCGAGCAGGTCTACATCCCACCCAACGATGGACCCGTTGTCGGTTGCCACCTTATTCATCCCCTTCACAAATGGAATGCCGGATCCCGAGTTCGTGCACTGCGAGACTGACATCGCTCGGCGATTCAAGGCATCGATGGTCGAACCAGACAAGGAGACGGGGATCGTCGAGTTGTTTACCGTCAAGAGATTCATCGGACAGGTCGATGGCACCGCTGTTGGAGTCACTGGCTCAACAACACCTGGAAGGCCGAGCTCAGCGATCCCTACCGGGGCGCCAAGGCCACCATCGAGCGTAATTTGGTGCAAGGACAGTGAGAGTGCCGTGTTCACCGTCAGCCGCACCGTGGAGCCGCTCAAGGAAGGGAATGAAACGGGGATCGTGGNCGTCGATCCTTGGGGCCGTCCTTTCCCTAGTGTCGCTCCAGGAAGNGTAACGACACGGCTCTGCCCACCCGCACTCACCGTCACGCTCGTTGGGACGTCGTGGCGGCCGTCCTCAATNACTTGAAGATTCAAGTGATCAAAGGTCAANGGATGCGCCAGCGAAAACTGCAGCCACTGCCCAGATTGGGGCGCGAAGTTTGACTGCCATGCCGTCGAACTGTTCCCATCTTCTGCAGCCCAAGAAGACGCATTGAGGTCACCAGCGAGGCGGGTCGATGAATCAGACTGAACAATGGGGTCTGCTCCGGCACTCCCTCTGGGATAAGTCGATGACGTCGTCCGTCCAACTATTTGGTTCAAGGTGGCATCGCCCACAAGTGGGTCGATCCGCGCTTCACCTTTTACTTGAAATGAACGTTGCGTCGGAATATCCACCATCCGTCGCATCTGAAGTTCGGGGTCACTCGCGATACCAAGGCCGCTGGCTCGAAGTCGACCCATCAACAGATCCAAGGGGTGCGATGCCGAGTTTGTTCCGACCTTATTCAAAAGGTCAGTGGGCATCCGTAGCCACTCGGTAGCAGGTGGAACATTTCCAATTTTTATTTCTGAGAACCCGACACCAGAAAGACTGGCGAGACGGATTTTGGAACCAGTGACACCGGTGATGGTGATATCCAGAGTTTGGAATGTACGGCGCGGGAACGTGATGACCTGGCCCGGCTCAGACTGCGACGCCTTATTCATGACGATCGGCGTTGGGCTCCCTCCATTAAAACGGAGGGTCGCGGTAGTGATTAAGCGATCCTGGTTTTTCCCTTTTGTCTGAACAAGTGTCACGTGGTTCGTGGTCTCTGGTTTATTCAACGTAATTTGAATTGTTTGGTTTGTTGCAGGCTCAAGAGCGCCTTCCTCCCATGCAGTGGCCGGATTCCCATCCACTGCATTAAACGGCTGCGCCTCAGGAGAGTTGGAGATCGGGTTGCCATACGACGTAGCTTCCACGGATTTCACACCTTGGAGGACGGCCACCGTCTGCGTCGAGGGGTTCGTGTCCGCGAAAATTGTTGACGGCTGTTGCGATGGATTAGGGACAAGCAGCTGCTCATGGGCAGTCTGGACATAGCCATAGTTCGAATCAATGGTTCCCCAACTGTCAAGACGTTTTTTGTTCGAGTCCGTGACGACCAATGTTGAATGGGGACTGTTCACAGAAGAAAAAGATGAGCTTGAAGGAAATGATGCGGAATAAAAGATCGGAGTCTTCGTCCCAAACAAATTAAAGGCGGCAGCCTCTAAGAGGCCTTGACCGTCCCCGGCCACAAGGAGCGGTGTTGTCTGAGCTTCGGTACGAATCGCGGAGCGGGGTCGTTTTACCGGAAACACCGCCAGTGATGGGACCGGCTTCGAGTCCTTGGTCACCGATAATTGCATGTTGTCGTCGTTGAGCGTACCGATTAACGTCTTGGCGCCAACTGACGGGCCAAAGGTCTTTGGCGTTCCGAGGCCTTTTGGTGTGGGCTGCAACTGATTCCAAAGCACCATCTGATGCGCGCTATTGAATCGGACATACTGAAGATTCCCTTGGTAAAGAACATCCCCTGCGCTCATCAAACTTGCCATTGGCGCGAGCGTCGCAGGATCAAAGACGCCATTTTCCATCGACTCGTCAAGCGACCTAAGGAGATCGGCACTGGCTAACTCACCTTGTGGGACGGCAGCTTGGGAAATCCACCCTCGCTGCAGAAGACCCGGCCAGACCTGGTCCATGGTCACTCCCCAGTTGTAATAGCCAAAGGCGACCCCAGGAATCCCCAAGACTCTCGTCGATGGCGACTTCGCATTGAGATAGTTCGCTGTCTTGCCTACATAAGACGGGATCGGCGTCGGGTACGAAAGGTTCTTCGGCACCATCTGCCCACTAAAGAGTGGCCACATGTTGACCAAAATCAATATGACGACGATTCCCCCAGCGGTGAGGCCGAGCCAGAATTTTTTGGCGATCAGGGTCATAAGCCCCGCTCCGAGTAAGAGTCCAAGGCCGAGCAAGAGCACCGGTACAACACGATTCGTTGATCGCATTGCCAGACCCACCGTGGTCGTGTCCGCTACTTTTAATACTGCACCGAAAGGTGTCGGAAGATTGAGTGGGAATGCTCCTACTGCGGTGACGAGCCCCACCACAATCAGCGAGATGGCGAATGCCCGATACTTCCATCGAAGAAGAAAACTTGCGCCCAGTGCAGCTGCGGGAATAGCGAAACTAATGAGAATCGGGAAAACGTGCGCAATATATTGTGAAGCACTCAGCACCCAAGGCTGAATGGTGTCCCATCCATAGAAGTACCAGTACCCCAAGCCTCGGAAGACTTCCGCCGGCGAGGAAGTCATCGTGACGGTGGGAATCGTCTCGGTATATTTGAGAATATTCAATCCATACGCCGACTCAGCCCAAAGACCAGAGAGCCACCACGTCGAGACGAAGAGACTCAAAAGGGCAATGCGGTAACTCGCTCTCCAAATATCTTTCCAGGGAGCTTCTTTGATGATTCCAACGTAAAGAACCCACAAGATCGGCCCGGGAGCGGCCATGATGATGGCCGTGGCGTTAATGCCGCCAACCGTGGCGACAACCAACGCGAAGAGTGCAGGGTAGCGCCATCCTCCTTTGCGAACGGCCAGAATGGTGAAACCCACCATCCATCCAAAACCAGCCCACGGCATAAGAAGGGCAGACGACCGTCCCATGTAGTCAAGAACAAATGGCGACAACATATAAAGAAGCGCCCCGACGAACCTCCCTATTGCATTAAGGCCAAGAAGTCGCCCAACGTAGAGCACCCCACCAGCGGCCAGCAGGAAAAGCGCACTGGTCCAAAGACGCTCTCCTACCCACATGGGAATCCCCACAGCCTGGACAAACCAGAAAAATGGACCCATCGGGAAGAGGTAGCCAATGTTCTGATGGGTGACTCCCCCCATGTCAATATTGGGATTCCACATGGATTGTGCGCTGACTAAGAGCCGCCATGGATCCAGATAGAGATAAATCTTCGTGTCGGCCGCCACCCAACCGGGTCGGGACAGCATCATCGAAGGAATGACAAGGATCGAAAAGATCAGCCAGGATGTCCAATCACTCCAGCGATGGAGAACCCATTGGACCCGCCCTTGATGCTCAGTGGATATCTCTGAATGTGGTGTCATGGTGAGAGTTGAGAAGCCAGCTAGCAGGCAAGATCTGAAGGATAAACCAGGAGATTCATCTCAGGTGATAATCGTAGTCCCTGCTCCACGGTCGCACCTTGATTGCGCAAATTTTCTCGTAGCAACCTCGTCCCCACCACCAAACGTTAACTGAGGAAGGTCAAGCCTTTTCGGCGGGAGACGGTGACCTGCGAAATACATAGTCTTCAGGCTCCCAACGAAACGTCTTTCGCAGTGCCCACTCAAGAAAGACTGCTGACATCAAGACGAGAGAGACATCAAAGCTTATTCGATATCTCGTGTCTCCAAACGTCAGCATGGTCGCAATCGCAACATTTGCTGCAATGGCCCAAAGAGGAAAACTCGTCACTTTCCGTCGTCGCAAGGCAATAGTTCCACCGATCGACATCACAACGAATGCGTAATACATTCCAAGTCCAGTGAGCGCCCAGTTGTAGGGTCTGGTCTCAATCCCAGCATCAAGCTGTATCTGTTGAATGGGGTTATAAAAGCCAAACACCCTGCCCAATCGCGCTTCTTCAACGCGTGGCAACTCCCCGAGGTGCTGAGAAATATAACTGTATGCAACATGCGCGTAATGGGAGTTAGCAACGGATTCATCAACAAAGGGGCTAATCGCTGCGCTTTGAACACAGCCATAACTCCAATAGCCAGTGCCAGATCCGTTGTAGGTGGCGTCGCAGTTCGTCGCCACGTTCGTGATACCGATTCTCGTGCTGATTAAGGTGAGATTTTGGAAGCGTAGATTGTTTCGGATCACCCACGGGGCAAGGATCAACGTGGTCGTGGCGAGGCCGACCAATAAAAATCTCATTCGCTGCTTCCACGAATAGTTCTTCATCATCAGCACGAGAGGGACGACGACAAGCACGGCTAACAGTGCAAGCTCATCTCGGCCGAGAATCGTCACCCCCAAAGAAAGGCCGAGTAACACGACATTTCGTGTCGTGGGCTCACGCCAAAATCGGTAGACCTGAAAGAGGAACCACCCGACCAGGAGCGGTGCCAAGGTTTCGCTCATCGTCAATTCCGTTGGCATCCAGATATTGGGATAGATCGCCAGCAATAATCCTGCGATCAAACCGATCCGACGCCCACCAATCTCACGTCCGGCATAGGCCACCACGATGACGGCCCCAGTCCCAACCAAGCAGAACCATATCCGTGCAGCGAGATAGGACTCGATTCCAAAAAATTGAGGAACAGCCATAACCATGGTGAAAAGTGGCGCAAAATTTGCGCTGTACACCTGTGGGTGACCCGCAGTGCCGTAGTAGATCCAAGGGTTAATAAATCCTTTTCCCTCTACAAGGAGCGTCGCACTATGAAAATAATTCCAAACATCGCCCCCGGGTTTCCGGTTGATTCTCCCCAAGACTGAACCCAGGCGTATCGCAAAACTCAAGAGTGAAAGGACGCCGAGTCCCCAAAGCCACTGTCGAGATGTGACTCTCTGGGCCAGCAGCCTCCGACGTGGCAACTGAACTTCAGAGCCGGTATCGACGAGAGTCACAATCGTGAGTATAACCCTTGCCCAATATTTGAAAGAGTATCGATTCGACTCTCTGCGCACCGATTCGAATGGGACAATTGGCTTAGGAGGGCACGAGACCCTTCCCGTTGACCTTGTCGGAGGTAGAATGGGTAAGTGACCGAAGGCATCAAATTAACTGTACTGATGCCATGCCTGAATGAAGCGGAAACTTTGGCGACGTGCATTGAAAAAGCCAATAATTTCTTTGTTCGTTCAAAGATTGCCGGTGAAGTTCTCATCGCCGACAACGGAAGCACCGACGGAAGCCAAGCGATCGCCCTTGAACTCGGTGCGCGTATTGTGGACGTTCCAAATAAGGGCTACGGGAATGCGCTCATTGCAGGCATCGAGAATTCCTATGGTGAATTCATTATCATGGGCGACGCAGACGACAGCTACAACTTTTCATCTCTCGAAGCCTTTGTCGAGAAACTAGAAGAGGGCTACGAACTCGTCATCGGGAATCGTTTTTTGGGTGGTATCGAGCCCGGAGCGATGCCGCCGCTCCATAGATATTTAGGGAACCCCGTACTGAGCTGGATGGGGAGAAAATTCTATAAAATTGATATCGGTGACTTTCACTGCGGCCTTCGAGGATTTCGGCGAGCGTCCATCCAAAAAATTGGATTGCGAAGTGGTGGAATGGAATTCGCCAGTGAGATGGTTGTTAAATCTCAATTGCATGAATTGAAAATATGCGAAGTCCCAACAACATTGAGCCCCGACGGTCGTTCCCGACCACCGCACCTGCGAACATGGAGAGACGGCTTTCGTCATCTTCGATTTCTTTTTCTCTACAGCCCCCGCTGGCTTTTCTTTTACCCTGGCTTGATACTCGCTGGTATTTCATTTCTCGCAGGAATCGTCCTTGAGATCACGACGGTCCACATCGGAAATGTTGGCTTTGGTGTTGACTCACTTGCCGTCGTATGTTCGCTCTTCATCGTGGGTATCCAAGCAATCTTCTTTTCGGCATTTTCGAAAATTTACGGCATTCGGATGGGCCTGATACCGGATAATCCGACGGTGAGGAAATTCAGATTTTTCATGAAACCGGCCAATCTCATCGCCGCGGGAACAGGACTTTTGGCGTTGAGTACTGCCGGTCTCATCGCTGCATTTTTCTACTGGGGAGGAAAAAATTTCGGAAACTTAAACCCCGTTGATGCCTTAAAGTTCATCCTCCCCTCATCAGCATTTCTCGTAGTGGGGTTTCAATTATTTATGTCGGGACTATTTATGGGAGTTCTTGAAATTTCCGAAAGCGAACGACACTGACGAATTATCAACGGCGATGAGACGAGTCCTCCTTCTCGGTCTCCTTCTGGGAATCTTGGCATTCCCTGCGATCGCGGGCGCAAGCTCACAAAAAGCCCCTCTAGGGACACCAGTATCTCATTCATTCCAAGGCATCTCGTCGGTTGGGCCCCTTTTCCCTCCGCAAAGTACTACCCACATCTGCACGGCAAGCGTCGTGGCAAGTCGAACCAAGAACCTTCTCATCACCGCTGCGCACTGTCTCGCAGGCAGCGTTGCGGGATGGACCTTTGCTCCTGGCTTCCATAACGGACTCGCACCTCATGGCTACTGGACCATAACGAAAGCTTACGGTTCCCCGCAATGGACCGCCGATCAAAACCCCAAGAATGATGTTGCCATTCTCGTCGTGGCACCTAAACGAGTGAAGGGTAGAGTCATCACCATTCAATCCGTCACCGGTGCCAATACATTGGTCACCGAACCAGCCTCACGGACCAAAATCACAGTGCCTGCCTATCCCGCCCAAGTCGGCGGGAATCCATTGACCTGCGCAACCATGGTGTACTACCAATCTGGTTACCCTGCCTTTAATTGCAACTCCTACGTTGCGGGAACGAGCGGTGCTCCATGGATCGTCCACACTTCTCGTGGTTCCTCCGTCGTTGGCGTCATTGGTGGGCTCCATCAGGGAGGTTGCTACCCTTGGACCTCATATTCGTCACCATTTACGTCTTCTCTGAAGAAGACTTATGCCAATGCAGCCAGAGGGCTGCACCCAACTACCTTTCCCGTCGCTGGCGGCGATGGCTGCACCGGAGGGCCCTAAGGGCGTCAGTTCTTCATCGTTGAGATCTTGTAATGACCTTGAGACGATTGCCAGTTCGACTCCCAGCCTGGGGGACGTCAACGAGGCTTAGAAAAGCGTCATTGTTAACTCTCTTCACTTTATGTCCGCTCCCGATATCATAGGGTGCGTGACTCAAAAGCGGATGATCATCGTTTCATTTCTTGTAAGTGTTGCTGTGTTCCTCTTGCCAACGGGAGACGCCATGGCGGATCCTCCAGGTTCCTGGTAGTTCATGGGTCTCGCATTCGATTTCAACCACTATTGCTCCGCTGGCATCAGCGTATGGGGACGGATTATTCGTTGCCCTCAATTGGTGCGGTCCCGGAACCTGCTCAAATACCACCTACCCGGAGGTCACTTCTCTTGACGGTGTGACATGGACCCCTCAAACGCAAACAGGAATCGTGGCGAGCCAATCGTGGTACGGATTGACGTTTGCAAACGGAATGTTCGTCGCAGTCGGTCCCACCCCGAATACAACAAACAATGATCAAGTGATAATCTCCTCAGACGGAATTCACTGGACTTATGAGGCTTCTCCACTTGGAGTCTGGACATCGGTGACCTACGGCGATGGGAAGTTCGTGGCGGTTGGCAATGCCAGTGGGAATGAGCCGGTCGTCATGACCTCGCCTGATGGCGTCACGTGGACCGCTCAGAACACTCCCGACAACTCGACGCAGTTGAATGACGTGCTTTACGCAAACGGAATCTTTGTCGCCGTTGCCTATGCGCCGGGAACCTCTGGGTATCAAGTCATGACCTCGCCTGATGGCGTCACCTGGTCTGGCCACGTGACTACTCAAGGCTGCTTCTTGGACAATTTCGTGGTTGCCTATGGAAATGGGACGTGGGTCATCATGGGTACCGGGGCTGTCGATCCCTGCACGTCGTCAGCCACGTTCCTGACGTCCACTGACAATGGGGCTACTTGGCAAGCTGAATCGCCGGGAAATAGCGCCGATTGGAGCAATATTGTCTTTACCGGGTCGAACTTCGTCGCCGTGGCGACGGGAGGGACGCCCCAGGTGATGACGTCTCCCGACGGCTTCACTTGGACTTCACAAGTGGCGCCGTCAGGATACTGGTCGACTCTCGCCCTTGGCAATGGAATCTTGGTTGATCTCTCAATCGACGGGACGGCATCTATGACGAGTACGTATACGCCAAGCGTTCCTTCTCCTCCCACATCGGTGAGCGCAAGCCTCCAACACAACGGCGTGGCGGTGAGTTGGATGACGCCATGGAATGATGGACAAAGCGCCATCACCGGATTTACGGCAACAGCTTCTCCAGGAGGTGCGACGTGCACAACGGTGAGCACTTCATGCGTCATTACCGGTTTGGCTGCGGGTTCGACGTATTCGATTACGGTGACGGCGTCGAACGCCGCAGGAACATCTGATCCCTCTTCGCCTGTTTTACTCTCGCTACCGGTCCCTGCGACCTTGGCGGCAACTGGTTCTGATCTGCAAACGTTGCCATGGGTTGCTGTTGCTCTCGTCGGACTTGGTTTTGGGACGTACGGCTTCAGTCGTCGAAGGAAGTCCCGGGGCGAGATCGACGCAGACGAATTAAGTACTTAGCGTCGAACTCGTAGTTCCCTTCGCATTCTTCATCTGGACGGCGAGTTCTTCGTTCTGCGTTCGTTCCAGCACCTCACAGGCGCGGAGCGTCACAATTCAGGCATCGCGTAATCTGTGCTTGAAAACGCAATAATTCCTGAGTTGGGATGGATGACGTTTATCCATCAATCTCCGAGCTACCAATGCAACCCATATGACAGCAGGGAGTGACGACTGGCAGCCCCAACGGAATTCGAATCCGTGTCTTCACCTTGAGAGGGTGATGTCCTAGGCCACTAGACGATGGGGCCAAGAAGCGGTCTCACGACCGTTTCAGCTCGGGGGGGAGGACTCGAACCTCCAACATACGGATTCAGAGTCCGTTGTTCTGCCAATTGAACTACCCCCGAAGGGTAGAGAGACGATGTTACCCGACGCCTCTCCCCCTCAAAACTCGCCTTTCCTATGGGTGCACAAGACTCGAAAGGGTCCCATAGCCAATGAGCCTTCCCGCCCCCACCGCAAAGGTCTCCCTGATGAAATACGGCACAACTGCCCATCCCGTTATTGGAGAGTGCTCCGTTGGCGTAGGTGAGGGAGAAAAGGAAAAGGTCGACGCAACAGCCATCGCGCGATCCTCATGGAACGGGTCAGTGACCACCAGCACAGATTTGACACTTCGACTCGTCAACGGTGCCGCGACGCTCTGAACGTTCTCATAGGTATCGGATCCACTACCGGCAATCAAATCATTGAACGGGACGCCGTGACGATGAAGATAGGTCACCGATACTTCTGCCTCAGTGTAGACATCTCCTTTTGCTTTGCCGCCAGTCACTGCAATCAATGGTGCTCGACCCTCATGAAAGAGTGCAAGTGCTTGATTAAGCCGAGCTTGGAGATCAGGGGAAGGAACGCCGTTGTACTCTGCAGTGCCAAACACCAAGATGGCGTCCCCGTGAGCCGTTGACTGCTGGCGACTCGTCAAATAGACCTGGACCGCCGTGACGCTCAGATAAAGAATGATGAGGCCCATGAGAGCGACGAAGAGACGTAGCGCCCATTTCACTGGGAACAGCATTAGCCCTGGGCGCGCTCGCGTGCATTCGAGAGTCGTCGAAGCACTTCTTCTCTCCCTAAGAGTTCAAGTGATTCAAAGAGCGGTGGGCCAATGGACTTGCCCGTAATGGCCACACGAATTGGCGCTTGGGTCTTGCGGAGTTTGAGATCCATCGCATCGCCAAAGATAACCGTTGCTTCATGAAGTGCGTCTGCTCGAAATGGACACGTTCCATAAACTTCGATCGCTTTTTCGAGCACTTCGATCGCTCGAGGATCGTTCGTCACGGCCTTCTCGAATGCAGATTCGTCAAGGGGCGGATCGACAAGAAAGAGAAAATCCACCATAGCTGGTACCTCGCCGAGCATCGTCACTCGCTCTTGAATCAGTGGAGCGATGGCTGCGAATCTCTCGGCGTCATAGCGTTCGGCTGGCCAAAGTAATTCCACGCCTTCGGGATGCCAGGACGCATGATCGGGATCAACCCAAGGCTGAACCAATTCGATGAACGTTTCAGGAGAAAGTGCGCGAATGTAGTCACCGTTCATGTGTGTCAACTTGGCCACATCGAAAAACGCTGGAGCGTGGTGGACCTGGTCGAGTCGGAACTCATCGATCAAGGTCTCTTTCGACACCATCTCTCGGTCACCTTCAGGGCTCCAGCCAAGAAGGGCCAGGTAGTTCACGAATGCTTCAGGGAGAAAACCCTGGTCGCGGTAGGACTCAACAGCAACCGGGTCTTTTCGTTTCGAAAGCTTCTTCCGCTGTTCGTTCACCAACATCGGTAAATGCGCGAATGTGGGAAGAGGGACCGGGCGATCAACGGCATCCAGTCCTTCCCACATCAATAGTTGCTTGGGCGTTGTGGGGAGAAGGTCTTCACCACGGATGATGTGGGTGATCTCCATGTCGCGATCGTCAATGGCATTGGCTAACGCAAAGAGCGGCTGGCCTGAAGACTTGACCGCAACAAAGTCCTCCATCGCGCTATGCGGAAAGACCACATCTCCACGAATGACATCGTGGACCACCGTCTCGCCGTCGATTGGAACCTTAAAGCGCAGTCCCGTTTGATCAGTGCGAGGGACACTACGATCACGGCAAAAACCGTCGTAGCCGGGTGTGGGATTACTTTTCGTGCGCTCGTCAATCAGTTCTCGTGGACAGTCACAGGCATAGAGATACCCCGCGTCATAGAGCTTGTCGGCAAGTTCT
>TBL_comb47_HYPODRAFT_10005510_pt1 | contig 14074 bp, 9 predicted proteins | sample TroBogypolimnion_40_FD_10682 | JGI IMG/M metagenome (IMG submission 10682)
GTGGTCATCGACAACCTCAAAGCGGCAGTCATCCAGCCCGACTGGTTTGACCCGGAGATCAATCCCAAACTGGAGGAGTTTGCCCGCCACTACGGCACGGCGATCCTGCCCACCAAGCCCGCGATGCCCCGGCACAAGGAGAAGGTTTCATACTGCGCCTGATACTGTTGCTTGAACACCGTGGGCTCGCGGATAGCGTTTCTCTCGCCTTTGGCGGATCATTGCCACTTCGGCCTCGGTTGGTCTGTAGTATAAGTATTCGTTTCGTTCGCCAAATCTCACGCCCTTGAGCACGCCCTCGTGCCGCCAGTATTTGACCCGGCTGAGCGTTGAACCGATTATCGGGCCGATCTGGCGTGCGGTCAATAGGCCCTGCGCCTGAAGCCGGGCGAAGCGGGTTTTCAAGCCGTAAGCATGCCGCAGGAAGTGGATGATCCGCAGGGTAAAGGGATTGCCGGCGCTGGAATGCCAGTCCCGCTGGTTGAGCAGTTGCGCGATTTCGCCCTCGGTGTGTTGATCCAGGAGCCGGTCGATCTCGGCGACGATTTCGGGTTTGGTCTTCTTAAGTTCCCACGCCGGCTTGGGTAACGGCAGGTGGAGTTCCTGGCGGGCTCCGCCGCGGAAGCGAAGTTGCACGCAAACGTCCTGATCGCGGCGCAGGGTCACGTCCTCGAGGAGCAAGCGGGCCATGCGCTTGCGGTCGCGATCGGGGGTTTGGGGATCCTGCCATAGTTTGGGGAAGTCGGAGACCAAAGCACGGATCTGGGCTTTCTGTTCGTCCGTGATACGAGTGGCGTCGAGGCGGTGATGCGTTTCCGCCTCTTCTTTGGCTTGCGTCAGCAAGCGCAGTTTGTCGTTCCATTGCACTTCCAAGGTGTCGGCGACCAGGCGATTATTGGGATCAACGCGCATGTAGCGCAGCCGCGCTTGGTCGGCTTCATACTGCGCGCGCTGCACCTGTTGCTGGCGGAGCCGATCCGCTTCGGCCACGCGGGTCTCGATTTCGCCCTGCACCTGCAAGGCCACTTCCAAGGCCAGCGGCGTGACGCTCTCCACCAACAGTTTGCCCACCGCCTCATCAACGCTCGCGCCGGGAATGGATTGACACCGTGGCTGACCTTGCTCCACAGAGGCTTTGGCGCAAACATATTCCGGCACCACCCGGCGGGCGCGCTGGAGGTGGTAGCGGATCGTCATCATGCGACCGCACTTGCCGCACAGCACCATGCCTTGCAGCAAGGCGGGGCCTTCGCGCGGCGGGCCAGCCTTACGTTCTTGAGCTCCGTGCGCTTGACAGTTTTCCAGCAAACGCGCTTCATGGGCCAGGAACTGTTCCCAGGTGAGATAGCCCGGATGCACGTCCTGTTTGAGAAAACGCCATTGTTCCCGGGGCAGTTGCTGGCAGTGCCAGATGCCCGTCGCATCTTTCCAGGTGCGGGTGCGGCCGAAGCAGAAGGCCCCCGCATAACGCGGGTTGTGCAGCGTGTCCAACGCGATGCCGTGTGTCAGTTCCAGCCACACGAGGTCCCCCGAACCGGCCTGGCCTCGTTTGGGGAACTTCCACCCTTCGCGCCGAAACGCCCGCACGGTGGACCAAGCCGAACCGGTCTGTTCAAAGGTCGTGAAGAACAACCGCAGGGCTTGCTGGACTTGCTGGTCGGGATCCAGCATTACGCGATCGTCGCCGTCGTAAACCAGTCCGACTGGCAGCGGCATTTTTAGTTCCGCACGTTGAGCTTTACTGATCACGCCGCCCACCAGACGCGCCTTAAGCACATGGAGTTCCGCCTCACTCATGGTGCCTTTGAGCCCCAGCAGGAGCCGGTCGTTAAAATGAGCGGGATCATAGAGGCCATCCTCATCCAGGATCAGCGTCTGGGTCAGGGCGCAGATCTCCAACAACCGATGCCAGTCGGCGCAGTTGCGCGCCAAGCGGGAGACTTCCAGTCCCATGACCAAGCCCGCCTTGCCCAGCCGGTGAAGCGTTGCAGTTCACTCTTGGAGGGCACGCGCACCTGGTCCAGCGCCCCGACCCGGCAGAACCATTGGTAGAGCGGATTGCCGGCCAGTTGGCAACTGAACCCACGGTAGTCTTCCTGCAAGAGGGTGCGCAGCAGCGTGCAGCGCAACGCCCGGCAGGAACGCTGCTGGAACTTCGCTTGTTCCCGCGCCGTCGGCTCCCCCGAACCGGCGCGCTTCCAAGCGGCCAGGGCGCGCTGGACAAAGTCCCGCTCCACCCCACTGTCGCGCAGAAGGACGTCGATTTGCTCCAAGCGCTGGCGTAAGGTTAGGTAGTCAACGTTCCCGACAATGGTGGGCAGCCGCGGGCTAAGCTCCTCGGGAAACGGAATGATCTGGCAAACCATGACGCTAGCCTATACTCTAGCTTTACTTATGGCAATAAAAAAACACTTGTTACCCTCCGAACAAATGCAAACTTCCTATCCGTTGCGCGTGCAGGCCATCCGATCGCGTGGACAAAACCCCCGGCTCTACGTGAGCTTCCCCTTGGCCTTGGCGGCCGCCATCGGCCTGGAAGCCGGGGAAGAGGTCCAATGGGAGTTGCTCGATCGGCAAGAACTGCATCTGCTGCGTCCTCACCCAGCGACTCCCTCCACCAAATCCAGAGCCAGCAAATAGGCCACAAAACCCGGCATAACGCCACGATTTTGCGCTAAATCGCAAAATCCACCCCACTTCGCCAAAGCCAGACGCTCAGAGCGGCCAACGTTGTCAACCGGATGCGCCCTTGGGGACAGGCTCTATCTTACCTGTTTTTTGTGGCCGCGTATCTGTTCCGCGAGGCCCCCCACGATTCGACACATTGATTTTTGACCATGAAACCGCACCTCCGCTCCGGCACCTTCACCGCTCTTTTGGCCTTGCTCGCATTAGTCGCGTCCGGCTCGGCCCAAATCCCGCTAACACAAGAACCCCCGACAGGGGCAATTCCTGCTCAGCAGGAAGATAGCACCAATAGGGCGTGGAGCGACGAGATCGCCAAACTGGGACGGCCTGTTGGTGCATCCAAAGTTGCGCCTGGATCGGAGAAGACGGCGGACGAATTGCTCAATCTCGAAGAAAAGAAATCGCGGGCACGACAATCTCGGCTGTTCGAGGATCTAAATGAAGAGGTGAAGCGAGGAATGCTTTCCGACGCCACCTGGGGCGCCATCCGGGAGCACGTGCAGGAATTCGCCGCCAGCGGTATCCCTGAAGCAATGTCCGTTGTAGCTTTGAAGAATTGTCATTATCTGGACGCTGGTGAAACAAACCTGTTTCGGGCCATCGCTGAGGTCGGTGACCTCGCATCCACGACGAATTACCTCTTTTCGCTGTCCGATCAAGGGGATCGGGATGCGCCGTTCTATTTGGGAGAATTGGCAATGGCTGGAAAACTCAACGAAAAGCAACCCGCCATTCAACGGTTTGAGGTTGCCAGAAGCTTACTCCGGACGGCGCTTGGCCGTGGCAACCCCTCAGCGACCCGCGTTCTTTGTGTTCTGGATTACCTGGAGTCGCTGAACCCAAATGGGGACATGTGGCGGCGCAAGGAACTAGCGGCGAGTGCTCGCCAGTGGGCCAAGCGGGCGGCGGACAACGGGGACCCCATCGGAAACGCCCTTTACGGGAGAATGCTCATTGAGGGGGTGGGCGGTTACATCGATTTTGAATCGGGAGAGGACCAACTGCTCCTTGCTGTCACAGCGGGCAAGAACGTTACGATGCCCGCCCATTCTTCAGCGACGGCGGCAGTTGGACGGGGGGGCGTGGTTGGGGCCGCGACCAGTTGGAAAGTCGATATTCAACTGGACGTCAAACTCCGACGTGGAGGTGCTTATGATTGGTTCGCGGTTATCGACAAGAAGAACGGCCAGGTCAAAGGCAGAAAACTCGCCGAACCCACCACCGTCGTGCCAACTAGCATTGCCGCGTCCATCAAGACGTTGGCTGGCGTTGCTGCCGAACCAGGAGATCGGTTTGAGATCGTCGAAAACAACGGCGGCGCCACCGTTTCGCTTTTTAAGGTGGTGATCCCACCCTCAAGCTCATTGCCCCAATACCGTTTGCCCGAACTCGACCGCTACTTTGAGTATTTCTTTCCTGGCACGCAGATGGAGCCTGGTCCAGTCGCCAGAACAACTCCCCCACCAACACGTTTGCTATGGACGTCTGATCTGAACGAAGCCCTGCGCCGGGCGAAAGCACAGGGTAAGAACCTGATCTTCATCATGACGGACCAAAGGGCATTCGCCCCTTTGGAAAAGGTGTTCTTTGGACCGGGGTTTGCCGAATACGCCGATGACAAGCTCGTGCCCACCATCGTTTTCGTCAATATGGGCATTGATGATTTCGCTCCTCAAAAGATTCTGCAGCGGCGATACAATGTGACCGAATTCGCTACGGTCATTGTTATAAACAGCAACGGCGCCGAGTTCGGGCGGTTCGTGCCCGCCCCGGAACAAGGGCTCAAGGAGATAGTGTTAGCTCTGGAAAAGTTACAACCGCAGCCCCAGCGGATCGTCCAGCCTTCAGCGCAGCAACCACTCCAACCACGAACTAATCCCATTCCGCAGCCGTTCCCTGGACGCGCGAAGGCTGGGTCCCAATAACGTGCGTGCTTCACCAAGGTTTTCCAGCTTAGCGGCGCCAGCAATTCTGGTCCCCGTCATCTTGTGGGGCACAATAGCCTCACGCCACCGTGAACTCGATGTGGAGCGGGCCATACAACTGACGGCCAAGCATTCAATCCCCAAATGTCCCCGCAGAGTGTCACATCACCGCCAGCGCGAACTTTCGATGCAGAGCCGGCTCCAACTCGGATCGAACGATCGATCGCCCGGCGCTTAACCTGTCAAGAACCTGCCGCCGTTCCCCGCCCCAACACCCGGCGCATTCGCGTCAGCGCACGCCGGACGGAGGCGCGGGACTCGGCGACTTTTCTGTTCCACACCAGGCTCAGGCTCCGGTCCATGGCTTCCATGCCTTTTGCTTTCACCTGCGTGAATCGCTCCTCGGCGAGATTTCGCATCGCGGCTTCGGGGAGGAACGCGGCGGCGGTGCCGCAATCCACGGCCGACATCAATAAACTGAATGTTTCCGCGCGAACGACGGTCCGCAGGTTCAGGCCCAGAGCCTCGGCAGTCGCCTTGGCGGTCTTCGTGAACATCCCGTCGCTGGCAAGTTCCGCAAACGGGAGCGGTCGTCCTTCAAAGACCTCGGCGCCATCACGGGATTGCAGCAGGTTGCGGGGCACGGCGAGGACATAGCGCACGGTGCAGATGGGGTCGCATTCGAAATCATCGATGGCGGCGTCAGACCTCACGATGACGACATCCACCCCGCCTATGCGAAGCTCCCGTAACGCGGCCTCGGTTCGATAATTCTGAAGCTCGAATTTCAGGGGCGACTCTCCGGCCATCAATTCCGCCAGGTGCGGCATGATCCACCACCGAAGGATGGACTCGCCGGCTCCGAGCCTGATCGTGTCTGCCTTGGCGATGGCGGCATTCATGACCTCATCCAGAGAGGCGAAGAAGGTCTGCGAAGCCAGGGCAACCTGACGTCCCTGTTCGTTGGGCTGCAACGCCTTGCCCACCCGATCAAAGAGATTGGTCCCCAGCGCGTGCTCCAGTTCCTTCAATTGGCGGCTGAATTGGCTTTGCCGGTTGGGGTCCGGACCCGCTGCTGCTGCGATCGAACCCTTTTCCACCACCGCGCAGAGCGTTTGCAGCCGCTCGATCGAGATTCCCGCCAATGATACGCTTTGGAATGCCATACCTGACTATAAAGTCAGGGTATCTGCAACATCCGACCTTCACAACCTCTCTTTTTCCTGCATAATGCGCTCATGACTCGTCTCCGAGATCTTCAGGTCGGCGGCTTGGTTCGGGGAATGATCCCCGGACAAACGGTAACCGTGCGTCATGTCGAACTCCACAGCGACGACGTGGCCTCCGTGACCTTCGTGGATGGCGAGGGCAAGGTCGAGCAGGCTCTCGTATATCGGGACCAGGAGTCGCAACTGGAACTGGTCACCCAAACCCGCCCGCTGAGCTTCTCAGCCGATGGGGATTTGTTCCGGTTGGTTTCGGAGGCCCAGCGTCTCCGTTACGCCTTTCTGTTTGATCCGCTCATCGCCATCAGCACCTCCGCCGTGGACCCGTTACCCCACCAGATCACGGCGGTCTATGAGACGATGTTGAACCGTCGGCCGCTGCGATTCCTCCTGGCTGATGATCCTGGCGCGGGCAAGACCATCATGGCCGGCCTGCTGATCAAGGAGTTGATTATTCGGGGCGACGTCGCCCGTTGCCTCATCGTGGCGCCGGGCGGCCTCGTCGAACAATGGCAGGATGAACTCGATGAGAAGTTCAGCCTGGCGTTCGACATCATGACCAACGAGGGGCTGCAATCCGCCCGCACGGGCAACTGGTTCCAGGAGCATACCCTCTGCATCGCTCGACTCGACAAGCTGAGCCGCAACGAAGACGTTCAGGCCAAACTGGCTGCCGTGGATTGGGACCTCGTGATTGTGGACGAATCTCACAAGATGTCGGCCTCCTATTACGGCTCCGAGGTCAAATACACCAAGCGTTTCAAGCTGGGGCAACTGCTCTCCCGTTCGACGCGCCAATTCGTTTTACTCACTGCCACGCCGCATAATGGCAAAGATGAGGATTTCCACCTGTTTCTGTCTCTGCTTGACGGCGACCGCTTTGAAGGCCGGCCGCGGGATGGCGCTCATGTGGCCGACGTCGGCGACGTCATGCGCCGCATGGTCAAGGAGCAGTTGGTCACCATGGAGGGCAAGCCGCTCTTCCCGGATCGCTTCGCCTACACCGTGGATTACAGCCTGAGCCCGGAGGAAGCCGACCTCTACCGTCACGTCACCGATTACGTGCGCGAGGGGTTCAACAGTGCCGACAAGCTCAACAACGACAAGCGCAAAGGCACTGTGGGGTTCGCGCTCACGTTGCTCCAACGCCGTCTCGCCTCCTCGCCCGAGGCCATCTACCAATCGCTCCGCCGCCGCCTGGAGCGCCTTGAAGACCGCTTGCGGGAGGAGAAGCTCCTGCGCCGCGGCTCGGCGACTCCCAGCACGCGCCTGTCGGAATCGCCGGACCTCTCGCAGGACGATCTCGACGACCTCGACGATGCTCCCGAGTCGGAATTGGAACAGGTCGAGGAACAGATTGTTGACCAGTCCACCGCCGCCCAGACGATTGCGGAGCTCGAGAAGGAAATCGTAGAGTTGCGCTCGCTCACCCAGGAGGCGGTCCGCCTGCGGCGCTCTGGCAAGGACGAAAAATGGCAGCGCCTTTCCGAAACCCTGCAACTCCCCGAGATGTTCGACGGGCGGGACCGCCGGAAACTGGTCTTGTTCACCGAGCACCGCGACACGCTGAACTACCTGGTCGGCAAACTCGCTGACGGCCTGGGGAACCAGAATAGCATTGTCGCCATCCACGGTGGCACCCCGCGTGAACGACGGCGCCAGATCCAGGAGGCCTTCGAGAATGACCCGGAAGTGCTGGTGCTCGTGGCCACGGACGCCGCCGGCGAGGGCATCAACCTCCACCGCCGCGCGCACCTGATGATCAATTACGATCTTCCGTGGAATCCGAACCGGATCGAACAGCGTTTCGGGCGCATTCACCGTATCGGCCAGCGCGAGGTCTGCCACTTGTGGAACCTGGTGGCCTACGAAACGCGCGAAGGCATGGTCTGGCACCGGCTACTATCCAAACTCCGCACGCAGCGAGAGACCCTGGGGGCCGCTGTGTTCGATGTGCTTGGCCAGGTGTTCCGCGACCAGCCGCTGAAGGACCTGCTGATCCGCGCCATCCGTTACGGCGAGGCACCGGAAGTCAAAGCCAAGCTGGAACAAATCGTGGACCGCGAACTGGATACCGACCGGCTCCGCGCCCTCATCGATGACCGCTCGCTCGTCCATGAGCGCCTCGATCCGGCCCGAGTCCGCAATATCCGGGACGAAATGGAACGCGCTCAGGCCCGGCGCCTGCAACCGCACTACATCGGTTCCTTTTTCCTCCGCGCGTTTGAGCAGTTCGGCGGCAGCGTCCATCGGCGCGAACCGTTCCGTTACGAAATTCGCCATGTCCCGGCGCTCATCCGCCATCGCGACCGGGTGGTGGGCCAGCGCGCCCCGGTGCTCAAGGCCTACGAGCGGGTCACTTTCCACAAGGAGCACCTTCGCGCGGAAGGCAAACCGCCCGCCGCGCTTGTTGCGCCCGGTCACCCGCTGCTCGATTCGGTCGTCGATCTGCTCCTGGAGCAACATCGCGACCTGCTCCGCCAAGGGGCGGTGCTGGTGGACACCAACAACCCCACTGGCGAACCGCGCGTCCTCTTCTACCTGGAGCACAGCATCACCGATGGTCGGCGGGAGGCTTCGGGAAACCCGCGCGTCATTTCCCGACGACTGCAATTCGTGGAAGTCACCCGCGACGGCCGCCTGGTGAACGCCGGTTTTGCCCCCTATCTGGACTATACCCCCGCCACGCCGGAACAGCGCACCGCCGCCGAGGCCCTGCTCGCGGAGCCTTGGCTGGCTGACGGTTTGGAAAGCCGCGCCACCGCCCACGCCATCAAGACGATTGTGCCCGAGCACCTGCGCGAGGTGAAGACCCGCCGGGAGGCCCACATTGACAAGACGCTTATGCAGGTGAAGGCGCGTTTGCTGGCCGAGATTCGCTATTGGGACACTCGGGCCAACGAGCTTCGGGTTCAGGAAGAGGCTGGCCGGAACCGGGGCAATCTGAATTCCAATAACGCCCGCCAGCGTGCCGATGAACTCAACGGCCGGCTGCAAAAGCGGGAAGATGAACTGGCGCGCGAACGCCAGATCACCGCCCGTCCGCCCACGGTGCTCGGTGGTGCGCTGGTCATCCCGGCCGGATGGTTCCTTGGCGCGCAACAGGAACCGACCGGGCAGCTTCACGAAACCCCGCAGCCTTACTGTGCCGCCGACCGCGAAGTCGAGCGTCTCGCCATGGAGGCGGTCATGGCCTACGAGCGCGGGCAGGGGTTCGAGCCGCGCGATGTGTCGAAGGAGAACCGCGGCTACGACATCGAGTCCCGGTACCCAACCGGCCACGCGAAGGTGGGTAAACTGCGGTTTATCGAAGTGAAGGGCCGGGTGGAGGGCGCCGAGACCGTGACGGTGACCAAGAACGAGATCCTGACGGCGTTCAACCGGCCGGAAGACTACCTCCTGGCCCTCGTGTTCGTGGGCGCGCAGGGGGCGGAACAGCCACGCTACCTTCTGAGGCCCTTCGATCAGGAACCCGATTTCGCGACCGCCAGCATCACCTTCCGCATCAAGGATTTGATGGGGCGGGTGGACACGCCAACCGCATGACCCCTCCGCCCAGCAAGGCTTTGACCGCGATAAGCATACATCCGTATGCTTGGAACATACAAACCATCGTCGCTCCACCACCCTAGAAACGCCATGAACAGGCAGGATTTCCTAACGGCTGTGCGCAAGGATGGCTCAGCATTCCGTGCTGACAATATCGTCGTTACAACCGACGCGGGCCAGTTGCAGGGCAAAGGGATGATAAAGGTCGAGGATGGCAGGTTCAGAATCCGCCTCACTCTAAGCGACAGTAGCCCCCCTGCTCAACCGCCAAATGGGATCAGAATGCATTCTGAATTCTGGCTCCTCGAGGGAACGATCGAGGATGACATAGGCTTCCGCGTCCGCGGCCTGCCTTCGAACTCATCGCTCAATTACACTTTTGGGAGGCCGCAGACTTCGTCGCTCGAGTTCTCGGCGAATCGAATGGAGCTTGCACCCATCGGTTTTGACGCTCTTACGCGCCAGGAGATCCAACAATTGCAGCAAAAAGTGGGCGGAGCCGCAGCTCCGCCCAACGCCGTCACGAGTGATCCGCCACTGCCCCACAATGTGAGGGTATCCTTCGATGCGGTTTTGCTCGGTTACAAACTCATCGAGCACAACGGCGGGACGGAGACCAAGACGAAAAACGACTTTCTAGGCGACAGCTCATCGTCCTCCCGCGATACCTTTTATGGCATTATGCCCGATTGGGAATACGGCCTGGTGGAGCGCGGTGGAGATCTCCACCTGCATCTGATTTCGAGACCAGAATACCGCTCGACTGGCGAAGATCACGATTGGCGGGTCTTCCATGCCTTCCTGAACGCGCTCGCCTTCACCCACGCGCAACACGCTTGGCCGTTCTCGGTGCAATATCGCCGGGAAGGAAAGCTCACCACCGACCGGATCCAATTAAACAAGGATGTTGCGGATTCCCCTCATGCCCCGTTTAGTGAAGCCTTGGCTTTCAACAACCTGACAAAAGCGTTGACCTGGAACTTCGGCGACGCACTTGAAAAGGCTCACAACTTCTTCAGCCTCGATTCGAAAGTCGCCCGCGAGGTGGAAAACCTCCTGTTCATTTTTCGCGAGGCCACGACAAGCGGAATCCCGAAGCGGATCGCGCTCCTGAGCCTGTGCAGCCTCATCGAGAGTCTTGTGCGCGTGGTCTATGATGAGGAAATCGCGCCGCAGCGGTCCGTGGAAGAGGTCGAGTTCCAGACAGCGAAAACGGAGGTGTGTGGGGAGCTGAGCAAAGGGGCATCCGCCTATCAGCGGTTGGCTACGATCTTGACCGGCGCCGAACCTGTGAACGCCCGAATGCGCTTCAATGCTGCGGTCGAGCATCTGGGCCTGAAACCCCAAGGGTCGTGGCAGGCGCTTTTTGATCTCTGGCGGAGTTCTCGGAACCCCATAAGCCATCGGATGTCAAAAGGGGACCAATCCGAGGACTCGGTCAAGGAGGAGCTGATTGCGGAATCACGCATCGCAGGTGCGATCAATTGTATGATTCTGCGACTGATGGGCTACTCCGGCTACGTCAGGCAATCGGTCTATGAAGACAAATACACCCAGATCTGACCCGTCGGAGCGCGTTGCTGAATGGATGGCGGACGTCGTGCCGCCTCGCTACGTCCCTAAACCGTTCGAGCGGGAACCGGATTTCGCCACCGCCAGCGTGACCTTCCCGCTGGAAGATCTTCTCCGAAGGGCGTCTGTTGGGTAAACTTCCCCATTCACGAGCCATGAACCTGCAAGACCTGGAGCAAATCGCGGCCGCTGGCGAGTCCGAGACGGTGGAGTTCAAGAAGTCCACTGGCCAGTTGACGCGTGCTGGCGAGACGCTCTGTGCCTTCCTCAACGGCCAGGGCGGGCGCGTCTTCATCGGCATCACGCCCGAGGGTCGGGTGGTTGGCCAGCAGATTGCGGACACCACGTTGCGCGAAGTTGCCGCCATGCTGGCACGGTTCGACCCGCCCGCACTCATTTCCCAGGAGCGCGTGGTCCTGCCCGGCGGTCTGGAGGTCCTCGTCCTCTCGGCTCCTGCCTCGGTCGCCAGCGGCCCATTCGTCTTTGAGGGCCGAGCCTACCAGCGAGTTGGGCCAACCACTTCCGCCATGCCGCGAAGCCGCTACGCGGCCCTGCTTCTGGAGAGCACCCACGGCCATTCGCGCTGGGAAAATGCTACGGCGTCCCGCGTCAGCCTGAAGGACCTGGACCGGGAGGAGATTCTCCGCACGGTTCGACTCGGCATTGACGCCGGACGGTTGCCGGAATCCACCGGCCGCAATACCGGCGACATCTTGGACCGCCTGTCTTTGCGGAAGGACGGCCAAATCCTCAACTCGGCGGTCGTCCTATTCGGCAAAGAGTCGGTGTTTGGCTATCCCCAGCGCAAACTCCGGCTGGCCCGGTTCAAGGGCACCGACAAAGCCGAGTTCATTGATAACCGGCAACCCGAGGGGCATGCCTTCGCCCTGCTTGACGACGCCATGACCTTTCTCCACCGGCACCTGCCCCTGAGCGGGCGATTCGAGCCTGGCCGTCTGGAGCGCATTGACGAACTGCTCTTTCCCACCGCTGCCCTGCGCGAGGCGCTGGTCAACGCTTTCTGCCATCGCGACTACGCCATTTGGGGCGGCGCGGTCAACGTGGCCGTCTTCGACGATCGTGTGGAGATCTGGAGTGATGGCACGTTGCCCTTTGGCCTTCGCTCCGCGGACCTCACGCGGGAGCACGCCTCCAAGCCCCGGAATCCTGACATCACGAACGTTTTCTACCGGCGCGGCCTGATTGAGCAATGGGGGCGGGGCACCAACCGCATCGTGGAGCTTACCCTCAAAGCGGGACACCCCGCACCGGAGTTCGAGGAGATGGCCGGGTCAGTGGTGGTGCGCTTCCGGCCTCAGAACCGCACACTTACACCCCAGGCTGCCCCCGAAGTCACCCCCGAAGTCACCCCCGAAGTCACCCCCGAAGTCGAGAGGATGCTCCGCCACCTGAACCGGGAGATGAACCGGAATGAAATCATGGCTGAACTCGGGTTGCACGACGAGAAGCACTTCCGGCAGAGCTACCAGCAAGTCGCGGTGGCCGGTGGCCTCATGGAAATGACCATCCCCGATAAGCCCCGCAGCCGCCTCCAAAAATACCGCCTCACCGAAAAGGGCCGCGCGTGGTTGGCGGCCCACAACCAGACCAGACAAAGATGAACCAAACAGATAATGATAAGTTACCGGCGTGGTTCTACCGACCAAAGTCGGAGGCAGGCTGGCAACGATGTTTGTTCACGTCGCGGCCAGATGACGTGTTGGTTAAACTGAAAATCAGCCGGGACGAGGTGCGCCGGTGGCTTGACAAGGGCTGGCTCTCATTCGATCTGCAGCCCGTCACGGAGTTCGACGAGTTTGGCGACCCGAGGGTGTCAGAACTGACTATGGTCCGAGATGTGGTACGCTCCGGCTTAAACGATGCACAGATCGACCACTTGCTTGGGCTTCTGCCCAAGCCCTGCGTAGTCGATCCGGAGCGCATCGCATTCAGTTTCCGCTACGGTTGGGTCGTCGCCATACCCCCATGTGAGCCAGACCCTGACGAGATCGTTGGAGAGCACATCGATTCCTGGCTCACGGCGTGCGGCAAGGAGCGCCTCCTGGAGCTCCGCAGCCGAATCGGTGAGCTACTTTCCAAACCTGATGACGCCCCTTCCGAGTCAACTAAATGATCACTCCATACCGCAAGAAACTCATCGAGGTCGCGCTGCCGCTGGAGGACATCAATCGCGAGGCCGCCAGGGAAAAGTCCATCCGGCATGGGCATCCGTCCACGCTGCACCTGTGGTGGGCGCGGCGGCCGTTGGCGGCCTGCCGGGCGGTCCTGTTCGCGTCGCTGGTGGATGACCCGTCGGAGTGTGTGGCGGAATTGATGGCGGATGCGGCCAAGCGGCAGGCAGCGGAGAAAGCACTCGCGGCGCAGGAAAAGAGGAACGAAGGGAGAGAAGTGAGCAGCAAGTTGACTCACTCCTCACTTCTCTCCCCTCACTCCTCCCTCAAAGATATTCTCGTTGAGACGGAGCGGGAGCGGCTGTTCGACATCATCCGGGAACTGGTGAAGTGGGAGAATTCCAACGACGAGTGCGTCCTGAACCGCGCGCGGGCGGAGATCCTGCGGTCCACGGGCGGCAACCCGCCGCCGGTGTATGACCCGTTTTGCAGCGGCGGGTCGATCCCGCTGGAAGCGCAACGGTTGGGACTGGAAGCGCACGCCAGCGATTTGAATCCCGTGCCGGTGCTCATCAACAAGGCGCTCATCGAGATTCCGCCTCGATTCGCTGGCAAGCCGCCGGTGAATCCCGAGTCCCGCAAGAGGCTCAGTGCGTCCGGCTCCTGGAAGGGCGCGGCGGGCTTAGCCGAGGACATTCGGTATTACGGCCAGTGGATGCGCGACGAGGCGGAGAAACGCATCGGCCACCTCTATCCCAAGGTGAGGCTCCCCAAGGAACACGGCGGCGGCGAGGCCACGGTGATTGCTTGGCTGTGGGCGCGCACGGTGGCGAGCCCCAACCCGGCGGCCAAAGGAGCGCATGTGCCGCTGGTGCGGTCGTTCTGGCTTTGCACGAAGCCGGGCAAGAAGGCGTGGGTAGAACCAGTGGTTGACCAGACCACTATGACCTATCGGTTCGAGGTCCGGACGGGGGACGGCGAG
>TBL_comb47_HYPODRAFT_10005511_pt1 | contig 14074 bp, 8 predicted proteins | sample TroBogypolimnion_40_FD_10682 | JGI IMG/M metagenome (IMG submission 10682)
CGTAATCGAACGTTTGCCAAACGGGTATTACACCCTGCTTGGAAACCTGTTTAAAGGTGGGGAAGAACTGAGTATCGGCCAATGGCAAAAGATGGCTATTGCCAGGGCATTCTACCGTGATTCGCCTTTGATATTGATGGATGAACCATCAAGTGCATTGGATGCTGAATCGGAATTGCAAATCATCAAGAGCCTGAAAGAACTGTCCCACGATAAAACGGCTGTCATCATCAGTCACCGGCTTTCAACCGTTCAATGGGCTGACATGATTTATCTTTTTGATAAAGGGGAAGTCTTGGAATGTGGAAGCCATAAAGAACTTATGGGGTTGAAAGGAAAGTATCATTCATTGTTTCAATCTGCTAACAAGCAGGGGGAGTTAGCTTAACAACCGAAGATTTAAAGTGAGTTCGACATAAGGATTCATTTAATTACAGTTATTGATTTTCCCGTAGGGAATTTATATCAATAGAATATGTTATTTCAAGGATTGAATTCCCCGTCAGGGGATAAACAGGTTGATTCCCTAAGGGAAATGAATCAAAATGCAATATGTTTTCTGTTGATATTTAAGTCCTAACGGACTAATATCTATATCGGGCTCAAGTTAATTAAAAAATAACCGTAAACTATGTTTACGGTTATTTTTTTGTGTTTTTATACTCTTAAAAACGAAAATAGATTTCCTACCTTTGCACCCGTATTAAAAAAGAAGCAGAATGTTGGGTAAGTTACTATCGGATGAAGCGTTTGTCGCTGTTAAGAATCGCAATTTCAGGTATTTTTTAGGGTATCGTTTTTTCATGACAATGGCCACATTGATGCAATCGGTGATTGTAAGCTGGCACATGTATTTTCTTACAAAGAATGTTGTTTGGTTGGGATTGATAGGCTTGGTGGAAGTCCTTCCCCAGATTTCCATTGCCTTGTTTGCCGGACATTATATCGACTTATGGGACAGGAAAAAGATAGTAACAAATTCCACTTTTCTGCTATTGACAGGATCGGCTATCCTGACAACCTACAGCATTGAATCTTTTCATTCGTTTGAGCGGTTTGGTATCTGGCCGATATTTATTACCATTTTTCTGACCGGACTTTCACGGGGTATCCTCATGCCTGCCAATACTGCCCTTCTGGGCCAATTGGTCGATAAACGACATTATGCCAACGCCGCTACCTGGAGCAGTGCCACCTGGCAGGTAGCAGCTGTGCTAGGTCCTGCCTTTGGAGGTCTGATATACGGCTTTTCGTCCATCACGGTGGCCTATAGTTCTATTTTTATGTTGTACCTCTGTTCACTCCTGATCTTTAGCAGTGTGAAGATCAAGCATATTATTCAACCCGTTAAAGCAGGTGTAGAAGAAGATATGTTCAGCCGCATTCGCGAAGGAATCCGCTTTGTGGTGAAATCTCCAGAATTAATGGGTGCCTTCTCCCTCGATATGTTAGCTGTATTTTTTGGGGGTGCGGTGGCCATGTTGCCTGTTTTTGCATCCGATGTGTTGCATGTAGGACCCGAAGGACTGGGATTTCTTCGTGCCTGCCCTGCATTGGGAGCCATCATGATGTCGTTTTACCTGATGTTCCATCCCCCGGTCAATAACAGTGGCCGTATATTGTTGCTTTGTGTGGCGGCATTCGGGTTATGCATGATCGGGTTTGCCTTTTCCCACTGGTTCTGGTTGTCAGGATTGCTGTTGTTGCTGAGCGGATTGTTCGATAATGTCAGTGTGGTGATTCGCGGCACTATCCTGCAACTCTACACCCCCGAACATATGCGTGGCCGGGTAGCCTCGGTCAACAGTATTTTTATAGGCTCTTCGAATGAACTGGGTGCCTTCGAATCGGGTATGGCGGCTAAACTGATGGGGCTGGTTCCCTCGGTAGCCTTCGGTGGTATCATGACGTTAATTGTGGTGGCGGCTACGGCAAAGATCAATCCGGTGTTACGAAAACTGTCGTTGAAATAAAAGGATATCATAAATAGGTCAATATCGATTCCGTTACTTCAACTGCATCCTGCACGTATTCGGAGCAACTGGTTCGAAAAGTTCTTGTTTTTTATCTCCGCCACGCCTTCGGTGGTTGATTCATAAAATCATATCTTCTGATCATTTGGCTAAAGCCAATTCCTTTTTGTCCATATTAAGAATGGGCTACCCCCCAATCCTATTGATTTCATTTGCTTACTGTTTTTCAATTACCCGAAATCAATTGACTCCAGCTTTAGCCGGAGGATAATGAATTGAAAAATTGTATTGGCTTTAGCCAAAATACCACCTGTCTCGCCTGATATGCAACCCTTTTTAAATGCACAAAATATCAAGCCTGTTATAAGAATTTTAAATCACAACAGAATGATGATTGCCTGTCCAGTTTGGACAAGCATTCAGATCACTTTTGTATAATTAATTTTTGAATTCCTGAGTATTTGTCATTTTGAACCTGTAACAGGTAAATCCCTGTATTCAGTTTGCTGATGTTAATATCCTGTTCATTTTGAAGGATTTCGTTCGTTAATACAAGAGAACCAAGCGTATTGTAGATTCTTAATTTCATGTTCTTTATATCGATATCACCTATGACCAGTTGAATGGAATTACTGGCAGGATTCGGATGTATTGAAATAACATTCGATATGTCTTGCAAATTAAACAATCCATCCATTCCGCTTTTATTGGTGGCAACATTCGACCGGGAAGAATAGGTGGTTTCAACCGAAGCTTTTACGCCTGATTTATATTGTTGTACTCCTGATGCTCCTGAGTTTACCGCTTCAATCTGGTAATACACATAACCTGTAGGGGCGGTATAGTCAGAGAATTGGGTATTGCTGCCAGATAATGAACCTATAATTTGAATATTGGCCGGTGTAGTGCCCCTGTAAATATTATAGGTGGAAACAGAAAATCCTTCGTACGCTTCCCATATTAAATTCCAGATGGTATTGATCCCTTTGTTGATCGACAGATGCATGCTTTTATGATAATCACTCAGGGCTGTTTCATTGCCACATGCATCAACCAGGGAGATTTTATATTTATTCGATTGCACGTCCGGATTTGAGTCTTTATCCACATAAACAGTGGCTGAATCCACAGAAACAATGCCAACTTTAGCATACGAATTTGATACATTCGTTTCCTTATACACATTATAAGAACTGATTCCGCTAGTTGAAGGGGCTGTCCATACCAGGATATTCTTATTATTTGCGTTGACACCTACATAATTAATAACAGGTTTGTTCATTGGAATAATACTTATCGCTACATTATCGGATGCTGTACAACCCGATGGTGTGGTAATTGTCAAGGTATAAGTGTTGTTCCCTGCAGAAGCAATTGGATTTGGTATAGTATCATTACTCAGCCCGGTAGAGGGTGTCCACTTGTATTTTAATCCCGTTCCGGTATAGTTGGTCGAACTGACTCCCAACTGTACCTGTGCGCCGCACGTGGCGGTTTGATCGGCACCTACATTGAGTGTTATCGGATTTACATGAATAATCACGTTGTCACTTGCCGTACAACCGGAAGGAGCTGTAACAGTGACATTATAAGATGTTATGCTGCCTCCGGTTACTATTGGATTGGCAATGGTGTCGTTACTCAATCCCGCCGAGGGAGTCCATTTATAACGCAATACTCCTGTTCCGTTGTAATTGGTGGTTACACCATCCAATGGCACTGTTTGTCCGCAATTAACCGTTTTGTCGGCTCCCGCATTGGCAGTCAGGTTGGATACTTTTACTGTAACACTGCCTGTAGCTGTGCAACCGCTTCCTGATGTCACCTGAACCGAATAAATCGATAGACTGCTTACTGTAGCAACCGGATTAGCAATAGTATCATTACTCAATCCGGTGGATGGTGTCCATTTATAATGTAATGCCGACTTGCCGGAGTAATTTGTTGTTGCCGAAAGTTGTGCCGAACCGCTGCAGACTATAAACGTATCCGCTTTAACAGTAACCGTCAAGGGGCTCACACTGACCATAACGCTTCCTTCACTTGAACAGCCACTCGGAGTTGTTACATGAACTTTATAGAATGTAGGAACCGTTACTGTAGCCATCGGACTGGCAATGGTATCGCAACTCAACCCGGTGGATGGAGTCCATTTATATCTTAGTTTACCAGACCCTGTATAATTTGTTCTTACACTGTCCAACAGAACGCTGCCCTCACAACCTATGGTCTTGTTCGCGCTCATATTTACGGTTAAAGCCGAAACCGATACTTGAATGGTATCCGAAAATGTACCTATCGAATCGGTCGCATATACTATATAGTTTGTTGAGACAGTTGGGCTCGCTACAGGATTGGCAATATAGGGGTTGCTTAATCCGTCAGTGGGATACCATTGATAGGTACATGGTTGCAAGGCTCCGGTTGTTAACCTGGCAATTTTTACTCCGGAAGCAAATCCAGTATTTGCTGTGGGGAAGCAGAGCGAAGTGACTTTGCCTGTCCCGTTGAATGGCTCTTCAAACCAGGTAGCGCCTCCATCAATCGTTTTTAAGAAAATGCTTCCTGTTCCATATCCTCCTGCTATATAACCCGTGGTAGCTGAAGTGAAACAAGCCGCCTGTAAAATGGCTGTTTTTAATAAACGACCGTTTGTTTTTGATACAATACCGTTATCTGTTCCGGTGTAAATGCTGTCGGCAACATATTTGCTCCACGTATTGCCGTCAGTGGTTTTCAGGATGGTTCCCGCACTCCCTGCAATAAATCCCGTAGTTGCCGTAGGAAAATAAACAGAATATAAGGTGCCGGTTGATCCGCTTGTCTGAGTTGCCCAGGTGGAACCTGCATCAGTAGTCTTGAGTATCATTCCCGATGTCCCTGTTATATAACCTGTATCCGGAGTTGGAAAATACACTGATTGTAAAACAGAGGAAGTCCCTGAGGAGACTTGTGACCAGGTAGTGCCGCCATTTGTGGTTTTTAGGATAATTCCTCCGGATCCCACCACATACCCCGTAGTTGCAGAAGTGAAAAAGATTGAACGAAGCGCTACCGTCGTTCCGCTTGTCTGGGGCGTCCAGGTATTTCCTCCATCTGTTGTTTTTACCAATAAACCTGAATTCCCGGCAATAAAACCTGTAGTCGGATTAATGAAATAAACCGAATTCAAGGTGTTTGTTCCCTCTACAGGTCCTGCAGTCCAGGTATTTCCCCCATCATGGGTTATCATGATCGTACCCATATTACCGACCGCAAATCCATTTGCTGCAGAAGTAAAATAGATAGAATACATGGCCATAGTATTAAACGTATTCAAATAGGCCCATCCATTCATTGGAGTGGCATTCAATTGCACTGAACCACTGCAATAAATGGTTTGGTTGATACCTGCATCCACTGCATTTTGAGCAATTACCGGCAAGGCACTACAAAACAAAAATAAAATAGAAATAGCATGGATGAACTTCTTCATTTGAATAATATTTTACGGTTATATTTTTTATAATTAATTACCTCTCTTAGTCCACAAACTTTAAACTTTATACCTACTCCTCAACCGGATAATCTTCACTTGGCATTAGGCGGTAAGATACAAGTGTTTTTTTTAAATTCTATATTTAATAGCACAAAGATACAAATAAACTATAAATGTATTAAACATATAAATATATTTTTATAAAAATATATTTATATGTTTAACTAATAAAATATTAATCTTCCACCTTGCAACCGGATATACAATCGTAGTTAAAGCAATAAAAGCTAAAGACATTATTTAAAAACGAAATTACTTACCAGATTCGTAATAGAGCCTAACTATGTGACAGAGTCCAGAATGCCTGTTAGGTCACCCAACCCATTTTAAAGGCATAAAATGACTACCATACACTTTATCTTCCTCCTGTGAATCTCCTGTGAACCTCCTTGGAAAGGCATGATAAATAAGTTCCTTAATAGTTTCCAAACACAAAGGCAATACATACACAATATATATCTATTTAAATATGTTTTTAATATGTGTTACATATGTATTGTATATGTTTTATGTATGTATTATCATAAAACTTTTCATGGAGATTAATAAGAGGTTCTGTACAGCCTGATAGGAGAAAATATGTCACGGACCAGGGGAAAGAAATAGTGCTCTGTTAATCTTATTCTGTCACTTTTTTCTGTTACACGTCAAACCTTCAACGGAACTGTTAGACGCTAATACCGACCATCCCGATTTTGATCGGGATGGTCGGATAATAAATACGCCATTTTAAACTTAACAGAAAATCAGGTATGGAATCTGTTTAAAGTAAGACATTTCGGCTTGACAGGTACGAACATTTTAATAGGGAATTGACCTCCAACTTTTAAAAACAAACAGGCTGCATCAATATCACATTGATGCAGCCTGTCTTTCAAGCATGTAAAATTTAATTAATCATTATCTTCAGCTTCTTTTTTCAATTGTTTCCCATTAGCATCGAAAACAAGTTCTGTTGACTTCTTCCCTTTCATAACTACTACTTCATATTTTACAATACCTTTCACTTCATTCTTCTCCATCGTCTTCACTTTATAAGTTGAATAATCTTTTGCAAGGATTGATTTGATGGCTTGAGGTAAACTGGTTTCTGTAATCTTGGATTCTGTCTCCAGCAAAGTTCCTTTTGTGTCAAATAATGCAGACATGTCTGTTTCATTTTGGTCAAATTCAGCTTCATACGACCGGGTTTTTCGATACCCCATTCGACTTTTGCAGCAGCCGGAAATTTAAGTGCAAAAGCCTTTTTTACTGCTACAGGGACAACGACCTGCTTTTCAGCTTTCTTTGTCTCTTTTTTCTCCTGAGAATTTACAGATAGCATAAACACTGATAAAACAGCTAATAAAATTGGTTTTTTCATTTTTGATTTGTTTTAAATGATTTAATACTAATAAAACTGGAAACGGTATATAGCTTATTGACCAACAATTTCTAAAATGACAAATGTACCCGGAATAAGTTTTCCTCTTTTGCCTTTCGCTGCGGGTTCAAATTCTGCTGACGGCAAATAAATGTGATGGGTCAATTTGTTAATAGCGATCGTACGGGCACCTTTATGGGTTGGTACATTTTCCTGTACACTAAATTTATCGTTTGTTTCTTCTTTTACCACTGTCATGGTTTCATTTCCGTTAGCACTGTACGCGCATTTTGACAACGGATCAAATCCAACCCCATCAGGACCTGTACCAATAGGAAGCTTTGCAAGTATTTTACCTGATTCGGCATCAACAACCATCATCATTTTATTGGAACAAACGCTGAATAAGCGATGAGTTTCATTGTCAATAGCCAGTCCTGAAGGTTCTGTTCCGGGAGCAATCGACCAGACTTTTTCTACTTTACAGGTAGTCGCATTAATGACAGCGATGCTGCCGGTATTTTCAAGATTTACATAAACAAGCCCTTTCCCGTTTGTAACCGAAAACTCAGGATTGCCTGTCAACGCAATGGTGGTAACGATCGCATTACTTGCCGCATCCAGTACCGTGATGTTGTTGGAATGGCCGTTATACACAAACACCTTCTGACTGAATGCATCAAACAGAATAGCATCCGGATTGGCTCCAGTGACCACAACTCTTTTTATGACTTCAAGAGTTTTAGTATCGAATACAGTTACCGAGGAATCTCTCCCATTGGTTATAAACCCTTTGTTTAATGCCGGATCAATGGCAATGCCATGAACACCTTTAAGTCCGGTAATTTTGCCTGTCACTTTTCCAGTTACCTCATCAATGACCTGTACCATGTTTCCATGGGATACATAAAGACGGCTTGCCTGGTCATCCGAGAAAAGATAATCCCACTTTTCATTGCCCTCAAGGCTGATTTTGTTTATCACTTTATATTTTCCTGTTGGAGCAGTCTTTGAATAGACAAAACAAACTGATAATAAAGCGATAGCGAATACGATACGTTTTTTCATTGGATATTGTTTTTAATGATTATTGTTCAAAGTTACGGGATGAATCTGTAGAAAATTAGGAATAATAATTCAATATCTTTTCGTTAGTGTTTTTCTTTGTGAGACTTTGTGTCTTAGAGACTTTATGTCAAGGAAATATTAGCCACTAAGACACAATCCGTCAGATGATGAACATTAAGGGTTCATTCAATTAATTTCCTTATTTAAACGACATTGAATTATAATTCTAAGATGTATTGATAAGTATTTGAAGATGAAACTGACGGATGGAAATAATACGAATTTTTTCTTTATCCGCATTTATTCCGTTAAAACAGGATGTTCCATCCGCGTTTTTAGATCCGCGTTATCCGCTTGCCGTATTTATTAGTAAAACCCACCGGCATAGGTTTTATAAAGTGGATTTAGAAACTATGAGATTATGAATTCCATCCTGATACCGGTATTGAAGTGTCAGTCCCGATTTATTACAAATTTCGGAAGCAATGGCCAGTCCCAGTCCTGTTGATTCATTCCCTGTATTCTGTTTCTGAAACCGTTGGAAAAGCTTCCCGGGATCAATACTCAACGGGCTTCCTGTATTTGAAATCATAAACTGGTCGATGGTGGAGGTAATGGTTATTTGTCCCCCTTGCCGGTTATGTTTCACGGCATTACCCAACAGGTTGTTCATGAGGATTTCAGCCAGATACCCATTCATTTTTACTATAAAGGGTTGTTGTGTCGCAAGTTTAATCTCTATTTTCTTATATTCGATGAGTTCTTCTATAAATTCCAACCGTTGCCCGGCTAATTCATTCAGATCCAACTCCACTGAATCAGGGAATTGTTGATTTTCAATTTTTGAAAGAAGCAGTAATGCTTCATTTAATTTCGATAGCCTGTTAGCTGATTCATAAACCAGTCGAATTTGTTCATATTGTTTGGTCGCTAACGTTTTATCCTGAAGTACATTTTCAAGTTTCGACTTAATAATGGCAATCGGGGTTTGTATTTCGTGGGATGCATTTTCAGTAAACTCTTTCAGGTTATAGTAATCGGTTTGAATCTTCAACATCATCGTTTTTAAAGATAGATTCAATTGTTCAAACTCGTACACATCAGTACTTTTAAAGTCCACATTGTTTTTACGGTCAATTGTGAATGTATTCAGTTGATCGAGTGTTTTATAAAACGGAGTCCACATCGAAGAGGATAGCCAACGGTTCAAAAAGAACAGGATCAATACAATGAAAGCGAAAAAACCAAGCATGAAGTAAAATATAAGGGCAACCAGATCTTCTGTTTCATATTTCGAAAGAAGCAACGTCACCTGATAATTCTGGCTATTGGATGTTACGCCAAAAACCATTTCACGATAATTATCCATATCGGTTTCCGATCGGTCGGCAATAAGGGTATCTTTATATATTTTACCCGCTATTTTTTGTTCTACCGGTTTCAGAATAATGGATTTGTCATTCACATACCTTGTCAAATCAACAGAAGAATGAAGCGACAGGCTCTCTTTAAACGTTTTACTCCTGTCGCGCAGCGAATTATCGAAACTATGATTAACAGCCAGTCCCAATAAAAAATACAAAACAATTCCTGCTGCTAAAAACACAACAAGCAACAATGACAAAAAGCGGATATTTATTTTAGTCTGAAGTTTCATTTAACTCACTTCTGCATTAAAAGTATAACCTGTACCATACACGTTCTGGATATAATCAATACCTGATTTTTCATGGAGTTTCCTGCGAAGGTTTTTTATCTGGGAATAGATAAAATCAAATGAATCGGCCTGATCGGCAAAGTCACCCCAGAGGTGTTCGGCAATCGATTCTTTGGTCAGCACCCTTTTCGGATTTGAAATAAAAAAGAGGAGCAGGTCAAACTCTTTTTTAGTCAGCACGACCGGTTCATCCGACACCAATACCTGACGGTATTCGGGAATAATTCTCAGTTTGTCGAAAACCAACTCTTTTTTACCCCCGAATTTTAATCTCCGGTAGACCGATTTAATCCGTGAATTAAGCTCTGTCAGGTTAAAAGGTTTTGAAATGTAATCATCGGCACCCAGGTCTAACCCTGAAATCTTATCGTCGAGTGAATTCTTAGCTGAAACAATAATGATCCCTGTTTCGGGATGCTCCTTTTTCAATTCTTTTATCAGATCCAGTCCGTTTCCATCCGGCAATCCAATATCGAGCAGCAGGCAATCGTATTCGTAGAGATACAACTTCTCTTTAGCATTTTCCAGCGAATTTGCCTGTTCACACCCATAACCCTCTTCTTCCAGAAATCCGGCAATGGTAGTACGTAAATTAAGTTCGTCTTCTACGATCAGTATTTTCACTTTTTTTTAAGGCAAAGATAATAGGAAACTTTGTAGAAATTTAGAAATCTGCCGGGAATGTAAAGGAAGAACCTGAATATTCATTCAAATGAATCCATTTCATAGTTTGTGGCTTAACAGTACAGAAACGGAATAACACTGTAACGGATAGGGTAAGAAACGTAATTATCTATACTTAATTATTTTTAAAATATACTTATTGTTGTTGTAATAAATTTAGCTATTTTTGTGTGAATAAAATATTGAAATGTGCTATGAATAAAATAAATTACTTGCAGGCCTTACTATCTGTTATTTTCGTTTCTTTTTCGAATGCGCAAGATTATCAAACACTTGGATTAAATAAATATCTTCATAATGATAATATAGGAGCTATTGCAGATTTCACTAAAGCCATTGAAATTAATCCAAAAGATGCAAAATCTTATTGTAAAAGAGGAAATGCAAAATATCTTCTTCACAACTATAAAGGAGCCATTGAAGATTGTACAAAATCAATTGAAATTAATCCTAATTACGCTGAACCATTAAATGTCAGAGGAATTGCTAAACGTAAAATGAATGACAGTATAAGTGCAATAGTAGACTTTAAAGCATCTGTTGCAATTATTCCTGTTACATCCGAAGAATTTACAAGCAGAGGAGATGCAAAACTTTATCTTAAAAATATCAAAGAAGCAATTGAAGATTATACAAAAGCAATTGAAATTGATCCGAAAAATACAGATGCCTATATTTTTAGAGGTGATGCAAATAATGAACTAGAAAATTATACAGAAGCTATTTTTGATTTTACTAAAGCCATAGAGATAGATCCTGGAAATTCAAGGGCATATTATTCAAGGGGAAATGCAAAATACTCACTCGAAGATTTTAAAGGAGCAATTACAGACTTTACCTATGTTATTGAAATTGACCCTAAATATGAATCTGTAAATTATTATAGAGGAAATGCAAAATATTCTATTGATGATTATAATGGTGCCATAATCGACTTTAACAAGGCAATTGAAAATGATCCTAATGATAAATTTGCATTTAATATGAGAGGTATTTCAAAAAATAAAATTCAAGACTTCAAGAGTGCAATAGTTGACTTTAATAAAGTAACAGAGATTGACCCCAATTATAAATCTGCATACAATAACAGAGGACATGCGAAATGCGGACTACAAGACTACAAAGATGCCATTGAGGATTATACTAAAGCAATGGAGTTAGAACCGAAGGAAGCCATTTTTATTTATAACAGAGGTTTTGCAAAATATTCATCGGAAGACTATAACGGTGCAATTTCTGACTTTACTCATTCAATAGAGATTAACCCCAACTATGAACCCGCCTATTATCAGAGAGGGGATTCCAAATTAGAACTGAATAATTACAAAGATGCCATTGTTGATTTTAATATGGCAATTTCAATTGATTCAATGGATGCTAAAATCTATAATAAAAGAGGGTATGCAAAAAGCGCATTAGAGGATTACGTTGGGGCAATCAAAGATTTTGACAAGGCCTTAAAGATTGACCCTGACTATGATGCTGCATATTATTACAGAGGCTATTCAAAATATCAACTTTTAGATTATAAAGGAGCTATCAAAGATTATAATCTTGCGATTGATATGAATCCTCATGAGATACTTTTTTATTATAACAGAGGATTAGCAAAATACAATTCTCAAGATTATAAAGGATCAATAGAAGACTTTGATAAGACGATTGAAATTGACCACAAGTATGAACATGCTTATTATTGGAGAGGATCAGCCAAAGAGGAATTGAATGATTTTAAAAATGCCATTATTGACTTCGATATGGCAATTTCAATTGACTCAACGGATGCAGCAATTTATAATAAAAGAGGATATTCAAAGTATTCACTCAATAAGTTAAATGAAGCAATTGTTGACTTCGATAAAGCCTTACATATTGACAGTACCTATGAAGAGGCCTATAATAACAGAGGGAATGCAAAATCCTTACTTCAGGAATATAGCGGAGCGATTGCAGACTATACACACTCTATTAAGATTAATCCGGAAAATTCATTTCACTATTATAACAGAGGTGATGCCAAATACAATTTTATGGATTACGAAGGTGCAATCTCTGATTTTGACAAGGCATTAATCATTCAACCAAACTATGAACATGCTCTAAAATCAAGAGGAAAAGCTAAAAGAAAAGTCAACGATTATAAAGGAGCAATTATAGACTTTGATAAGGCACTTGTAATTGACTCATTAGATGCATTTGCTTATAATGAAAGAGGGTCATCAAAGTATTCACTTCAGCACTATAAAGAAGCAATCGTTGACTTTGATAAAGCAATACGAATCGATTCCACCTACGAAACTGCCTATAATAACCGAGGAAATACTAAATTGTTTCTTTCAGACTATAAAGGAGCAATTACGGACTATACTCGAGCAATTGAGATTGATCCAAAGGATTCAGTGCATTTTTATAATCGGGCAATAGCAAAATACAATTTACAGGATTACGAAGGAGCGCTCTCTGATTTTGACAAAGCCCTGTTAATTAATCCGAACTATAAAATTGTTTATATGTTCAGAGGACGAGCTAAGGAAAAACTAAATGATTTCAAAGGTGCAATTCTGGACTTCAATACAGGTCTTAAATTTGATTCAATAGATGTTGCAGCATATAATGAAAGGGGTTTTTTAAAATACTCAATTCAAAATTATCATGAAGCAATTATTGATTTCAATAAGGCTATTTCATTAGACTCAAAATATGCAATAGCCTATTGTAATAGGGGATTGACAAAATTTAATCTTCAGGATTATAGTGGTGCAATTGAAGATTGTTCAAAGTCGATTGAAATTAATCCGGCTCAAGTAGAAGCCTATAATAACAGAGGATTAGCAAAAATAAATCTACTGGACTTTAATGGGGCAATTCTTGATTTCACAAAGTCGATTGAAATTAATCCTGATTTTGCAATAACTTATTACAATAGAGGATTAGCAAAAATGAATTTACATGACTATAATGGTACAATAATAGATTGTTCAAAAGCTATAAGTATTAATCCTGATTTTGCAGAAGCCTATAGTAACAGAGGATTAGCAAAAAACAATCTACTTGATTATACAGGGGCAATTCTCGATTATAACAGCTCCATTAAGCTTAATGCTACTAATTCAATTGTAATTAACAACAGAGGGCTGGCAAAAAACAATCTGCATGATTATGCCGGAGCAATTGCAGATTACAATATCTCTATCAATCTTACTCCAACTAACGCTATAATATTTAATAACAGAGGACTAGCAAAAAATAATTTATTAGACTATGCCGGAGCAATTGCAGATTATAGTAAGGCGCTAGAACTAGACCCCAATAATGCAAATTATTATAGCAATAGGGGAAAAACAAAATATCAACAACAAGACTATATGAGTGCACTTATTGATTTTGCAATCGTTGTAAATATTGATCCGAATAATGCAGAAGCTTATTTCAATCGAGGAATCACTAAATTAAGATTAGGAAAGAAAGACGAAGGCTGTTCAGATTTAAACAAGTCACTTGAATTAGGCTTTAAACAAACTTCTGATGCTATAAAAGCCAACTGTCAATAAAATTTAAATAAGTTGCTTTCATATTTAAAGAGTTTGTTACTCAAAAATAGAAAACCCCTTACAATCTTATGATTATAAGGGGTTTTCTACTTATTAAGAGTACCCGAAGCGGGACTTGAACCCGCACAGCCGTGAAGCCAAAGGATTTTAAGTCCTTCGTGTCTACCATTCCACCATCCG
>TBL_comb47_HYPODRAFT_10005513_pt1 | contig 14070 bp, 14 predicted proteins | sample TroBogypolimnion_40_FD_10682 | JGI IMG/M metagenome (IMG submission 10682)
GGAATACTTTTTCTTTGTTGAATAAATTCAGAGCGGGTTATGAAAATGTTATCTACACAGACGCCTGGAGTGACGGCAAAGAGCTATTTATTTTAGGGCGGTTTAACGGCGCATTGCCGCAAAAGACAATCATTTGGCATGGGAAATAATTTAGGAAAACAAGCGGTAAGGACAAAATCAGCCGCGACTGACTGCCGCGACAAGAATATGTTTGAGATTATTCAATTTTCCTACTATTTTAATGTTCAGAAATAGTACGGCGTTAATAAAAATATTCTTTAACACAACAGGAGAGGATATGGCAGACATTTTTATGGAAGCGGCAATTGAAGAAGCTCTGGAAGGGCTGGCAGAAGGGGGAATACCTATCGGTTCCGTTATTGTTCATGAAGGTGTGATAATTGGAAGAGGCCATAACAGAAGGATACAAAGAGGAAGCGCTATTTTACACGGTGAAATGGATGCACTTGAAAATGCAGGCAGGCTTACAGCAAAAATTTATGCACAATCTACACTCTATACTACACTTTCCCCCTGCTCAATGTGCACGGGGGCAATTCTGCTTTATAAAATTCCTAAAGTTGTAATTGCTGAAAATAAAAATTTTATGGGAGAGGAAGGATTATTGAGGTCGCATGATGTTGAAGTTGAAGTACTCCAGGATGAAAAATGTATTGATATGATGGGGGACTTTATTAAGAACAACCCCCGTTTATGGAATGAAGATATAGGCGAGTAGCCATTAATGTTTAAAATAAAAAATCCGGCACATACCGGATTTTTTATACTTGTAAAAATTATTCTTTCTCTTTATATGTATTTTCTATTGCTTCTACCTTATTGCGTTTATAATCTGAAACACCAATCATAAGTCCGGCGGTTGTTATCACAGCGCCTATGACCTGATATTTTGTTACATGCTCGCCAAAGAGGAACATTACAAACGGAATTACAGCCAGATAAACATTTGTATATGGCACCCAGTAATGTGCCGCGTATTTTGCAAGTTTGAAAAATCCATAGCTGTATATATACCCTGAAAGCCCTGCAAGGACTACAAATAATATAGGCCACCAGTTTTTAGGTAATATGGAACCATCGAATAACGAAAAAAATCTGTCATAACCAATTGATGAAAATGTGGCTCTTACATTTTCTCTCGTTTCTTTATCAATATCATTTCTTAGGAAATACACATCATCCACTTTCTTATAATTAACAAACAATACAGGTTTTTCATCATCAGCTAATTTTTCAATTATGGTATTTTCAAATTCTGCGGCAGGAATTTTTTCAGGCAGATTGGCATGAAATACTCCGCCTATTAAAGGAAATATAAAGAGAGCAGATGTAATAAAGAGCATTTTCCATATTTCACGCCATACTACTAAAGCATTAGGGCCAACTCCATGTTTTGCAGTTTGAACGGTTTTATTATTCAGCACCTGCTGCGAACAAAGGCATATATTAATTATTACTATCCATATAATTGCAGCGGAATCAAGAACAGCTTTAGGGTCAGTCACCTTTCCTAAAATATTTGGCAAATAAGGGATTGTTAAGCCGAGTACGACAAGAATCGCACCGAGCCAATGTTCTTTTCTAATCGTAGATTTAAAAACAAATTTTCCAAAAAAAGGAAGAAATACTAAATAAATATTTACATAAGGCGCATATACATGAGGTGAATAATACCTTGGAAGGTAGAAAAATCCTATATTTTCAATTACTCCGGTAAAGGCACAGATAATAATTGTAGTAAGTGCAACTATACCGGGCCAGAGATATTTGAAATTCTTTCTCCTTGAAACCTCAACGGTAACAGCAACAACAGCCCACAGCAGTTTCGATAGTTCGCGCCACCAGGTCATTACGCCGGGGGATATGCCTACTGCACGGTCTCCTACAAAGCGGGGCTGGTTTCCCATCCAGTTTAGAATATATTGCCCTGCTAATGCTCCATTAATGATGGTAAGCCATAAAAACAGTAATAACCATTCCATATAAAACCTTCAAATTTTACTGAGTTTTATAATAAAATAAATCCCATGTTTAAATCAATCAAAATTTAGCAATTTATCAACAGACGGAAGAATAGTAATATCTCCAAGAGGTAAACTCAGCTCTTTAAGGTTTTTAACACTTTGGTGCCCGCTGCCAAGCAGGATGCAATCTGCGCCAATTTCCCTGGCAACTTCAAGGTCATGAATCATATCGCCTATAAGAAGAACACTGCCGCCGTCCAATCCTATTTTTTTTATCAAATCTTTTCCCTGCTGCAATTTGCTTGCGGCATAAATGTTATCAAGCCCAACAATATGGGAGAAATATTCTTTCAAATTAAAATATCCTACAACTTCTTCCAAAGTATGTTGTGAATAAGCGGAAAGAATTGACTGATCAATTCCCAGAGATTTATTTTTTTTCAGAACATCAACTATCCCCGGAGCAAGATTAGCCTCATATTTCCTCCTTTCATATTCATCCATCCATTCTTTACCCACTACTTCAAAAGATAACTTTGTAAAATCAAAACCAATGCTTTCATAGTAGCTGCGTACCGGCATTGTAAAGTAATCCTTGTATTCATCCAGTGTAATTGTTTTAATGTTATATTTGGTTAGAAGATTATTAATTAATGAATGACTTAATTCAACATCATTAAAAATTGTACCGTTCCAATCCCAAATTATGTGCTTATATTTTTCTATCATATTACAGAAATATTTATTATGAAATTCCCGACTCTTACGGGGTTAGCTAAATATTTAAAACGTAATTCTAAGATAAGAAATTAGTCTAAAACTTTTTCGAAAAATGAATGATATTGAATTTTAATTCCGGACAATAATATTCCCCCGGCCTATGCAATATTTATTTTTCTGATTGAACTTGATATTCAAATATTTTAATTTGCACCTTAATTACAAAAGGAATTTATGCCGGCAGGTACAAAAATATCCCCCAATCTAAGAGCCGTACTTGAAGCGGCATTTGTTACATTCCTTTGGTCAACTTCATGGGTACTTATTAAATTCGGGTTACGAAATTCTTTGCCTCCGCTTACTTTTGCCGGCTTAAGATATACAACTGCATTTATCTGCCTTACTCCTTTCATAATCTTTAATAAGGGGCATTTAAACACCATCCGCTCCCTTACTAAACAGGAATGGATTAAGCTTACCTTACTTGGATTAATATTTTATTCGTTTACTCAAGGAGCGCAGTATTTAAGTATGTCATATATGCCTGCTGCTATGGTAGCGCTGCTTTTAAATATGACTCCAATTTTTGTTGCCCTGTTCGGAATGTTTCTATTGGGGGAAAGGCCGACTATTATTCAATGGCTTGGAATTATGGTTTGTATTGGAGGAACGGCATTCTACTTTTACCCATTTGCATTTCCGCAGGCACAGATATTGGGTCTTATATTTGCCATACTTTGCATATTTGCCAATACCGGTTCATCGGTAATGGGAAGGTATGTAAATTACAGCAGCCGCCTGCCTGCTCTTATTATTACTTTTGTAAGTATGGGAATCGGCTCAATAATTATGCTTGCGTCCGGATTAATTTTTCAGGGAATAGGTAAAATATCTATCACGGATTGGGGCATAATCGGCTGGCTCGCGGTTGTTAATACTGCTTTTGCATTTACACTGTGGAATAAAACACTAAGGGTACTTTCCGCTGTTGAATCGAGTATACTAAATAGTTTAATGCTTCCCCAAATTTCAATTCTTGCTGTTATATTTCTTGGAGAAACACTTTCATTGAGACAAATTGCTGGACTTATTTTGGTCAGCTCTGGTGTACTAATGGTTCAATTGAAAAAGAAATATTCTTAATCAATGTTTATTTTTATATAAATACTTAATAAAGGAGTTAAAGTTATGGCAGCAACAAAACCGGAAATGTTCACGGCAGGAGCAATTGCTTCCGAATTAAACGCACCCCCTGCAAAAGTAAAAAAAGTAATTCAGGATTTGAAAATTGTACCGGCAGCTAAAAAAGGCGCATGCAGTTATTATTCTAAAGATGCCATAGCTAAAATAAAAACAGCTCTGAAATAAAGTTAAATAATTTTTGGTAACCGGATTGAAGGATAATTCACCAAATTTTAGATGAAATTATTCTTCATCCGGTTTGAATTTAATAAGCCTTAGCGGATGCGGTTCCTTACTCTTGGAACTGCTTTCTGCTTTTGAACTCTTTTTTTTCGGCTTGGTTATTGAACTTTTAATAAATAATTTCAATTGCGGATCAGTCCAATATTGACCGAGCCTTTTCCAGTAATCATAAGCTTCTTCTTTACTCCCCATAATAACTCTTCCCGGAATTTCAGGATGAACAGGTTTATGAGTAGGCGCAACAAGTTCCTTTGCAACCAGAGGATGTTCTTTAATTGCTTCTTTCAAGGCTATATCTGCTTCTTTAAGATAGCCGAGCTTATAAAATGCAAGAACTTTTCCATACATAATTTCGCACAGAGTATCTTCAGGGAAACAAATGCACATATCAAGAATACTTTGAAATTCGCCGAGGGCAATATAACATTGTATTACATGCGCTCTTGCACCTTGATTGTCATTAGGATTATATGTCAGGCATTGGCTGAAATAATTCAACGCGGCGTCAAATTCATTCAAGGCAAGGAATGTCAAACCAACACCCATTACCGATCTTAAGAAAGGCCTGTTATCTGTATCTGCCCAAAGTATTTCACCCTTAAAATTATCCGGAATTAATTTATTGCCTATATCATAAGCCCTACGGTAGGTAACAATTGCAAAACCATAATTCATAGATTCGCTTTCAATAAGCGCCATGCTATTGTAGGCATCAATAAAATCGGGATCTTCGCTTGTAATGGCACTATATTCATTCATTGCAGTTTCTATATCTTCAAGTTCTTCGGCATCAAAAAACCTTTCAAACAAATTGCCTCGTGTGTCCCCCCAGTCAAATCTGCCGTTTGTTGGCGAATGATGAAACTTTAACTTTGGATGTTTTCCCATATTTAAATCAATCCTTTCTAAACTAACAATTTAATGTAATAAATAATACAAATAAAATGAAAGGTAATAAATAGTCTATGATAAAAAGTGCTATTTTAAAAATAAAAAGGCAGCCTTTATTAAATTTTTGGCTGCCTTCTAAAAGTAAACTTATAAAGATATTAGTCTTCGGTAATCTTCACTTCAATCATTTTATCCCCCTGCTGAATAGAATCGAGGACATCCAAGCCGGTAACTATTTTACCGAAAACGGTATGTTTTCCATTCAAATGAGGCTGGGGCGAATGTGTAATAAAGAATTGGCTTCCGTTTGTATTTGGACCGGCATTAGCCATTGATATTACTGCTCTTTCATGTTTAAGAGGATTCCCTTTTAACTCATCTTCAAATGAATAACCCGGCCCACCGCGTCCTGTACCTGTCGGGTCTCCCCCCTGAATAACGAAATCTTCAATTACCCTGTGAAATGTAACGCCGTCATAAAATCCTTCTTTTACAAGGAACACAAAATTATTTACTGTTTTTGGCGCATGTTCCGGGCATAACTGTAATTCAATTACACCTTTATTCGTATTTATAACAGCCGTATATTTTTTCTTCGGGTCTATCTGCATTGCAGGAGCTGTTTTCCATTGTTTTGCTGACATTTTTATCTCCCTAAATATTTTTTGTTTTTGGAATGTTAATATAAGAAATTATTAAAGCAAGGAGGAAACGTTTTTAAGTTATTTTTGGAACATCTTTTTATTAAATTTATTTATGCTATTTATCCAATAAACGGAATAATGTTAAAATGAAAATCTCTTTTCGCAGTGTAGATATGTTTTTTATAATTGGAGTATTTCTTCTTGTTTATGTTACTTATAGAATTATCCGCTATTATACAAAGAATGCCAATTTGAAAAAAATACGCAAAAACTGGGGTGTTATATTTCATAATCCTTTCGGAATAGATATTGCCAAATTATTTTGGAATAATAAACAAAAGGAAGAGAAATCAGGATCGGATTCTTTGGATGATGAAACCTGGCGCGATCTTAATATGGATGACTTATTCCGCCTAATGAACAGAACTATAACTCCTATCGGGGCGCAATATCTATATAATGTTTTGCGTCACCCGCTGACTGATAAAAACGAGATAAAAAAGAGAAACGAATATATCCGGTTATTAAAAAGCGACAGAAGTTTAAGAGAAAAACTTCAATTGATTATTTTTAATTTATCGCATCCCTATTCTGCTTATTTATCCGATTCCCTTTGGGGCGAACTTCCTGAGCGCCCGGCATATTCATTATTATATTATTTTTTTCATTTTACAGCTATTGCAGTACTCACAATGTCTCTATTGGGAATGATTCATTATATATCGGTAATAGTTATTTTTGCAATTAATAATTTATTACGCAGTTTCTGGTTAAGAAAAAACAAAACTCTGCCTGCTTCATTCAGATTTCTTCCTGCACTAATAGGCTCATGCAGCCTGCTTGCACAAATAAAGGATGATAGAATATCCGATATTTTAAACTCTGTCAGAGATAACCTTAGCGAAGCTGAAAAAATGAAAAAAAAGCTCATTTCCTTTTATTACAGTGATGAAACTGGGATATATGTAATATTTAAAACCTATTTTATGCTTGATGTAATTGGATATTTTTCTATTGCAGAGCAGTTTAAGACAAATTTGTTAAAATTGAGAAAATTATTTGAACTTTTCGGGTACCTTGATTCTCTTATTTCTGCTGCGGCATTTGTACAAAGTTCACCTCTTATTTGCGATCCTGTTTTTGTAGCGCAGGGAGGCAATTTCTGCGTTAAACAAATTGCGCATCCATTACTTGTAGAGCCTGTAGCAAATGATTTTGTTTTTGAGAATAAGAACGTTATTATAACCGGCTCCAATATGGCCGGCAAATCAACCTTTCTTAAAACGATTGGAATAAATGCCGTTCTTGCACAAACATTCGGAATATGCTGCGCGGAAGAATATTCTGCACCTATTGTTAAAATCATTTCTTCTATAGAAAGAGAGGAAGACCTTTCAAGCGGCAGAAGTTATTATATGGCTGAAGTGGAATCGATTCGCCGGATTATTGAAGAATCTACAAAAGATTCAATTCACCTTTTTATAATTGATGAAATTTTCAGGGGTACTAATTCTGTAGAAAGAAGTGCCGCTTCTTCTGAGGTATTGAAATTTATTGCCAACGGAAAAGATTTTACACTTATTGCCACACACGACTTACAGCTAACCGGGGAATTAGTTTCTATTTACAACACTTATCATTTCCGGGAAGATATGAAAGAAGACGGTCTTCATTTCGATTATAAAATTTATCCCGGAATTACTAAAAGCAGAAATGCAATTGCACTCCTTGACTTTGTAGGATATCCTAAAATTATTGTAGAGAATGCTAAGAAAAGAATTTTAAATAATCTTTAACAGGCTGATTTGCATTTTATAAAATATGAGGTTGTCTCAAAAGTATTTATTCAAATTATTAATCAGTTAAAATCTGTCAAAATCCGTGTCATCCGTGTTCTATTTATATTTAAAGTAATACTTTTGATACAACCTCTGCCAATAAACTAAAATTCGAAATCTGTCCCGACTTTCATTTCCATAGCTTTTTGATATACATTCAATGCAGTGGAAATATCCTGTATTGCTAGTCCGACACTCTTGAATAATGTATATTCATCCTGGTTTTCCCTGCCTGCAAGCTTACCTGCAACTATATCGCCAAGGTTGCCATGTGCTTTTTCCCAATTCCATTTGCCTTCGTTAACTGGAATTATGAATTCACCTGCTTCAATTTTGCATGCATCTATCTGATCGCATACAACTTTGGATTTAACAACTGTCTCAGTATCAATTTCCCTCATAGCGGGAGCGTGTGCGCCCACTGCATTAACATGTGTACCTTTCTTTAACCATTCCCCTTTAATTACCGGTTCTTTTGAACTTGTAATTAATGTAACTATATCTGCTTCCATAACTGCTTTCTTAGGATCATCGGCAATCTCTATGTTGCATTTGATGATTTCCTGCAGAGATTTTTTAAATGCTTCCATTTTTTCTCTAGAGTCTATGGAATAAAGAATAAGCTTTTCAATATTTCTAACAGAATCAATTGCCCATGCGTGTGTGCGTGCCATTCCGCCTGTTCCAAAAAGAGCATGAACTTTTGCATCTTTACGTGCTAAATATTTTGTTGCAAGCCCTGCAACTCCGCCTGTACGCATTGCGGTAAGATACCCGCCATCCATAATAGCAACGGCTTTACCGGTTTTTTCATCTGCCAGAATTATGGTACCAAGTACTGTAGGCATATTATATTTAACCGGATTATCTTTATAAACAGTTACGACCTTAACACCGAGGGCGCCAATACCTTTTAAATAAGCAGGCATGAATAAAGCCACTCCGCCATTTTCCGTGCAGGGGATGGTTGTTCTCATAGGCATAATTGCTTTGCCAGTAGCAAAATCGGTGAAAGCCTTTTCAAGTATGTCAATGGTATCTTTCATATTTAATACTTTCATTACATCATTTTTAGATAGCAGCCTTGCCATTTTATTTCCTCCTAAAAAATTTTAGTACGAGTTTAATAATTCATTAAATATCATAATTAAATATAAGCAAGGCGGGCTTTAGTTGCATTTTAAAATAACATGAGATTATTTCTACCTTTTTGTAGTGGTGATTTCCGGTGCCGGGGTTATAATTAACAACCCTGATAATATATAATCAATGCTTTATAAAATTTGATTGTTTATTAATTCCCAACCTTTTCTGATTGTATTATTTTTAATTTAACCCTTGACAATATGTCAATATTGACATAATTTATTGGCATGAAAATCCAAGATAAACCTCTCGTTTGGCTTCATGGAAAAATCAAGACGCCGCCATTTTCTCCTGCTGGTAGGATTGAAGTAGGTATTCTTCTCAGGCGATTGCAATTAGGTGAGAATTTGAGCTTGCCTCATTCAAGGCCTATGCCCATTATTGGAGCTAACTGCCATGAACTTCGGATTAATGATGAAAATAGTTTCTGGCGGATAATATATTGCATCGATGATGATGCAATAATTATTCTTGAAGTTTTTGAAAAGAAAACTAACCAAACACCTCTAAAAGTAATAAATATTTGCAAAAAGAGATTAAAGGAATACAAAAATGCATAACCAAAAAATTAAAAATCTTGAGAAAAAAGGGTGGAAATTGGGCTCAGCAATAGATTTTTTAGACTTAACTGCTGAAGAAGCCGCATATGTTGACATGAAAATAAAGTTAAGTGCGGACTTAAAAAGAATACGTAAAGCACAAAAATTAACTCAAATTGATTTAGCTAAGATTCTAAAATCAAGCCAGTCACGTGTTGCAAAATTAGAAAGAGGCGATCCTTCTGTTTCTATTGATCTTCTTATTCGTTCTCTTATTGCCTTAGGTGCAACAAATAAAGAAATTTCTCGTTCCATTTCCTCTTAATTAATATATTTAGAGACGATTTAATTACCTGGTTCATGAAGATGTTAAATTGCAAGATTTAGAAATATTCTCTTACATGAATTAGTTTTTAAATTATTTCCAAACACCTAATATTGCACCCATAAGAATTAATACTACAGTCCAATAACCGGCATCGATGAAAAATAGTTTTAATGATTTTCCGCTGAATGCATATGTTACCCCTATTGCAGCAGAAATAAATCCTATCCCTGTTGCTGCCCCTGCAAATAGCCCGAAACTAAAATCTGCTTTAGGGCCTAAAAATGCTGCTAAATTTAGCGCAATTATCAATGTAAGGACAATTGAGGTTCCAAAGATCAAAGACATTTTCCTTGAAGCGACATTTTCTTTCGTAATATTATTGGCTTCCATCCACGGTTTGCCAAAAAGCGGACCATACCAAATAAAGCCGATTAGAAAGCTTAATATTGTTACAACTATTACCGCTAAATAATTAATGCTTACCTGCATACCTTCCATTTGTTCGTTCCTCTTTTGTTATTTTTGAATATAACAGAAAAATATTACAAAAAAGTTTCATTTGAATCTTATTCTTTCCCTTTTAACTGTTTTCCGGATTGTAAAAAATAATTCATTGAATCTTCCCAGAATTTTATCATTTTGAAAAATGCTTCATCTGAGTAATTTTCAATGTAGCTATTACCTTCTTCAGTTAAGCCTGTGTACAGGTAGTTTATATGCACATAAGAAGAACCACCATCTTTCGGCTCTACTTTTATGTATAAAGTAGATGTCCTGTTAAACGGCGTTACTCTTGCAAACTGAACTATTTTGTTAATCGGATCATGGATTGTAATTATCCATATTGTTTCCTCTTCCCCCGGTTCCTGTGTAGAAAATATTGCTTCAGGCTCTGCCACACCTGATTTTGAATAGATCATTTTATATTTCCATCCATATAACCATTCCGTTTCCCTTTCCGGACAAAGTAATGGAAATACTACTTCAGGCGCAGCTTGGATACTTTGTGTATAGTTATAATTCTTTCTTAACGGCTTAAAATTCTGTTTAATCATTTCTGCTCCATCCTAAATTTATTTTTCTGTAGAATTTAATTCTATTTCTATCATTTCATTATTGGCATCAAAACCGGATTTTTCAAGATTCACTGAAAAAGTGAGATTCATTATTCTCCCTTTTTCACGAAACAGCTCCGGATGAAGAAATGAGCAATAAACAAGATTAACTTTCTTTCCCTGAAGCGTGTCCGGCATGGTTATTTTTTGTTTTAATTTTGTCCATGGGCCGTATGGCTTATCCGCAGTATAAAAACGGATATCGCGGGAATTAAAAAAATCACTTGAGGAAACTAATATAAATTTATTCAGATATTCATTCCATGCAACAGAAACCTGTCCATAAATATTTTCCATAAAAATAATCTGTTTCCCTTTATCTTTGTTAAATAGTTCTTCCCCGCCGCAGTAGAATTCATAAGCTTGTTTGTTTTCAATATCTTTCCCATTAACTCTTGCAAGCCATATTCCGTTTTTATTCCCCCTTTTTTCAACTTCAAACAAATAGAGCCATTCATGATCAGCAATTATTGCTGTTGGACTTACTGGATACCGCCAATCTTCATTTTTGACTATTCTCTTATGTACAGCAAGAGGCTTTGCTGAAAAAGCAAGTCCGCTTCCGGCACTCTTAAAATCCCATTCCCCTTTGCCTGTAATTTCAATCAAAGAGTAAAAAATATAGGATTTGCCATTTACATATATTCCTGCCAAAGGCCAGATCCGGTTATGATCCCATGATTCATTTTGGATAAACTCTATTGCCTGTGATGCTGTGCTATCTTTATTTACAAGAAATTTTAATTTTGGAGGGTAATTTTTATTCTCCTCACCGAGCATTGCTACTGAACAGGATACTGCTCCGTTAAAATGAGGTTGCCCGGTTGAGTCCCTTCTACCTTTAAATGTATCCCCAAACCACCATAATGATCCCCCTTTTACTTTATATGAATACCCGCCATCTTGAGAAATGACAGAAGCGTTTGCATGTCCGGCATTCCAGAATACAGAAAGATAATTATATTTAATACTTTGTACTTCCTGCGCAGAATTCTTAGTAGTAAACAATATGAATGCAATTGCTATAAAAATGTATTTCATAAAATATATACGCATTTGCCATTTCTGATTTTTTCTTTTCATTGTTTGATACCTCAATATAATTCTTATTATATTTGACGATATTTTGACAATATAATTAAAATATTATTCAATTTTAAAGTATCCTTATAAAAATATTCATAAATTTAATATGAGTGTTTTTGTTTTTACCGTTAGTTACCATACACAGGATTTAAATATGATTAGAAATCTTCTGTTATGTTTGTTAATTACGCTAATACATGCTAATAATTTATTTGGGCAGGTTGATACAATTAAATCTGAAAGTCTGAATTTTCATTTTCAGCAAACCATTATAGTGCAGGAGCATCCTTCTTTTAATTCACCTTATATTGGTAAGAACAGCCTTAACCCCAATGAGTCATCTGCTACATCACTTACATCTACTTTCTTTCTTGGATTCAGAATTTTTAATGGTGCGGAAATTTATTTCAACCCCGAACTTGCCGGAGGCATGGGACTTAGCAGTACAACCGGTGCTGCCGGATTTCCCAATGGCGAAATTTACCGAGTCAGCAATCCCGAACCTGTTTTTTCTATTGCCAGGTTTTTTTTAAGAGCTACTATTAATCTTAGTAGTGAATCAGAAAAACTTGAAGATGGGCAAAATCAGATTTCAGGTTTAGTCAATACACATAGATTAGTATTTACTTTAGGTAAATTCAGCCTTTGCGATATTTTTGACAATAATAATTATGCCCATGATGCTAGAAACCAATTTATGAATTGGTCTCTCATGGCTTCAGCCGCATGGGATTACCCGGCTGATGTAAAAGGTTATACTTATGCTTTTTCTGCTGAATATATTGTGCCCGGATTTGCAGTCCGGTCGGCTATTGCAATGGTTTCAACAGTGGCTAATGGCCCCGATATGGATACGGATATTAAAAATAATTATGGACTTGTTCTTGAATTAGAAAAAAGCTTTTTATTTGCTGGAAGAAAAGGTATTACCAGAATTATTCTTTTTCAAAATAAGGCAAATATGGGAAACTACAACGATGTAATAAATAATCCTGGTTATAATATGGATATAACAAATTCAAGACTGCCGGGTAGGACTAAAACCGGATTTGTTATCAACAATGAATATTCTTTAAATGATAATTTAGGAATCTTTCTTAAATATAGCTGGAATGATGGGAAAACCGAGACTTGGGAATTTACGGAAATTGATCACTCTCTTTCTTTCGGCCTGGTTGCTGCTAATGTTAAATTATTTAATAAACCCGGCGAATTTGGGTTTGCTTGTGCAATAAACGGACTCTCCGATGATCATAGAGATTACCTTGCTAAAGGGGTTTACGGATTTATCATTGGTGACAGTAAGCTTAATTACGGACTTGAAACCATATTTGAAGTTTATTACAAAGTGACAATCTTTAATTTGGTTTCCTTAACACCTGATTACCAGTTTATAATCAATCCTGCTTACAATATTGATAGAGGTCCGGTAAATATTTTCTCACTAAGAACGCATGTGGAGTTTTAAAATAGTCTCCTCAATTAGAAAAGTTTTAGATTTCAATCTCTGAATATAGATGTCCAAATTCAAATATTTCATATTCGGGGTGTATTACCTGTGAATCATTTCTTTTCCCAACCATTTAAAAACAAAAAACCCCGATAAAATCGGGGTTTTGAAAAAATTATCCGCCGCGGAGGACTAGCGGCTACCGCATTATACCCCGATAAAATCGGGGCTTCCACGCATCTGAATATCAACAATAAAAAGTCCATCGGTTTAAAAACAAAAAACCCCGAAATAATCGGGGTTTGAAAAAATTAAATCTGGCGGCTACCTACTCTTCCACGCACCTGCGCACGCAGTACCATCGGCGTATATGGGCTTAACTTCTCTGTTCGAAATGGGAAGAGGTGTACCCCCATAGCTAAAACCACCAGAAAACTTATGGTTCAAAAACAATAATAAAAATTGAAAGAGTTGAGTCTCAATAATATTCATCTTTTAATAATATTAATGACTAAGCCTCACGACTTATTAGTACTGCTTGACTTAATGTATCGCTACACTTATATCTGCAGCCTATCAACCTCGTCATCTCCGAGGAGTCTTTAGTGCCTTACGGCAGGGATACCTAATCTTGAAGTGTGTTTCGCACTTAGATGCTTTCAGTGCTTATCACATCCGCACATAGCTACCCAGCTATGCCGCTGGCGCGACAACTGGTGCACTATAGGTGCGTTCACTTCGGTCCTCTCGTACTAGAAGCGACTCTTCTCAAGTATCCTTCGCCCGCATAGGATAGGGACCGAACTGTCTCACGACGTTCTGAACCCAGCTCACGTACCGCTTTAATTGGCGAACAGCCAAACCCTTGGGACCTTCTTCAGCCCCAGGATGCGATGAGCCGAC
>TBL_comb47_HYPODRAFT_10005514_pt1 | contig 14063 bp, 3 predicted proteins | sample TroBogypolimnion_40_FD_10682 | JGI IMG/M metagenome (IMG submission 10682)
TAGACCGCGTGGCACATAACTGGCATAAATGTCCCCGTTCACGAGATAATCATAAAAACTAAAATCCATAAAATCATGAAGAATCAATTACCGTTGGCAATTATCTTAGGCGCGCTTCTGCCTCTGGGTGCAAAGGCTTCACCCATTATTTATGAAGGCTTTACTCAAGGCACGGGCAATCCGGCATTGGTGGGCTATTCTGGCACCAGCGAGATTGGCTTGTCCGGAACCTGGTCGTCGCTCGGTGGACAGTCTATGACAATCCGGGATGGTTCGGGTGGCCAGTGGGGGACACCACGAGCCAATTGGCCTGCGGCAGAGCACAGCCAATGGTGGCTTACCCAAGCTAATCGCTCATTGACCAGCACGCTTGATTTGACCGTGGACGGCACTTTCTACATGAGCTATATCATCCAATCCGACCAGGCGGATCACGGTTCGCAGGTGGGGTTTGTTAATACCGCCGGCACCTCGGAGTTGATGGCCGGTGACGGATACGGCGGCGGCGGTCGGGGCATCACGGCCTACTATGGCGCCCTCGGTGGTTCGATTAGCCAGAATGGCGGCGGAGTTGACATTGCTGGTTTTTCAGGACAGACCGACTATCAGGTGATTGCCCAATTCACCCGGGCGAGCGGGAATCTCAGTGTCACCCTCGACTACTACTTGGGTGCTTATGGTGGCACCCTTGAAGCCACCCGGACCATCAGTTTGGGGGCAGTATCCGACACCTTTAATCAGCTCTCAATAAAGGCTGACGGCTGGGTGAATTTGGATGAAATTTATGTTGGTGCCACTCTCGCAGACGTGCTCCCCGCCCCTGTCCCCGAGCCTTCCGTTGTAGCGTTAGGCGGCCTCGGAATTCTGGCTCTGCTCATGCTGAAGCGCAAGAGCAAGAGCATCGCCTGTTAAGGGAAGCGCTTCTTAAGAAAATCAGTTTAATATAAATTGTCCGCAACGAGCGTTGCGGGCAATTTTGTTTTCTGGCCTTTGGCAATTTTCCTCGCTTTCATAAGCTGTTAATGTTTTCCATCGCTAACAACCCGAGAGGCTGTGTGAAAACTCCCAGACTGTAACGGAGTGGAAATCAGGTCGAGCGTAGTTTTGTTTTTGCCGGGTATTTCTCTGTTGAGAACCGCATCGAGCAACTCGGTGGGGAAGTGCATTACCCAAAGTATAGGTTGGACGAGCCGCTTGTTTACAGGCTGGCATTGCCGCCAGACTTTCAACTTACCGCCGCCATCAGTGTTTGGAAGCTCGCGCTTCCATTTAGCATTGCCCACTGTGCAAGGTATGCTAAACTGACATCGTAGCACATTCGAAGCGGCTTGTGGTTTGGGATTGCCCTCCGTCCAAGGGATTCCAACGGTAGAAGTGGAAGTGTGGCGAGTTTATTGGATTCTTTGGACGGGGGGCACCATCTCAAATATGTTGACCAACGTCGGGCCCTGAATTGACAGGCTAGCTGAGAGAACTGGGAAACCATAGTCTGCACCCTGACGGCTGTGGGTAACCACAGTTTAACGAGGTCATAATCCGGCATTCATGAAAGTGAGTGTCGGATATTTTTTGCAATCAATAGAGCGCAGGCGTAGGACGAAAGACGTCCTCGCCAGATCGTTGCTGCTCCTTAACTTGTTCTGACGATAGCGAAAACGGTGGATGGCCGATTCTGAAGTTTACTCACAGACTACATTTAGACCACTTATCTAAGTATTGCAACCGATGCACAACCAAACGCGTGTAGCCCACTCTTGGTCCTATCTAAATCGCTTCCGGTGGCACCTTTGATCAACAGGTATCGGTTTGAATTCTTCCATCCGTGGGTTCGCACAAAGTTTGGCAAAAAACGGTGAGAATTGTTCACCTGTTTTGAGCAGGCTGATGATGGTTAGTGTTTGGCAAAATATGGTGAGAGTATTCCAGCTTTTCTGGCAGGTTAAAGGTGGTGAATGAGCGGAAAGATACTGGCGTTCCACTTACACGGGCGATTCGCCGAGGTATCGTTTACGTCGAATAGCAGGTTAGGGGGGCGAAACTAGCCCCATGTCCTTGCGGATAAAAAAATACCCAAACGGGTAATAGACCTCGTGGCACATAACAAGCATAGTGAATGACCCGTGACGGCGATGTTATGTAGCCTGCATTGCTCACCCTCCCGATACAAAGACACATGGTTGTTTTTTGAAAACATGGTTTTTGCCGGTTTCACTAACCGACCGTTTCCATTTCTTCATTTTAACCGATGATATTCATTCACGTGATGAAATTTTGGTCTCTTAAAGTTCGTGTCCTGATTGTCACTGGCCTGGCCACGGCGTTGACCGCCACATCTCTTTGCGCGCAGGTTCGCATCAACGAAATCATGTATCACGCCGCCCCGGCCATGCCGGAGGATCCGCGCAAGGAATGGATCGAAATTTTCAATCCGGGCACCAACGCGGTGAACCTGGCGGGCTGGCAGTTGACCAAGGGCGTCAATTTCACCATCACCAATGCAATGCTTCCCGCCAAGGGCTACCTGGTCGTGGCGGCGGACACTGCCGTGTTTGCGACCAACTATCCCGGCACTACCAATGTCGTCGGCAACTGGGTCGGCCAGTTGTCCAACAGCGGTGAAAAAATCGAACTCGCGGATAACCTCGGCCAGAAGGTGGATAGTGTGACGTATTTCAGCGAAGGGGACTGGGCGTTGCGCCGCATCGGCGATGTTTATCCCGGTCAGCCAACCTGGTGGCGCGGTTGGCAGTGGACGACTCCCGCCGACGGCGGCGGCAAATCGCTGGAGTTGATCAATTCTGCGGTGTCCGGCGACTACGGCCAGAATTGGGCCGCCAGCACGCCGGACGGCGGAACGCCAGGACAGGCGAATTCCGGGGCGACCACGAACATCGCCCCAGTCATCCTTGACGTGCAACATTTCCCGCTGGTTCCGCAGTCCACCAACACCGTCACCGTGACGGCGCGGCTGGTGGATGAGTTGGGCAGCAACGTGACTGCCGCCGTTTGTTTCCGGGTGGATGGCGCGGCGAGCTTCACCACGAACTCCATGTTCGACGATGGTCTGCACGGCGACGGCGCGGCGGGCGACGGCGTTTTTGGCGGCGTGCTGCCGGCGCGGGCCAATCAAACGATTGTGGAATTTTACGTCCGCGCCACGGACAGCGGCGGACGGGCGCGCACATGGCCCGCCCCTTCGGACGACGCGGCAACCCAAGGTGCCAACGCGCTTTATCAGGTGGACGAGTCGGTTTACACCGGCAGCCAGTCGGTCAACCGCTTCATCATCCCCGCCGCCGAATGGGCGGCATGGGTGAATCTGATGAACAACGTCGGCAACGGGCTTTACAGCAACGCTGAAATGAACGGTGCCTTGGTTCGCACGGATGGGCTGGGCACCGAAGTGCGCTACTCCGTAGGGGCACGCAATCGCGGCCAGGGCAGCCGCAGTGCCAGTCCCCACAACCTGAATGTCAGCATTCCCAACGACCATCCGCTGCGTGGGTTCACCGGCCGGGACTTCAACACGGTCAATGTTCACTCGCAAACGGCTGGCCATGTCATTTTCAACGCCGCCGGCCTGCCCACGGCCTATGGCGCGCCGGTGCAGGTGCGCATCAACGGCAACAATCTGGCGAGCGCGGGTTCCGACCAGTTCGGCTCCTACTACTGCTTCGAGCCTTTCGATGGCGACTGGGCGGCAAACCATTATCCGCTGGATCCCAGCGGCAATATTTACAAGGGCAAGTCGTGGTTCGACAGCATCCAGCTTTCTCCCCATGCCGATCTGGTCTATCGCGGGACCAATGTGAGTTCCTACCGGATGTATTACGATGCGAACGGCCCCGCCGCCAGTTCCGGCGCCTACCAGAAGCAGAGCAACATGGCCGCCGACGACTGGTCGGACCTCATCAACCTGGTTTACGTCCTTAGCACCAACACGCCGGATTCCAACTATGTCCAGGCCGTGAGCCAGCGGGTGAATATTGACGAATGGATGCGCTATTTCGCGGCGAACGCCCTCGTCAACAACGTGGAAACGACGCTGGCCACCGGCACCGGCGATGATTACTCGATGTATTGCGGCGTGCTCGATCCGCAGTTTCAATTGGTGACCCACGACTTGGACTCCGTTTTGGGCACCGTTACCGCAAACTCCATTTTTGCCGCGACCAGCATCGCCTCGATGAACCGCTTCCTGAAAAATCCCGGCATCGCGCCGCTATATTTCGCCGCGTTGAAAAATCTGGCCGACACCACGTTTGCCACGACGAACATCAATCGCCTTCTGGATGACAGCCTTGCCAGTTGGGTTCCCACCAGCACCATCCAAAGCATGAAAGACACGGCGGCCACCCGGCGCGCGAACGTTCTTTCGCAGATTCCCCTCACGCTCACGGTTCAAAGCGCCCTGGCCGTTTCCAACGGCTTCCCGCGCTCCGCCACCGCCACCGCCACGCTCACCGGCAGCGCCAATGCCATTGATGCCCGCAGCCTGCTCGTCAATGGCGTGGCCGCCACCTACTCCGCGTGGCAGGGAACCTGGAGCGCCTCCGGCATCGCGCTCTCGCCGGGCATCAATCGCGTGCTCGTCCAGGCGCTCAACTCCAACGCCGTCGAGTTCGCCCGCACCACCATTGACATCTGGTATGACGACGGCAGCGTGCAGGACTTGGGCGGAACGCTCGGCGGCAACACCGCGTTGACCGCGGTGGGCGGGCCTTACAACGTGACCAATAATCTCGTCGTCCCTGTCGGCGTCACGCTGACCATTCCGGCGGGAACCACGCTTTATTTTACCAATGGCGCGGGTATCACCGTCAACGGCACGCTCCTCGCGGTAGGCTCGGAAACCAACCGCATTCGGTTCAGCCGCGCCCCCGGTGCCGCGAACAGTTGGTCGGGAATTCTCTTCGCCGATTCCGCCACCACGAACCACCTCGCCTTCACCGACCTCGAATGGAGCGGGGCTGCCGGCTGCGCCATTTCCATGAGCAACGCCGTGCTGGTCGCGGACCACCTCGCATTCCCCGGCATCACCACCAATTGCATCGTCACGACCAATTCTTCGCTGCAAATCAGCGATTCCACTTTCCCTGCTCTTGTGAATTCCGAGGCCATCCGCGGCTCCGGTCTGTCTGGCGCGGCGTTTGCCATCATCGAACGGAACTCGTTCGGCGGCACCACTGGTTCCAATGCGCTCGTGAATTTCTCCGGCGGCCAGCGGCCCGGCCCCATCCTCATCCTCACCGACAACACGTTCGCCGCCGCGTCGGATGACGCCGTGCGCCTCAACGGTGCCGATGCCCACATCGAAGGGAATGTTTTCCTGCGCGTCCATCCCGACGCCGCCCGCGCCAGCGGTGCCTACGCCATCACCACCGGCCTGCGCGCCGGCGACACCAACACCAGCGACCTCGTCATTGTTCGCAACCTGTTTTTCGACTGTGACCACGCGTTGCTGCTTAAGCAGGGCGCCAGCGCGGTGTTCCAGAACAACACCGTGGCCGCCATCCGCACCAACAGCGTCAGCGTGCAGATTGCGGCGGGCATCTCCTTCGCCGAATCCGGCGCGACTGGCGGCAGCGGCGCAACTCTCGACGGCAACATTTTCTGGGATCTCGATGCGAACCGCCTGCTCCTCAACTTCACCAACGGCACGATGTCCCTCACCGTGGATCGCACTCTCGTTCCCGGCACGAACTGGCCGGGCACAGGCAACTTGAGCGGCAACCCGCTTTTCGTGGACGCCTCCACCAACACCGTTACTGCGCTGAACATCCGCGACAACCTCGCGCTCCGCGCCGGTTCGCCCGCGCACGGCACCGGACCGAACGGCCTCGACATGGGCGCGTTGGTTCCGGCGGGCGCATCCATTTCCGGCGAGCCGCCCGCGCTCACGCCGGCCACCACCGCTACGCTCACCGTGGCCGGGCCGGGCATCACGAATTTCATCTGGCGGCTCAACAACGGTGCCTGGAGCGCGCCGCTCGCGGTCGGAACGCCGGTCGCGTTGAGCGGATTGACGAACGGGAACTACACCATTTTCGCCGCCGGAAAAAATGACGCCGGCGTCTGGCAATCCACCAATGCTCCAACGGCCTCGCGCACCTGGACGGTGAACACAGCGCTCTCCGGCCTGCGCCTGAACGAAATTCTTGCCCGCAATTCTACGACGCTCGTCACCAACGGCGAATCGCCCGACCTCGTCGAGCTGTTCAACGCCGGACTGGGGACGGTGGACCTCGCAGACATGGGCCTCACTGACAACGCGGGGAGCAAATACAAATTTGCCTTCGCGCCCGGCACCACGCTCGGGCCGGGCCAGTTCTTGATTTTGTATTCCGATTCCTCCGCTAACGCGGCGCGCAATCTCGGCTTCGGTTTCAATTCCAGTGGCGGCGAGCTGTCTCTGTTCGCGGCGGCGGCGAACGGCGGCGCGCAGTTGGATCGCGTGAGCTTCGGTCCGCAGCTCGTGGATCTTTCCATCGGACGCGTCGCGGACGGTTCGTGGGCTTTGTGCAAACCGACGTTTGGCGCGGTGAATCTCCCGCAGTCCGCCACGGACGGCTCCGGGTTGTTCATCAACGAATGGCTCGCGTCCGGCGCGCCCACGGCACCGGATGATTTTGTGGAACTGTTCAATCCCGATTCCGCGCCGGCGGCGATGGGCGGACTGTATTTGAGCGACGCGCCGGACGGTTCGCCCGCGCGGCATCCGATCGCGCCGTTGAGTTTCATCGCGCCGGGCGGCTGGTTTGCGTTCAAGGCCGACGGCAACACCAACGCCGGCCCGGAACATCTCATTTTCCATCTCTCGCCCATGGGCGGAAGCATTGGTCTGTCCGCTGCGGACCTCACGCTGATTGACCGCGTCGTCTATGGCCCGCAGTCCACGGGAGTTTCTCAAGGCCGCGCACCGGACGGCGCGGGGACGCTGGCGTTCTTCACCACGCCCACCCCCGGCGCGGGCAACCCGGCCACGCCGCCGGTCTATGTCACGAACCTCACCGTCGGCCTCATTGCCTACACGAACGTCTGGCGCTACAACCAGTCGAACAATCTTGACGGCGTAAGCTGGACGGCGACGAATTACAACGACAGCGCGTGGCAGAGCGGACCGGGTTTGCTTGCCGGCGGTGAGAATAACGCCGCCATCACGCCGCTGATAAAAACAGGGACGTTGCTCGCGCCCAACGCGACACCCCCGCCGGGCTTGAGTGCCGGCCACGCTTATTACTTCCGCACGACACTTGTGGTGACGAACGATTTCACCGGCTATGCGCTCAGCGCTCGGATGCGCTTGGATGACTGCGCCGTGATCTATCTCAACGGCGCGGAATTCTCCCGACCCCGGATGCCGCTCGGCACCATCACGAACATGACCTTTGGCAGCGCGGCGATTGGCGCTGGGAGCGAAGCGACCGAAGACGAGTATTTCACCATTCCCGCGTCCAGCCTGCGTCAGGGCACCAACATCATCGCCGTCGAAGTCCATCAGAGCGGCGCCTCCAGTTCGGACGTCGTCTGGGGGCTGGCAATTGATGCCGTCCGCTCGGTGACGAATTTTGCCTCGGTCACGTTGAACGAGGTTTTCGCCGACAACGCCTCCCACCCAAACGCCGACGGCACGCTCACGGATTGGGTGGAGCTTTACAATCCCTCCGGCACGCCGTTCAGCCTGGCGGGCTGCAGCTTCAGCGACAATCCCGGCACGCCGGGCCGCTGGGTGTTTCCGGCGGGGGCTGCCATCGCGCCGGGCGGATTCCTCGTGGTGCGGTTTGATTCACTCACGGCGGCCACCACCAACAACGGCTCCGTGCTCAACTCCGGTTTCGGCTTGGGTGCGGGCGGCGATGCCGTCTGCCTCTTCACGCCCGGCAATGTGCTGCTCGATTCCATCGCGTTCGGGCCGCAGGCGACGGATTTTTCCATCGGCCACGCGCCCGACGGAGTTTCCGGCTGGTCGCTGACGTTGCCCACGCCCGGCTCGGCGAACATCGCCGCGTCGCTCGGCAACAACTCCGGCGTCCGCATCAACGAATGGGCCGCGAGCGTCACCGGCGGTTCGGACTGGTTCGAGCTTTACAACCCCGCGCCGCAGCCCGTCGCCCTCGGCGGTTTGTATCTCACGGACACGCTGGCCAACCGCACGAAGCATCAGATCGCGCCGTCGTCATTCCTCGGCGTGAACACCAACGGCTGGTGCAAATTCGTCGCCGACGGCAACACCGCGCAGGGCGCGAATCACGTTAACTTCTCGCTTTCCGGCAGCGGCGAAGCCCTCGGCCTGTTCCCGGCCGGCAGCGGACCGGCGATTGACAGCGTCACTTTTGGCGCGCAGACGGCGGATGTTTCCGAAGGCCGCTTTCCCGACGGTTCGACGAATCGCGTGTTCTTCACCAAGCCCTCGCCCGGCGACGCCAACTGGCTTTACCTGACCAATATTGTGATCAACGAAGTCCTCTCGCACACCGACCTGCCGCTGGAGGACGCCATCGAGCTGCGCAACCTCACCGCGTCGCCGGTGGACGTGGGCGGTTGGTTCATCAGCGACGACATTGTCAACCTCCGCAAGTTCCGCATCCCGAACGGCACGGTGATTCCGGCCAATGGATTCAAGGTGTTTTACGAAAAAGATTTCAATCCGCAGCCGGTGACCACAGCCAACTTCACGTTCAATTCGTTTCTGGGCGACGACGCGTGGCTCACCGCCGCCGACACCGGCGGTGCCGTCACCGGCTATCGCAATTACGCGAAGTTCGGGCCGTCGTTCAACGGCGTTTCCTTCGGGCGTTATGTGACGAGCGTGGGCGTGGATTATCCGGCGATGAGCGCGCTGACCTTCGGCACTGGCGTCACCGGGTTAAGCCCGACGAATCAGATCATCGTCTTCCGCACCGGCACCGGCGCGGCGAACGCCTATCCGCGCGTCGGCCCGGTCGTCATCAGCGAAATCCAGTATCATCCGCTGTCCATAGGCACGAATGACAACACGCGGGATGAATTCATCGAGCTACAAAACATCACCGGCGGCACCGTGCCGCTTTACGACACGCTTAATCCGACCAACGGATGGAAGCTCCGCGACGCCGTGGATTTCGTCTTCAATATGAACCACAGCATCCCGGCGGGCGGTTACCTGCTCGTGGTCGGATTTGATCCGGCGACGAACGCCGCCGCGCTGGCCGCCTTCCGCGCAAGTTACGGCACGAACGGCCTCATCGTCGGCCCGTGGGGCGGCAAGCTCGACAACGGTGGTGAAAGCGTGGAACTCGTCGCGCCCGATCATCCGCAAACGACCATCACCGACTTTGGCCTCGTGCCGTATGTGATGGTGGACAAAGTGGTTTACTCCGACATTGCGCCGTGGCCGACGAATGCCGATGGTTTCGGCCCGTCGCTCCAACGGGTCAGCGCCACGAGCTACGGCAATGATCCGGTGAACTGGATCGCCGCCACGCCCAACGCCGGAACGTCCGGCCTGGCCGATACCGACGGCGACGGCCTGCCCGACGCGTGGGAAGACGCCAACGGATTGAACAAACTCGTCAATGACGCAAACCTCGATCCCGATGGCGATGGCTTCACGAACTTGCAGGAATACACCGCCGGCACGAATCCGCACAGTGCGGCAAGCCGGTTGAAGATTGACGGCGTCACAACCCAAGTGAGCGGGACGCAGATCAGTTTTCTGGCTGCGTCGAACCGGACGTATTCCGTCCTCTGCCGCGACACGCTTGACGCCGGCAGTTGGACGAAGCTCGCCGACGTGGGCGCGCAGCCGGCGACGCAAACCATAAACGTAACCGATGGCACGGCCACCGGCGTCAGCGCCCGTTTTTACCGCCTAGTCACTCCGGCAATGCCATGAGAACGACAGCCACAACCACCCGCATGAAAACATTTCGCACGCTCGCCATTGTCCTGGCGTTGTTCTTCGCCTCGTCGGCCCGCGCCCAGATCGGCATCAGCGGCATCGCGGACAAGACCATTTACACCAGTGCGAGCTTCTTCGTCACGAACGAGGCCGGCTACGCCTACAATGCCAAACTCGACGGCGCCACTGTGCCCGTGGGAGTTTCCGTGCCGGTGACCAGCGTGGATTACCACGAACTGTTTGTCCTGCGCACGAACATCTCCACGCTCGCCGTGACCAACCGGCTGGTGAAATTTATTGTCCACTCTTCGGAGCGTGGTTCCACCGAGGACGGCATTCCGGTGTGGACGCCGTATCCGCTCATCCCGTCGGCGAACGGCGAATTTGCCGGGGCGACGTTGCGCGTCCTCGCGCCGCAAAATTTTCCGCAGGGTTTGCAGATTCCCGTCGTGGCGTGGGTTGAGGACGCGAACGGCCACGCCTTGCGCGTGAACGGCAGCATGACCGCGCCGGGTCAGAATTCTTTCAACCTGGTGCGCGGCACCGGCTCCGGCTTTTTGTCGGGCTCGAACGCCGTGGGCGCGTTGAGTTATCAGCCCGCCGTCGGCGGACTGGCGACAAACGAGACGATCACCGTCGAGGCAGGCACGGTCTGGACGGGCGTGAGCGGCACCTTGAGCGGCGCGATTAACTGGCCGGCCAATTCCCGCATCGCCATCACCAACCACGTTGTTCTGGCGAGCGGCGCGACGCTCACCATCGGCTCGGGCACGATTGTCCGCGTCAGCCCCGGCGTGGACATCACGAACAACGCCGCCGTGGTCATCAACGGCACGCGGGAGCAGCCCGTCGTCTTCATGCCCATTTCGCCCGCGCAGCCGTGGGGCGGGTTCACGATGCGGACGAGCGAAGGGAGCATTACCGGCACAGGAGTTATTTTCACCGGCAGCGGAGCCAAAGCGGGTTGGTTCGGCTCGGGCGGCAATCCCGGCAGCCATCGTTCGGAGCAGGCCTTGTTTTTCTGCGCGGGCAACAATGTGGTCAACCTTACGGACTCGGCGGCGGTCTGGTTGGCGGGCCAGTTGGGACACGCGGCGGCGGGCGGCACCTTCACCTTCAACCATTTTCTCATGCAGCGCGTCACCAGTGGCGGGGAGTTCACCGGGTCGTCGTGGCGCGTGAATGACAGCGCGTTCATCGAGTGCCCGGACGACACCGCGAACTTCGTGGACGGCGACAACGACGCGCTTTATTTCGTGGACGGCACGCATGGTTTCACCAACACGCTCATCGGCTTCACAAAGGATGACGGCGTGGATTCCGGCGGCAGTGGTGCGGGCACGCTGACCTTCAGCAACTGCTGGTTTGAATCCGCTTTTCACGAGGGCAACTCGCTTTCCGGCACGGCCAAAAACGTGAGTCACTTCAACTCGGTTTTCATCAACTGCGGCCAGGGTTTGGAGTCTGGTTATGATGCTCCGAACGGCGCGATGTTCCACTGCCTCTCCACGGCAAACCTGATCGGCGCGCGCTTCGGCGACAATTACAACTGGACCTACAGCGGCACGCTGCGCGCCACCAATTCGCTGCTCATTTACAACTATCGCAACGTCTGGGGCATGAACTGGGCCGACTGGACCTATCGCACCAACCAGATGACCATCAGCTCGAATTGTCTGGGTGTTGACGATGCGTATTGGCCTGCCAATGCCGTGTGGAATCCCGCCGCCGACGCCGCCCGTTTGGCGGAGTTCATCACCGGCCCCGCGAATAGCGCCGTGGGCATCGGACTGGCGCTGCGCACCAACCGATTGACGGCGGTGGAACTCACCAACGGCATTCCCATTCGTTTGAGCCGGTTCAGCACGAATGTCGTGACGGTAAATTACGCCGTGGAAGGCACGGGCGGCACACTGGCGTCCGGCACGCTCACGTTCCAGCCGGGCGAGACTTTGAAGAAGCTCACGCTGTCCATCGCCGCGCCGCAGAACTACGAGTTGTTGAGCCTGCGTCTCGGGAATTCGGTCAATGGGGAAGTCACCGGCATCGGCCAGACGTTCACTGTCACGCCGGCGGCGGCAGGAGGCGTCACCACGCTCATTCCGTTCAACTCCGCGTGGAATTACCTCGCCAATGGTGTGGATCAGGGCACGGCGTGGATTGCGCCGGCTTTTGCGGACAACACCTGGTCCAACGGGCCGGGCAAACTGGGATTTACCTCGGCCAACACCGGCTTTGGCACGATCATTAGCTATGGCCCCGATTCGGCCAACAAATACCGGACCACCTATTTTCGAAAGTCTTTCAATGTGGCCTCGGTGGCGGCGTTCACAAGCCTGTTCCTCGAAATCTACCGCGACGATGGCTTGGTGGTTTATCTGAACGGCACGGAGATTTATCGCAACAACATCACGAACGGTGTGCCAGTGGTTTATTCCGCGTTTGCCACCAACTGCTCCGACAATGGTGGCACGATTCAGAGCGCCACGCTGCCCCTGACGCAGATCGTGAACGGAAATAATGTGATCGCCGCCGAAGTGCATCAGTCCAGCGCCAATTCGTCCGACCTGGTGTATGACCTTAAGCTCACCGGTAACTCGGCAACTTCAGTGCTGCTCAAACAGGTGGCGTTGGGCAACGGACTGGCGCTGTATTGGGACGACCCGACATTCACTCTGGAAGAAACTTTGGCCTTGCCCGGCGGTTGGCTCCCCCTGGTCACGAGCGGCAATGCGCATCTCATTCACCCCACGATGGGGGCAAGGTTTTACCGTTTGCGGCGATGAGGACCGCTTACACAAATCAATGGGATATTTAAGAGTATGCAATTTATATTTCACCATGAAACCCACCGGAACAACCCTCTGTCCTTACGGGAAGAGCGGAACCGGCGGCGGTTTTTAATCATCATGAAGTGGTTTTTAATCTGTTGTATCTTATCCTTCACCATTGCCGCCGCGCGGGCGCAAGGCGGCCCCATCATCAGCGAGTTCATGGCCAGCAATTCCAAGACGCTCGTCGATGATTTCGGCAATTCCGAGGACTGGATTGAAATTGCCAACACCGGCGCCACCAACGTCAACCTCTATAATTGGTCGCTCACGGATAACGCGGCCAACCTGGCCAAGTGGCAGTTTCCCACCACCAACCTCCCGGCCGGCGCGCACATGATCGTGTTCGCCTCCAACCGCGATCGCCGCACGACTGGCAAGCCGCTCCACACCAATTTCAAGCTCGACGCCACGGGTGAATACCTCGCGCTCGTCCGGCCCGACGGCTCCATTGCCACACAATTTTCACCGACTTATCCACCGCAGGTGACGGATGTGTCCTATGGGTTTTCGGTGGACTATTCCTCCATCCTGCCTGTAATCACAGGCAGTGTGGGACGGGTGAAAATCCCCTTGGACGGGAGTCTGGCGCAGTCTTGGACCTCCAACACCTTCAATTCCACCCCGTGGACGGCGGCGACGAACGGCATCGGGTTTGAAACGGGCACCAATGAATTTGGCACCAGTCCGGTGGACACTTTAATCAGCGCGCCGCGCGGCTACTGGCGGCTGAATGAATCCGTCACCAACGGTGGTGCGGTCAATCAAGGTTCTTTGGGCAGCGGAGCCAACGCACAATACACCGCCGACATGGTCGTGAACGTGGCGGGACCTCGTCCCCCGAGCTTGCCCGGCTTTGAAGCCACCAACACCTGCGCCCGGTTCAATGGCTCCAGTTCAAAAGTAGAGGTGCCCTATAATAGTTCCCTGAATCCCAATGGACCATTTTCGCTGGATTTTTGGGTGAAGCCAGCGACGAACAACACGCTGATGTGTCCACTGTCTTCGGTTAATTGGGGAACAAGCCGCCGGGCTGGCTATCTGGTCTTCCAGACGGCGGCGAACCAATGGCAATTTTGCCTGGGCAACACGACGAGCGTGACCTACGTCGCCCAGCCCACCGGCGGCACGGTGCAGTCCAACGTCTGGCAACACATCATTGCGGTGTATGATGGCACCAACGCCATGCTTTATGTGAACGGCACCAACGTGGCGAGCAGCACTTTGACCGGAACCTATGTGACTAATGCCACCCAGGCTTTCCGCCTCGGCGCAGCCGGAGACGTGGTCGGAACCAACTTCTATAACGGGGACATTGACGAGGTTGCCGTCTACAACCGCGCCCTCACGAC
>TBL_comb47_HYPODRAFT_10005515_pt1 | contig 14058 bp, 16 predicted proteins | sample TroBogypolimnion_40_FD_10682 | JGI IMG/M metagenome (IMG submission 10682)
GGGTAGACCCTAATCAGCCTGAAGTTTTAATTGCTTCGTTTCGCTCGAAGATGAATACCTTTAGTCCAGATGTATTGAGTGGGCTGCAAAAGGCGGTGGAGATCGCAGAAGAAAACTACGCGGGATTGGTAATCTGGCAGCCCACATCCTTAAAACTAGGTACACCTGGCGGCCCATTCTCTGCTGGCGCCAATTTAGAGGCTGCAATGCCCATGATGATGAAAGGCGGCCCTGCTGGAGTTGAGCCATTTGTCAAAGAGTTTCAAGACACGATGATGAGGATTAAATACTCTCAAGTGCCTGTAGTAGCAGCAGTCTCTGGCATTGCTTTAGGAGGCGGTTGTGAACTCGTGCTTCAATCAGCACGTCGAGTTGCTGCGATGGAAAGTTATATTGGCTTAGTAGAAGTTGGCGTTGGACTATTGCCTGCTGGTGGTGGACTCAAAGAGGCAGCTATTCGTGTGGCACAGGGTGTTGCACTTGCTGGCAACACTAATTATTTGGATTTCACCAAAGCTGCCTTTGAAAATGCGGCTATGGCTAAAGTTTCATCATCCTCTCAAGAGGCAATGAAGATGGCCTACCTCCAGAAAGGCGACATTATCGTAGCCAACGTCTATGAGCTCCTGGCTCTGGCCCAAAATCAAGTCAAAGCGATGCGCTACTCTGGATATAGGCCACCCATCCCAACTTTAATTCCGGTTGGCGGCCGCTCTGTGGCATCCACGGTGATGGGTCAAGTAATCAATATGCGCGATGGTGGGTTTATCTCCGAACACGATGCTCACCTGGCACAGAAAATTATAGAGATTATTACTGGCGGTGATGTTGATGCGGGGACATTGGTTACAGAAGAATGGTTGCTCAAGCTTGAGCGTCAGGCTTTCGTGGAGCTTATTGGCCATCCTAAATCGATGGAACGAATTATGGGCATTCTCCAAACTGGCAAGCCTGTTAGAAACTAATTGACTGAGATATCACTATGAAAAATATTCAAGACGCATATATCGTTGCCGCTACTCGCAGTGCTGTTGGTAGATCAGGACGAGGCGCACTAAAAAATACTCGGCCAGATGATCTATTGGGCAATGCCTTAAGACATATCCTGACGCAAGTACCCACCCTAGATCCCAAAGCCATTGAGGACGCCATTATTGGGTGCGCTATGCCAGAAGCCCAACAGGGCCTCAATGTGGCTCGCATAGGACTTCTCCTTGGCGGATTACCCAATACTGTAGGTGGCATTACCGTCAACCGTTTCTGCTCTTCTGGTTTAAACGCAATTGCTATGGCGGCTGACCGCATTCGGGTTGGTGAAGCCGATGTGATGATTGCAGGCGGCGTGGAATCTATGAGCATGGTGCCCATGGGTGGTAACTCCCCTTCCATGTCACCAGAAATCTTTATGGGCGATGAAAATATTGGCATCGCCTATGGCATGGGTTTGACTGCTGAGAAGGTAGCGCAGCAATGGAAGATTAGTCGCGAAGATCAAGACGCTTTTGCATTTGCATCACACCAAAAAGCGATGGCCGCCCAAGCCGCTGGTGAATTTAATTCTGAAATATTCCCCGTCAAAGTAGCGCAGCGCTCAATGGATCTAAATAAAGGTCAAGTAGACGTGCAGTGGCGTGAATTTACTAAAGATGAAGGTCCGCGGGTTGACACCTCACTAGAAGGATTGGCGAAACTCAAATCTCCATTCGCTGCTAGAGGCAGTGTCACTGCTGGTAATAGTTCACAAACCTCTGATGGTGTTGGCGCACTCATCCTGGCTAGTGAAAAAGCAATCAAGACCTTTGGTCTGACTCCTTTGGCACGGTTTGTTAGCTTTGCAGTCAAAGGTGTCCCTCCAGAAATCATGGGCATTGGTCCTAAAGAAGCGATTCCAGCTGCATTAAAACTGGCTGGACTGAGTTTGCAAGATATGGACTGGATTGAGTTGAACGAAGCATTTGCCGCTCAATCATTAGCAGTGATTCGTGATCTCGGTTTAGACCAGAGTAAAGTCAACCCATTGGGTAGTGCTATTGCTCTAGGACATCCCTTAGGTGCAACTGGTGCAATCCGTGCCGCTACAGCTATACATGCTTTACAAAGACGCAATCTCAAGCATGCGATGGTCACTATGTGTGTTGGTACTGGTATGGGCGCTGCTGGAATTTTTGAGCGTTGCTAATTCATTTAAATCTATATCTGGAGACTTCAGAATGTTAAATAAACAACTCATCCTATTTGCATGCTTTATTGGCCTGCTTGCTGGGAATGCCTATGCTCAAACCAGTGATCCAGCAGTTGGTGTATGGAAGACGATTGACGATAAAACCAATGAGCCCTCCTCTTTAATCAAGATTGAAGAAGTCAATGGGAATCTTGAAGGCACTATTATCAAAACCTTCACAAAGCCGAATGAAAAGCCTCTGGTCTATTGCACACTCTGCAAGGATGAGCGCAAAGATAAGCCTATCCTTGGAATGAAAATCATGACCGATCTCAAGCGTGACAAACCTGGTGTATGGTCAGACGGCAGAATCTTAGATCCGGAAGAAGGTGAAATCTACCGCGTTAGAGTGGCAACTGAAGATGGCAAGAAAATGGATGTTCGCGGCTATATTGGCATTCCGTTGCTAGGTCGCACCCAAGTTTGGTACAAAGCGGAGCAGTAATCTAATTCCCCTATTGAAAATTACTATGAGTAATCAGGCTCTTCCAGAAGTTCTACGTAAACATTTAGCAGATGGTAATTTACCCGTCATTGCTGCCCCTTTATTTATTATCAGCAATCCGAAATTAGTGATTGCCCAATGTAAAGCTGGGGTCATTGGCTCGATGCCTGCACTCAACGCCAGGCCAGCTGAGCAACTCGAAGAGTGGTTAATTGAAATTACTACTGCTTTAGAAGCATACAACCAAGAGCATCCTGAAAAGCCAGCCGCGCCATTTGCTATCAATCAAATCGTTCACAAGAGCAATGATCGCCTAGAGCATGATATGGCTCTGTGCGTTAAATACAAAGTACCCATCATCATCACCTCCCTAGGTGCACGCGAAGAAATAAATATTGCCGCCCATAGTTATGGTGGCATCGTCTTGCATGACATTATTAACAACACCTTCGCTAAGAAGGCGATTGAAAAAGGTGCTGATGGTCTGATTGCAGTAGCGGCTGGTGCTGGTGGGCATGCAGGTGTTAAAAGCCCCTTTGCATTGATTCAAGAAATTCGGGAATGGTTTAAAGGGCCATTAGTGCTTAGTGGGTCAATTGCTACTGGTGGCGCTGTTTTGGCTGCCCAGGCTATGGGCGCTGACTATGCTTATATTGGCTCGGCATTTATTGCCACTGAAGAAGCACGTGCTAGTGACGCTTATAAGCAAGCCGTGGTGGATTGCAATTCAGATGACATTGTCTTGAGTAATTTATTTACCGGTGTATCCGGAAACTATTTAGCGCCATCCATCCGTAACGCTGGTTTAGATCCAGACAATCTTCCAGAAAGTGATCCAAGCAAAATGAACTTTGGCGGTGCAGCTCAGAAAGCCTGGAAGGATATTTGGGGCTGTGGTCAAGGCATTGGCGCTGTGAAAGCAATTACTTCTGCGGCACAATTTGTTGCTCATTTGCAGCATGAGTATGATCAAATAAAGGCAAGCCTATTAAAAGGCAACACATAGATCATATGATCAATCATCATCTAGCGGACGGCATTCTCAAGATAGCGCTCAATCGTCCTGAGAAAAAGAATGCATTTACCAATCTAATGTATCGCGAGCTTACCCAGATACTCTCTCAAGGTGATCAAAATCCCGAAGTAAAGGTGATGTTAATTTCTGGCGCAGGCAATGCTTTTTCTGCTGGCAATGATATTGCTGATTTCATGAAATCCCCAATCACTCATGAAGATGCCCCACCAATTAATCTCTTAAAAGTACTCGCAGGATTAACAAAGCCCTTAATTGCAGCTGTTGATGGGGTTGCTGTTGGCATAGGGGCAACACTACTCTTTCATTGTGACTTGGTGTATGCCCAAAAAGATGCACGCTTTATCTTTCCTTTTGTTTCTCTAGGTTTGGTTCCTGAGGGGGCAATCTCCTTATTGCTGCCTCGACTCGTTGGCCACCAACGAGCGTCGGAGATATTACTTTTTGGTGAACCACTCACTGCTACTGATGCACAGCAAATTGGATTTGTAAACAAAGTGATTGCGGATTCGTCCGCCCTGCCTGATGCAGAGCAGCGAGCTCAAAAACTGACTACCCTATCCTCAGGATCTGTATTGAGGACTAAGTCTTTATTGAAAGAAGGTGCTCTTAAGACTGCGGTACTTAATCAGATTGATATTGAGGGCAAGCTCTTCATTGATAGGCTTCATGGCCCAGCAGCTAAGGAAGCGCTTACCGCTTTCTTAGATAAGCGTACACCTAAATTTGAGGGATTAGATTAGCGATCTGCTCGGATCAGATCTGCCGCCTTTTCAGCAATAGCGATAATAGGTGCATTAGTGTTGCCGCCAATCAGTGTTGGCATGATGGATCCATCCACAACCCGAAGTCCTTCAATGCCATGCACCTTGAGATTGGCATCTACCACCGCCATTGGATCATCACCCATTTTGCAAGTACCCACCGGGTGATAAACGGTATCGGCTCTCTCCCGAATAATGTTCCGAATGTCGTCATCTGTTTTTACATCTGGAGTAAAGACATCTTTCTTGCGGATCTTCGTAAATGTTGGTGCATCCATGAGCCGTTTAGTGAGCTTATAACCTTTAACGAGCGTTTCTAGATCCTCTTCTTCAGCCAAGAAAGCTGGATCAATTAAAGGAGCGTCTCTCATGCTATTGCTGGCTAGCGTTACCTGTCCACGACTCTTAGGCCTCAATACACATACGTGGCAAGAATAGCCATGAGCCATATGCAACTTGCGGGCATGGTCTTCCACTAGGCTCACGACAAAATGTAACTGTATGTCTGGTGCTTCAAGGCTGGGGTCTGTTTTGAGAAAGCCTCCTGCCTCTGCAAAGTTGGTAGCAATCAAACCCTCTCTTGAGCTCATGTACTTCATGATTTCCCCGGCCAATTTAACCGTGCCGCCTAAAGAAATACCAATGAGATCCAGGCTATCTGCTGAGTAACCAAAGATAAAGTCTGGATGATCTTGAAGATTTTGACCTACACCAGGCAAATCATGAATGAGCGGTATATTGAATTTCTGTAACTCGTGGGCTGGCCCTACTCCAGAAACCATGAGCAATTGTGGAGAATGGAAGGCGCCTGCACATACAATAACTTCTTTGTTGGCGCGCATGATGTGCTGTTTGCCACCTTGGGAATAGCTCACGCCTACCGCCCGCTTACCCTCAAACAGAATGCGCTCAACCTGAATACCAGTTTGGACCATCAGGTTTGATCGCTTACCCATATGTGGATGTAAATAGCCACGAGCCGCACTCCAGCGTTCACCATTTTTATGGGTAACTTGATAAATGCCTAAGCCCTCTTGCTGAGCTCCATTGAAGTCTTCAGTAATTGGAAAGCCTGCCTCTGTGGCTGCATTAAGATAGATTTGCTGAAACGGATTGTGCGACTGAAGATTTGATACTGATAAGGGGCCATCATTTCCGTGAAACTGATTCTGGATGGCAGTGTTGTTCTCGCTCTTCTTAAAATACGGCAATAGATCGTCATATGACCATCCTGTATTCCCAAGTTCAGCCCAGTAGTCATAATCCCAGCGATGACCCCTGGTGTAAATCATGGCATTAATTGCAGAAGAGCCACCTAAGCACTTGCCTCTCGGTTGATAGCCTCGGCGGCCATTTAAGCCCTTCTGAGGAACTGTCTGAAAAGCATAGTTATTGATTGATGTGGGTAACATCGCAACTGCAGCAGCTGGAGTGTTAACCACCCAACTATCACCCTTACCTCCAGCCTCTAGCAATGCAACGCTAATGCCAGCATCTTCACTCAGACGCCCAGCCATGACACTACCAGCAGACCCGCCGCCTACGACAATGTAATCAAAGGTCTGGGGCTGCATTATTGATTTCTCCAGCGATTCAGGATTTTTGCTCTTGCTGAGGGCTGCATGTTTACTTTATTCATATCCCCAGCGTAATGACGGACTACCCTTTTGTCCATTAAGGCAAACCAGAGGGGTGGAAAGTAGGCAATCGTAATCATGCTTGCATAACCACCAGGTAATTGCGGCGCCTCTCCAAAATGACGTAGCGCTTGATAACGCCTCGTAGGATGGGCATGGTGATCCGAGTGGCGCTGCAGGTGATACAACAAAATATTACCCACAATGTGGTTACTATTCCATGAATGCTCCGGTGCGCAGCGCACGTAAGTGCCATTCTCTTTAAGCCGCAGAAGACCGTAATGCTCTACGTAATTCACCACCTCTAACATCGAGGCTGCATATATGCCCTGAAGTACAAGAAAAAAGAGGGCAGACCAGCCAAGCCAAATCATTAAGGCGCCATACAAAAAAATGGTGAGCGACCATGCTTGGAGATTTTCATTCTGAATAGTCCAAACACCCTTGCCATTTCTTTTTAAGCGTTCGCACTCCAGATCCCATGCAGAAATGAAACTGCCCATCACTGTGCGCGGCAGAAAAGCCCAGAAACCTTCGCCCATACGAGCGCTTGCTGGATCCTCAGGAGTCGCTACACGTTTATGATGGCCACGATTATGCTCAACAAAGAAATGGCCATACATGCTCGGGGCCAAGGCAATCTTTGAAAGCCAGCGATCTAATAACTCTTGTTTATGCCCTAACTCATGAGCAGTTCCAATNCCAATACCATTNGTAGATCCNACNGTAAGCACTAATGCAATNTAGGTATACCANTCTAAAGATTGTGNTGACNGCTAACCAAGTNCCATAGANTGTGCCAATCAATTGAAACGGCACATAAAGCCAAACCAATACGCGGTAGAAGAAATCATTATTCAAGCCCTCAATTGCAGACTCTGGAGGATTGCTATNGTCTTCACCAAAAGTGAGATCTAAGACTGGTATTGCAATGTGAATAATGGCTGGAGCAAAGAGCAAATAGAGCCATTGACCCGTAAAGGAAAAGATAAAAATAGAGGTAGTAAAGGCAAATGGAATCGCAGGACTAAATAACCATAGCCAGCGTTTATCACTCCACCCCGAATCTTGGATTGTCGATATAACACTCATACACACATCTTAGTCTGTACGGCAAAAATTTGCCAATGAGAGAGTAAAAGAGAGTAAAGGCCCAACTAGTGGCCAGTTCGGCCAGAGCTAAAGGGTGGCTTGGATAGCCAAATCAACGGCATTAGAGCCAATAAAATGATGCCTGCCAATAACATTAGTTGATTAGTAGATAACATATAAGCCTGGGATGTAACCAAGTTATCAATCAAGGCATATCGCTGCACTTCTGATAAGCCAAGTTGGCCTGCAGTATCGATGAATTGTTGATACGCGAGATTTCCGGTCTGAATATTACGCATCAAATTCTCATGCTGTTCAATTGCATTATCCTGCCAGAGCGTCGTAGCTACAGCGGTCCCCACGCTAGCACCCACATTTCTTAAAAAATTTGAGATACCAGTGCCTGAAGCAATTTGATGTCCTTTTAATTGAGACATGGAAATCGCAGACATTGGCATAAAGAATCCAGCAATACCAATACCCATAATGACGCGAGCAAGCATGAGGGTTTTTTCATCCACGCTAGTTGTAAAACCAGCGGCTAGCCAGCATCCGATTGCCATAGCAGTAAACCCAACAGTAGCAATGATTCTTGCATCGATACGATGAATATTGGCGCCAAATAAGGGGCCGCAGAATAAAGCTAAGACTCCCGTAATTGCCATGACCTTGCCAGAATTAAATGCGGTATAGCCTAGTTGAGTTTGCAGCCATAAGGGTCCAATCACAATATAGATATAGAAGGCAAATGATCCCAAGCCTAAGCAAATGGCAGATGTGCGGAAATTAACCAACTTAAATAGTCGCAAGTCTACGATGGGATGCTCAGCACCCAATTCCCACAATATAAAGGCGACCCAGGAGATGAAAGAAATTACTACCAAAGTTGCAATGAAGGAGGATGACAACCAATCTAACTCGTTGCCCTTATCTAAAGCAATTTGCATTGATGAAACAGCTGCAACTAGAAGACCCACCCCAACAAGATCAATTTTTTCTGTAGAAGATTCCGGCTTTGGTGCACCATATAACCAATACACCATCAATGCAACCAAAATTCCAAATGGCAAATTAATATAAAAAGCCCAGCGCCACACTAAATTATCAGTCAACCAACCACCAATCAAGGGACCCAGCACAGGTGCGACTACGGTAGTTGTCGCCCATATCCCTAAAGCCATTCCTCGCTTTGCTGGTGGATAGCATTTCATAATCAAGGTTTGTGAAAGTGGAATCATTGAAGCGCCAACGACGCCCTGCAAAATGCGAGAAATCACCAATATTTCAAAGGATGGGGACAACCCACACAACATGGATGCCAATGTAAATAAGATTGTGGCAAATATAAACTGACGTACTTCACCAATTCTCTTAGCTAAAAAACCAGTCAAAGGCAAGAAAATAGCCTCGCTTACAGCATAAGAGGTAATGACCCAAGTTCCTTGAGTTGGACTAACTGCAAAATCTCCTGCAATCGTCGGTAACGAAACATTAGCTATCGACATATCGAGCACATTCATAAATGAACCTAATGCAAATGCCAGGGTTCCAAGCACTAGCTTGTATCCTTTCAAGGGCTCTAGCTCAGATGTACTCATGAAAATATTAATTACTTCTTAGACTTGATCAATAAAGCCTGAACATGGCGCTCAGCTTTATCAAATTGTTTTTGATAAATCGTGGTATCGATAATTGGACCTTTATCCATGGCAGCAAGCGCATTGCCATCGCGATTACTAGTATCAACTTTGACATTCATTGATAGGCCAATATTCAGGGGGTATTTACTTAACTCTTTAACATCCAATTCAATTCTCACCGGTAAACGCTGTACTACTTTGACCCAATTTCCGGTTGCATTTTGAGGAGGCAAAAGGGCCAAAGTAGAGCCAGTGCCAGGAGCAAAGCCAACTACCTTCCCATGGAATTCTGTCTTACTACCGTAAATATCAGACTCTAGTTTGGCGGGTTGTCCAATGCGAATATTTTTAAGCTGATCTTCTTTAAAGTTCGCATCTACCCAAAATTGATCGCTAGCGACCAACAGGGCCAATTGGGTTCCTGGAGCAACACGCTGTCCAACTTGAGCATAACGTTTTGCTAATGTCGCTTTTACTGGGCTCTGGACATCGGCGCGCAATAAGTTAACGTAAGCTTGGCGTGCGTTAGCAATTGCTTTTTGCAGGGCCAACTGAGAATGCTCAAGCTCTTCCTTGGAAACACTAGCATCCCCTTGCAAGACTTTTCGCTTTTGGTAATCTGCATCTGCATTACGCAAATCAATGTCAGCCTTTTCAGAGGCAATCATTACCTCGGTAGGATCAATCCTAAATAGTGTTTGCCCCTCTTCAACGGCTTGCGTTTCAGAAACATTTACAGTTGCAATAGCGCCCTCAATTTGAGATACCACCTGAATCTGTGAGCCTGATACATAAGCATCATCGGTTGACTCCGTATTACGACTAAAAATGAGCCAATACGCCAATCCGAGAATAAAAATACCAATCAGAATGAAAAAAAAGATCTTAAAGGCTTTGGGGCGATTAAACCCGTTATTGTTAGTAGTGGTTTCCATGGATATTCTGAGTGAAATGCTTATTGAATTTAATTACTTGTTTTAGTTCGCGTATTAGATTGCAGGTAAGATCCACCTAGAGCTTGAACGAGTACTACATTGGCAGTGAGCATTTTGGTCTTTGCATCCGCATAATTTTGCCCCTGAATCAGATAGGCCTGCTCTGCTGTTAGCACCATTTCCTGGGATGCAATTCCAGCTTCTGTTCTGCTGCGCGTAATTTCTAAATTTCTTTTTGCGATAAGCTCGGCATGGGCAAGACTCTCATAATTGGCCTGCGCACTCTTGACCGAGCCAATTCCATCGGCCACCTCTCGAAGTGCCTGTCCAAGTTGCTCTTGATATGAGGCAATAGCTTGATTTCGATTTGCTTCTTTGCCAGTAATATTGGCATTAATTATTCCACCATCAAAAATTGGCAAGTTAATTGCTGGACCAATACTAAATTGTTGGCTTCTGCTAGAAAAAAGCTGAGATAAGCCAAATGATTGCACTCCAAAGAAGCCTGCTAGATTAATGTCTGGTAAGTATTCTAATTTCGCACCCTCTAATTGCAGCTTAGCTACATCAATCTGACTTAATAAGGCCTGCAAATCAGGTCTGCGCTCTAATAAATCTGCTGGAATCACTTCTGGAAGACTTAGCTTATTGGCTTGAATTGCGGGAGCACTTAACGACTCACCCCATGATGGACCCTCTTGGACCAACGCTGCAAGTTGATGCTGCATCATCTTTACGCTCAAACTAGACTGGCTAACATTAACCTGGGAAGCCTCTAACTCTATCCTACGTTGATTTACCGCAATCATATCGACTAGACCTACGCGTTGACGTTCAATAGCAATACGAAGCAAGTTCTTTCTAGTTTCTAGTTCTCTGAGGTAGAGGGAATGAGCCTGAACCATATGGTCATAATCAAAGTAAACGCGCACGATTGTTGCTGAAAGAAGCAATTCGGAGGCTTTGAAGTTTGCCTGAGCGGCAATAAATTGATTTTTAGCCGCATCAAAATACTTCTTTTGCTTCCCCCAAATATCAAGAGACCAACTCAGAGATGCATTAGCCAGTCCATAACCAGTGTAAATAGGCATACCTGGAACAAAAATATAATTCTGGGAAAGTTGCTGACGATCCACTTGGCCACCAAGACTAACTTGAGGAATAAATGCCGCTCTTTCACTCTCCAGCATCGCTTTGGCGGCTTCAATTCTTGCGCCAGATGAGTCCAAACTTGGTGATTGCTTGAGTCCTAACTTGACTAATTGATTTAACTGAGGATCTCCAAAGGCAGTCCACCAGGCATCTTCAATAATAATTGGATTAGGGTTAGCCTGAGAGCCTAGCTTAGGCTCTAGTTGACTAATCGGTTTAGCTGCTTGCTCTGGGAGTCCCTGCCTTGGAAAATATGCACATGCCGACAGGAGGCTAACAATAGATGCTGTCAGCGCAAACAGATGAATCCTATTCAGGCAACTCATAGCCTCACCTCTAATTGCCGCGAAGTATTTTTTTCAATACGCAACAAATACTCGCGCAATTGCTCAAATTCTTTTTTTGTAAAACCACTTAAGGATTGATTCAACAGATCACACCACAGCGGCGGAATTAATTTCGCCGTCTTCTTACCGGCAGTCGTTAGTGAGAGTCCAATCACCCGCCTATCCTTTTTAGAGGGCGCCTTTTGAATCAATCCCATCTTTTCCAGTTTCTGCACAACACGTACAGTTGCAGCGGCATTTACGCCCAAGCATTGCGTTAAGGAAGAAATCGTGGCATGTTCAGCGTGTGATACCAATAACAACACACTCATTTGGGCCGCCGTAATACCAAGATCAGCCAACTTCAGATCACCTAGGCGTTGGTAGTTTGATTTATTACGCAACATCAAAAAGGCCACGCTGCCCTGAGGGCTGTAGTTATCTGGGGTATAGAAAGAAGATAAAGGATGTATGTTTTTCATAAAACTAATTGACTAGTCAATGAATTTTATAACACAAGATCCTGCTCTTGCTTACCCAACCCAGAATTAGATAATCAAAGGCTTTTTAAGCGTTGAAATTCATCATTTTGGGAGTTCTGGCCAATCTTTACATGATGAAGCACTAGTTTTGTATAGCGAGAATCTTGTTTAAGGCCTCTAAAAAAAGTTCTTGGCCATGATTAACCTTGTTATGCCACTCCTCTCCTGCATCCTTATTCGCCTCATCAGTGATGTACTTGTAGGAACGCCAAGGAATATTGGCTTGATGAGCCACAGCAGCTATTGCAAATAATTCCATGTCTACAACATCAATTTTTTGTGAGATTAACCATGCATCTTGAGCAGTTACAAAACTATCGCCAGAGCCACAGATATATTCACCGCTGAGGGCATGATAAAAACTGGGTAGCGGGCAAAAAGGTGTTTTACCACGCGGCGCAAGTGGTTCAGCATTCATATCACGCTGTATCACCTTGCCTATTTCAATCAAACCAGAAAGCTGAGACCTAATTTTTCCAGCAGTACCAAAGTTCAATATTTGCCTTGGGGAGTATTGAGCCACGGCCTTAAGGGTAGAGATCGTAGCGTTAATTTTTCCAACGCCGGAGTACACAATTTCTACACCGCACGGAAGAGACTCACGCTTGAGCTCGGCCTCTAATGCGGTAATAATCAGTAGTTCTGTTTTCATATTGGCTTGTGATGAATTTATTAGATTATCTACCTGGCGTTCCTGATTTTCCAAAACCAGGCATTCTTTTTAGAGATATATCCCCTCTATTAGCAGATCCTAATGCTTTTAAGGAAGCAATTCGTCAGCTCGCAGATATTGCCAATCAGTTTGAATACAGCCATATATTAGGCATTGAGTCACGGGGCTTTATCTTTGGCTCCGCTTTAGCCCTATACGTACACAAAGGCCTCGCTTTAGCCAGAAAGCCGAACAAACTACCTTTAGCCAGTCACCGTGAAGCCTATGGCCTGGAATATGGCAATGATGCTTTAGAGATTCAACAGTCCACCTTAGCCAAAGATGCAAAAGTATTGCTCTTAGATGATGTTCTGGCTACTGGCGGAACCTTGGTTGCAGCGAATAAGTTAATACGAAGTGCGGGATTTGAAGTTGCTGGTGCAGTAACACTCTTAGAAATTGCACTCTTAAATGGTAATGCGCTCTTAGGCCAGAATGGCATTACTCACCAGTCTGTCTTAAAAAGCTAGATAAGATTTTTGGCGCTTTTGATGATTTTCATTGCGCCCCATCCTACAGCGAGCACCTTGCTTGCAAGTTTGGGCTTGTAATGCGCTAAAGCGGCAAACGCGCTTGTCCAAAGCACAGGGTTATTTTTAAGGAAATGATAAGTATCTACCCCTTTATCGGCCCATGAGAGTGGCTTCTCCCAAGCCTCAAAGTGCTCAGAAAACGCTTTACGCTCACGGTTAGTCTGATGCATTAACTCGTGTTGGCGGTGCTGTAAGGCCTTTAAACGCTCACTCATTTTGAAAGCGCTTCACGATCTTTTGCCAACTCAGTAATCGAGGCTTCAAATAGTTTGGGCATCGTACGCAATGATTGAGCAATCAGTAATGCCAGGATTAACCCGACTGATAAGAATGCACCCGTCAATAAGCCCAAAGCCATTATTCGATCCGCCTCCCAACTATAAATCACGATCAATAAGGCCAACATGACTAAACCAAAAAATAGAAAGAATAAGGCACTCACAATCATGACTAGCAAGCTAATGAATTTACTTCTGGCAATCTGAACGTCAAGCGATAAAAGCTCTAAACGAGTTTGAGCTATCGACGCTCCAGTTGAAGCAAGCCCTTTTATAGAGGAGAGTAAGTTTTCTTGAGACATAGCGTTCTAACGGCGACCAATAAATAAACCAATTAACAAACCTAAGCCAGCAGCAACGCCAACCGCTTCCCATGGATTGCGGTGCACAAAATCATCTGCGCCTTCAGCCGCTACCTTTGCTTTATCAAGAAACTTACCTTCGATACCTGAAATGCTTTCTTTAGCCCCAGCCAATGTTTCAAGAGCTTTATTACGTATTGAACTGATTGCTGCACCTGGATGATCCTCGGTTGCCTTAATTAAAGCCTCTGCATCAGCCATCAGGGTTTTGAATTCAGTAATTAAGTTTTCTGAGTCTAGTTGCTTGTCATCGCGTAAATCTGAGTGGTCGACTTTCTTAGTGCTCATAAATATAGATTCCTAATCAGGCATTAATTAGATTGATTATCCTATTCTAAGCACTTCTAGACTGAGTTCCCAGTAATAAAACCGTCATACCAGAATTG
>TBL_comb47_HYPODRAFT_10005516_pt1 | contig 14058 bp, 11 predicted proteins | sample TroBogypolimnion_40_FD_10682 | JGI IMG/M metagenome (IMG submission 10682)
ATGGTTGGTCGTTCTCGGCGGAAGTCTGCCCGCGCAAACCAACGTCACCGCCACGCCGAACCCGCCACGCCCGCCGACCTTGATCAACTCGGACAACGCGGAGTTCGACCTGACGGCGCGCCGGGCGATTTACCACGGCCATGTGCGCGTGGACGACCCGCAGATGACCCTGACCTGCGCGCTGCTCACCGCCGACCTGCCGCAGGCGGGCGGGGTGATGAAGCACATCGTGGCCGAGACGAACGTGGTGATTTATTCCGTGGACGAAAAGGGCCAGACGAACCACGCGACCAGCGACAAGGCGGTCTATGATTACACCGTTCAGGACGGCGTGACCAATGAGACCGTGACACTGACCGGCAGCGCGAAGATGGAAAATTCGCAGGGCACGCTGACAGGCGAACCGATCATCTGGGATCGCACGCACAACCGGCTGACGGCGACGAACCAGAAAATGATTTTCAACCAGAATATCGGCAACGCGCTGACAAACACCAATGCGCCCGCCGCGAGAACGAATTCGCCACCGAAAACGCCGGACTTGCCGATAACGAAGACAAATCTTCCACCAGGAACGATTCGGAATATAGATCGAATCAATAATACGGGTCAGGCACAGTAGCTTTCAGCATATTTTGCAATGGAAAATCCCACGCCGCCTTCAAACAATCTGCTGCTCACCACGGATAAACTGGTGAAGGAATATCGCGGCCGCCGCGTGGTCAACGGCGTTTCCGTCAGCGTGGGCGCGGGCGAGATCGTCGGTCTGCTCGGCCCGAACGGTGCGGGCAAGACGACGACCTTCAACATGGTTGTGGGCGTGGTGAAGCCGGACGAGGGCGCGGTTTTTTTTCAGGAGCAGAAGATCACAACATTGCCAATGCACCAGCGCGCGCGGCTCGGCATCGGCTATCTGACGCAGGAGCCGTCGGTGTTCCGCAAGCTGTCGGTGGAGGAAAACATCCTGGCGATTCTGGAAACGTGCAAACTCTCCAGCGAGGAACGCGCGGTGCGGCTGAAATACCTGCTGGAGGAACTGGACCTGACCCCAATCCGCAAGAGTAAGGCGTATCAATTGAGCGGTGGCGAGAAGCGGCGGCTGGAGATCACCCGCGCGCTGGTGACGAGTCCGAAGCTGCTGCTGCTGGACGAGCCCTTCAGCGGCATTGACCCGATTGCCGTTTATGAGGTGCAGAAAATCGTGCGCCGCCTGAAGGAGCGCGGCTTGGGCATTTTGATCACCGACCACAACGTGCGGGAAACCTTGAAGTTGATTGACCGCGGCTACATCATCCATAAGGGTCAGGTGCTGGTGGAAGGCTCGGCGGAATTTCTGGCGAACGATCCGAAGGCGCGGGAGATTTATCTGGGGCCGGAATTTAACCTTTGAATTTTATGGCGAACCCGTCCGTCACCGTCGAACAATTTTTCAAGCACCACGGCACGGCGCTGCAGATGCGGCAGCTCTCCGACGGCGCGGATTTGAACCGCGTCATCCGCGAACCGACGGTGAACCGCCCCGGCCTGGCGTTGAGCGGGTTCACGCAGTATTTCGCCTACAAACGCGTGCAGGTCTTCGGCAACGCGGAGGTGTATTATCTGCGGTCACTGACCCATGAGCAGCGCGAATCGCGCTACGCCTATCTGTTCGCCTACAAGATTCCGTGCATCATCTTCAGCCGCGGTTTGCGACCGGACAAGGAACTGATGTCCGCCGCCGCCAAGGCGGGCGTGCCGGTTTTCCAAAGTCCGCTGGTGACGATGAATCTCATCAACAACGCGACCCTCGAACTGGAATCCATGTTCGCCCCGCGCGGCACGGAAATCGGCAGCATGGTGGACATTCTCGGGGTCGGCGTGATCATCAAGGGCGAAAGCGGCATCGGCAAAAGCGAGGCGGTGCTGGCCTTGATCGAACGCGGCTACAGCCTCGTGTCCGACGATGTGACCAAGGTTTCGCTGGTCGGCGGCCATCAGGTCATCGGCACCAGCGGCGAGTTGACGCGCAACCACATGGAGATCCGCGGCATCGGCATCATCAACGTTGCCGCCATGTTCGGTATCAAGAGCGTCCGCCGCGACAAGTCGCTCAATCTCATCGTCACGCTCAAAGCGTGGAACGAGGTGCCGGACGTGGACCGGCTCGGCATTGAACAGGATTTCATCAAGGTCTTGGGCGTGGACATTCCGCACATCATCATTCCGGTCCGGCCCGGCCGCGATCTGGCGCGGCTCATTGAGGTCGCTGCTTACCAGACCAAACTGAAAATCTCCGGTTACAACGCCGCGCAGGAATTGAATGAACGGCTCATCGCCCAGATGAATCCGGGCAGCACGCCGCCCGAGTAAAATTCAATGGCGCGGCCCCTTGACATGATTTAATCTCCCATGAACAAACCGATGAGCGCAAAAAAACTGGCCGAACCCGACTTCTTCACCAAGGAACTTACCGTGGTGAACAAGCAGGGCATTCACGCGCGGCCGGCGGCCATGTTCGTCAAGACCGCCAACCGGTTCGCCTGCGACATCTTCGTGGAAAAGGACGGCGAAAAAATCAACGGCAAGAGCATCATGGGGCTGATGATGCTTGCCGCCGGCCCCGGCAGCAAACTGACCATCCACGCCAACGGCAATGACGGGCCCCAGGCCATCGCCGAGATTGAAGCCCTGCTCAAACGGAAGTTTGACGAGGAATAACCGCGGGTTCGCGACTTTGGGCTTTCCACTTTAGTCGCTGGACTTTAATTTTCGGGATGGCTGCCGCTGAAATTGATGTCAAATACGTCGCGCATCTCGCGCGCATCGCGCTCACGCCCGACGAGGAAAAAAAGCTCGCCGCGCAACTGGGCGGGATTCTGGGCTACATCGAAAAGCTGAAGGAACTGGACGTCACCAACGTCGAGCCGACCGCGCACGCCGTCCCGCTCGTGAACGTCACCCGCCCCGACGAAATCCGGCCCTCGCTCCCGCACGATGACGCGCTGCGCAATGCGCCCAAGCAGGCCGGCGGCTTGTTCATCGTTCCCAAAATCGTCGAGTAATTTTCCCGATGCTCAATCAACTCACCCTCTCCGAACTCTCGGCCAGACTCGCCCGCCGCGAAGTCTCCGCGCGCGAAGCCACGCAAGCCTGTTTAAACCAGATCGCCCGCGTGGACGGCCAGATCCACGCCTTCCTCAGCCACGATGCGGCGGACGCGCTCGCCCAGGCGGACGCGGCGGACAAAGAAATTTCTTCGGGCACGGCAAGCGCGCAAAAGCCGCTGCTCGGAATTCCCGTTGCCGTCAAGGATGTGCTCGCCGTCAAAAACCAGCCGCTTAACTGCGGCTCGAAAATCCTCGGCCAATTCATTTCGCCCTACGACGCGACCGCGATTGAAAAATTGAAGGCGGCGGGCGCGATTGTTTTCGGCCGGTTGAACATGGACGAATTCGCGATGGGCAGCTCCACGGAAAATTCCGCGTTCGGGGTCACGCGCAATCCGTGGGACACCACGCGGATTCCCGGCGGCTCGTCCGGCGGTTCGGCGGCAGCCGTCTCCGCCGATGAGTGCATCGCCAGCCTGGGCACGGACACCGGCGGTTCGATCCGCCAGCCGGCCGCGCTGTGCGGCTGCGTCGGCTTGAAACCGACGTATGGGCGTATTTCGCGCTACGGCCTCGTCGCGTTCGCCAGTTCCCTGGACCAAATCGGGCCGTTCACCAAGGACGTGCGCGATTCGGCGACCTTGCTCGGCGTCCTGAGCGGTGTGGATCCGCGTGATTCCACGAGCGTGCCGCAGCCGGTTCCGGATTATGTCAAAAGTCTGACCGGCGACATCAAAGGTTTGAAGCTCGGCCTGCCGAAGGAATACATGATCGGCGGCCTCGACCCGGAAGTGAAAGCCGCCGTGGACGCCGCCGTGAAACAATATGAAAAGCTCGGCGCGGAGATCGTGGAGATTTCCCTGCCGCACACGGATTACGCCGTGGCGACTTATTACATCATCGCCACCGCCGAGGCTTCGGCGAATCTGGCGCGCTTCGACGGCATCCGCTACGGCCTGCGCGTGGAGGCAAACGATCCGACGGAACTATACAGCCGGACGCGCGGCGCCGGTTTCGGGCCGGAAGTGAAGCGGCGAATCATCCTCGGCACCTATGTTTTGAGCAGCGGCTATTATGACGCGTATTATCTGCGCGCGCAAAAAGTCCGCACGCTTATCCGCAACGATTTCCTCAAGGCCTTTGAGAAAGTGGACGCCATCATCACGCCGACCTCACCCACGGCGGCGTTCCAGATCGGCGAAAAATCCGACGACCCGTTGCAGATGTATTTGTCGGACATCTTCACCATCTCCTGCAATCTCGCGGGCATTTGCGGGGTGAGCATCCCGTGCGGATTTACGCAAGCGCCGAAGCTTCCCATCGGGTTGCAATTGCTTGGACAACCGTTCGGCGAAGAGACGCTGTTGAAACTCGCGCACGCTTACGAGCAGAGCACCGCCTGGCACAGGGCGAAACCGCCGCTGGCTTGAGAGAGCGGCGGCAATCCTGCCTGAATAGCAAAAGCCGTTTCCGTCAACCGCTGACAACAGCGTATCTGTTTTTGAACGCTAGGGTGTTTGGCTGTTCTTGAGATGGTCTTTTTTGGGGAGATCCCATTGCTCCAGCCGGAGCCTGGCATTTCCCAGCCGGGTGGAAAAATCATGTTGGTAAAAATGAAATCCCAATCCGCCGCGAAACTTGGCATTAGGTGAAGAGTGGGGTATTCATCATCTGGTTGGGGTGGCTGGCGGCGTCTGGCTGGGCGCCGCCACCCGGACAATTCAGAAACCGGTCAAACGATGTTTTATGAAGCTGGTTTTTACTTCGATTCCATGGCTGGCGGCGACGCTGCTGCTGGTTGCCAATCCGGTCAATGCGCAAGTTGCCGTGCCGGTGGGTGCCGGCTCGTATGCTTCCAGCATTCCGGCGGCCGATCAGTTCTCCGGCGGATTTTTTTGCATGACAGCGCAACAGGTGGTGACCAATTTTGCCAACCTGCATCTGGCCGCCGCGGCGACCAATCGGCCAATACCCACCAGCAAATGGTGGACGGATCTGCTCGTGGGCGACCGTTCCTATCAACCGGCGGCCAATGTTCCCCGGACGATGGTGCAAGATCCCTACGGTGGCCAGCTCTGGGCCTATCCAGTGATGCTGGCACCCAATTCATCGGGGTTTAACCTCTACTATCCGAACGCCTGGACACCGACCGGCTCCGATCCGGCGGTGCCGCAAGGCTCTTTAATGACGGGTCCCGCCTTGCCCATTACCGGTGGTGTTCCTGCGGTCGTGGCCGCGAACGATATCCTGATCGCCGATTTCGACGGGACGAATTATCCTTCTGGTTGGGTTGCCACCGGAACCGCGTTTGGCACGGGTCCCATCGCGGGCGGCACCTGGCCGGGCGAGCTTCCAGTGGTGCAAGGGTTCATCGGCAACGCTTGTGTTAACACTTATCGCGGCAGTGATACGCCGCAGGGCACTTTGACCTCACCGACGTTTACGATTCAGAAAAACTTTATCCACTTGTTGGTGGGCGGAGGCAATAACACCAACCTCACCGCCGTGTGGCTTCTGGTCGGCAACAACATTGTGAAAGCGGCGACGGGGCAGCAATCGGGAACGCTGTATTGGAATACCTGGGACGTTTCCGCCTATGTCGGCCAGTCGGCCCAGATCAAAATTGTGGACGCCACGAGCGCCAGCTGGGCGTTTGTCCTCTGTTCGTGGATCGTGGCCAGTGACGATGGCAGCAGTCCCGCCGCGCGCTATGCCAGTTCGTTTTCCCCGCTGCACTCCGAAGTGACCGACTGGAGCGATTGGGGCGTGCAATTCGGACTGCCAGATGCGCAGGGCAACCGCATGGACATCACGCTGGCGCGCGGCGTGCCGTTTGTCTGGACCACTTGCACCGGCGTCAAACCGCAAATCGGCATTGGTGCCGTCTCCCTCTATGACACCAACGGCAGCGCCATTCTCACAAGCTCCGGCAGTTTCACCAACAACGCCTTTGCCTTCGATTATCAGGGACGCAGTTACGGGATTTTTGCGCCGGACAACACGCCCTTTGTCGTGTCGGGCAGTTTCATCGAAGCCGAGTTGTCTGGCACCAACAACTATCTCGTTTATGGTTTGCTTCCCGCCCGCACCAACCTTGCCGAGTTTGCGCAATACGCCTACGCCAAAGTGACCAATACGACTTATGCGTGGACTTACGACATTGCCAACGGCCGCATCGGCACGACTTGGAATCTCGCCAGCTCGCCGCTGAAGGGTTCCCAAACCAACACGCTGCAAGGCTGGTTGCCGCATCATTATCGCACGACGACCAACAATCTTGCGTTCAAGCCTTACTCCTATCTCACGCCGCGCGGCGTGATGAAGGTCGCGGCGGGCAACCAGTTTCAACTGGGTTTCAATTTCCGCGGCCTCGCGCCGGTGTTGCCCGCGCCGCACTTGAACAATCTGCCCAACGACTACCTCGCGGGCCGCATGACGAACTACCTGATAAACTTTGCTGCAAACTATCCCTACAACGTGGGCGACACTTACGGCGCGGGGAAAACCTTCGGCCTGACGGCGCAATATATGAGTTTCGCCCGGCAGATGGGGATGACCAATCAGGCCGCCCAACTCGCGTCGGGACTGCGAAGTATTCTCGCCAACTGGTTCACCTATACCCCGGGCGAGGCGGACTCCTTTTTTGCCCGCTACGACAACTGGCGCGGTCTGATCGGGTTCCCGGCGAGTTACGGTTCGGAAGCTTTCAACGACAACCATTTTCACTATGGTTATTTCATGGATGCGACCGCGCTTTTGGGAATGGAGGACACCAACTTCCTCGCCCAATACGGGCCGATGGCCAGACTTGTCGCCAAGGAATATGCGAACTGGGAACGCAGCGATACAAACTTCCCCTTCCTGCGCACGTTCGACATCTGGGAGGGACATTCCTGGGCGGGCGGCTTCAGCAGCGCCGGCGGCAACAACCAGGAATCCTCTTCCGAAGCCATGAACTCCTGGGTGGGACTGTTTCTACTGGGAAGCCAACTGGGCGATGGCGCCATGCAATCGGCCGGCGCGATGGGTTATGCCGTGGAATCCACCGCCGTGAATGAATACTGGCAGGATATGTATCGCACCAATCTGCCCGCCAGCTATGGCAAGGGCGAGGTCGGGATTGTCCACTCAGACGGCGTGCAATATGGAACCTTTTTCAGCGGCGACCCGGCGTGGATTTTCGGCATTCAGTGGGTGCCGGCAAATCACTGGAACAACTACCTGTGTCGCGACAAGTCCTTCGCCAACTGGCAGCTCACGAATCTGTGGAATGAGCGTGTCATCGCCAGCCAGCACAATCTGAATGGCTTCACCCTCACAGATGCCAACAACGCCGTGTCGCAGGGAGAGTATCTCGGCAACTACATCCTCGGTTTTCAGACTTTGTTTGATGCCGCCGGTGTCGCCGCCATCATGGACGCCGCCTACGCCACCAATGCCGCGATTGCGACCGGTCCGAATTATTCCGGCGCGACCTATTATCTTGCCCATTCACTGCGGGGATTGGGCGATCAGGATTGGGATTATTACGCCAGCATGCCGACCAGCCAGGTTTACTTCAACCCGGCCACCGGCAAGCGCACCTATGTCATCTATAATCCCGCCCCGACGAATCAAACGGCAACCATCTATCATCTCGGCGTGCCGGTGGACAGCGTGGCCGCCACGGCGGGCAGGCTGACCGTGAACATCGCCGGCCAGACCAACAGCCCGGACAGCATAATCGTGGCCATTCGAACAGGGGCCATGGTGAGTTGGCCCACGACCAATACCACCACTTGGACCTTGCAGTCAGCGAACACCATCGGCGCGAACGTTGCCTGGAGCACGCTGCTGGGACCGGCCGTGGGCGACGGCACCACTAACAGCTATTTTGATCCGCTCTGGCCCGCACCGCATCGGCAATATCAAGTGACGCAAACCTCCTCGGGCTCTGCCAGCATCCTGGTGAACGGCGGATTTGAAATCGGCACCGGTTTCGTCGCGGGCAGTTGGTCGGCCGTCGGTTCCCAGCCGCCAACCCGCCTCAATACTTTTGCCCACAGCGGCGGGTATAGCCTGCAGTTATTGGTCACCAACACCGCTGCGACACCGAACACGTCCGAAATGGATCAGAACGTCACCGCGGCGGGCGGCATTTCGGTGGTGGGCGGCCAGAGCTATAATTTATCGTTCTGGGCCAGGCAGATTAGTTACGGGGTCAGCTATGTGCAGAACTACGGCATTACCTGGCTGAACAGCGGCGGCGGCACGGTCGGCACGGTGGGGTTGACAGGTTTTTCCGCTGGCAATGGTGTCTGGTCGCAAGTCACCGTGAACAACCTTGTCGCCCCGGCCAACGCCGTGAACGCCTACCTCCAAATCTATGGGGCCACCGGGGCCGTGCTCAACGGTTCCGGCGGTGTTTGGATTGATGATGTTTCCTTGTCCTATTCCACACCCGGCCAGACCAACGTGCTTGCCGCAGCGGTGCAACCGGCTATTCAGATAAGCTGGCCTTCGACGGCCGGAAAAGCTTATGACGTCCGCTGGGCGGGAAATCTCAACGGCAACAACTGGTCGAATCTTGTTTCCTCACTGGCGGGCAACGGCAGCACAAACGCAGTTGCCGACATGTTTGGAACCAACCAGTTTCGCTATTACCGCGTGGTGGAACTGCCTTGAGACTTCAGCAGTGGGTGTTCGGATCGTCCGCCAGTAGACCGGCTCGCTTTTTTGCTGGATCACTCCACGCTCAATTGCCGTTTCGCTCCGGGGTTGGGCTTTTGACGATTTGCGGCTATAAAGATTGCGCTCCTGCGAGGCTTCATTTTGAATCCTTCCATATTCGATGAACGCGTTACTCGAAGTCAAAAACCTGAAAGTGCATTTCCCCGTGAAGGCCGGGATGTTCAGCCGCGTCCACGAAACCGTGAAGGCGGTGGACGACGTGAGTTTCAGCATCGCGCCGGGTGAAACGCTCGGCCTCGTCGGCGAAAGCGGCTGCGGTAAGACGACGCTCGGCCGCGCCATCGTCCGGCTCGTCGAACCGACGGCGGGGGAAATCTCCCTCGACGGCGAGGACATCTTGAAAATGACCGGCCCGGCCCTGCGCGCGCGGCGGCGGAAGTTCCAGATGATTTTCCAGGACCCCTACGGCTCGCTCAATCCGCGCATGACGGTCGAACAAATCGTCGGCGAGGCGCTCGACATCCACAAGTTGACCGACAGCGCCTCCGCGCGGCAGAAACGGATTCTTGAACTGCTCAAGGACGTCGGTCTAGATCCGGTTTATGCGCAGCGTTATCCGCATGAATTTTCGGGCGGGCAACGCCAGCGCATCGGCATCGCCCGCGCGCTGGCGGTCGAGCCGAAGCTGGTCATCTGCGACGAACCGGTGAGCGCGTTGGACGTTTCGGTGCAGGCGCAGATCATCAACCTGCTCGGCGACCTCCAGCAGGAGCACGGCATCGCATATCTCTTCATCGCGCACGATCTCGCGGTGGTGGAGCACATCAGCCGCCGCGTCATGGTGATGTATCTCGGTAAAATCGTGGAGACGGCGGAAGCGAAGGAAATCATCCGCGCGCCGCAGCATCCCTACACGCAGGCGCTGATCTCCGCCGTGCCGGAAGTGGATCCCGAATCGAAACGCCAGCGAATTGTTTTGCCGGGCGATGTGCCGTCGCCGATCCATCCGCCGGGCGGCTGTCCGTTTCATCCGCGTTGTCCGGTGGCCGAAGCCAGATGCAAAACGGAGGTCCCGGCCTTGCGCGAAGTTTCCAAAGCGCATTGGGCGGCGTGTCATTTTGCGGGGACGAAGGTTGAAGTGCGGGCGTAACCCCATTTGATTTCAAACCGTCTGGGTTGGCATGAAGCTGGAGAAGAGCCCGTCTGTCACGCACTGCGCATTTACCTTGATTGAATTGCTCGTGGTGATTGCGATCATCGCGATCCTGGCGGCAATGCTGTTGCCGGCCGTGACCCGCGCAAAAGAATCCGGCAAACGCATCTCGTGCCTGAACAATCTCCGGCAGTTGGGCCTCGCCTCGCAATTGTATGTCGACGAAAACCAGGGCAGCTACCCACCGCATGTCTCCACCGTCCGTTGGCCGGATCGTTTTTATGATGATTACGGCCGGAGTCTCAAATTGCTGCTCTGTCCCAGCGAAACCACCAATGCGCCTGCCACGATTGCCAATAGCAATCCCACCAATGTGGCGGACGCCGCACCGCGCAGTTATTTCATAAACGGCTGGAACGATTATTTCGGCGACACGCTGGATCCGGACACTTTTTTGAATCAGTTCATGAAGGGCATCTATCTGATCGGCATGAAGGAAAACGCCATCCTGCATCCGAGCGACACGATTCTGCTCGCGGAAAAGAACTCCCAGCGCGGGGATTTCTACATGGATATCAGGGCCGGGAACGGCGACGATTTTGTCGGTGCCGTGGAACAAAGCCGGCACGACAGCCGCGGGCCCGGCAGCGGCACCGGCGGTTCCAACTACGCCTTCAGCGATGGCAGCGCCCGCTTCATGAAAGTTTACACCTCGTTATATCCGCTGAATCTGTGGTGCATTAGCGACACCAACCGGGTGGCCAACAACATCACGCCCTGACCAAAGTTTCGTTCGCCGCGCCACCAGTAGATTTACTCGGCGGGCTTGACTTCAAAGTCGTGCTGGCCCTTGGCTTTGCCGGCGGTGACGAAGAGGCGGTAAGTGACATTGGGCTCCAGCGGCTGGGCGTGCCCGCCCGCCACCTCCGGTTTCAGACCGCGAAGGCGCTGGCCATAGGTGAACATTTTTATCGGCGTGCCATTCGTGCTGGCCACCAGATGCCAGACAGGCAGCGTGTTCTGGTTGGTCTGCCACGCCGCGAGCGGAACGACCACGATCTCGGTGGGCTGGCATTGCGGTTCCAAACCGAAAGTGATGGGAACCAGGTCCGGATTGACCCGGGCTTTGCCGGCCGACCGCGGGCGGAAGGCGCGGCTGGTGTGCGAGATGTGGATGATTTTCGGTTTGAACCAATTGGTGAAATAAAAAACATAGACGCCGGCAAGGGCGATCAAGGCGACCATCAGCAGCCAGTTCTTTTTAGTCATAAATTTTTGAAACGTCGGGACGGTTTGGCGCGTCCATCCCTGAAGACGTGAACAATCAACCAAAGGTTATGGATAAGAATAGAAAAGTGCGCAGGAATTTTGCGCGGGCATTCACTCTGATTGAGCTGCTCGTGGTCATTGCCATCATCGCCATCCTGGCGGCGATGTTGCTGCCGGCGCTGAGCAGCGCCAAGGAAAGGGGCAAAAGCATTTCCTGCCTGAACAATCTCCGGCAGTTGAGCCTCGCCGCCCAGATGTATGTGAGTGACAGCCAGGGTTTTTATCCGCCACGTTCCACCACCGACCGCTGGCCGGACAAACTTTATGACAGCTACGGGAAAAACATAAAGCTGCTGTTGTGCACGACCGAGACCACGAATCCTGTCAGCAACGGCAGTTCCAATTCCAACAACGTGGCCGACGCCGCGCCGCGTAGTTATTTCATCAACGGCTGGAATGACTATTTCGACAGCTTAACGAATGGGGTAAGCCTGAAGGAAAATGCCATCGTGCATCCGAGCGACACGATTATCTTTGGCGAAAAATCCTCCGACCATGGCGATTACTACATGGATCTGCTGGAAAACGGCGGCAACGATTTCAGCGGCATTCTGGACCAGACCAGACACGACGGCAAAAGCGGGTCGAACTACGCCTTCGCCGATGGCAGTGCGAGATATTTGAAAAACCACACCGCGTTGTATCCGCTCAATCTCTGGGCCATCAGTGACGCCAACCGGTCCTACTACGTTGTAAATCCGCCATAAATTCCGGACCGGGAATTTTAACGAGTTTTGATGTCAGTCCTGCTGCAAAACTCCCACCTGTCTTCAATCGGCCGAATAAAATCTGCGCCAGCGATCTGGCAACCGCTGGCCGCTTGAATTGACGATTCGCCTTTTGGTTCGGCTTTATCGGCCGTCAAGGGGCAATTGAAAGGCGACCACCAAACCGCTGTGATCCGTCCGGTTGTGGGCCGAGATCTGGCCTTTGTGCAGTTCCACAATGCTTTTGCAGATGGCCAGGCCCAGCCCGGCACCGGCACCGGGTTCGGAGCGGGGCGTGATTTGCACGAAGCGTTCGAAAATTTCGTTGAGCCGGCCCGGGGGCACTCCGCCGCCTTCATCCCAAACTTCCACGGCCCATTTCCCAGCGACGCACTTGGAATAAAAAGTAACCGTCCCGTCCGGCGGACTGAACCGCAGCGCATTGGAAAGCAGATTGAACAGCACCTGGCGCAGCCAGCCTTGATCAAAGGTCGCCTGCCCGCTTTCATTTTGCGCCAGCACCACTCTCAATCGGCGGCTCTCGGCCAGCAACTGGGCGTCTTCGGCGAACTGCCCCATGAAATCGCTGGTCGAAAGGGATTGCAGTTTGAGCGACAACGCGCTGGAGTCCGCCCGCGCGAGCATGAGTAACCGTTCGAGCGTTTCGGCGAGGTGCAGGGTTTCCTGCAATTGCTCCTCAACCGAATGCTGGTATTTCTCCGGCAGGGCCGGGTCGTTGAGCAGCCGCTCGGTGTGCAGCCGGATGATGGACAGCGGCGTCATCAGCTCGTGCGAAACCTCGGCGGTGAACCGCTTGGCGTGGTTGAAGGATTTTTCGAGCCGCTCGATCATCTCGTTCAACAGCCGGGCGAGATCGGCCATTTCGCCGCCGCCGGGCGTGACGACGATGCGTTCGCCCAGGTTGCTGGCGCTGATGCGCCGCGCGGCCTCCTGCATCAGGCGGACGGGGCGCAGCGTGGATCGGCGCAACGCCAGTCCAAAACTGATGCTCAACATCGCGATCAGCGGCACGCCCAGCAAAAACACGCGGACGAAACTGTCATTGATGCTCTTAAAATTCTCCAGCGACATGGCGATCTGCACATGCACCGTCGGCGTGTGGTATTCGGCCACGCGGAGCAGGCCGAGCGGCGGCAGGGTCAGCGTGCGTTTGTCGAGGCCGCCGGTGAGGTCGATCAATGACTTCGCGCCCAGATTGGGTGAGTGGTAGATCACTTTTCCGTCCGGTTCATGCACCTGGAAGTAAAACAGCGCCTGGTCGTATTCGGTATGCTCCCGCAAGGCCACCGCCAGCTTCGCCGCATCCACGGGCGGCTCAATCTGCGCGACGCGGGAGAGGATTTCCTTGCTCTCGGCATCGAGCAGAAAATCGTTGCCGGTCAGCATCTGCTGGCGGATGAACCAGAAACCAAAGGCCACCGCCAGCATGACCGTCAGCGTGACGACGGCGGCATAAAACACGACATGCGATGTGCGGAGCGGAATCATGCGAGTTTATAGCCCACGCCCCGCACACTCTGGAACAGCGGCTCGGCTTCGGTGGCGCGCCGCAGCTTGCCGCGCAGTTTGGCGACATAGACATCCACGAGATTGGTCTCCATGTCGAAATGACAGTCCCAGATTTTTTCCGCGATCTGGGTGCGGGTCAGCACGCGGGCGGGATTTTGCAGGAAAAGTTCCAGCAGCGCGAATTCGCGCTGGGTGAGCTGCAGCGGCAGCTTGTCGAGCGCGACTTCCCGGGTCAGCAAATCCAGGCGGATGCCGCGGTGTTCGAGCACGGTTTTTTTCTGGCCGGCGTGGCGGCGGACCAGCGAGCGCAGTCGGGCCAGCAGCTCGCCGAAACTGAACGGCTTGGTCAGATAATCATCCGCCCCGAGGTTCAGGCCGGCGATCTTGTCATCCACCTCGTGCCGCGCGCTCAAGATGAGCACCTGGGCGTTGATGTTCTTTGCGCGCCAATCGGTCAGCAGTTGCAGGCCGTTGCCGTCTGGCAGGCTGATGTCGAGAATGATGACGTCAAACTGGCCGTCCGCCACGGCGTCCCTCGCCTCCTTGCAACTACGCACCCAGACGGCGTTGTAGGCAACCTCCT
>TBL_comb47_HYPODRAFT_10005517_pt1 | contig 14058 bp, 8 predicted proteins | sample TroBogypolimnion_40_FD_10682 | JGI IMG/M metagenome (IMG submission 10682)
ATAGTTCGACCTTGGCTGTGGGGCTGATGGAACAGGCAAAACGGCTGACCCACAGCGTCAGTGGCCGGGTCACGCCCAGCAAGGTGAGATGCCCCGCCGCAGCCACTACCCGTGACTGGTCGTCGAAAAACAGCTGCTCCGACTGAAACTGGATGCTTGAAAACTCGCGCACCCTGAGCAGCTGAAACCCGGGCGAATCGGGCGTCGCCGTGCCATAGCCCATATTCAGCGACGCAGCGTCGATGGTGAACTCCACCTTGCCGGTCCTCGCCGCACGATCCAGAACAATGCGGCCCTGGACCCTGTCAAAACGACCGGACTGTGTGCTCAATCCCAGGTGCGTGAATTCAAACACCGGCACGCTGTGGATGGCGTCCAGCACATAGGTATCGGCAGCACGCCCCGGTAGGACCACGCAGGCCAGCAGGGCAAGTACCAAGGATGCGCCGCGCATAGTCACCTCCGGGCCGTCGTATTGCAATGCCGGGCACCCGCCAGCTCAGTCTTTGTAGGCTTCTACAGGGACGTTGATCTTGATCTCGTCGCTTACCGTGGGGATGTACTTCACCATACCGTAATCGGAGCGCTTCAGGATGGCCGTGATGTCGGCCGCGCACATGGCGCGCTTGTTGATGGGATTGGCACCGCAGGCAAAGTGGTTCACCGTCAAATGAATGGGCTTGCTTACGCCCAGCAGGGTGAACTGCCCATCGGCCGAGACCACCTTGCCACCTTCAAACTGCAGCTTGTCTGACTTGAAGCCCATGGTGGGGTATTGCTCGATATTGAACAGGCCTGGCCCGCTGACGTGCACCGTCCAAGCCCTTGAGCCCATGTCCAGTGTGTTGGTGTAGACCGTGAATTCGACCAGTCCTTTTTGTGCCGCCATGTCCAGAACGACGCGGCCCTCGGTCTTGTCAAAGCGTCCGCGCTGGGTGGTAAAGCCCAGATGCTCCACCTCAAAGGTGGGCAAGGTGTATTCCGGGTCTATGGTGTAGGTGTCCGCGGCACACACCGGCAAGGCCAAGGCAGCGGCAATGCTGCACAGGATGAGGTTTTTCTTCATGGCGATCTCCTGGGGTTGCGTTGAGCAGGGCTCAATCCGGAAAGGCTTGCAGATAGGCGGCTACAGCTGCCTTGTCGGGGCCGGTCAGCGGGTGCGTTACCGTCTCCATGGGCGTGCCCGGGCGACCCTGGGTGTTCTGGAAAATATCCAGTTGCTTGATCAGATAGTCGGAATGCTGCAAGGCCAGGCGCGGAAAGGCCGCCATACCCTGGCCGGTCGGCCCATGGCATGCGCTGCAGGCGATCACCGCTTCTTCGGGCAGGCCGTTTTCAAAGATCGATTTGCCGGTGGCGATCTGCTTTGCATCCAGCGATTCGGTCGGGTCGCGTCGGACAGTTTGTTTGGAGTAGTAGTCGGCCAATCCGGCAATCTGCTCATCGCTCAGGTGGCGGCTCAAGCCCCACATGTACTGGTAGCCGGGCGGATCAATGCGTTGGTGGTCGCGGAAATTATTCAGCTGGCTCACGATGTAGTCCACCTGCTGTCCGGCCAAACGCGGGAAGGCCGGGGAGGTCGAGTTGCCATCCAGGCCATGGCAGTTGGAACACACCTGGGCGGCCAAGGTCTTGGCAGACACTTCCGGGTTGGCCAGATTGCGCGAACGCTCGATATTGGAACAGCCCGACACGAGCGCTATTGCTGCTACGGCCAGCATCACCATGGTTTTATGCATTGCGAGTCTCCGGATAGGTTTTTAAAACGCAAACCATGCGTAGAGGAACAGGGTGTTGTTATCACTGGCGTTGCGTCCCAGACCGTCGTAATTGCTGGACGCGCCATTGAACTTGCTATAGGCGGTGTACTGGGCACCCAGGCGCAGGTTTTGCAGAGGCAAGTAAAAGGCCTCCAAGGTCGAGCCGCTGATTCCCGGGGTACCCAAGAGATTGCCTGAGATGCGGGCAGACGTGATGCCAGTACCTAAAGGGTCCTGGGACGTGATTTGTCCATTGCTGTCGTAACCCGAAGTTTGCTGGTTGGTGCTGGTCGTGCCGCTGGTGTCAAAGAGCGAGACACTGCCGCCGTATTTCGCCAAGTAGGTATAGGCCAGTTTCAGGCGCAGCGTATTGAGCGTGTCCGATGGGCTTAGCGCAGCCACCGGATCCGTTCCATTCGCCTGGAAATAGGGTGAAGTACCTGCCAGACTGTTTGCCGAGTAATTGGTGACCTGCTGCATATAGGCCAGTTGCGCGGTGAAGGTATGCGGGTCCAAAATGTATTGGTACTGCGCGTCTATGCCGGTGTTTCTGACCTGGCTAAAGTTGCCCGAATCCGTTGGATCTGTAGCGGCATCCAGAATTTTGGCCAGCATGCCCGTGGTGCCGATCATCAGGTTATGGGCGCCCCAATCCCGCGTATAGGCAAAGCGCCAGTAGGGGTTGTAGCCCTGCAAGCGGGTGATCTGCGAGTCGTCAATGCCCTCGCGAAAGATGCGGAATGCGCCATCGGCCGTGCCGTAGAAGCCGAGCTCACCATAATAGGTTTTGTCCAGATAGGCGTAGGCGGTCAGGCCTACGATATTGCCACCGGTTCCAAAGGAGGGATAGGGTGCAGTGCCATCGACAAACTGGTGGCTTCCTGGTGAGGGGACGGGCACATATTGCATCCAGGCAGCGGCCGTGTTCCAGGGGTCGGAAACGGAGGGACTGTTGTTCAGGCTGACGCCATAAATCAGGTCGCGCTTTTCATCAATCAAACGGTCTGCAAAGCGGATGTCCATGTTGTCTGCAACGGTATGGCCGGATATAGATCCGTTGGGGGCTACCGCATAGGGATCGTGCGTGATCTGCACAAAGGCACCGATGTTGTCCGTGACCTTGCCCGCAACAAACAGACTTCCGGTGGCCAGTATTGGCTCGCCGTTCTTGTAAAAGTCCGAGCCCGAATTGCTTGTGGAAACACCACTATCCGCTGTGTCGCTCTTGCTGGTGTTGGCCACACTGGCATAGCTGGCCACCCCCATGACCGACAGCGGCATGGTGCGCTCACCGATGGTGTAGCCCGTCATCTTGAACAGGCGTCCATAAGGAGTGAGCTCGGGAAACTGGCCGCCGGTGTGACAGGCCACACAGTTTTGCCCGGTCTGCCTGGCAAAGGTTGGCAAGGCCTGCGCGGCCTGCGGGAGCAGCGCCATGATCAGCGGCACCAGGGCCACCAGAAAGGTGAGCAAATAACGGCGCATCGCGCGCACCGCCAAAATTATCGACTGCATTTGGATAACCCCCATCCTGATTGATGTACCAAACTCGCCTAATTTCCGCCGAGTCCACATGTTGAAGGGTCCGAGAATGGACCCGTTACCGATGCGCACCATGATCCAGATCATGTTCACCCAGCGATACCTTCTAGGGGTTTTCCAGGGGCGCCATCGCACATCCGCAGCGATTGCTGCTGGCTTAACGATTCCTTAAGGCCGTGGGCAAAGGGGTCAAGTTGGGATTCCATGGGCCGATAACCCAGCATCCACTTCAAAAGGTATTCCATGGCAATCAGCGCAGTCACTCCTTCCACTTACGTCAACCCACAGCAAGCCCAGGTCGCTGCGACCGACTCCGATGGCGACAAAGATGGCAGCAAGGCAGCAGCGCCCACCGCGAGCACTCCCGTGGTTTCCAATCCCACAGCCACCATGGGCAACAACGTCAACACACACGCTTAGGCTGACGGGGCGCTAAAAGCGCCCACCCCGTTGACCCGCGCCAGCAGCGGTGAGGCCCGATCCTGCGGCCCTTGCACCGCCTGTTGCCTACCGCCCTATTCAAACCGCACATGGTTGCCCATGGTGCGGTTTTCGTTGTTATGGCCGCACCCGACTTGGGCAACAGCCAGGTTAAGCATTAGTAAAGTTGGAATTCTTCGCACAACAGTAGCGATATTGAAAGACAAGCTTGCAACAATATGCAAGCGCAGCCCACGCACTGCCTGGCCGCCCTTGCCCATCCTTCACAAAAAGATCCCATGCCTAGCCTTTTACATCCCACCGCACGCCGACACGGCGACCAGTCACTCGCATACGGCAAGGCCAAGCCTTGGATCTTGGCGGCGCTGGTGACGGTGGCGGTGGCCGGTGCCGCATGGTGGCAGCTGCATGGCCGTGCGGCAGACAGCACGGCCGGCAATCCGGCTGGCCCTGCGGTTCAGGGCAGCGCAAGTGGCAACGGTGGAAGTGGCGGTGGCGGCTCACGTCGCTTTGGTGGAGGCAACGGGGTGCAGCCGGTTTCGGTGCGCGCGGCGCGCCAGCAGGACATCCGTGTCATCGTCAACGCCATTGGCAGCCTGACGGCTTCCAACACGGCGATCGTCCATGCCCAGGTCAGTGGTGTGCTGCAAAGCATCCAGTTCCAGGAAGGCCAGCAGGTCAAGGCGGGCCAGCTGCTGGCACAGATTGATCCGCGCGCCTTTGCCGCTGCGGCGGCCCAGGCCGAAGGCGCGCTGGCTCGGGACAGCGCACAACTGGAAAACGCCAGGGTGGATCTGGCCCGCTACAAGGACCTGTTGGCCAAGGACGCAGTACCCAAACAGCAGCTCGACACCCAAGCGGCGCTGGTGCGCCAGCTCGAAGGCACGGTCAAGGTCGACCAGGGCGCGCTGGCCAGCGCACAGCTGCAACTGTCTTATAGCAAGGTGGTGGCGCCCATCAGCGGACGCGTCGGCCTGAAGCAGGTGGACCTGGGCAATGTGGTTCAGCCCTCTGACGCCAATGGCATCGTGTCGATTGCACAAACGCACCCCATCGCCCTGGTGTTTGCCGTGCCGGCTTCGCAGGTACCGCTGCTGCAGGCGCGGCTCATAGCCAAGTCGCTCGCAGGGCAGCCCCAAGGACGACAGCACCCCCATGGGAGGCCTGGCGAAGCCAGGGTTGGGGGCGATAGCCAGGCGCTGACGGTGCAGGCCTGGGACATGGGCGGCGCCAAGCAACTGGCCACCGGGCGGGTCAGCACCATAGACAACGCCATCGATGCTGCAACCGACACCATCAAGGTCAAGGCCGTCTTCCCGAATGCCGACGATGCGCTGTTCCCGAATCAGTCGGTTAGCGTGCGCCTGCAACTCGATACGCTCAAAGACGCGCTGGCGGTGCCACAAGCTGCGGTGCTGCGCGGCGCCCAGGGTTTTTATGTTTATGTGGTGGAAGCGGACAACACGGTAAGCACCCGCGTGATCAAGCCCGGCGTGGTCGATGGCGAGTGGATGGCCGTAGAAGGCGCTGTACAAGCCGGCGAGAAGGTGGTGGTGGATGGTGTGGACCGCCTGCGCAATGGCGCCAAGGTGGAAGTGATCGTTCCCAACACCAAGGGCGGCGGCGGCAAATGGGGTGGCAAGGCGGATGGCAAGAGCAGTGGCGCCAGCGAACCAGCCAAAGCAGGAAATCCTGCGGCTGCCAACAAGTCTGAAGCAGCGGCGGGCAAGCCCGCCGTGGGCGCAACCGAAAGCAACCCAACGCAAAAGCCGGGCCCTGGCGCCGCGCAAGATGCACCAGGCGCTGCGAGCTCCGCCAACGGTGCCGACGCAGACAGCGAACGCCGTCGCGCCTTCTTCCAGAGCCTGTCACCCGAGGAGCGTGAAAAGCTCAAGGCCATGAGCCCGGAAGAGCGCCAGGCTTGGCGGGAGAAGATGCGTGCACAACGCGAGAAGTCCGGCGGCGCGGCCAACTAACGGCGCCAAGAACGTGCCATGAACCCCTCACGCATTTTTATTGAGCGACCGGTTGCCACCTCGCTGCTGATGCTGGCGATTCTGCTGGCCGGCGCGCTGGCCTACCGCTTGCTGCCACTGTCCGCCCTGCCCGAGGTGGACTACCCCACCATAGCGGTCACCACGCTGTATCCCGGCGCCAGTCCGGATGTCATATCCACCACGGTGACGGCGCCGCTGGAGCGCCAGTTTGGCCAGATGCCGGGCCTGGGCCAGATGACATCCACCAGTTCGGGCGGTGCCTCCATCATCACGCTGCGCTTCTCGCTGGGTCTGTCACTCGACGTGGCCGAGCAGGAGGTGCAGGCCGCCATCAATGCCGGCAGCAATCTGCTGCCCTCCGACCTGCCCATGCCGCCGGTCTACAGCAAGGTCAATCCGGCCGATGCGCCGGTGCTCACCATTGCCGTGACCTCACCCTCGCTGCCAGTCATCAAGCTGCACGACCTGACGGAGAACCGCCTGGCGCCCAAGCTCTCGCAGGTGGATGGCGTCGGACTGGTCAGCATCGCCGGTGGGCGCCGCCCGGCCGTGCGGATACAGGCCAATCCACAAACGCTGGCCTCGCTGGGCCTGTCGCTGGACGACATCCGCACGGCAATAGCCGCCGCCAATGTGAATCAGGCCAAGGGCAGCTTCGACGGCGCGCAGCGCGCCTCCACCATAGACGCCAACGACCAGCTGAAATCCGCGGCCGAGTACCAGGACCTGATCATTGCCTGGAAGAACGGCAACCCGCTGCGCCTCAAAGACGTGGCGCAGATCGTGGACGATGCCGAGAACCTGCGCCTGGCCGCCTGGGCCGACCGCACGCCGGGCGTGATCCTCAACGTGCAGCGCCAGCCCGGCGCCAATGTGATCCAGACCGTGGACCGCGTCAAGGCATTGCTGCCGCGACTAAAAGCCACGCTGCCGGCCTCGGTCGATGTGCAGGTAATCGCCGACCGCACCACCACCATCCGCGCCTCGGTGGAGGACACCGAGATAGAGTTGCTGCTGGCCGTGGTGCTGGTGGTGCTGGTGATCTTTTTGTTCCTGCGCAATGCGCGCGCCACCCTCATCCCGGCCGTGGCGGTGCCGCTGTCCCTGGTCGGCACCTTTGGCGTGATCTACCTAGCCGGCTTTTCCATCAACAACCTGACGCTGATGGCGCTGACCATTTCCACCGGCTTCGTAGTCGACGACGCCATCGTCATGATTGAAAACATCGCCCGCTTTGTAGAAGAGGGCGATGCGCCCATGGTGGCCGCGCTCAAGGGCTCCAAGCAAATCGGCTTCACCATCATCTCGCTCACCGTGTCGCTGATTGCGGTGCTGATTCCACTGCTGTTCATGGGCGATGTGGTGGGACGACTGTTCCACGAATTTGCCATCACCCTGGCCGTATCCATCCTGATCTCGGCCGTGGTCTCGCTGACGCTCACGCCCATGATGAGCGCGCGCCTGCTGCGCCCCGAGGCCGAGCGAAAGCACAGCCGCCTCGGTGCCTGGTTCGGCCGCGCCTTTGATGACCTGGTCGCCAACTACGGCGCCAAGCTGGACTGGGTGCTGAACCGACCGGGCTGGACGCTGGCCGTGTTTGCCCTGACGCTGGTGGTCACCACCCTGCTCTACATCAGCGTGCCCAAGGGCTTTTTCCCGGTGCAGGACACCGGCCTGATCCAGGTGATTACCGAAGGGCCGCAGACCACCTCGTTTGCCGCCATGGGCGAGCGCCAGCAGGCGCTGGCCGAGGCCATCCTCAAGGACCCGGAGGTCGACCACCTGGCCTCGTTCATCGGCGTCGATGGTGCCAACCCCACGCTCAACACCGGGCGCATGCAGATCACGCTGAAAGCTTTTGCAGAGCGCAGCCACACGGCCAGCGAGATCATCCACCGCTTGAGCGAGACCACGGCGCATGTGCCGGGCATTGCTGCCTATATGCAACCGGTGCAGGACCTGAGCATTGAGGACCGTATCTCCAAGACGCAGTACCAATTCCTGCTGAGCTCGCCGGATGACAAGGATCTGGCGAGTGCCACCAACCGCCTGCTGGAGCGGCTGCAGACCCTGCCGCAGCTCGAAGACGTGGCCAGCGATTTGCAGAACCAGGGCCTGCAGGCCTATGTTCAGATCAACCGCGAGGCGGCCGGCAAACTCGGCGTGACCGTGGCGGCGATCGACAACGCGCTCTACAACGCCTATGGTCAGCGCCTGATCTCCACCATCTACACCCAGGCCAGCCAGTACCGCGTGGTGCTGGAGGCCGCCGCCCCGTATCGCAAAGGCATGGGCGCACTGGACGGCCTGTATGTTCCGGGCAGCAGCACCAATGCCAGTGGCGTGACATCCACCGTACAGGTGCCGCTGTCCTCGGTCGCACAGTTTGTCGAGCAGCCGGTGGCCCTTTCCATCAACCATGTGGCGCAGTTCCCCTCGGCTACCGTCTCCTTTAATTTGGCCAGCGGCGTGTCGCTGGGCGCCGCGGTGGATGCGATCAAGGCCGAGGAGGCCAAGCTCGACTTTCCGCCCAGTGTGGAGACCAGCTTCCAGGGCGCGGCCGAGGCCTTTCGCAATTCGCTCTCCAGCACCCTGCTGCTGATCCTGGCGGCGGTGGTGACCATGTACATCGTGCTCGGCGTGCTGTACGAAAGCTATATCCACCCGGTCACCATCCTGTCCACCCTGCCCTCGGCCGGGCTGGGTGCGCTGCTGGCTTTGCTGCTGGCGCGCCAGGACCTGGGCGTGGTCGGCATCATCGGCATCGTGCTCCTGATCGGCATCGTCAAGAAGAACGCCATCATGATGATTGACTTTGCGCTGGACGCCGAGCGCGAGCAGGGCTTGTCGCCGCGCGACGCCATCCACCAGGCCTGCCTGCTGCGCTTTCGGCCCATCCTGATGACGACCATGGCCGCACTCTTGGGCGCACTGCCGCTGATGCTGGGAACCGGTGCCGGCCATGAGCTGCGCCATCCGCTGGGCGTGACCATGGTCGGCGGGCTGATCGTCAGCCAGATCCTGACCCTGTTCACCACGCCGGTGATCTATCTGGAATTCGCCAAGCTGGCACAAGCCTGGAAGGCACGGGGCGCACGCCGCGCCGCTGTGCAGCCATGAATATCTCGGCACCTTTCATCGCCAGGCCGGTGGCCACCACGCTGATCACGCTGGGCGTGGGTCTGGCCGGTGCCCTGTGCTTCTGGCTGCTGCCGATTGCGCCGCTGCCGCAGGTGGACATCCCCACCATTTCCGTGAGCGCCTCGCTTCCCGGCGCCAGCCCCGACACCATGGCGGCCACCGTGGCCACACCGCTGGAGCGGGTGCTGGGCAGCATTGCCGGCGTGAACGAAATTACCTCGCGCTCCTCGCTGGGCTCCAGCAGCATCACGCTGCAGTTTGATCTGAACCGCGACATCAATGGCGCGGCGCGCGATGTGCAGGCCGCCATCAACGCGGCGCGCACTCTGCTGCCCACCGGCATGCCCAGCAACCCGAGTTACCGCAAGGTGAACCCGGCCGATGCGCCGGTGATGATCCTGTCGCTGAGCTCGGACACGCTGACGCGCGGCCAGATGTATGACGCCGCTTCCACCGTGCTGGCGCAGCGCATTGCGCAGGTGGATGGCGTCGGACAGGTGTCGGTGGGAGGGGGTGCCCTGCCGGCCGTGCGGGTGGAACTCAACCCCGACAAGCTGGCGGCGCAGGGCATTGCACTGGACAACATCCGCCTGGCGCTGACCGCCACCAATGCCAACCGCCCCAAGGGCGCGCTCGAAGACGGCAACCGCAGCTGGCAGGTGGGTGCCAATGACCAGGCGCGCACGGCAGCAGACTACGCACCGGTGATCCTGAGCTACCGCAATGGCGCGGCGGTGCGGCTGCGCGATGTGGCCGAGGTGCGCGATTCGGTGCAGGACACGCGCAACTATGGCGTCTCCAATGGCAAGCCGTCGATTGTGCTGTTTGTGCTGAAGGAGCCGGGTGCCAACATCATCGAGACGGTGCAGCGCGTGCGCGACCTGCTGCCGCGCCTGCAGGCCTCGATTCCCAGCGCCATTGACATCCAGGTTCTGAGCGACCGCACGCCCACCATACGCGCCTCGCTGCGCGAGGTGGAGCGCTCGCTGGCCATTGCCGTGGGCCTGGTGATTCTGGTGGTGCTGCTGTTTTTGCGCAGCTGGCGCGCCACCCTGCTGCCTGCAGTGGCCGTGCCGGTGTCGCTGGCCGGCACGCTGGGCGTGATGTATCTGTGCGGCTACAGCCTGGACAATCTCTCGGCCATGGCGCTCACGGTAGCCACCGGCTTTGTGGTGGACGATGCCATCGTCGTTTTAGAGAACATCACGCGTTATACCGAGCGGGGCCTGTCGGCCCGCGAAGCCGCGCTCAAGGGCGCACGCGAAATCGGATTTACCGTGGTCTCCATCAGCATCTCGCTGATCGCTGTGTTCATCCCCATCCTGATGATGGGCGGCGTGGTGGGCCGCTTGTTCCGCGAATTTGCGGTGGTGCTGTCCTCGGCGATTTTGGTGTCCATGTTGGTGTCGCTGACCACCACGCCCATGATGGCCTCGGTGCTGCTGCGGCCAAAAAGCGCAGCGCGCATTCCTTCGCATCAGCGCAGGCCCTGGCTGCGGGCCGCCGCGCACTGGGCCGAAACTGCGGGCCGCTGGATGGAGAGCATGGGGCACGCGGCGGCGCGCGGCTACCGGCGCAGCCTGGTCTGGACGCTGCGGCACCAGCCCGTGGCCATGCTGTCACTGGCAGCAGTGGTGGCGCTCAATGTCTACCTCTACACGGCGATTCCCAAAACCTTTTTTCCGCAGCAGGACACCGGCGTCATCGTGGGCGGCGTGCAGGCCGACCAGGGCAGTTCCTTCGCCATGATGCAGGCGCGCGTCGACAAGTTTGTCGCCATCGTCCTGGCCGATCCGGCGGTGGCCAATGTCAATGGCTCCACCGGCGGCGGCCAGCGCAACTCGGCCAACTTTTACGTCACGCTCAAACCCCTGGCCGAGCGCAAGCTTTCGGTGGATGCAGTGATTTCCCGGCTGCGCGGCAAACTGGCGCATGAGCCGGGTGCCAGTCTGTATTTGGTGCCGGTGCAGGACATCCGCATCGGCGGGCGCCAGTCCAACGCCCAATATCAGTACACATTGCAGGCCGATTCGATGGACGACCTGCGCACCTGGGAACCACGCATACGTGCGGCCCTGATGAAATTGCCGGAGCTCACCGACGTCAACAGCGATCAGCAAGACAAGGGGATGCAAACCTCCATCACGATTGACCGCGATGCGGCGGCACGTCTGGGCATCACCGTGGGCAACCTGGACACCACGCTCAATGATGCCTTTGGCCAGCGCCAGGTCGGGGTGATTTACAACCCGCTCAACCAGTACCGCGTGGTGATGGAATTTGCGCCCGAATTCCTGCAGGGGCCGGAGATGCTGGCACGCCTGTTTGTCACCAGCAAGAGTGGCGCGCAAGTGCCGCTCGCAAGCTTTGCCAAGGTGGAAACCACCAACACCCCGCTGTCCGTCAACCACCAGAGCGGCACACCGGCCTCCACCCTCAGCTTCAACCTGCCGCTGGGCGTGTCGCTGTCCGATGCCACTATGGCGATTGACAGCGCNATCCTGCAGACCGGCGTGCCGGTTTCGGTGCGCGGCAGCTTCCAGGGCACAGCCAATGCATTCCAGCAGTCCATGGGCTCGCAACCGGTACTGATTGCTGCGGCCCTGCTCACCATTTATCTGGTGCTGGGCATGCTGTACGAAAGCCTGATCCATCCGTTGACCATCATCTCCACCCTGCCCTCGGCCGGCGTCGGTGCGCTGCTGGCGCTGATGCTGTTCAACACCGAGTTCTCCATCATTGCCTTTATCGGCGTGATCCTGTTGATCGGCATCGTCAAGAAGAACGCCATCATGATGATTGACTTTGCCATCGCCCGGCAGCGTGCCGGACAGGCCAGTGCGGGTGCCGCCATTTACCGTGCCGCCCGCCTGCGCCTGCGCCCCATCCTGATGACCACCATGGCCGCCATCTTTGGTGCCGTGCCGCTGGCCCTGGGCACGGGCGACGGTGCCGAGATGCGCCAGCCGCTGGGCATTGCCATCGTCGGCGGACTGATCCTGAGCCAGTTGCTGACGCTGTACACCACGCCGGTGGTCTATGTGCTGATGGACCGCCTGGCCGCAAAACGCACGCGTTCGCTGGCAGCCCCACTTACCGCAGAACCCGCATAAGGCACTTATGTTGAAACCCTTCCCCAAAACCCTGCTTGCCTTGTCCCTTGCGCTGACGCTGGGCGCCTGCGCCGTGACCCGTGTGGACCCGCCTGAAACGGCGAGCGCACCAGCGCAATTCAAGGAGGCACTGCCGAATGCGCAGGTCGCCACGCAAGCTGTACCCGATGCCTGGTGGACCCTGTTCAATGACCAGGTGCTGGACGATCTGGAGCAGCGCGTGGTCATCGGCAATGAAACGCTGAAGGCCTCGGTGGCACAACTGTCCGCCGCACGCGCCACGCTGGATGCCAGCCAGACCGCTGTCTATCCAACCGTGTCGGTGGGCCTGAATGGCACACGCGCCTACACGGCACAATCCAGCGCGACGGAAAACCCCGCCAACAATCTGGCGCTCACGGCCAGCGCGGCCTGGGAGCTGGACCTGTGGGGACGGCTCTCCATGGCGACGCAGGGCGCGCAGGCCACGGCCCATGCCTCCGAGGCCGATCTGGCTGCGGCCCGACTTTCGGTGCAGTCGGCATTGGCGCAGGGATACTTTTCACTGCGCGCTGCCGAGGCACAGCAGGAGCTGCTGCAGCGCAATGTGCTGGCCTATCAGAAGGCGCTGGAGCTGACCCAGGTGCGCTATCGGTCGGGCGTGGCCGGGCTGACCGACGTGCTGCAGGCCAAGACCCAGCTCAACAGCACGCAAACCCAACTGGCCGACGCCATCGCCCAACGTGCGCAACTGGAACATGCGCTGGCCGTGTTGCTGGGCCTGCCACCGTCCAGCTTCAGCCTGCCCCGCACGGCCACCTTGCCGGCCGCCGTGGCGGTGCCCGCCTCCCTGCCCTCCACCTTGCTGCAGCGCCGTCCCGACATCGCCGCTGCGCGTGAACGTGTGAAGGCCGCCTATGCGCAAATCGGCGTCACCGACGCGGCCTTCTTTCCCACGCTTAGCCTGTCCGCCACGGCCGGCTACGGCCAGAATTCGATCGCCAATCTGCTGAGCACACCCAATCTGTTGTGGAATCTGGGCGCAGGCCTGACCCAATCCCTTTTCGATGGCGGCACACGCAAACTGGCCAGCGCCCAGACGCGCGCCACGGCCGAGCAGGTAACGTCGTCCTATCGCCAGTTGGTGCTGACCGCGCTGCAGGAAGTGGAAGACAACCTGGTGCTTTCCAGTCGGCTGCAAGATGAGGTGAACTCGCAAACCGAGGCGCTGCAATCCGCGCAGCGCAATCTGGACATCGTCATGGCGCAATACCGCGCCGGCACCGTCAGCTACCTCAACGTCAGCGCCGCGCAAAGTGCAGCGCTGAATGCCGAGGCCACCCTGGTCACCGTGCGCAACCGCCAGCTGGCAGCGGTGAATACCTTGCTGAAAAATCTCGCGGGGCGCTGGGAGTCGTCCTGAAGACGGCGCTCAACCCTGCCGATCGGCACTGGCGATCCTGACGCCGGGCGGCACCAGGCTCCAGTCCAGCAGCGCCACGCAACCATCCTTGCAGGCGATTACATAGCGGCTTCCGTCCACGTGCGCCAAGGCACCGGGTGCACAGTTGTGCTGCACGGGCCAGCAAACCGCCCGTCGGACAAAATACTGCATTCCGTTGACCCTAGCCAGACATTCGAAATTCCCAAAGGCCCTGAGCTTCAGGTCGATCTCATGAACCGTGCAGTGGAAGTCAATTTCGCGGTCGGCGTCGGTCCACATCTTGATATAGGTGCCCGCCGTCTGGGGTACGGCCGCATCCCAGAGGCGATCGATATCCTGGGCCACCGTCGATGCCAATTGCGCGGTTTCAATCTGGGCCTTGAGGTCCAGACTTTCGTGGCACTCGTTGACTCCGAGATCAAAATGCCGGGCCGCCAGAATGTCGCCCGCATCAAATTCTGTTGCTACCTTGTGGCAGGTGGTGGCCCATACCGAACGCCGGTCCAATATGCCTTGCACCAGAGGATAAGGTCCCCGGTAGCGCGGCAGGGGCGCGGGATGGAAGTTGATGGCGCGCGGCAGATAGGCGGCCCAGTTGCCGACCCGCCATTGGTAGCTTGCCAGCACCAGCAGTTCACAGC
>TBL_comb47_HYPODRAFT_10005523_pt1 | contig 14050 bp, 11 predicted proteins | sample TroBogypolimnion_40_FD_10682 | JGI IMG/M metagenome (IMG submission 10682)
CATTGGATGAACCTGTAAAGGCAGCACTTGACGGTACTGTTATTTTCGCTGATTTCACTCCTAAGACCGGATATGTTATTGCCATTCAACACAGGCTTAATTACATTACTTTTTACAAACAAAATTCAATATTGATTAAGAGTCCCGGCCAGTTTGTTCGTGCCGGAGAACCCATTGCTATTGTTGGTAACAGTGGAGAAAAAGGCAGTGGCCCCCATCTACATTTTGAACTTTGGCATAACGGGAATCCTGTTAATCCACTCGACTATATCGATTTTTAATTTACATCCAAAGCAGTAACCTGCAAGGAAACTATGCAAAAAAAGAGGCTAGCAATCTTAGGTTCTACCGGTTCAATCGGTACACAGACGCTTGAAGTTGTCCGGAAACATGCCGATGCTTTCGAGGTTGAAGTCCTCACTGCACATTGTAATATTAAGCTCTTGGTCAAACAAGCATTGGAATTCAAACCTAATGTTGTAATTATCGGCGAAAAAAAATTATATCGTGAATTAGCTGATATACTTGAACCACATGACATCAAAGTCTATGCCGGGGCTGAGGCTATCAGTGAGGTCACTGAAATGGAAACCATCGATTTAGTTGTTGTTGCCCTGGTAGGTTTTGCAGGCCTCAGGCCTACATTAGCTGCCCTTCAGGCAGGTAAGCCAATTGCAATTGCAAATAAGGAAACACTTGTCGTTGCTGGCGAAATCGTAACGAATCTCGCCCGTAAAAAAGCAGTCAACATCTATCCGGTGGACTCAGAACACTCTGCTATCTTTCAATGTCTGGCGGGTGAATTTCATAATCCTGTGGAATTAATTTATCTCACGGCTTCGGGTGGTCCTTTCCGAGGTAAAGACAGGGAATTCCTGGCATCTGTCACCAAAGAACAGGCTTTAAAACATCCAAACTGGTCAATGGGCTCCAAAGTTACCATTGATTCTGCCAGCATGATGAACAAAGGATTGGAAGTCATTGAAGCAAAATGGTTGTTTGGGCTGAGACCGGATCAGATTAAGGTCGTCATTCATCCTGAATCTATTATTCATTCACTGGTTCAGTTTGAAGATGGTTCTTTGAAAGCACAAATGGGACTCCCGGATATGAGATTGCCCATCCAATATGCCATTTCATATCCCGAAAGACTCAAATCTGATTTTCCAAGATTTAACTTTACCGATTATGCTAAGTTAACTTTTGAAGAACCCGACACCAAAACCTTTCGCAATCTGGCGTTAGCCTATGAGGCTTTAGCCAGAGGTGGCAATATGCCTTGTATTCTTAATGCTGCAAATGAAGTCGTAGTACATGCATTTCTTAAAGATCAGATCAAATTCATAGAGATGCCTGATGTAATTGAAAAGATAATGTCTATAATGCCCTTTATCAAGAATTCTACATACGATGACTATGTGAATACCGATAGAGAAACACGGATCCGTGTGCATGAACTGATACAATAATAAGTGGTTTTAAATGTTTTTATTACGAAATTAAAATTAAAATGGAAATACTGATTAAAGCAGCTCAATTGCTCCTTAGCCTTTCAATACTGGTAATCGTTCATGAATTTGGACATTTCATTACTGCAAAGATGTTTAAAACCCGGGTTGAAAAATTCTATCTTTTCTTTGACCCTTGGTTCTCGTTGTTCAAATTCAAAAAAGGTGAAACTGAATATGGTATTGGTTGGTTACCGCTGGGAGGTTATGTCAAGATTTCAGGGATGATGGATGAGTCCATGGATAAAGAACAAATGCAACTACCTGCTCAACCCTGGGAATTCAGATCAAAAAAAACCTGGCAAAGACTCATCATCATGTTGGGAGGAGTTACTTTAAATGTACTTCTTGCATTCATGATCTATATCTGTATGCTTTGGGCCTGGGGTGAATCTTATCTTCCTACTAAAGAAGCAAAATTCGGTATAGAGGTTGATTCTATCGGAATGCAGATGGGACTCAAAAACGGAGATAAAATACTATCTCTTGATGGAAAGTTTGTAGAAGAATTTTATAAGATCCCCAGCCACATCATCCTTGATCGTGTGAAAACGATTACAGTAGAACGCGATGGCAAGAATGTTGATCTCACTGTTCCGGCTGGTATAGTTGGTAAAATGATCAAACAAAAGAGTGCTTCCTTTTTAAATGTTCGAATTCCATATATCATTGAGGCCTTTTCAAAGAATTCAAATGCTAAACTCGCAGGATTACAAAAAGATGACCGTGTCATAAGTCTCGATACGATCAAGACACCGTTTTATGATCAGTTTAGAGCACACATTAAGACCTTTGCAGGGAAGAGTGTTAAAATTGGTGTCCTCAGGGGCAATGACACTGTTTATTGCAATACAAATGTAACTGCTGATGGACTTATTGGTGTGAAACTTGATGTTATTCTCGCTAAATATTTTACCTATTCCAAACACTCTTACACTCTCTTCCAGGCTATCCCAGCGGGTTTCACAAAAACTATTGCAGGGATTGACAACTATTTCAAACAGCTTAGATTACTCTTTTCGAAAGAAGTTAAAGCCTATGAGTCTGTTGGTGGATTTATCAGCATCGGGAATATCTTTCCTGCAGCCTGGGATTGGCAATCATTCTGGAGCCTGACAGCTTTTCTTTCTATCATGTTGGCTATTTTAAATGTGCTCCCCATACCGGCACTCGATGGCGGTCATGTCATATTCTTATTGTTCGAAATGATTACTGGAAGGAAACCTAGCGATAAGTTCCTGGAGTATGCTCAAATAGTGGGAATGGTGCTTCTTCTTGCATTATTGTTGTTCGCAAATGGCAACGATGTGATACGACTTTTCAAACATTAACACCTGTTGATAACTATTTCATAAATAATAGAGCAAAAGCCACCTGGATAGTCAATTACCAGGTGGCTTTTTTATATCTTTATCGTCCACTCTATAACCAACTAAATTTATGAAATGCCAAAATGATTGTGTTCGTAGTCTTAACAGAGATGAATTTGACCAATTACTAGAACTTGCTCAGCTTGAAGGATGGAATCCAGGTATTTATGATGCAGACAGTTTTTATAATTCCGACCCTGATGGATTTTTGGGTTACTATATCAAAGGAAAACTTATAGGCTGTATTTCGGCTGTTGCCTATGACGAAGATTTTGGATTCATGGGCTTCTTCATTGTCAAACCTGAATTTCGCAAAATGGGTTATGGCAAAAAGCTTTGGGCTGCAGCCATAAACTACCTTGGAAACTGCAATATCGGACTCGATAGTATTCTTGAAATGAAAGAGAAATACAAAGAGTTTGGTTTTAAAGAGGCATATAACAGCACTAGATTTAAGATCACAGCCCGTGCTATTGAAAATACCGGGAATACGATACCTCTTAAACAAGTCAATTTTGCAAATCTTGTCGTGTTTGATCACCTTCATTTTCCTACACGCCGTGATGTGTTTCTATACAACTGGATCCATCAATCAGAGGGACAAAGTTTTGCTGTATGTAAAGATGAAAAAATTGAAGGATATACTTTTATCAGAAAAGGTCTGGAGGGATACAGGATCGGGCCACTCTTTGCTTTAACGCCTGAAGTTGCAGACACTTTATTCTGTAAAGCTATAACCTGGGCACCTGAAGGTACTTCTGTCTATTTAGATGTACCTGAAATAAATCCTGACGCATTAAATCTTGCCAATAAATATCAAATGGAACCGGGTTTCAAAACAGTTCGTATGTACACACAAAAAGCCCCACAAATTAACATGAATGGGGTCTATGGTGTTACAAACCTGGAATTGGGTTAACCTATTCTGAAAGAACGCATACTGATTGCAGAAGTTACTTCTTCATAAGTAAAACGAATTTCTTCCTCATCATCTGATAAGGCGAGTGCATAGAGCATTGGAAGATAATGTTCAGTTGTTGGTACTGCCAAAAGAGCAGATGGTCCATGTTCTTCGTAGTCGATCAGACTGTTGTAGTCTCCTGTTAATATTTTCCCTTTCACCCATTCATCGAATTCATTCGCCCAATCGAAAGAAGCTTCTTCATGTTTGGATAACCCCATTCTTAAATTATGGACAATATTGCCACTCCCGATGATCAATACTCCTTTATCACGGAGTTCACGCAATTGTTCTGCAAATTGAAAATGATAATAGATGGGTTTGCTGTTATCAATGCTCATTTGAAAAACGGGGATATCAGCATCTGGGAACATGTGGACTAATATTGACCATGCTCCATGATCAAGACCCCATTTCTGATCAACCCGCACCTCGGGCAATGCTTCAATAATGGCTTCAGCAAAATCCGGAGCACCAGAAGCCGGATATTCTATGTCGTACAATGCTTCAGGAAAACCACTAAAATCATAGATTGTTTTTGGAAAGGGTGAGGTATTGACATATGTGCCCCGCGTAAACCAATGTGCTGAGACAACCAAAATGGCTTTGGGTTTTTCAGTTAAAGATCGACCCATTTCGACAAGACTTTTTGTGAAAGCATTATTCTGTATAGCATTTATCGGACTACCATGACCGACAAAGAATACAGGCATTTTTGAACTTGGCAGTAATGAAGGGTATAGATTACTTGCAATTTTATCATTCATTGTAGGGGACTTTATTAAGTATAAAAATCTGCATGAAGGTACTTAAAAAAAGTAAAGATAAATTAAGAGAAAAAGTTCATGGATTCTTCAAATAAATCTTTAAATGCTAAATTGATATAACACCTGGCATTTATTTGGAAGTTTTTTTTATTAAAATTAAAGGTCAGGATATTCCCTGACCTTTAAAAACTATCATAAATTAATTTCTATAAAAAGAGATTTAATCATTGGATATTTTTTCATTGAGTGATTCAAAACCTTTTCCCAGAATCTCACTAGCGTCAACTACTGTCATGAATGCCTGATCATCTATTTGATGGACAATTTCCATCAAATGAATTAATTCACGCCTGGCTACAACAGTAAAAATGACTTTCTTTTCTGCACCATTATACATTCCACTACCATGAAGATAAGTACCTCCTCTACCAATTTCATCCAGCAAACGCTCACGAATCATCTCATGCTTATCGGAAATAATGAAAATACTCTTGTCATCAGAAAAGCCTGTAAGTACAAAATCAATGACCTTTCCCATGATAAAAATGACCAACCAGGAATAGAGTGGGATTTCTAAGTCCCTAAAAGCGATGAAACCAATGAGCACAATCACTCCATCAACGATAACCTGTGCTCTGGACAAAGGAATATGCATGTGTTTACTCATCAATTGAGCTATAACATCAGATCCACCAACAGTTGATTTGGTTTTAAAAACCATACCTACTCCCAATCCAAGTAAAACACCCCCATAGATTGTTGAAAGAAGTGCAGTATGTACAATCTGAATGTCTCCATTGATATTTGTTAGTAACCATGTGAAAAAAGAGGTCAGTACAACCCCCCAGAAAGTACGAAAGAAAAATTTCCAGCCAAAATTTATTACCCCGATGGCGACCAATGGAATGCTAAATACAAAAGCCAAAGCACCTGTATTTAAACCAAACAAGTGGTGAAGTACAATTGCAATTCCGTAAATACCTCCTGGTACAATTTTAAAAGGTGAAATAAAATAGACATAAGCTACAGCCATGCAGAAAGTACCACCAAGTATCAATGCATAAGATTTAAGCAGCTTTGAGGAAAACAGATGAGAATAATTGATATTGTTCATTATTTTCTAGATTGAATTTTCTTCATATTCTGCGACTTTTTCACCCAAAGATTTAAAACCTTCACCCAGTATTTCATGTGCATTCATTACGGTCACAAATGCACGTGGATCTATCTGGTGAATGAATTCTTGCAAAATAGCAACTTCTCTTCGGCTGACTACAGTAAAAATGATGGTCTTTTCTTCTCCTTTCCACATTCCTCTACCTGGAATATAGGTTCCACCGCGTTCCATATCTACAATAATTTTATCCCTGATCAACTCGAAATGATCAGAAACAATAAGCAATGTTTTATCATATGTTATTCCATCTAAAACAACATCTATTACCTTTCCTGTTACAAAAATGACGATCCAGGAATAAAGTGGAATGCGCCAATCACGAAAGACAATGACCCCCAATAACACAATGAATGAATCAACATAAATCATCAATGTACCCAAAGGCAAACGGGTGTATTTTGCAATAATCATTGCAATGATATCAGATCCTCCCGAAGTTGCTTTCGCTTTAAAGATCAGTCCCAGTCCAAAACCAATCAAAACACCGCCAAAAACACAACCCATAAAGACTTCATTTTTAAGTCCCAATGGATCATTGTTGCCAACAAACAAGGTAAGCATATCCATAAATACGGATGAAAGCACAAACCCAACAACAGTCTTCATACCGAATCTGGGGCCTAATATTTTTATTCCTACTAATGTAAGTGGCACGTTCAATATCAAACCAAATAACCCGACAGGGAATCCACCATCAGGACTTAACCCTTTGGGAAAAAGACCAAGTGTCAAATGATGCACTACGATACCGATACCATAAACGCCTCCTGGAACGATATCATACGGATTGATAAAAAACACGAATCCTGCAGCAAGAATAAATGACCCTAAAACAGTTAATCCGTATGATATAAACCATTTACGTGAAAACAATTTGTCTTTGTATAGTAGATTTGCCATTACCTGTATGTTAGTTTTGCCGCCCTGAAAAAACGTGCAAAGGTATGAACTTTTTGGGGCATAAAAATCCAGACTGGATATTTGACAATAAATAATTATAATATAGGTTCAGCCTATCGTTTCTATGGATGGAAATATTTTATTAAAAACCAAAAATCAAGATTCTATTTATGAATTTTTTAGGGTTTTTGGTAAGTTGCTTTTATTTAATAAAAGCAGAAAGATAAAAATTTCTTGATTTTATTAAATGAGTGAACAGTAACCGGATACATTTGTTGAAATACAAGCAAAAATTTTAATCTGTTTATTAAATGATGATAATTTTCCTACAAACTGATTGTAAAATTAAGGCGCGAAAAATTAACCACAACAAACTTAAAAAGTTGGTTTACTAAGAAAAAAAGTCGTTACTTTACAGCTGTAAGGCTTAACTGCAATCATAAATGAGGCTGAGGATAATTGGTTTATTCATATTCAGCATGATAATGCTTTTTGGGGGCTCTTTTGGCTTTGCTCAACAAGAACCACAATTTACGTATTACATGTTTAACAACGCTTCAACAAATCCTGGAGCGGTTGGAAGTATACCGGTCCTAACAGCTACTGCCATTGCAAGGCAACAGTGGATCGATCTGAAAGATGAAAGTGGAAACAGGGTTGCCCCTGAAACCTATCTCATTTCAATTGAATCTCCGATAAGAATCTTGAAAGGTGGACTTGGTATAACTGTAATGCAGGATAAAACCGGTTATGAAAGGAACTTTTCTATTCGTTTTGCTTATGGCTATCAGATGCAATTAGGTGCAGGTCAACTTGGAATTGGAATACAAGGTGATTTTCTAAACAAATCTATTGATTTGTCTAAATTAAATGGGGTTGATCCAAATGATCCCTTACTAATTGATAATAATTCAGCGAGTTCGTTCTTTACAGATATTGGAGTAGGTGTTTTTTACAGAGTTCCAGATAAGTTTTATGCAGGTTTATCTTCAATCAATATTTTAGAAAACTCTAAACCTATTGGTTCAGGATCTGACCCAATAGCATATCAACTTAAGAGAACCTATTTTATGACTGGTGGTTATGAATTTCCTGTTAACACAGAGAAGAATATGGTACTTATGCCTTCTTTTCTTTTGAAAACTGATGTTGCTGGTATTCAGTGTGACCTTACGGGCACATTTAAATACCACAATAAATTTTGGGGAGGCTTAACCTACCGTGTAAAAGGCGAACCTGCTGCAATGGTTGGTGTGATATTAAACAATTTTCAGGTGGGATATGGCTATGACCTGCCAACAAATCAGCTCGGAAATCTTGGAAGTCATGAAATCATGTTACGCTATAGTTTTAAACCTCCTGTTGAAAAACGAAAACCTAAAATGAGTTATCGAAACACAAGATTTTTGTAAACAACAACGAAATTTAAATACTAAAGCTTAAAAATACTCGTTATAAGCAAATTAATTCTGGTTAAAAAAATGAGAAAACTGATATTCTATTCTTTACTGTTAATCATTCTTTCCAGCTGTGGTAAGTCGGGAAATGGTGAACTTACTGGGGTCACTGATAGACATAAATTTTATCAACCTGATCCTTATGGAATGGTATACATTCCTGCCGGTAGTTTTACAATGGGAGTTGGTGACGAAGATATGCCCTTTGCGCAAGTTAATGAACCAAAGACTGTTACTATTTCAGCATTTTACATGGATGAAACTGAAATTACAAATAACGAATACCGCCAGTTTGTTAACTGGGTAAGAGATAGCATAGCACGTACTATCCTGTCGGAGACAAAACCCGATTTGTATCTGACATCAAAAAACAAGAAAACAGGTGAAGTTTATGACCCTCCATATTTGAATTGGAAACCCAAAATCAATTGGAAAGGTATCACTGAGATGCCTTTACTTGAGCCTATGTATTTACCTGTAAACGAACGGTATTTCAGAAAAAAACAACTTGATACACGTAAATTCTTTTATGAGTATTATTGGATTGACATGAAAGCTGCTGCTGCAAAAGAAACTGCAAGTAATGGAGCTACAAATGGCGCTTGGGCAAATCGCTCACAAGGTTTTAAAGATCGCTCAGTATATGTCAGACATGAAAAAATCAATATTTATCCTGATACTTTGACCTGGATTCATGATTATGCATACTCATACAATGATCCTATGACTACAAAATACTTCTGGCATCCGGTATTTGACCACTATCCTGTTGTTGGAGTAAACTGGAATCAGGCAAGAGCATTTTGTATCTGGAGAACTCAACTAAAAGAAAGTTTCAGCAAGGGCAAACAATCTGAAGTTGTAAATGATTTTCGTTTGCCTACTGAAGCCGAATGGGAATGGGCAGCACGCGCTGGAAATTCTCTAAGCCCCTATCCTTGGGGAGGTCCATATACCCGCACTGCTAAAGGTTGTTTTCTAGCCAATTTTAAACCAATGCGTGGTGATTACTCAGCAGATGGTGGAGCAACAACAACTATTGTTGGACATTATCCTGCAAATGATTTTGGCTTGTATGATATGGCTGGGAATGTTTCTGAATGGACGCTTGACGCTTATGATGAATCCAGTTACAATTTCACATGGGATATGAATCCTGCTTATTTTAGCAATGCCAAAGAAACAGACCCTCCTGCCATGAAACGCAAAACTATTCGTGGTGGATCATGGAAAGATATTGCTTACTTTATTCAAACCAGTGCACGTTCTTATGAATATCAGGATTCAGCTAAATGCTATATTGGCTTCCGCTGTGTCCAACAATTCATGGGTAGCCAAAAAGGTGACCGTACTCGTCGTTCATCAAGAGTTTATTAAATCAATTAATCTAAATACAAATTTTTTACTCAATGGGACTAGCAACTTTAACTAAATCAAAGAATTATAAGGCATTCATGGGAAAGCTTTATGGGTGGGGGGCATCTGTAGTAATCATAGGAGCTCTTTTCAAGATCACTCATATGGAACATGCTAACCTACTTTTGACCTTAGGACTTTGTACAGAAGCCATAATTTTCTTTTTCTCTGCATTTGAACCCCCTTATGTTGATCCGGACTGGACAAAGGTCTATCCTGAATTGGCTTTTGATCATAAGAAAGGAGAAACTCCAAGGGTAAACAAGGGTACAGCGAATGAATTAGATGCCATGTTATCAAAAGCTAAAATAGGACCTGAATTAATTGAAAGTCTAGGGCAAGGTATTCAATCGTTAAGTGATAATGCTTCGAAGTTATCTCAGATTGGTGGAGCCTCAATTGTAACAGGAGAATTCTCTCAAAATATTCAAGCAGCTTCACTAAATGTCAAGGCTCTAAGTGAAGGATATCGTAGGAATACAGAGTCGTTAAGTCAGGATGTTGAAGCAAAACAAGAATATTTAAGAAATCTTAAAAGTGCTTCTCAAAGTATTGCCTCTTTAACACAGGTATATAATGATACGACTGCAACTGTTAAAAATGATCTTTCAGCTACTGAAAGCCTTACATCGGCTATTAGAACTGCAGCTTCATCTGCTGTTGCACTTAGTGAACGATATACAGAATCAGCTCACTTAATGGCAAAATCTGTTGATCAACTTGTACAATCCAGTTCTAATACCAATGAATACACTAGTCAGGTTAAATTGATAACTCAAAACATGCAGGCTCTGAATGCTGTTTATGAAATCCAATTAAAAAGTGTTAATGATCAGGTTAAGAACTCAGAAATTCTCAAAACAAGTATTAATCAATTTATTGGCACTATTGATAATAGTAATGCAGGTCTTGAAAACTACAAAAAAGAAGTTGATATATTAAATTCTAATGTTAAAAAGCTCAATAATATCTATGGCAATATGATTACTGCCATGAAGAGCTAATATTGATCTAAACTAATAATCCTCTCAACTCTGATAGTAACAAAATATGGCTGGATATAAAGAAACACCGCGACAAAAAATGATAGCAATGATGTACTTGGTACTTACAGCATTGCTTGCATTGAATGTTTCGGTAGAAATTCTGGAAGCTTTTATTGTAGTCAATGAAAGTCTGGAAACTACAAATGACAATCTGAATAGAAAAGTTACCGGAGCTTATGGCAAATTCGAACAACAATATAGCTTAAACCCTAAAAAAGTTGGACCATATTGGGAACAGGCACAAAAAGTGCATAAACTTGCTGAAGATATGGTCAATTATATTCAATCAACGAAATATGATTGTATTTCACAAGTTGAAGGAATCACTATTGATGCTGCTAAAACAGCTCCTTTGCGTTCACTGAAAAATAAAGATAATTACGATAAACCTACCCGTTACTTTATTGGTGATTCCCAGGACGGTTCAGCAGGAAAAGCTAAAGAACTTAAACTTAAACTACAGGAATTTAACAATAGTATCTCTAAGTATATCGATATTAAAGCAAAAGGAACGATTAAGGGAACAATTAATCTTACCGGCCCTTATAAAGATGCCTCAGGTGCAAAACAAAACTGGGAAATGCACCACTTCTATTATACAATTCTTGCTGCAGATGTTACTATTTTAAACAAGCTTATTTCTGATGTATATGGTTATGAATTTGATATTATTAATCATCTTTATGCTTCAGTAGATGCTCAAGACTTCAAGTTTAACCGTATCGAGGCCAAGGTAATTCCTAAAAGCAATTATGTATTTCTTGGTGACACTTATGAAGCAGATGTTTTTGTTGCTGCTTATGACACGATCCAAAGTCCTGAAGTAGTCATCAATGGCCGTACTCTACCTGGTAAAGGTGGAAAAGTTCATTTCCAGATGGGTGCTACGAAAGAAGGGTTCCAAAATTACTCAGGTTTCATCAGGGCTAAAGATGCAACTGGTGCAATTATCAGTTATCCATTCAAAGAAGAATATCTGGTAGCACCTCCTTCTTTAACTATTTCACCTACAAGAATGAATGTGTTTTATATTGGCGTTGAAAATCCTGTTTCGATTTCATCAGGAGGACTTTCGGACGCACAATTAAAACCAACAATTACACCTCCTGCGACTATATATCGTTCAGCAGGTGGATGGGCAGTTAAAGTACCCAATGGTTTAAAGAAAGTCACAATTTCAATATCTGCTACTGTTAATGGTAAGGTTAAAAACCTAGGTGGATTGGATTTCAGAGTAAAACATGTTCCTAGTCCAACAGCTAAAATTGGAAATACCGATGGCGGACCAATCAGTAAAAATGTCCTTCTTGCATCTGGAGCAATCATTCCCAATATGCCAGAAGATTTTGAATTCGACCTCAACTTTGAAATTACATCCTATACGTTCTCTGTTGTAAGAGGTGGAGATATTTTCTCCCGCGATGGAAAAGGAAATGTTTTATCAGAAGAAATGAAAGGCATTATTCGTAATGCAAAACGTGGCGAAAGAGTTTGGATTGATAATATTTCGGCAAAGGGCCCAGATGGTACCCGAAGACTAAATTCAATAAATCTCCAGGTCCAGTAATTAATCATTGAACATTCTATTGCAAGTATTATGAAAATAATAACAACCATACTGACATTTTTGAGCATCATAATGAGCCTTTGTGTTCAAACATTTGCTCAAACCACAGGGAATCCACCAGTCATTGATGGTATTTATAATAAAACCACCATTACTGAAAAGAAGCCCGTACCTTATGCCTGGGTCAGGGAATCAGATGTGGCCTGGTCACGAAGGATTTGGCGTGTTATCGATGTACGCGAAAAGATGAACCAGGTTTTTTACTTTCCTGAAGAGCCCCATCAAACTTGGCGTAACCTAACCACAGTAATTTTTGATGCCCTCAAAGAAGGAAAACTGACAGCATATGATGCAATGAGTCCAACAGACGAATTTGTAATGCCCTTAACCTATAAAGACATCATGAAAAGGCTGGAAGGTGTAGATTCATTGCACTTACAACGACCTAAACCTCCTTACGACTGGTATGACACCACCGTACAAAAGACTTTTAACCCAAGCGAAATCAAACGATTCAGAATAAAGGAAGATTGGTTCTTCGACAAACAACGTTCTGTGATGGAAGTCCGCATTATTGGTATCTGTCCTGTTCGCGATAATCTAGATAAAAACGGAGTATTTCGTGCATTCGAACCCCTGTTCTGGATTTATTATCCTGAAGCTCGCCCAATACTGGCTAAGGCTGAAGTCTTTAACTTTAAAAATGGAGCAGACCGTCTTTCATATGATGATGTATTCTGGAAAAGATTATTTGCAAGCTATGTATACAAAGAAGAAAATGTTTTCGACCGCAAAATCACAGACTATGCACAGGGAATTGATGCAATACTTGAATCAGATCGTATCAAACGTGAACTCATAGATTTTGAGGAACAAATGTGGGAATACTAATTAATTAAATATTTTCTGAACAAGCCTTTCGAAATCGGAAGGCTTGTTTTGTTTATTCTTGTTTTGTAAAAAAGAGGAACTTACTTTTGTCTGGAAGTGATCTACGAAGATGAACGAATTTCTGAATACTCCAATTGAATATGCGAAGGGTGTTGGGCCACGTCGTGCTGAAGTATTAAAAGCTGAACTTAACGTTCATACTTTTGGTGATATCCTTGAGTGTTACCCTTTCCGCTATATCGATAGGAGCAAATTCTACAAAACCACCGAAATCAATAGTGATGTAGCTTATGTACAATTAAAAGGAAAGATTTCTAATCTTCAGACCATAGGTGAAGGTAGGAATAAGAGGATGACAGCCACATTGACTGATGATTGTGGCGAAATGGAATTAGTATGGTTTCAGGGAATTAAATGGGCTAAAGAAAAAATATATCCAGGTATTGAATATGTGGTTTTTGGCAAACCAAATTATTTCAATAACCATTATAATATTGCCCACCCTGAACTCGAAACATTATCAGAAAATGCTTCCGGGAAAATTGAAACATTACAACCACAATACAATTCTTCGGAAAAATTAAAAGCAAAAGGATTTAACAGTTCAGGCTTTCGCAAAATATTACGAGGTATTATTAACATAGCAGAAGGATCTATTCCGGAGATCCTGCCGCTGGAAATCATTCAAAGATTTAAACTCATTTCGCATGAGACAGCTTTAATCAATATCCATTTTCCAATGAATACGGAAATGTTGGCTAAAGCGCAGTCTCGTCTCAGATTTGAAGAACTGTTTTTTGTCCAACTCCGTTTATTAAGACAGAAAAGCATTCGATCGAAAAGAGTTAAAGGTCTTGTATTCCAGACTGTAGGGAACTATTTTAATCGCTTCTATCACGAGAAACTTCCTTTTGAGTTAACTGGTGCACAAAAAAAAGTCATTAAAGAAATCAGAAGTGATTTAGGATCAGGACGCCAAATGAACCGATT
>TBL_comb47_HYPODRAFT_10005524_pt1 | contig 14049 bp, 11 predicted proteins | sample TroBogypolimnion_40_FD_10682 | JGI IMG/M metagenome (IMG submission 10682)
TGCGAGTTAACAGTGCTATACGAACGCAGAGCGAACATAAGTCTACGCAGCTTTTAGCAGCCTAGCAACTCGTGATGAAGCGTTTAGAGGGACATAGGATACTTTTCTATGAATCTTATAACTATTCCTATTAGTCATGTAAATAATGAGTTGCTAATAGCAAGGGATTTAAGACAGTAGCCTAAGGTCTTCTGTCAAGATTGAGAGTAGTGACAACTTTTTTATGGAGCCTGATAATGGATATTAGCTATTTTAAACATGACGGGGTTTTGGGCGATTACTTTTCTTGCCCAAAGGGACTGGGCACTTACTCTACTAATTTTTGTGCGCGAATGTATGCGGAGGCTATGTCTCCCGAGGGTTTAAAGGAAGGGCTTAGAGTTACGTGTAAATCATGCCCGATTGGCGCTAAACATGCCGGAGATTATGATAATTCAACATCATGTTTTTTGGGAAAGATATTGTGCTCAAGATGCCAAAAAGGCGCAAATAGATTAATTCGTAGCTCAATTTGCGTAAGCTGTTACAACCGCGAGCGTGAGGTTTTAATAGGTAAGAATGCAAAAGGCACGCCGCCTATTTTTTGTAAGGATGTAGGCTCTGTTTATGCCTCATACGCTATTGATTCTGGCAAAACCATACAAGTGAGCAAGATCAACAAAGTAACGTCCCTTATGGAAGCTTATTTGTCTATTTTACACGATGCACCTAAAGCACTTTGGTTTGGCATGGTTAATCCTATGCCTATTAATTAGGTGCTAGATTTATGATGGGTTGGGAGATAATTGATCATGTTTGTCAGCATTGCGCTGGTCGTATTATTAGTCGTACTAATGAAGAAGGAGAATCTCAGCACCGCTGTACAAATTGCGGCGCTGAGGTGATAGGCAAGCATAAAGACTTATGCTGGTGTGGGGCGTCTGTAAAAAAATACGGCCATGTGTTTGAGTGCTTTGTTAATCCTAAAAAATCTATATTGATGCCGCAGGAGATTCTAATCAGAGAGATAGTGCTGCCTACGGATGCGCAATACATTTTTAGAAGATCTAGTATTGATGACTGATATGGATATAGAAAAGCCTCGTTAAGGGGCTTTTTTATTTGCGTTTATTTAGTAGTGACAATACATTCTGCGCATTAGAAACTTATAGATGATTGATATGGCATATAGTGAAAAGGACTGGGAAGTTGTAAAGGCGTGTTATGAAGACGGAATGGCTTTTGCTGAAATCATTGCGCGTAAGGATGTTGTCATTAAAAGCAAGGGGTCTATTACTAAGAAAGCAAAGGCAGAAAGCTGGATTCATGGCAAAAGGAAACAACTACAAGATAGGCAAGTTGTTGTAGAACAGGAGGTTGCAGAAATAAAGAAACAAAAGGAAACTTTTAGCCCTGTTCAATTGATGATTCATAATGAAATCGTTTCCAAAAGGATAAAAATGCTTGAGTTATGTGATAGTGCTCAGGAGTTGGTTGTTTCAATTTCAAAGAAGAAGCTTGTACAATACGGTGATGAAATGACTGGGCAGGATATTAATGCCCTATCTTCAGCTATATCAAGATCAAGAGATGGGCTAGTGGGGAAAAGCCCAGATACTATTATCAATAATAACAATACAGCTATTGCACAAAGCCAGTCAGTATCATTGGCTAATATCCCCGCGCATGAGCTTAGATTAGCTTACTACGGCGAGCTGGACGATGAATATTGACCGTAAAGAAATTGACCTAAAGGCAAGACTGATTAACGAATTTGAGTTTTTTGTCCGGTACTTCTTCAAACATCAGTTTGGGCGCAAGTTCATTATGACGCCGCACTTTTACTCGATCATTGATGCGCTCGTTTCGGTAGTTAATGGCGATATTAAGCGACTCATTATCAACATACCACCAAGGTACGGAAAAACAGCGGTCGCTGTTAAAATGTTCGTGGCGTGGGTATTAGCTAATAACCCAAGCGCTAAGTTTATTCATTTATCGTTTTCCGATGATTTGGCACTCGATAACTCAAGCGAGATAAGAGAGCTGGTTAAGTCTGATGAGTATCAGCGCATATTCGGCGTTGCCATTAGAACTGATTCCGATAGTAAAAAGAAATGGTACACATTATCTGGCGGAGGACTGTATGCAACGTCTACAGGTGGTCCTATTACTGGATTTGGCGCTGGAGCTAAGACTAGGGAGCGAGAAGGGACAAACAGTCCTTGTGATGGCTTTGAGGGTTGCATTATTTTGGATGACCCTTTAAAGCCAGATGATGCGTTTTCAGAAACGATGAGAAATAGAATTAATACGCGTTTTAACAATACGATTGCGTCTCGCGTTAACTCTCCAACAACACCTATTGTTGTGATAATGCAGCGTCTGCACGAAAATGATATGACAGGCTTTCTTCTTGAGGGGGGCAGTGGCGAAGATTGGCATCATGTATGTTTGGCTGCGATTAAGCCGGATGGAACGGCATTGTGGCCTGAAATGCACTCGATTGAAAAGCTACGTTCAATGGAGCAAGCCGATCCTTATACGTTCGCTGGTCAGTATATGCAGATTCCATCACCGTTAGCCGGTGGGATCATGAAGCCGGACAATATTACTATCATTCCTGCATTGCCTATGGGTATCGTAGAGTTTGTGCGAGGCTGGGACTTTGCGGCCTCGACTAAGGGCGACTTTACCGCAGGGGCTAAAATAGGCGTGTTGCCGGATGGTCGATGGCTTATTGCCGACATGGTGAGGATTAGAGTGTCACCGGATGAGAGAGACGCGGCGCTGGTCAACACCGCTAACCGCGATGGCGATAATTGCCGCATATCGATACCACAAGACCCTGGGCAAGCGGGACTAACCCAGGTTAAGTATTTAGTGCGTAGCCTGTCTGGGTTTTCAGTCAAGGCCACGCCTGAATCTGGCAACAAGGTCGTAAGGGCCGAACCGTTTGCGGCTCAGGTCAACGTCGGCAATGTCGTTATGCTAAAAGCTGACTGGAATGACGCGTTGATTAGTGAGATGCGTATGTTTCCCAATGGCACATTTGATGATCAAGTGGATGCGCTGTCTAGGGCATTTTCAATGCTGATTACTAACGAGCCGTCTCAAATCTTTATACCTGATGTCGGCAAGCCTATTAACCCCTTGCAAGCTAGACTTTTAAAAGAAATGCCTGGGCTGCCAAGTGCTGTAGTTGATGCCATACAAATTCCTAGCGGTATGTTCTGTGGTAACTGCTCGGCTTATGTGGCTGGTCAATGTGCCGATAGAGGCTTTTTAGTTGGTGAGCGTGATGTGGGTTGCGACTCTTTTATTAATAGGTAGTAAAATCAAAGCATTTTCACTAGCGCCGCGACAATTCCAATGGAAAAAGCCATTAAAGCGCCCATTTTAATAATAAGCCTGCTTTCTTGCTCTCGTAGCTCATGACGTAATTCACCAATATCACCACGAATAGCTTGAATATCACTACGTAGGGTTTGGATATCGGCCTTGCCAACGGATTGCCCTTCCATAAGAACGGATAAAGATTCTTTTTGCGCTTCCGTAAATGCAACAGCTTGTTCATGCGATATTCCTGCACGCTCTAGGTGCTGAGTAAACTTTAATGTATCGAAAGTAATTGTAGTCATGTCTTGCCTCATGTAAATCAGATTATAGGCGTTATTATAGGTCGTGACACTACGATTATCAGAATAATTAACTTTTCTGGTAATCGTAATGTCAGATAACGCGCAATCCATCGCATTCAATGAAAATGCACCGCAAGACGAACGCAATGATGCGCTTGCTGAGTTACAAAAATCCCATGCCACCACGTCATTAAGCGATCTTATTCCTTCAGAGGCTGTTCAGGAAGTTATTAGCAAGATCCACGCTGATTACCAAGATGAAGCGCTTCGTAAGTCGATGAACCCGAACATCGTACCGTTTCCTAGCAAGTATGCGAAAGAGCATAAGCGCGGGATGCAGTCGATACAGCTCGACGATTGGCAGCTGTCAGTGCAAGGCGATTTCTGGGAGCGCCCCAGTGCGCTAGGCTTTGACTCTTTGCGCATGATGGTAGAGCAAACGCCGATATTAAATGCTATTGTCATGACCAGAGTCAGGCAGGTACAGCGCTTTGCCCGAGTTGCAGAGAGCAATAAGGATGCGCCAGGCTTTGAAATTAAGCACATCGACAAGTCACATCAACTTAATAATGCTGAGCAAGAATCTATTCATCAGTTAAATAGATTTATAGGTAACTGTGGCTGGGAATTTTCACCGCGTAGGCGCAAAGCTTTGCGTAGAGATTCATTCGCACAGTTCTTGGGTAAAGTCACACGCGACACGTTGACAATGGATAGTGTCGGTATAGAAACGGAATGGAAGCGTGACAAGGCGCTAGGCATGGACGGCTTTTACGCCGTTGATGGCGGCTCGGTGCGCTTATGTACCGAACAAGGCTATCACGGTGATGATGAAATATTTGCGCTTCAGGTGGTGCAGGGACGAGTCAGTGCCGCTTATACTTTTGATGATCTAATCTACGAACCACGCAATCCACGTTCTGATGTTGCTGTCTGTGGCTATGGGCTGCCTGAAACAGAATTACTGGTACGTGTAGTGACTGGCTATCTCAATGCGCTAACCTACAACATTAAAGGTTTTGATAACAACGCTATCCCAAAGGGCATGTTGCATCTATCGGGAAACTACACCAATCAAGATTTGGACGCCTTTAAGCGTTATTGGAACTCAATGGTTAAAGGTATCAATAATCAGTGGTCACTGCCGGTCATGGTATCTAAAGACCAAGAGTCAAAAGCTAGCTTCGAGAAGTTCGGGGTAGATTATGACGAGATGTATTTCAGTAAATGGATGACCTTCTTAACCTCTATTGCCTGTGCCATTTACGGCATGTCACCTGCTGAGATTAATTTTGATTCGTTTACGGCTGGCAGCTCCTCGCCCATGGCTGGATCAGATACGGCTGAGAAGTTGGCAGCCTCAAAAGATAGCGGCTTACGGCCAGTGCTGTCTTATTTTGAAAACCTAATTACTGATTACATCGTTTCAGACTTTTCTGACAAGTATGTTTTCCGCTGGACCGGACTTGATCCACAAAGCGCTGATGAAAAGTTCGAGCTGCGTAAAATGCTCTTGACGGTGAATGAAGCAAGAGCTGAAGAAGGTTATGAAGCGATCGATGGGCCGTTGGGTGATGCACCATTGAATCCTCAACTCATTACGCCGTGGATGCAATTAACCCAGCAGCAACAGCCTGAGCAGCCAGATTTCGGTCAGCCTAGCCAAGGCGCTGAGCAAGCCGGTCAAGGCGAAAAGAAAAGCGATACGGTTGAGACAAAGCTAGATAGCGATACGGTAGAGCCTGCTCAAGATGAGCAAGGTGCTGAGCCAGCGCAGCCCGCTCAAGCTGCTGAACCTGCGCCGGGCAGTGACAGCATGAATAAGTCATTTAATGGACATAAGGGCAGGCCAGGTCATCAAGGTGGAAGTCAGGCCAAGTCATCAGCTGATGTTGAGGATGATTATTCAGCTCATTTACCCGATTCTTCAAAAATCAATACATTGGAAGAGGCCGATAAATACTTCAAAGACAATATTGAAGGGAATTGGGCGATCACTATTAAAAGGAAGGCTGGTTTTTTTGATGTAAATGTAAACTTTAAGCAAAATCAAGAGCACGCTTACACAAGAAAAAATCAAAGCACCGGCAAAAGAGATTTTGAGGTTAAAAGAGCCTCTAGGATGCAATATATAGTGGATTGTATTGCTAAGCCAGATACGATTTTAGGAAATGGAAGCAGAGATTTATTTTTAGAAAAGAATATTAATGGTATTAATTATGCGGTTGTTCTTGATTGGTTTGGTTCTAAAAAAGAATATCGTTTTAGGTCAGCTCATTGTTGGAGCAAAGAGGAGCTTGCTGTTAAGCGTAAGGATTATGATTTGCCAGCACCAAAAGGGAAAAAGTCCACTAATAACAAAGCCCCTGAAAAACTGAGCAAGTCTTTAGGGGCTTTAATCAAAGTCACTGAAGAGCTTGATAAGTCTTCAGTGTCTGCGTCCGCACGGTTTTTAGACCTTACGGCCCCACCCTTACCAATTTACCAAGCATCGCGCGAGCACCTGTCAGACAGGCTCAGTTGGGGACTTGACAGTGATGGATTCCCCCACGAACATGATTTTAATTGTATGGCTGATTTTGTCAAGTCTTTAGGTGGATGGAATGAATTTAACCCTAAAACAGAGGCGCTTGATTTTGGAACGCCCGTACAAGTTATTTACACAATTGAATGATAATGAAAAAAACTAATCTACAGCAAAAACGCCCAGTACAGAACCGTAATGTCATCGATGGTGATGTGCTTTATTTTAAGCACCCAGAGCAGGGCGCTTCCTCAGGTAAGGTTCATGCTGTCGGTCAGCATGGTGTAACAGTCGCGCATGAAAACGGCGAGGATGGCTATTATCGGATACCTTGGGCGGATGTTTTAGGCCATAAGGAGCGACGAGCCAGAAAGCTAGTGCTAGTTGAGCGCGGCGAGGATGGCGCTATTGCTCAGGATGAAGAGGGTAATCATGTTTATGTCGAGGGCGAGATTCCAGAAGAAGATGGTAAGCCGCTTAATAAGGCCATGCCTGTAATGGATAAACCTATATTTACGCTACGCGATCAGTCAGCCATCGATGCTGCGTTAATAGCCGCTGGTTTTGTGCCATCCATTGAGTATATTCGAAAATCCTATGGTGATCATTGGAGCGAGCCGCAAGTAAGCGCTGAGACGATTACAACAGACCTAGAGCCTTTAATTAAAGCCATTGCCGAAGTCAAGGCGCATGGCGACTCTTGCTTATCAACTTTGCGCTCAGAAGTTGCTTTAAAACTTGCGCCAAGGATAGAGAATGGCGCTGCTGGTTGATATATCAAATATTCCTGAATGTGCCTGTGATGGTGCTTTAGAGCATCTACACAAGGCCCTTAATGATGAAGATGGTCTAGCGCATGACATTTGGGCGGAGCATGAGAGTCCGTTTATTCGCGCATTGATCGAGGCATTTACTAAGCGAGGCTTGTTTAAGATAGCCAGGGTTCAAGATGAGCTTAAAAAGTGGCTAGCAGGCGATTATTACGTTCCGGCTGTAAAGTACACGCCAGTTCCTGCCGGATATATGGGGCGTTGGACACAGGCAGAGCTTGATTTGGTTAATGTCTATCTGCAAAACATACCGCCAGATTCAATGACCTTAGATGATTGGTCAATGCTGATTGATTACACAGTGCAGCGCTACTTACCCGTCGATCAGCTTAACGAAGAAGCTGAATGGCTAGCGGTTAAGTCGGGAATGATGGGCAAGGTGCAGGCACACATGGGTGATATTGATATTGCTACAGCGGCAACCATTGTTGAGGCATTGCCAGCAACAGCAGTTGAAGCGGCAATGATGTTTAATCTATCGCCATCTGCTGAAGCCATCATGGAGTATGGCAAGCTTTATGGCTGTGAAAATGTCCAGGCAGTCACAGAATCCTTTCGCTACAAGCTTAAGAAGGTCATTTTAAATCATGAGTCAGCCAAACTACTAGGTGACGAATCATCGAGCCCACAAAGCTTAGAACAAGATCTATTTGATGCGTTTAGTTCTGCCAATAAAGACTGGCGCAGGATAGCGCTAACAGAAGCTGGTGAAATGGCCAATCAAGGCGTTATCGCCTCATTGCCTGCTGGATCTAAAGTTAGGCGTATGGAAATGTACAGGGGCGCTTGTCCATTTTGTAAAAAGATCGATGGGCGTATTTTTACCGTTGTCGACCCATCTTCTGAAAACAAAGATGGTGTTACGGATGTCTGGGTGGGCAAAACAAATATAGGCCGGTCATCGTCGCCACGAAAGCGTAGTGGGGATGAGTTGGTCGAGCGACTGCCCTCTGAATTATGGTGGGTAGCTGCTGGGGTAATGCATCCACATTGTAGGGGCCAGTGGGTGACTATGGATACTTCAGCACTTGGTGATGATCCTGAGTTCGCTAGCTTCTTATCTAATTTATTTGCTCATCAAGAGGGACTTTAATTAGGTCGTGACAATATAATATTTTTATTCCTTGATAGCTCAGCGGTAGAGCAGACGACTGTTAATCGTCCGGTCGGTGGTTCGAGCCCATCTCAGGGAGCCAGAAAACGGCAAGGCTGGAAGTCGGTAATGACCATGCGGATTCATGGACAAAGACAGCGTAATTTATAGGGGAATTAGCTCATTTGGTAGAGCGCCTCCCTTGCACGGAGGAGGTGACCAGTTCGATTCTGGTATTCTCCACCACTATTTAAGCTGGTGTAGCTCAGTTGGTAGAGCAGTTGATTTGTAATCAACCGGTCAGGAGTTCGAATCCCCTCACTAGCTCCATTTTTGGGCATTAGCCAAGCGGCAAGGCAACTGGTTTTTATCCAGTCATCGTCAAATTAAAGCAATTTCACCAGCACAGCGACTATACCAATACCAATAGCAAAGGCAATTAGTGCGCCCATTTTTATAACTAATCTATTCTCAAGGTCGGTTAGGTCATGCTTAGTCGCAAGCTCATAATGAGATTCGACAATAACACGCACGAAAGCATCCGCTTGTTCTTGCGATACGCCCACTTGTTTTAGTTTAATAACCGCTTCTTGTGTATCAAAGGTAATTGTTGTCATTTTTGTAGCTCCTGTAAGTTGCTAAAGAAAGATAGGCTTTAGTTGTGGTTTTGTCAATATTGCTAGGGCGCTTTAGGTCGTGACACCAGAATTTAACAAATAACTTAAATTCAAGGTGGCGTTATGACTGACAAGAAAGATCCCAAAGACGATAAGCAAGCAGGCGAGCATCCCTTTGTAGCCGGTAAAGCTGAGTGCAAAGATAGTCCTGAAAAATCCTCCTCATTGAAGTTTGCGGGCCGCGAGTACCACGCCTCCGGCAAGTCTGGTAAATCGATCCATGACGATACGCCAGTGCGTGAGTTTGAGCATGAAAGCGGCCATAAGGTCTGGATGGATGATGCTGCGCGTGTTCATGCTAACAATGAAGATGAAGTCGATAGTCTACGCCAAGAATCTAGCAAGTATTCATCAGGCGACAAAGAAACGGTTAAAGAAGATGCTGAAACGGCTAAGGGCGAAACTGAAGATACAAAAAAGACCGATAGCCAAGCTGATGAAAAGCGCTCAGGTAAAGACATTCCAGAGAAAATGACAAAGGCTTTATTCTTTATGCCTGCTGATCAATCAGAATCGTTTTTAAATCTGATAGGTTGAGTTTATGGCGGCCCTGATACTTTTCTTTAAATCCCATGTCAAAGGCTATACGCGCAAGGATGGCGTATTTGTCAAAGATCATGAAAACAATCGGCATAAAAAGATACAAGTTGATAGCCCAAGAGTTACTAGCAGTCTTGAGCCTGAGAATAAGCCAAGACTAGCACCTAACGGTAAGCCCTCTAACCTTAATGCTATGCAACATGCGCAGGTTAGAACTCCTGAGTTTAAGGAGTGGTTTGGTGATTGGGAGACCGTTGCAAATCTAAGCTGGCTAGATCATGGAGCGCCTGTTGCAAGTATGAGCGGAAATGAAGTGCCGGCCCTTAATGGAATGGCTAATCTTGCTGACTGGATAGCTAAAAACTGGATAGATAGAAAAGAGTCTATCATTGAGCGCAGTGATTTAGGAAAGATAAATATTGATAGAAAATCAGTAAAAGATTCAGCTGCTCATGGACTAAGTAAAGCTAAGGTGCAGGCTTATTACCTTGTTCCTGATGTATTAAAAAGTGGTGTTTTATTAGGAGAAATGCCTCCACAAAATAATAAGCCAAGGGCAAGTGTTATTGCAGCTCCCGTGGTAATAGGCAATGTTCAATACAAAATGTATATTGAGGTTAGGCATGATGAAAACATGCAGCGTATGTATGTGCATGAGGCGGTATTACGTGAGGATGACTCCACGGAGGCGTTCAAAACCTCTGCCGCAACTCATAAAGAGGCCAAGCCACAAGGCGCTCCCCGTGGAGCTTTGTTCAGTTTCATACAAAACCTAAGAGATGTCAAGTCTTCTAAAGTCGTCGATGAAAACGGCGAGCCCTTGGTGGTTTATCACGGGACACCTGATGGAAGATTTACTGAATTTAGAGAAGATAAGCAAGCGTCTAATACTAAATTTGATGATAGTTCAGGATTCTTTTTCACACCTGATAAGAAATATGCCGAGTCTTATGCTGATTGGGAGGATGAGGATAGTTATATTGAGCGCCTATTATCTGGAAATGATGCGCCAAATAATGCGAACAAAGACATCAAGCCCGTTTATTTAAGGATTATTAATCCTATTGATGCAAATACTGGACATAAAGGCTCTAAAGAAATATTTAACGCTGCTAAAGAAAATGGGAATGATGGAGTTTTTTCTAATCAAACAGCAAATAAGATGAATGAAATAGTCGCTTTTAACCCCAGCCAAATCAAATCAGCCACAAGCAACAACGGTGGCTTTAGCAAAGAATCTAATGATATTCACAAAGCCCTATTTTTTGGGAATACGGCTGAGATTCTTGAGCTGATGAAAAGACTATGAGAGTCACATCGGACATACTAGCCAAAGCTGGCTTTATCTGGCGTGAAGTACCCTTTACTCGTGAGTCATGGGATGGAGAGTTCCCAGACAATATGGTTAAGTCGTTCATGGGTGAGTCACTAGAGATACTTCCAGAAACGCTGGATTATCCTGATCATGGGCCATCACTCATAGGCGTTATACGGCCAACGATAGAAGCGCCTAGCTTTATTGACAGGCAAGATGACCAGGTATTATTTTATCGTGCACTTATGGCCGCTGGTGGTGAGTTGCTAGGCTATTCCGAAGTGACATTAGGCAAAGGCTTTACGCGTGCCGATATCATTCATGATTTACCGGCCATTCAAAAGCTATTTGACCATGACATTAATCTAGTTGCTGATTACCTTGATGAGGGCAGGGCGGTCTTCAAATGCTTATCATCTGGCAAGGCGCTCATTGCAGATTTTGGCATTGCTTCAAAGTTAATGGGCTGGGGCGCTGAGTTCTTCAAGTCTGAGCATGGTCCTATACCGGACGGGGCAAGATGGATAACGGTGCATTCACATGGTAATGGTAAGGGCGTGCCTATATTAGTGCAGCCTGCTAAGGATAATTCAGGAACGTTTCGCGTTATTGGTGGCGCAGGTGGCAAGCTTAATATGCTTAAGTTGCGTGGCGTTAAGTCTGAATCTGAGTATAAGCAAGAGCATTCCGAGCGTGCGCATAATAAAAGATTGGTTGATAAAGAGCGGGTAAGGCGTGACAAGGAGCTGGGCATACATGACTCTAAGGTTCAGGCCAAAGAAGACATTAATAATCAGCGCCAGAAGTCACAAAAAGATTTTATCAAGACAGTAGCGGAGGCTATGGGCTGGACGTCTGAGCAAACAGAGCTAGATACCTCCGGCTTATCAGAAGAAGCCACTAAAAAGGCAGAACTTAAGCATCATGCCGAATTACTAACCAAGGCTAAGGAGGCCGTTAACGTACAGCGAAAAATGCTGGTTGACGATGCGGATGCGCGTGTAGCTGCTGGACTAGGCGTAATGCCACTACATGACGAAGATGCGGCTTTAATTTCTGCTGATGACTTAGACCCTGTTCGCTTAACTGACAAGTCGGGTATTTCCCAAGACTTTAAAAAACGCGCTGAAGATGCGGGGCTGACGCAAGATAACCTTGATTCAAAAGTCAGCGAAACCAAGACGACTGGCAAGACGGATGCCCAGATTGAAAAGGGCCAGATAGCGCAAGGCATTAAAGAGGAGCTGGCCAAGCTGCCTAAGCCGGATCTTAACGCTAAGATTGTCGATGCTAAAAAAGCCGTTGAGCTGATCAAGGCGCAAAAGAAATTAGCGGCCATGGAAAAGGCTGCGCGTGAGGCTAGCAAGGATGTCAATAAATCGACTATAGAGCCTAAAGCCTATGTGTTGGCAACCTCTGAGCCTAGCAACAAGGACGCTCTTAAAGCGATTTCGGATGATCTAAGCACGTCTAAAGCAAAAGCCTTTTTAGCAGGCGTTCAAGCAGTAGGTGGTGAGGAATCAATAGAAAGTCATGTATCAGCAGGCGCTTACAACGTCATTAATGCGTTATCGCAAGCAGTAGGCGGCGATTCGCTCATGGATCGATCTGTAGTTGATGTATTAGGCATTGCTGGCGCTGCTCAAGTATTAGCGAGACGACTGCATACTGATTACAAAGATAAGGCAAACGATATTGCTAGCGGCATTGAGGAATATCATGTGGCTCATGCACCCGAATTGCAGAGTGAAGCCTTAGCGCAGGCTCAAGAGCTGCAGGACATAGCTAACAAGATTGAAATGGATCAGGCCGCAAACTCACAAGACTTTGCTCATGCCTCTGAGTTGAATCATCAACGTAAAGAGCATTTAGCAACAGCACGTAAAGTCATGGGGCAAGCATTGGGCGAGATGGAGGCTAATGCAGCGCTGTCTGCTGCACTGCGCGGTGGTAAGCGTGACTTTGTGCAAATGTCACTAGGCAAGTCCACGCCTGAATCGGCTGTGCAACAGCTATGGGCCTTGGGCTTAAATAATGATGACTTTAATCTGGATCGGGTAGCCGGTAATACTTTTGCTACAGTTAATGCGTCGGGCATGGATAAGCTAGCTAAGCCTATCGATAAAGAAAATATGCAGCGTGTAGAGCGCAATGTCTCAATTATGCGCGGCGATGAAGATGAAGATGACTGGCTGCCACAAGGCTTCTCTAAGCGGCCTGACTTGGGGCTTAACTTGAAAGCCGGAGTTGCTCCACAACTATCACAGCCTTTTGACGCTAAAGCCTCTAATTTAGCCGATTCTGTGCGCGATTATATCGGCGGTCGCATGACTGATGGGGATAGACCCGCCGATATATTGTCAGATCTAAACTCCTTGCCTTTTATGCTATCGGTGGGTGCTGATCGAGCTTCTGAATACAGAAAAGCCCTTAATGAAGCGATACCCACTAAGAATACTAAGGGTAAGTTAATGCGAGTCGAGCATTTAGAGCCTATATTTCAGCAATACGCGGATGATTATGTCGCGTCTAATTGGGGTGGCACGCGCTCAACTTTAAATAAACAAACTTTTGAGCCTGATGCAGTGGCACAAGATGCGCTGCATAGGGCGTTAGCCTCTGAGCCTGCTGGTAAGATTGCTTACAAGCCCATTGGTGAGCTGACAGCGCAAGACCGCTCGGCATTACGTAACTGGTTTGCTAAAAATGTCGCTAAAGAATCGCCTGAACAAGCAGGGCTAAGAGAGAAAGCCGATAAGCTAAAGGCCAATGAGCCCAATCAATTTACGGATGATATTTTTGGTGATGTCTCAGAAAATCCAGCATGGAGCGCGTGGAAGTCAGATTGTGACGAGGCGAGTGCGGCGGCCAGTGATGCTGGCCTAGACTGGGGTAAATATTCCCACCTCATGCGTGGCAATGTTAAGGCCTTTGAGGCCATACAAGATTTAATCAGGTCGAAAGTCTCAGAAGGCTTTGCCCAGAATTACAATACACAACGTCCTGATGCGGCACTAAAGATAGGCAAGACCATTGTTAGGAATAATCTTAATCATCTTGACGCGGTAGACCCAGTCGAGCGAGAAAAGCGTTTAAAAGCTGACCGTTCACTAATTGACTCTTTGCGTGAGCGAGTAGGCGGCAAATATTCGTCGGGATCTATAGGCGATAAGATAGACCAGGCTAAAGAAGAAAAAGCGGCTTATGGGCAAGCACAGATGTCTTTATTTTCGTCTGAAGAAGATGACAATAAGGAGGCGCTGGCTTTAAAAGCAGATGAGCGCAAAACCATAGGCCACGCCGCTGAAAACATGATCAATAAGATGATGGGGGTAGTCGGTGCTAATTTTGAGCCTAATAAGCCAGTCAAGTTATTTAATCCGTCGATGTCCGGACCTGATGGCGTAAAGCGACAAAGAGCCATCAAGCTAGTCGAAGCCAATAAGCGCG
>TBL_comb47_HYPODRAFT_10005527_pt1 | contig 14048 bp, 10 predicted proteins | sample TroBogypolimnion_40_FD_10682 | JGI IMG/M metagenome (IMG submission 10682)
CAACAACGGCGAGGGAAAAATCCATTTCTTCAATAAAGAAGAAGGAATCGACAAACACTTCACCAATAATGACACAAACATCTACTCACGTTACGCCTATTTTTTGTCCTTTGAAGGGTTCCCTTTTGAGATAGGGAAAAGTGTCTCTTTCTCGTCCTATGTCTCCGAATATGGCGACGCGCTGCCCATGAAACTTTCCTGTATTGCTAAAGAATCCGTTACAGTGAAGGCAGGCACGTTTGAGTGTTACAAACTGGAATTGTCCGTTGCAGGATGGCAGGCGCTTTTTTCGTCTGACAAATACTACCTCTACTATGCGGTGGAAAAACCGCACTTCTTTGTCAAATACGAAGAAAAGGACAAGGATGGCAAATGGTATGCCAATGAATTCATCCGGGTAATCAGATAGATGGAGAGGGTCTATTCTCTTTCTCTGCACGATCTGAGGATTTCAGAAGGCCGAAAGGGTATCGGCATCATCGAGGGCTTACGAAAACATTTTCAAATTCCGCTGACCATCCACCTGGTCTTTGATGAAGACCTGACCGCGCAACCCGAATTATCAAAGTATTTACTTGAACAAATGCGAACCGGCAGTCTCGAACTTGTGTTTCATGGAATTACGCATACCTGCTCAAAACGTGTTTGGGAACCTTTAGCCTTTTTTCATAAATATCAAGCCGAATACCTGGACAATGATGCGGAACATCGCAAAGCAACAAGGAAGAGTTTTGCCGCAAATAGATACGACATGAAGATGAATATGGGCATCTGTCCACCCTGTTGGCTGTCCAGCAGGGAAAACACTAGCCTTTTTGAATCATTTCAACCCCTCTATATCGAAAAACTGCTCTTTCTGCATTACCCGGATAAAAAGGTTCTTTCACCTGTTATTTCTTTGGGGAGTCCCAGCAGGGTTGAGGCATACTGCCTGAAAATTCTGGCCGGCACAATCTCTTTGATTTCTGGCCTATTTCACCTAAACCGTGTTCGGATAGCTATGCATGTTTGTGATCTCAATATGGAAACATCCTGTCGTTTTTTTGATGAGAAAATCTCAACATTCAACAGGAGAGGTTTTAGACCGGTTCTTTTACGGGAACTCAAGTAGTCGGCGCCTGCTCTCTCTTTAATAATTTTACGTACAGTTTTAGCATCTTTTCTGCCTGAACCTCCATTGTCCATGATTCTGCATGCCGTTTTGCCCCCATAGCTTTTGCCTTGTGTATTTCAGGGTTGTTCAACAAGAGTTGCACTTTCTCGGCGAACTCGCTTTTATCATCATCAACCATGAAACCGCCGGCGTCACCTCCCATCACCTCACGGGTACCCATTTTGCCGATGGCAACCACCGGTGTCCCGCAAGCCATAGCCTCAAGTACGACCATCCCCTGACTCTCCACCTTGGACGCAAAAACAAAAATCTCCGCTCTTCTGTAAAAAATTTGTAGTTTTTTCCTTTCAATATAGCCGGTAAAAAGAATTGAATCTGAAAGCCCTGAGTTCTTTGCATAGTCTTGAAGATCCCTCTTGGCCGGTCCATCTCCGCCGATAACCAGCATGAGATTTTTGAAATGCGGAGCCAAACTTGCAAAGACATCAATAAGGAAAGGGATGTTTTTTTCCTTGCCAAGTCGTCCGGCAAAAAATAAAAACCTTTTCCCCTCAAGAATGGGAAAAACATCAATCTGGAACGGTACGTCACGGTGCCAATTATCAGGAAAAACACACCTGTCAATCCCGGTTGGAATAACCTTGATGGGACTTTTTACAAAATAGAGCCCCAGCAGGAGTTCCATCAATGATGTGGGGACAACCAGCATATCTGCCTTATTGTAAATGAACCGCATATATAAACGGCAGCAGAGGTGGGCGATACCGGCAGGTATTACAGGGATATAGTGATCAACAATATTTTCCCAGTTGGTATGCGCGGTCATCACCAGTTTAATTCTTCGTTTCCTTGCATACGAGGCAGCTATCTTGCCCAGGGCAAATTCGGTATGGACGTGAATGATCTCCGGTTGCAGATGGTCGAGCAAGGCAAATATTTTCCTCTTCTCAGACCTGCACACTAATCGATTTTCGTCATTGAACAGTATTTTGTGTGATTGAAAACGATGTACATCCTGAACATCCTCATTTTGATCATATTCGACGGCGCCTGGATAGTCGGGCACAAAAATAATCACCCGGTGCCCCAGGAGACAGAGGTGTTTCTTAAACGCATCGACTGAGACCGAGACCCCACTGCTGGAAGGCCAGTATTGATCCGAAAAATAAGCAATATTCATAAGGTTGGTAAGTTATCAAAAAAATAGAAGAAGTCAAGAGTCCTGTCGGCACAACATTTGGCGCCGGAGCAGAAGGGTCCATTATAAGACTTCAACTCGAATTGCAACAGACTATCATGAATAGATGAGTTGTTATTGAAGGCGGTAAAAAAGACAGACATCAAGCATTAATATTGCCATTTCAAAGAACCAGCTCGATCACTATTGCGTCAAGTTAGGATTTCTACTATTGCTCTTAGGGGCGAGGAATCTTCCGCCCCTAAGAGCAATCTATCCTGAATATTTTATCCCGAAAAGCGCGATTAGGAACCATTGACGGAATCGCTAAACCGTCCAACATCTCCAACATCAAGAGTTATCGAAATTCAAGTGTACCTGATTAATGAGCAACCGGTCTATAAAGGTGAGTTCATGGTTTCCAGAGAAAAACGCTATTACCTCTTCGTCACAGAGGCCTGTCAGCCGTGAAATTCGTTCAAGCCCGTTGAAGAACCACCTTTACCATCCTGGCTTTCACTAGGCTTCCTCAAGACAGTTCTGTTCAAAATTTGTCTACGAAACGTATTGGGCTGCTCTTGGGGTTGAAATTGGAACCCTTGAATCTTTCCAGACAATACTTAACAGCCTGCCAGATACGCCACTCCTGTTTTGACGTATCTGGTTCTTGGGCAGAATCCCGTGGGCGCGACTTACTGTAACTCCAGCAAGTCAGCTTACATCGGTCCAACTGGAAACGGTTTGTGAACCACCTGGTTCCTCAGGCTTTTATCCAGGTTTTTCTCAAAATATAAAAAAGTTGCGTAAGTTATGATTCAAATGTGGTAACTATCCAGTTTCTACTAACAAATCAGGTGAGATATAATGGACAACACGATAGAGATTAAAGCCGCTCGAGTCAAATTTATCGCAATGGCGGTAAGCTATTGCCTGGGAGTTTTTAACGACAACTATTTCAAACAGGCTGCAATGTTGATGGCGGTTTCGTCCGGTCTTAGCCATCTCCAGGGTACTGCAACCGTCCTTTTTGCGTTGCCGTTCATCCTCTTTTCCTCTGCAGCCGGATGGTTTGCCGACCGGTTTCCGAAACGAGGTGTCGTGATCTGGTCCAAGGCCATGGAACTTGTGGCAATGCTCATTGGCGCCGTCGGGGTGATTACAACAAACTGGTCCTGTATCCTGACAATGCTTTTCATTATGGGTATACAGGCAACCTTTTTCAGTCCGGCCCTGAATGGTTCTATCCCCGAACTCTATCCAATTTCATACATTCCCAAGGCCAATGCAATCCTGAAGCTCGTCACAACTCTCTCGATTCTCCTCGGGATAGCCACTGCAGGGATTTCCCTCGATAAAAGTCCCCTGAGTGTTGGTGATTTCAATCCTGGCAGGCTTTTGGTGGCCATAGTTGTGGTGCTGGTGGCGGCCTTTGGCCTTGTTGCCAGTTTTGGGGTTCACAGTCGACCAGCGGCAGCAAAAAACAAGCCTTTCCCCTGGTTCGGGCCTCTGAGTTCCCTGAAAGACATGGCTTCGATTTGCTCTGATCGACAGATGCTGATAGCCTTCTTTGCCGATAACTTCTTCTATTTCCTCGCCACAATCGTGGTGTTGACAATCAACACCATTGGCCTCCGGCAGCTTGGTTTTTCGCAGACTGTTACGAGTCTTCTTTCTGTGTCGCTGATGCTTGGAGTCTGTGTCGGCTCATTTTTGGCGGCCCGTCTGGTCACCATGGAGAGATGGTCCGGATTGCTGTGTCAATCGGCTATGGGCATGGGGGCAGGGTTATTCATGGCTGGAGCGACCATTCTTCTCCCGGCTTCCGTCCGGCTGATCTGGATAGCCGTTGCGCTGACTGCTACCGGGATCTCCGGCGGTCTTTTCCTTATTCCGGTGGCGAGCTACCTCCAGGTACAGCCAAGGGATTCCGATAAAGGGAAGGTGCTGGCCGCTGTCAATTTCAGTGGCTTTATTGGCATTATGCTGGCAGGGACGGTTTTTACAGGCCTCGATTCAATCTTTTCACCAGCTATGGTGATGATCTGCCTGGGATGTTTTGCCTTGCTTGCCGCCTGGGGAATCCATGTGGTCAAGAATCCGGAGTTTAACCCTATCCCTTCAATATTACTATTATTGTTCAGATTTGTTATTGGCTTGCGCTACCATGTCGAGGTTATCGGGCTTGCCTCGATCAATAAGGAAGAAGGGAAAGGCATTCTCTTTCTTCCAAACCATCAAGCTCTTATTGACCCTGTGATTGTCATGTCAACCCTCTATCCTGGTTTTCAACCGCGGCCGTTGGCAGATGCCGATCAGGCCAATATGGCGGGAAATCGATGGATAATGCAGCAAGTCAGGCCCATTACCATCCCTGACTTGAATAAGAACGGGCGGGACGGCAAAGACAGGGTTAAAGAGGCCCTGCGGGAGGTGGCAAATGGATTACAGGCCGGCGACAATATTCTGCTCTACCCTTCCGGCCGTCTTTGCCATAACGCCAAAGAGGATTTGTCTGGAAACTCTGCGGTCGAATATGTCCTGGAAAACGTTCCTGACGTCCGTACCGTCCTGATTCGAACCACCGGTTTGTGGGGAAGCAGTCTCAGCAGGGGCCAAGGCTCGGAACCTTCTCTTCAAAAAAACATTGGTCGCTTTTTACGATTCTTCTGTGCCAATTTCCTCTTCTTCGGGCCGCGCCGGAAGGTGACGCTGGAACTGGTCGAAGATACCACCTTGCCGAAGATGAAGGGCCGTCAGCAGATTAATTCCGCCCTCGAAACGTTCTACAATACCCGAGTGCAGGCCAATACGCATGTCCCCTATTTTTGGTGGCAGGGCCGGATTCCGGTAGTTATGCCCGAACCTGAAAAGAAGAAAGTACATGGAGATATAGCAAATGTCCCCGAGGCAACCCAGCAACTGGTGCTCGAAAAAATCGCGCAATTAGCTGGGCACAAGGTGAGTGGAAACGACCGGTTGACCAACGATCTAGCTCTGGACAGCCTGACTATGATGGAGTTAGCCGCCTGGCTGGAGAGCGAGTTCGGGATGCCTGTCGACGATCTTTCAGCCCTGGTAACTGCGAATGACTGCATCCTGGCCGCTGCGGGGCAAATTTTCCATGCTGGACCTGCACTGAAAAAACCGCTGCCGGAGAAATGGTTCCAGGGCTCAGGAAAACGCTTGGCTTTGGACCAGCATGCGACCATCACCGATCTCTTTTTAGCCCAAGCGAAACGGTCTCCTGGGAAAATTATCCTGGCTGATCAAGTCTTGTCGGAGAAAAGACCTATCGCCAGGTTGTGACAGCAATCTTTGTGTTGAAACCGATCCTGGAAAAAATACAGGTTGAGCATATTGGTATTATGCTGCCTGCCTCGGTCAGTGCAAGTATAATCTATTTGGCTGTCCTTTTCAGCGGAAAGACCCCGGTGATGATAAACTGGACGACCGGTGTCGGCAATGTTCAGCATGGTCTGGAATTAACCGGAGTGACGACTATTGTCACCGCCCGTGCATTGTACCGGAAGCTGACTGGTCAAGGTGTCGATCTGTCGGCGGTCAATACGGACTGGTTGTTCCTGGACGAGATTGTACCTATGATCCCGTTTCATAATAAGATCCGTGCAGCATTACAGGCCCGATTTTCGATGGATTCTCTTGGAAAGATCAAGGCATCGAAGATTGCCACTATCCTCTTTACCAGTGGTTCAGAGGCGCGTCCGAAGGCGGTGCCACTGAGCCATGAGAATATCATCGCTAATTTGCGGGATTTTTCCTCTATCGTTTCGTTTACCGATGACCAGCGGCTTCTCGGAATGCTGCCGCCGTTTCATTCCCTCGGTCTGGTGGGTACAATCATCCTGCCTCTTTGTCTCGGCCTGAAGACTGTCTACCATGCTAACCCAACTGAAGCAACGATCCTGGCCGGACAGATCGAACGATATAGGGTTTCTATCGTCATCGGCACACCCACCTTCTTGCTTGGGATTATTAAGGCAGCCTCGAAGGAGCAGCTGCAGAGCTTGAGGCTGGTTTTCACCGGCGCGGAAAAATGCCCTGAAAATACCTACCAGGCATTAAAGAAGATAAATCCAGCAGCCACGCTATGCGAAGGATATGGGATTACCGAGTGCTCGCCGCTTGTCAGTATTAACCGGGTTGAAGACCCACGTCCGGGGACCATCGGTCGGATCATGCCGTCGATGGAATATGCCATAATCGATCCGGAGACGGACACCCGGGTGGAAATTGGCCATCAGGGGATACTGCTTGTACGCGGTCCGAATATCTTCGCTGGGTATCATAGGGACAGTAAGGGTGCTGGCTTCCATAAATTCGATGAAAAAAGCTGGTACAACACCGGAGATTTCGTCAAAGAAGACAATAACAGGACGCTGACCTTCTGTGGTCGCAAAAAACGATTCATCAAGCTGGGAGGGGAGATGATCTCTTTGCCAGCCATTGAAAACGCCCTTTTAAAGCATTTTGCAGCCGATAACGGCAATGGCCCCTCTCTTGCGGTGGAGGCAACGCCAACCGATGAACGGCCAGAGATAGTGCTGTTTACAACCTTGTCCGTCACCAGGGAAGACGCTAACAGCGGGATTAAAGAGGCGGGTTTGTCGCCATTGCACAATATCAGGATCATGCGGAAGATTGACACGATCCCGGTCCTCGGCACAGGGAAGACCGACTATAAACTGTTGCAGAATATGATTGCTGTGTGATTGCTTAAACAGCAAAATACTCCGGAAATCCCTATGAAAAACCTTACGTGCAGCCGGATTTTGGGCATGTCTCTCGCCGGCTTGCACTGCCCATCGTATCCGGGGTTTGCATCCTTTGTCACTGGCCATTCCTTCCTCAGGAGTATGCATATAAACTTGATGCGTCAAACATTAACTTAACATTAGCAAAATCCCGGATGTTATTGCGCAACTCCACTCAATTCAGGTGTCCGGGATCATTGGAATGAGGTCCGGGATCAAATTTGACAGAAATCAGAAAAATGACAGGCTTGTTCTTGTCTTTTTCTGTAATCCGGAATTTTATTCCGTAATGATGGTATTTCTGGTTGTATTGGCATGAAGTTTGCTTCTTCTGTTTGTGAATTGTTAGTTTTTTCTTTGCAAGAACGCAATCAACAAAGAGGAGAAACATCTTTATGAAAAAATATATCACAGGAATAGCCGCAGGGTTGATGATCCTGGGGATTGCCGGAGTTGCTCAATCAACAACATTCATCTTCAGTTACAATGGCGCTATCTTTGGAAATTCGGATTCCGGTTCTGGTTCTCTTGTTGCTACTTACGTAGGCGACGGTGAATATGATGTCACAGGCGGAACCGTTACAGACAGTAAATACGGTACAATCAATCTCTTTGTAAATCCCAATCCCATGAGAATATCGTATAGCCCTGATGGTTTATTTTATTATGACAATGTCTTATACGCAAATGCCGGACAATATCTGGATATCGGCGGCTTGCTTTTTGTCAATCAAAACGGGCAAGAACTCAACCTTTGGGGGAACGGGATAGACCAACCGTATTCTGCATTTTTTGCACTGGATGGATCACAGGGGGACTCCTATGAGTCATCACTCTCTGATATGTCATTAACCTATGTCAATTTCACCGTAGATCCGTCTCCTGTCCCTGAATCCGCAACCTTGCCTCTTTTTGGCGCTGGCTTAATCTGCCTTGCTGGAATGGTGCGGAGGAAACAAACATTGATTTGATCAATATTCAGAGCAAGAGAAGGGCATGGAATCGACCGCTCCATGCCCTTTTTTGTTAATAAGTGACAATAATTGTCATTGTTGCCTTGCCTGTATCACCCAACCGGGGACGCTTTGCGCTTCCCGCAATCACCCGCCGACATTCTTTTCCTGATCTTGGAACATCGGGTTAACCATCTTGCCGCTTATGTCCTTGATTGCAGGCTCAGCATTGACACCCTTGACCTGCTGCTCACGAACCGGCGCTATCGACTCGACCAGATTTGTCAGATGCGCCAGTTTCGTCAGGAGGTCCGCATTTGCCCTGCGCTGATCCGCGATGAATGCGTCAAGCTTGGCTTCTATCTTTTGTGTATCTGACATGCGTAGCTCCTTTTGCATGAACGTCTCGTTCTGATGCCGGCATTTCAGGAATGGTGGTTCAGCATCAGATCGATATCTTCCTGGAGGGCCTGGAGGTCTTCTTCATGCTCGACCTCATCCTGGAGAATCTGCAGCGCCATGTTGTATGTGACCGGGTCCTTTTCACGGGTCTCAGCCAACATGGTATTGTAGACGGTGATGGCGCACTGTTCCCCTTTGATGTTTTGCTGGAGGAGTTGCACTACAGAGGGATCTTCCGGGGCATCATAGCCGCAATTGGAGAAAGTATACCATAATTGAGGGCTCGTTGCCGGCGTGCCGCCGAGTTGAATTATACGATTGGCGACAAGATCTGCGTGGCGTAATTCATCGGTGGCATGCTGCAGCAGTTCGGCTATGACCGCTTCTTTCATCGGTCCCTTGGCGATTTTAGCGCCAAGCCAGTACTGATAGTAGGCCAGCCATTCATCGGTAAACGCCTTGTTCAGCGATAATAAAATCTTCTCGGTGTTGACGCCAACGATTTCTCTTCCTTTTGTTCCCATGGCAGTCTCCTTGTGTTGTGGGATATTATGAGGAATACTGGAAAACTTCTTATACAGGAACCAGCAGCAAGGGAATGATCGAGCGGCTCGTCACATTCGGTGTGGCGCTTCCCGACCAGAAGGCATCCATTCCGGTTTTTCCATGGGTTGCCAGAATAATCAAGCCGGCTTGTAACTGTTCAGCCGTGCTGGTTATAATTTTGGCTGGATCGCCGCGGTAGACAACGGCAGTTGCCGCAAGCCCCTTGGCCTGTAACGAAGCGGTAAGCCGGTGCAGGTATTCTCTGGCCTCTTGTGCGGCCAGGTCGAGCAGGACGTGCGTTGCTCCGGGATGCATCTTCGCTTTGGCGGCCTCTTCCCCTGATAAGGTATTGAATTTGTGCACCACCATAAGGAGATTGAGCTCGGCCTTACAGATTTGCGCCAGGCCGGAGGCGATCAGTAAGCTGTCTTCGTGCTCAGGGTTGCCATCCAGCGTTACCAGTATCTTGCTCCATGAGAATATGCGTGTTCCTGTGGTCTGAACAGGAGGGACAAGCAATACAGGGGTTTTATCAAGCCCTGCCACCTGCTGGGCGATTCTTCCGAACATGAAGCCGCGCACCCCCCCGCGGCCATGGGTGCACATCACAATCAAATCGGCGCCCATTTCCTCCACATGGCCAACGATGCTTTTGGCGACGTCGCTGACTTCACTGCTGTGCACATGCTGTTGAACGGGGATGTCATCGGTAAAGGATGCAGAGGCAATATCCATGAGATATTTTTCTGCCTCTTCGGGATTCGTCAGATGACGTTGTCCGTGGATTTCCTGCGGCGCACCGTGCTCAATCACATGGAACAGGGTAACCGATGCGCCAAAGATTTTTGCCAGGGACGCAACGGCAGGCAGTGTTGCCTCTGCCATGGGTGATCCATCGAGAGGGACTAAGAGATGTTTGAACATGTTACACTCCCGTTATGAAGACCTGATAAACCAGGAATACATTTAAGGCTAAAATCAAGGCTGCTGCTATGCTGGCAAGCGCCGTTGTGGCTGGATGATTAACCAGAACCCCCATCACGTTTTTACGTCTTGTGAACATGATCAAGGGGATAATTGCGAACGGCAGGCCGAAACTGAGCACAACCTGGCTGATAACCAGGGTTCGTGTCGGATCCAGGCCAAGACTGATGACAATCAAGGAGGGGATAATCGTGATCAGACGGCGGATCCAGACAGGGATCTTCTTTTTCAGAAAACCCTGCATCATGACCTGACCGGCCATTGTCCCCACAGCAGAGGAAGACAGGCCGGAAGCCAGGAGCGAGATGGCAAAGATCCAGCTTGACGCCTTTCCCAGTAAAGGTTCCAACGTGCGATGCGCAACTTCAAGGGTTCCGACATCGGTCATCCCATGCTTGAAGAACGTCGCTGCCGCCATGATCAGCATGGCCATATTGACGAGGCTTGCCAGGCCCATGGCAACGAGAACGTCAATCATTTCAAAGCGAAATAACCGTTTTAATTGTCCCGGATCCTTGACAACAATGCGTCCCTGGGTGAGGGCCGAATGCAGATAGATCGCATGGGGCATCACCGTGGCGCCCACGATACCGGTAGCAAGCAGGATGCTTTCTGATCCGGAAAACAGCGGAACAACCGAATGGTATGCCAGTTCACCCCAATTCGGCTTGTCAAGAATGGTTTCCAGCAGATAGCTAATCGCAACAACGGAGACTAAGGTTGTAATAACAGCCTCAAGCGGCCGAAAGCCGTATCGCTCCAGGCCGAGGATGAGAAAGGTCGCAATAGCAGTCAGGATTCCTGCAAGCCAGAGGGGGATGTTGAACAAAAGGTTAAACCCGACCGCGGCACCTATGAATTCTGCAAGATCGGTTGCCATGGCCACGATTTCCATCAAAAACCACATCATAATGACAACAGGGCGTGAATAATGATTGCGGCATTGTTCCGCCAGGTTCAATCCTGTGGCAATACCCAGTTTGGCAGCCAAAGACTGGATCAGCATAGCTGTCAGATTGCTGGCGACTATGACCCACAGAAGGGTGTAGCCGAACTGTGCCCCGCCCTGGATATTGGTGGCAAAGTTGCCGGGATCGATATAGGCGACACTGGCAATAAAGGCTGGACCCATAAAAGGGAGAATTCGGGACAGCCATCCTTTGTTGCTCGTTTCAGACAGCACCTCCAGAGCAGTGTCTACTGTCCCGCCGATTTTTGTCTGCGGCGGTATATCGGTTTCAGGCATGATTGAGTACCAAAGGTTATAAAAAATATGCTCTAGAATTGATTGATCATAATTGAATGACCAGTACAGAATAATAGTACATGCAGAGTCCTCTTCAGGTCAAAAAAAAACAACGAATGGCCCCTCGATGAGTCTTTGCCGGTAACGCAATTGGGGCAGGGAAAAAGAAGATCATTTTTTGCCATGTGCCTGGCTGACTGCGAAGAACTCGGCAATGGCAATACATTCAAGGCCAAAGGGGAAATACCCTAGATATCCCAAAACCGGCATTTCAAATATCCTGAATCGATCGACATAGGGGATACTGTACATCCATTTGGCCAGACTGTAATAATTCCACATCTCCCAGAAAAATCCGCAAATCAATGCTGCCATCGCTGAAGAGAGAGCGGGACGCCAGTCACCATCCGCCATTGCTGAAAATATACTGGTCAGTCCTGCCATTCTCTGCAGGGAGGTAAAAATGAGAAGAGGGGCAATCCAGACCATTGAAAAGAGCTGGTCGGGCCATACGACAAGCCCCACCAATCCCGAGCATCCGGCTAAAAATACCGACCAGGAAAGCAGGAGAGATTCGGACTTCCATATCTTGGGCAATCCATGAAATCTTTGTTTGAACCACCATGTGTTGGCGATCACGGTCCGGGTCGTGTATACCGCAGGCAAAACGGTACAAAAAGAGAGGGTTGCATGCATACTGTAGCGTATTGGTCCGTAGTCGACTCCGGTATAATACCAACTGTGCACAAACTGGTTCAGGTATTCAAAATACCACCAGAAAACAGAACTAACCGGAAACAGCGTCAGGAAAAACCCTGGTTTGTTCAAGAGAGGGCAGTTGCCGGACTGCCGGAAACACAAGGCATTCGCAACAAGGATGTATGAAAACCATAAAGGGATGTATGTGTGACGTTGAAAAAAAACGAACCAGGGCATCCTTGTCCAGGCAAGAAACCAGGATGCAAGTAAGATTCCCGAAGCAAGCCAACCCCACCAGGGGAGACGCCGTTTCCCTGGCGGGGGAGCCAAGGAGCAAACCGGTCGCGATTTCCGGGCCAACATTCCGATAATGCAGAAAGTTCCAATCGCTACGAAAATATAAATCGTAAAGACTGGCCATGAAAATGGCTCGTGCGCAGCAGGTCTTGTTAACGGTGGAAATGTGAGGAGGGCCGACCGGTCTGGCAGATACATTCCGAGCAAGGGCAGTCCCAGGACGAGGATAGTGAATGCGGCCAGAATGGATGTTTTTCTGAACATATTGACCCGTTTTGGAAATGCTCAAGAATATCTACGAAAAATCAGCGTACGATTGAAGCGCTCTCCAAAATTCTACCCCTCTATTGTGGAAAACTCCAAGAAAGAAGTCTCTCCCGTATTTTTTTGCAAAACATTATATCGGTTCGTGCATAAGAAGAGTCCAGCAGGTAAAAAAAATGGGCCTGCCGCAAAAGCGACAAGCCCAATATGTAAAAGCCTGAATTCATTCAGACCAGTATGCCATTTCATCAACAGGAGCCGCATACTTTAACGCGTTTGTAATGATATGTCAACGCATAAAGATGTTTTTCTTGTCGGGCGTGAAAAATCCTGAAGAAGGTAGTCGGAGATCCAGGAATATTTCCGTAAGTCCCCGATCTTTGGGGAATGTGAGGAGGTACTGTTTTTTGTGCCTAAAAATGCTCGGTAAAGCCAAGATAGACCCCGCGCCGAGGACCGTATTGCGGAGCGCCGACACCGATGCCTGTTCCGTCACGCAGCACATAGATCTGGTCCAGAACGTTAATCACCGAGGCCCGCACGTCAAATGAGCCAAAACTATGCATGGCACTGAGGTTGATCTGGTAATATGAGGGCAGGTTGACGGTATTGGCAAAGCCTGCGCGCAGTCCCGTTCCGAAGAGGTAATCGGCTCCCACTGTCGTGCCTTCAGGGAATCGCCAGCTTGCGCCGCCCGACGAAGTGTATTTCTGCTCATGGTCCAGGGCAATCCAATTGTTTGCGATATAGGCGAGTTCGGCCGAGGAAAAATTGTATTGTCCCGACGCGACGTCTTTGCCCTGGGCATTGCCGTACGCCCCGTTGAAATAGGCGTGCAATGGCCCGCTCTTGTAATTGGCTGTGAACTCTATCCCGTCGTTGCGGCCCTCGGCATAATTGAAGTCCGAAAAAATCAGGGCCGTGCCGAACTGCCCTTCATCCAGCAGATTTGTCGAGCGGCTCAGATAGGCATCGAGTCCCAGGGTCAATGCATCGTTGGCCTCCCATTGAAAACCAGCATCGTAATAATTCGTACGCTGCGCTTTGACCTGGGTGTTGACATTACTTGGCAGCGCATTCGTCGTGCCCTGAAAAGCGGCAATGTCGGTGGCCGAGATCAACTCGGTGGACGGCGGCAGAAAGTAGCGCGCATAACCCGAATGGAAGGAGAGCGAATCCGTGAGCGCGTACACCATTCCCAGTCTCGGACTCAGCTGATTATCGTTCAGGTACCCATTTATGAGGTCATAACGCAGGCCGCCGTTGATGGTCAACCGGTCCGTTACATTCCAGCGGTCCTGCACATAGCCTGAAAGCGTGCTCTCGGACAGGTTATTGTTGTCGACGATCGTGATGGGAACATCGCTGGTTTGATTTCCATCCGAATCGGTGGGAAACGTGAGTGAACTGTTGTTTTGCACGACCGACTGCCGGTCTGTGTAGAGTCCGTACGACAGGGTTTGGTTATGCTCGATCCGGGTCGACATATCCAGCTGGGCCATCTCCGTGCGATTGCTGCGCCCGACAGTCGAGGCTACGCCGTTGTAGATCAGATCGCCGATCGGATCGGGATTGAAGTCGACCTCGCTGTAGC